>Ga0210387_10000021_pt1 | contig 188137 bp, 178 predicted proteins | sample IncBWC7OmetaG_FD_160108 | JGI IMG/M metagenome (GOLD analysis project Ga0210387, IMG submission 160108) | Forest soil microbial communities from Barre Woods Harvard Forest LTER site, Petersham, Massachusetts, United States - Inc-BW-C-7-O ...
AACACCACACGCGTGCCGCGCTCCAGCAACTCCTCGGGATACTTCCTCGCTCTTGGCATGACCACAGACTCCTCCCTCCACCAGGCAAAACCTGGCATCGAAGTCTCCGCCAAACCCAGGATGGCTCGGCGCCGTGCTCGGGCAGATGTGGACCGCCACGACGACCGCTGACGGCCGCACGGTTCACGGAGCTTGCTTGAGGCGCGGTAGGGGACGTGGGGCTTGTGCGGCCGCGAGAATGCGAGTGCGGGCGGCTTCAAGCCCATGCGAACATATGTTTGGGGAACAATTTGGGGAACAAATTGAGCGAAACCCAGGAGAACTCAAAAGCAGAAAACCCAGTAAATACGGGCTCCATCACCTGAGCGATACCCCACCTCTCAGGCTGGGGGCCGGGCGGTCGCAGGTTCAAATCCTGTCTCCCCGATGAAGTGTTTTGTCTGCGAGCGCGGGCTAATAGCGGCTAGCAGGCCTCGTCAAAGGTCATGCATGGATGCTCCACTAGGTCCGGGGTCGTGGCCTGCTCAGGTCAGAAACAGTCGTGCCAGACAGCCCGCAGGGATTTGGCCCGCGGATTCGGGGTTTCTACCAGCGGAGTCTGCCTATCGCGTTGGCCGTTTGACCCGTGCTGCTACGGGCGCGACACTGGCCTATGGCGCGATTTTGATCTGGGCAGTCCTGACGTAGAGCGCTTGACGGCCCCTAGATCGGACTCGACCGGACGGCGTTTACCAACTGAACTGAGAATGATATGTGGCACATCAGGGTTTCTGCGGCATGCGTGATGGCCGCGGTCGCGGTCGGTGTAGTGTCCGCGTCGGCGTCCTGCGCATCCACGTCAGTCGCGGGCCTTGCTGGAGCGCCGCTGGCTGGGTCCCTCGCGCCTGTACAGATAACATCAGCATCTGTGAGCCCGCTGCTGGCCAAGGAGCTCGCCGTCCTGACAAAGCAGGGGATATCTTCCGCGCGCGCTTGGCAGGCCGTCGATGCTCAGGGCAAACTCGTGCACGCTGCCCTGGCGAATAAGCTGGCGAGGGCGATGGGTAGCGCATTCGCTGGTACGTGGTTCGAACCCGCGACAGCGCAGATGCACGTCGGTGTGAAGGCTGGGGCGAGCCGGCGAACGGCCGAGCAGGTTATCGCCCGGGCGGGTCTTGTGGCCAACGCGATCATCACGCCAGTCCGCTCGACGATGGGGCAACTCCTTGCCGTGCAGAAGATGTGGAATCGCAAGCTCGCGTCTCTAATCGCTCGCGAAGAGGCTACCACCGGGCTCGAGCCTCAGCGCAACGCAGTGGCTGTGACGCTCGGCGCAGCGGTGCCTCAGTCGCAACGCGTCACCCTTGCGCGCGAAGCGGCTGTTGCCAATGTGAACGTTTTCGTGACGGTCGCGCCGGATCCACATCTTGGCCTCAGACCCGCGGCCGCGGAATGCAACAACTTCAACGAAGCAGCCCCTAACGCCAACTGCAATCCGTCGATTACGGCTGGAGTCCAGATCGAAAGGCCGGAAGAATCTACCGGCAGGGGTTGGGGTACCGAGTACAAAACCACAACCATCAAGGAATTCGAAAAAGAGACTCTGGTAGGCGTCTTCGCAGGAGATTGGGTACGGGGACTAGGACTTGAACCAGGAACACAAGTTGTCGCGAAGCCGACCGAAACCAGTGTCACGATCAATAAGCCCGGCAGCTTGGTAATATCAGCTGAATTTGAATTTTTCACATCGGCTACATGCTCTGCCGGGCCAGCGGCGATTCCAGAAGCCCACCGGGGAAGGCGGGTCCTCCTCACCGCGGGACACTGCATAGAGGCAGGTCACGGAACGGGCTCATTTTGGTATGCGTCCAAGCGAAACGGGGAAAAAGCTCAGCTGGGGGCAGCTGGCGAATTTCAGTATGGCGGCGCCGAAGGGGAAGGGAAGGGTGACCTTGGTGATATTGCGATCGAACCGTCGCCGGGAGGCGGATGGCAGACCGGCAAAGTCAACAAGCCGGTCCTGGCAGTTACCGCTGAGTGGAAAAAGGAAGCGGAAACCCGCTATAAGGTTAAGGGCGAACGGGCAGCTGAAGCGGGAAATACAAACTGTCACGAGGGGCGGACATCCGGCGAATGGTGTGGGAAGATCGAAATGATTAACGCTACGGGATCGTGGCAAGGTAAATACTTCGAAGGCATGGTCATGGACGAAAAGGCTATCGCTGAACCAGGTGACAGCGGTGGCCCGGTGCTCTTTATCGAACCCAGCAACGAAGTTCTCATGGAAGGCACGGTCGCAGCAGCGCTTCCTGTCGAATGTAAAGAAAATGCGACGATAAAGACAGGTCCTGAATTTTTCGTAACAAAAGAACTATGTCTGGAACTCAAAGAACGGATAGGGACCGCAGGCCTATGGGAACGCAAAATCCAAATGGGCTGGCAGCCGTTGAGGACGGCACCGCTGAAAATCCCTGAAGGCTCGCTCGAAAAGCTGAAACTCGAACTACTTACGACAGCAAACGAAAAAGTAAGGCCGCGCCTCCAAAACAAAAATGCCGAATCGCTTTCCAAAAAGACATTCACAAGTAAAAGCGGGGCAGTCACGCTCGAAGCGGTAGGTGGGTCGAAAATTACGTGTTCCGCGGGCAAAGAGAACGGAGAAGCTACGAGCACGAGCGGTGGCACGGAGGCTTTTAAGCTCACTGGATGTGAAGGCTTCAGTCAGAAATGCAACACATCAAGCGCGGCCGAAGGAGAACTCGATCTCAACGCCAAATACTCTGTAGTTTTTGTGAAAGAATCCGAAGAACTCGGGCTCTTGACTGAATTCAGCGAAGCGAGCATCGAATGCGGCACCAAATGCCCGCTAATGATCTCTGAGACCGTGAAACTTCGCGGTTCAGCGGTCGGAGTCGCGACCCCCGTAAACAAAGAAGTCGTCCCGTCGGAAGTCTTCAAAGTCGTGTTCTCCCAGTCAAAAGGGGCCCAGGGAGCGTCTGAATATCTGAATGAAGAAGGCGAAGCCGTCAAAGCGTCTATCGAACTAGACGGCAGCGGCTCGAAATCCTTTGGCTTTGAAAAATCCGGTATCTCGGCCACCGACGAACTCCTGTTCGAAGAAGCCGCAGAACTAGAAGCCTAGGCCGGAGCGATGCGTCCGCGACGGCTATAGCGTCCGGTGCAGTCGCCCGATAGCCTCAGCCGTCTCGTGGTTCAAATACCGTCCGGTTAGGGCGATGTTTTTTGTCTGCAAGGCGTGCGAATAGACCCCGTGGCGTCGGCTGCGATTACGAGATAGTCGGCGAGCCCTATGTATTCGATCACTGGGCGAGTCGCTCGAGCAGCTTGCGATCCTCGTCGATGATGCGGCGTACACGCGCCCTGAACTCCGGGTCCTCGCGGCGTCGTTGGACTGCCTCGGCGAGGGCGTACTTGATGGTCTCGTTAAGGCTCTTGCCTTCGGCTCTGGCCAGCGCCTCCGTATCGGATGCCAGTTCCGCATCAAGTCGTACGGTCAGATTCTTAGTCATGACACCATGCCTACCATAGGCCTGAGCGAGGCGAGCTATTGCCGGTCAAGTGGTCGTGCATCGGGTGCTCCGAGCGGGTATGGCACCTATCAACACACGTTTGTGCTGGATGGTATACGCCGGGTCTCGCTAGGCTTGAAGCCTGGTATGGGCGCGGTATTGGGACCGCAGATAGGACCGCAAGCCTCCTGAAAATCGCATAGGAAAGCCAAGCGGAACCGTTCTCCCCTATCAGGTTCAAATCCCCGGAAGGAGCGAAGGGGATGTGCTCAGAGGCGAACAGGGGCGAAAGTCTGCTCGTTTACGATATATCGTGTGGGGGCGTAGCCCGGGAGTCGCTCAGCTGCTCTTGTTCGGTGGGTTAGTGCTCTCGTAGCCATGCCTCGACCTCCGAGATGCCTCCTCTCGCCTACCTCCGGGTGGGCCGTCAGGCCGCTCCACGTTGGCTTCACGGGTGGGCGGATACCGAGCAGTCTGACCACCAGCATCTGTGTGGACTGGCAGGCCTGGTTCTTTTGGCGGCAGCGAAGCCAGCGGATAGCTCGCTGCTACGCATCGATCCACCTAACCCCTATTTCACACTCCAGAGAACAACGCGTCAGGCGCCAAAGCGATAAGCTTCAACATTCCGGATCAAAAGGGAATGTGGACTTGCAAGTAACTATCTTCGGGCGCTCCGTCGAGCGTGCGAGACTCATCGCAGCGTTGCTTCTCTTGGTGGCGCTTCTGCTCATGGTCGGCGGCGTGGCGCTTGGGGGGCCTATTGGCACAGTCCTAGCCGCAATCGGCTCTACCATGGCCACGACTGCGTTGGTTAGCTTTTTGTACGACCCATTTCTGAAGGAGATCTTGGCTCAAGAGATCTTCACGCGTGTCGGGCTCCGAGACAACATCGTAAGGACTGGCTTGGAAGATCTTGCGAACAGCGCGCTAGAGATAGGTCCGGGAATCCAAGGATCACGCTCGCTAGAGGTCATGCCGCTCGACCCGTTCTCATGGGCGCGGGAGAGCTTCCCGGCTGTCGTCTCCGCAGCGAAGGACAGGGCCATGGAAGTTGTCATCGTTCTCCCTAGCCCAGATCCTGGGCCATCAGGGACGATACTCGCGAGCAGGCTGCGGCTCGGCGAACAAGATGTAGAGCACCGACTCCGGGATCTCCCCGAGGAGCTCGCCAGCGCATGGGACCGTGCTCAAATCGGGCCTGAGTCAACCCTCAAGGTTGTGACCCACGAGCACTCGGTTGCGACCGGGCTACTAGTGTGCGACCGGATGGTCGTAATAGAAACTGGTCCCTCCCTCTACGAGTCATCGACCGATGATACGCGCCTTGTGCAGCAGTTCAGGCGAGACGCCCCGCTTGGTCAATGGGCTGACCGTCAGATCAGCGAAGCAATTGCGTCCGCGCCAGCGGCAACTGTCCGTCCGGTTACCGCCGCTGCGGACCTTCCAACCGGACGTACGTCTGAAGCCGCTTGCTCCGTCGAGGTACCACTGGTGGAACCTCCGTCGATACCCGTCCCAGCCAAAAGCTCCAATAAACACAAGGACTCTTGATATGACCGGAGAGCGCGGAGGAACTCTTACGCGTGAGTTTAGGATCGCCGAGTTGCTCGAAGACATCCACGCTGGGCGAGTTGTACTCCCTGAGTTTCAGCGTGACTTTGACTGGGATGACGAGCGAGTAATGCAGTTGCTCGCGACTGTAACTAGGCGGTGGCCCGCAGGCTCTCTTTTGCTACAGGATTTTCCCGGAGAAACATTTTACAAGCTCAGGCCTTTTGAGGGTGGCCCAGCGGTCGACCTGGAAAAAGTAAAGTTCGTCGTACTGGATGGGCAGCAGCGGCTAACCGCGCTGTATCATGCCGTTTACAATACGGGGCCCTACGTGTACGCAGTCGCCGCTCACACGCTCGCTCCGGATGCGACCATCGATGTCATTGAGGAAGGCATACGATCGTTTAGTCGTGAGGAGTGGGAGGCGGCTGAGCCCGCTAGCGGGTGGGAGGGACGAATTCCTTTCTTCTCCCTCCGCTCGGCCGCCGACTTCTTTGGGTGGCGTGATCATCTAGTTGACACTGCTGAACGCGATATGCAGATCGATCTGCGTCGAGATCTGTCCGACGCGTACCGTCACGGTCTCGAGGCGTTCCACACGTATCAATTGCCAGCTGTGATTGTTGAGCAGGATCTCGAGCCGGCGGCCATCGCTCGGATTTTCGAGCGCGTTAACCGTGCCGGACTGACTCTGTCTGCGTTTGATCTAATGGTTGCAAAGACCTTTGAGACAGGGTGGAACCTTCGAGAGAAGTGGGATACGGCGTGTAATGACCATGAGATTATCGAAGAATTTTTTGGGGATGACGGGATGCCGATAATCCGGGTAATTTCACTTAAGGCTACCGAGAGCGTGCGTGAGGGTGACGTTCTGAGGTTGAGTGGACTCGCGGTTCGCAAGGATTGGGATCTCGCGGTGGAGGCGTGTGCGGAAGCACTGACGTTCCTCCGAGCCTCGTGCGGGGTACGGAATCCCGAGTGGTTGCCGTATGGTGGCATGGTGATCACGCTCGCTGCGGTTGCGTTTGAGTATGACCTCGTGGAACACGTTGACGTTCTCGTCCCATGGTTCTTGAGTCGAGCGTTTGGTCTCCGGTACGAGAGTGGCTCCAATACTGTGACTGTGGAAGAGTACAAGCATCTCGTTCGTGTGCTGAACGGAGATGCAGGACTTGAGCAGACTCCAGTCGTTGACGTGATTTTGCGCGAGGCGACGCGCAAGCGACGGTCTGCAATTTGGCGTGCATTTATGTGCAGTCTGGAGTTGAATGCGGCTAGGGATATCGTGACAAGCGAGATTCCCGTCGAGCCGAGAGACACATATGTACTCGCGAAAGAGGCCGATCCAGGGCCCGACGTGGAGTCACCACACCTGCTTGTCCTAAACTTGCTCATTGCCGAAAATGCAAGTGTACGTGCCGTTCGAGGGCAGGGTTTGGGGACGCTAGAGGAGCTCCTTTCGGCGTTGAGTCCAAAGAGCCGACAGCGCGAAACGAGCGCGAGTCAATTCTTGCCCGAGTCGTTTACTGGAATTGATGATTTTCTTGATGGACGTCTATCTCTACTCATGCAGTTCCTCGAGAGCCGGATGGGTTTCGAGGTTACAAAGACAGAGCGTGGCTAACACGCCCAGGCTGGCGCACAAGCAGTCCCGTCGGTCCTCATGTGGAGTTCCTGGCGAAAGCGAGTGGGGAAGTGGTTGATCGCGTTCGTGCCTGATGTGTTTGCAGAAGGTTTGCAAGCGCACCTCATCTCCCAGTCGCCCCCTTGGCGTACCGTAAAGTGCTAGCGAGTCGTCAAGCTCAACGGAGCGTCGCGCTTACGTCCTAGGCAGGCGCCTGCGGCGGTTGATCGAGACGGCGCTCTTCGCAGGAAGCAGAGCCACCTGGGTCGAACCGTCGCAGTTCAGGCGACGACCCAGTTCTTGGCGTCCTCAAGCCGGTCCAAGTCGTATACCTTGACTTCGCCGGGGGTCATCCAGGCGAACATCTGGTAGGCCTTCCCGATCCACTCTACATCGGTGACGATGGCAGAGCGCTTCCAGGCTGAGTGGTGTCCGATGCCAAGCCCGAGTCCGGTCTTGACGTCATCGAACCAGGCTGCCGACTCGAGCCCCTTGAAGTCCGTAAGCCTGAAGAGCATGCGGATCTCTCCGGACTCTGCCGCTTTGCGCAGAACTGGCTCGAGTACTTTGCGGTAGTCCTCGCGGGTGAGCTTGCCGGAGGCCCGGAAACCAATTGTCCCTGTCGGCATGTCGTCGATTTGCTCGATCATGGTGCTTCCTTTCTTTAATCCACTTGGACGGGGAGTCGGTTGGCTTGGTGCCGCCGATTGTATGTACGAGCCAGTCGATTGCGATGTGCACGAGGCGGATGAGGGGAGCCCGCCGGCTCCACCTTCATTCCACGACAAGTGTCGCCTTCATGCCCTTAGCCTCGTGCCCGGGTAGCGAACAGAACAAGGTGTAGTCGCCGGGACGGAGATCGACCGTCAAGCTCAGATGCCCATTCGACGGTGTGTTTGGGAGCGAGCCGGCTACCGCGCCTTCGGTCTCTTCGACCGCGTTCAGGTTGTGTTCGTCCTGGCCGTGGTTGACGAATTCCAGGATCACCTTCCCGGCCGGAACGGTGGAACGCGAGAGGACGAAGCGGAACGCTTCGGTGTCTTCGGCGGTGACCTCGACGCGCGAGGTCGCTTCTGGGACGGGAGCAGCCGGGGATTTAGCCGGTGGGTCTTTGTCGACCGGAGCCCCAGACGGCTGGCCAGAATTGGAGGCTGTAGGTGAGGATCCTGGGATGGCGGAGGGGGGGACTGTCGACCACGGTGCGTCCGAGCCAGGGCCAGGGTTGGCTGGCTTTGAGGTCGTGTGTGGCTTGTGCTTGTGGTGGGATTTCTTCCCAGCACGAGTCAGCTGACAATGGCGATGCCTCCCCCGGCGGCAGACCCGCGTGGTGTGGGAGCGTCGGTGGCGCGAAGTGTGTCCGGGTGCGGCGATCGCGATCGCGACGAACGCCCCGCACACAAGGCACAACGTGCTCAGCAGGAGCGCGGATCTCGCTGCGCGGAGCACCCTTACTTCACCAAGACAGGCCGCTGGAAGGAAGCCGCTTCGGGTATCACCAGACCCGCTTCGGTCTGAAACCACTGTTCCAGAAGCGAGCAGTACATTGCGCGGAAGTCCGATGTGTTGAGAAGGTTTTCGTTGACGTCCAGTTTGGTGAGCCCGGGAAATTCTCCAACCATTTCCCCCGAGGCCCGGCTGCCGATCAGGAAGGCGACACCGCCGGCTCCGTGGTCGGTACCCGAGCCGTTTTCCTCTGGTCGACGGCCAAACTCCGACCACAGTTGGATCAGCACCCGCTGGTCCAGTTTGCGCGCTTCCAGGTCACGTTGGAAGGCGACCACAGCGGCGACGGTCTGGCCAAGGTTGGTGCTCAAGGTAACTGTCTCATCGGAATGTGTGTCGTAGGAACCGACAGCATTCAGCGAAGCGCACTTGATCGGCATCTCCGTGTGGAGCATCGCTGCGAGCACAGCTAGCCGTTCCGCGAATTCCCCCGTCGGATAGGTAACCGGCGAAGTATCGCCCGATTCTTTCTCGGACTGGACGAAGCCGGCCATCTTGTCGAGGACGAGGCTGGTGTCGTAGGAGGCGTCGCGGGCTTGGGCATATGCAGGCGACGGTGCCGGGAGGGTGCCCAGCACACCGAATGTTTCGAGTGTCGGTCCGGTGATGGGTTCGCCCAGGCCGTTGGCCCACATCGTGTAGTCAGCAGGCGAAGACACCGCGGCGACTGGCATCGTCGCCGTGGCGAGCGCCGGCGCCAACGAGTAGTCAAGCGAAAGACCCTGTAGCGGGTTGTTTGGTTCACCGGTCAGATCGAGGTAGCGCCCCATCCAACCCGTGCGTGCGTTGGCCTCGAGCTGTCCCACCTCCCAGTAGTGGCGACTGGTGAAGTGGCTCTCGTCGGCGGGTTGGTAGCCGATCGCCGGGAAGGTCGTGACCTTGCCTTCTTCGTGGAGTTCGGCCAGACCGCTTGCGGCCGGATGCCACATCAGACTCTTGTCCTCGCTGAAGACCTTGCCCGAACCTTCGGCAAGACCCAGTGTGGGACGGAGTTCTCTGTATCTCGCTTCTCCCACGGGCGCGAGTACTGACAGAGCATCCCAGCCGCCTTCCATGAAGATCGAGACGAGCACCGGCTGGTTGGGCTCCGCGGCTGCCGAAGCCTGGGCGATGCCCTCTTCAAAATGGCGCGGGCTGAGCATCGAGGCGCCATACACCGATAGGGCGGCACCTGCCGAGCGCAGCAGGAACGTACGCCGATCGAGGCCTGTACCCGCGGGCAGGGGCATACCTGGCTCGATCTTCGGCAGTCCCTTCCCGGCGATGGCGGCGCCACGACGCAGCAGCTGTGAGCGCGTGAAATCGTTGCACGAGCAGCTGTTGGCCATGGTCATGTCGCCCGCTCCTCAAGTATCGACTTCGCGGTCATTTCAGCTCACCTGCATGTCGGGAGAAGTGGCGATCAGCATTCGCAAGGCGTTCTGGCGCATTGCTCTATAGGGACTTTGCTCCCATTCCGCGAGCGGTTCTTTGAGACAGGATTGCGCGAAAGCGGCTATGCATTGCTCCGATTCGGAGGAGAGGATCGGGTTGGCCCAGTAGGCGAGCGCGCTCGAGAGTGCCGTGGCAGGATCCTCGGTCGCGCTGTATTCGGGTTGACCTTCCGCCGGCCACGGATTTGGGTAGGTCTTCGACGTGACATAGCTGGCCATTTCCCAACGTGCCTTGGCGGTCGATGTGTCAAGCCAGCGAGTGAAGTCCCAGCCGGAGACGTTGGGTGGATAGAACAGTTGCTGGCCGGCGTTTGCGGAAAGCCATGCCCACGCTGTTGTGTCGATCGGGCGGGAGATCGAGCGCAGCAGGCCTGCGTTGTAGACCACGGGGGGCGTAACCAGCTCGGGACCTTCGTAGAAGTCGGGGTGCTGGAGGATCGCCTCGACAACCGCTTGGATGCTGTAGTCCGAGCTTGTGTATAGGCCTTGCAGCGAGGCAAGGGTGGCTTCGGAGGGTTGGCTGGCTACAAAGTAGCCCCACAGCTTGGTGACGAAGAAAGAGGCGTGGAGCGGATGGCTGACGCATAGGCGGACCGCGTCTTCGTAGTTCCAGTTGCCAGTCTGGCCGAACACCGTCTTCTGGCCCGTGTCGTGGTATTCGGGATCGAAGTGGAAGTTGTAGCTGCCAAGCTCGGCTGACCATTCGTTACGCCAGCCGGTGAGCGCCCTGGCCATTTCGCGCACGTCGTCCTCGGTGTAGGCACCGCGGTCGGCCCCGAGCGAGAAGAGCTCCATCATCTCGCGCGCGTAGTTCTCGTTGGGTTCGTCCTTGCTGTTGGAGGTGCCGTTGAGGAAGAGGAGCATCGCTGGGTTTGCGGTGACCGCGAGAAACAGGTCGTCGAAGCTGCCGAAGGCCATCGAGCGAAACAGGTTGTTCTGGTCGAGCATCAGCTGCTGGCTGTTGACCTGGTCGTTGGAGTTGGCAAACCAGTCGTGGAGGACGAAGGTCATCCGCTCGACGAGTTGCTGATCGGAGCGGACCATGCGGTCCAGCCACCAACAGTGGTCTTGACCCCATGCGTTGGCCGGATCGAGCGGTTCGCCTTCTTCATCGATAGGTTCGGGGCCGGTGAGCGTTGCCGATCCCGAGGGACGGGTGAGGCCGAAGACAACCTGTTGCAATGGCTGACCTACGAGCGCCTCGGCCTGTCCGGGAGTCGGCCCAAAACCCGCGCGCCACAGCAGTCGGTTCGCTTGCTGGAGAGTTATCGGCGGGGAGCCCAGCGTGGGAGGCGGGGCGGATGAGGGAGCCGGGGGTGAGACTGGCGGGAGTGCCAGGGCAACCCCGATCGTTCCATGCGGCGTCACGACACGACGGTGGACCGGCGGCTTGTGGCGCTTGCGCCGACGCTTGTGGCGCTTGGAGTGCGAGCTGTGCTTCTCGTGATGCTTCTCGTGCTCCTTGGCCCGCCTCCGCTGCTCGTCGCGACCGGCGTGCGAGTGGGTCCCTCCTGCGTGTTTCTTCGTGGCGAGGCTCGTCTTCATCGAGTCGGTGCCGTCCTCGCGCGTGCATATGCGTTGCGCTGATCGGGCATTAGCAGTACATCGGCCACGGTAGCCCGATGCTGCGCCCGTTAGGCGGTGATCGACGGATGTCCTACTAGGCTGACTGTCTAGATGTTCGTGCTCATCCTGATCGGGGTGGCTGTCGTCGAGGTGTTCGCCTTCATCGAGGTCGGACGTGCGATTGGCTGGCTCCTAGCGGTCGTACTGCTGTTGGGCACGTCTGTGCTCGGCGCGCGGATGCTGCTCGTTCAAGGGCGCTTGGCGATCCAGCGCGTCTCACTGGCTTTGTCTGAGCGTCGTGCACCCGGCCATGCCGCGATCGATGGGGCACTTGGATTTCTCGGAGGCATACTGCTCCTGGTTCCCGGGTTCGTCACTGATCTCCTCGGCGCATTGCTCCTGCTTCCGCTGACGCAAAAGCTGACGCGGCGCTGGATGTCACGCCGTTACGCAGGTCGCGTGATGAGCTTCGTTGCGGCGGCAGGGCGCTTTGCGCCAGACGACCGCGGTGGGCGTGCGGCTGACGTCGAGTCGACGCTGGTCGAGGACGATCTCGACCAGCTCGGCCGCTGAATGACTACCGCTCTCCTTGATGCCAGGCGCGCGCCAACATGAGCGAGAGTAGCTTCAGCAGTCTTTGAACGTATCGAGGACGACCCGAGGGAATGCTCGGAGGATATGCGGACAGTATCTGACCGCAATTGTCCATAGCTTGGTCCCGTCATCTACAAACACGACATCGAAAGGCAGGCAGACATGGACTTCAAGCTCGAACTCGTGGCGATCCCAGTGACCGACGTCGATCGCGCGAAGACGTTCTACGTGGAGAAGGTCGGTTTCACCGCCGAACACGACCACTCCGTGAGCGAGGAGATCCGCTTCGTACAACTCACGCCACCTGGCTCGGCCTGCTCGATCGCGATCGGGACCGGGATCGTGGACTCCGAGCCCGGCTCTGTGCGAGGAATGCAGCTCACGGTCGCCGACGCTCACGCGGCTCGGGCCGAGCTCGCGGGACGTGGAGTGGAGGTCAGCGAGGTGACGGAGTTCCCGTGGGGCTCATTCGTGTTCTTCGAGGACCCCGACGGCAACCGTTGGGCACTCCAACAGCTCCCTGTCCGCGAATAGCGGGGGAGCTGGCCGCGTCGGTCCAACGAATCGCCGACGAGTACTCTCAGGGGGTGATCGATAGCTGATGTTCGTCGTGCTCTTCGAGGTTCAGCCAAAGCGCGAGCAATGGGACCGCTACCTGGAGCTTGCCTCGATGCTGCGTCCAGAATTGATCCAGATCCGTGGATTCATCGACAACGAGCGTTACTCGAGTGAGCGCACCGAGGGACGGTTGCTTTCGTTGTCAACCTGGGAGGACGAGAAGGCGCTCGTACGATGGCGCACCCAAGCGCGCCACCACGACGTCCAGCATCAGGGCCGCTTTGAAGTGTTCGAGGATTACCACCTGCGCGTCGGAGAGGTTTTCAGCGACAGCGGCTGTGAGGATCTTGCTCACAGCCGTCTCGACCTGACCGAGGTTGGTGCCGCGCCGGCGGTCACCGTGACTGAAACAGTCTTCGGTGGAGTGAGTCTTCCCCCACCCTCAACTGACCTTCTCGACGCTGAATCCTACCGTGGGATAACCATCGCCGGTATGTGTCTAACGCTCACCTCCTGGCTCAGCGACGAGGCGGCCAGCGCATGGATCGAGTGCCAGTCGGCAGGCGCTCGACACCGCCATGTCCGCGTCATCCGCGACTACGGTATGCATCGCCGTGAGGAGGCACCGCAATATTTCCGCGCGGTGGATGTCGTCTCCGATGTAGACGAGAAATGATTCCCGGTTTGCGTTCAGCAAACGGCCGGTAGGATAGGACCATGATGCGGTTCAAGAAGAAATTCGGCGAGTATTCGCTCGCCAAGCAGCTCTGGATCGTCTTCGTCTTCATAGCGTCGCTTGGCCTGGTCGCCGCCGGGGAGCACGACATCCAGTATCGCCCTGCCGAGCAGGTGCGCGGCAGCAAGTTGTTCTGGCGCCTTGCATGCTTGAACGCTCTCGGCGCGGCAAGCTATTTTCGCTGGGGGCGTCGGCCGGCGGTCGACACAGTGAACGAGTAGTTCTGCTTGCGGCGCCCTAGCCGGCTATCGCGACCGTCCCGCTGGCCGGGGACGCCGTCGTCTGTGCAAGCGGCTTGCGGGCGTGAAAGCGAAACGAGCGGCCACCGGCATCGACACTTGGCTCGACCAGGCCGGCGCGCTCCAAGCGCGCGGGCAGTTCGTTTGGGCTGACCGGAACCAGTGTGTCGTGGATGTGCAGCAGTTTGAAGGCTCGGCCTGTGCCAAGACTGTCGGTCCCGGCGAACACGCCGCCGGGGAGCAATACGCGTGAGGCCTCGCCGAGAAGTCGGTCCTGCAGTTCGCGCGACGGTACGTGATGGAGCATCGTGAAGCACACCACACCCGAGAAGCGATCGTCGCCAAAGGGCATGTCGGCTGCGTCGGCCTGCACTATCTCGACGTTGTCAGGCAGTGTCTGGCGGAGCCGCTTGCAATAGCTCTCTGAGAGCTCGACGACGGTCAGCGAGCCAGCGCGTCGAGCGAGCACACGGGTCGTGGCGCCGAACCCTGGACCGATCTCCAGCACGTCGTCGCCCAGGTCCAGGTCCGCGAGACCCCAGGGGAGCAGATCGCGCTCCACGGTGCGAGCCCACCAGCCGGATGAGCAGAGGACAGCATGAGCCTTGTTCATGTCAAGAGCAATCTAGCCGAGTCAGAACAAGCTGCGTCGACGATGCCTGCGCTAGGCGATTGGGGATTTGAAGTTCGTGCTTGGAACTTTGCTACGCGCCGACAAGGTCCGCGGGCGGGGCTTGCGTGGCCTCGACAGAGTCCGGCGGCGCGATGTGGCGATCCACGAACTCGCTGACTGTGCGCACGATCAGCCGCGTGTCATCCCACATCGGCATATGGCCGCAGCCGGAAAGCATGCGCGACTCGACCCCGGGTATCTCACGTCTGAAGCGTGGCGCGTGACGCTCAGCCGGCAGTATGCGATCGAACTCGGGTGAAGCGAGCAACACGGGACAGGCGATGCGGTTGAGGTCCTGCAGCGCGAGTCCTTTGTCGGCGCGTGCCGCTTCGATCGCCTTGCTCGCCACCGGGCAGCGCACCGAGGTAAGCGCAAGATCGATGGCGTCCGCGGGGGCGACGAGCTCCCCGTGGCGCATCACGTCGCGCATAGCCAGACGCCTGCTCTGGGGCCGCTTCATAACGGTGTCGATGTATCGCCAGCTCAGGCGCGTGATACGCAGTTGGCGCGCAAAGAAGCGTGCGAGTCGCTTCGCCTCGCCGTCGCCTTCGCTCCATCCGCCGGCGGGCGCAAGCGCGACGACCGACCGGGCCCGACCACGCTTGGCGAGCTCGAGCGTGAGAGCGCCACCCAGCGAATTACCCACGAAATGTGCGCTACCAACCCCGAGTTCGTCGAGATGGCGTTCGAGATGGTCGGCGCTCGAAGCGAACGTCAACGGGCCAGTGACGTCAAATGGAGGCCCGCCATAATGCCCGGCGAGCGTTGGTGCGATCACTTCGTAGCGAGCGGCAAGCTCGCCCAGCACGGGACGCCAGTGATGCCAGGTGCCCGTGAATCCATGCACTAGTACCAGCGGCTCGCCGGAGCCGGCGCGATACAGCGCGGGAGAGATCTCGCCCACACCTTCAGGTTACTCCGAATCGATACCCTGGGCTGCGTGACCAATGCGCCGTCCGGCTCTCGTGCGATTCGCGCGACTGTGGCCGGGACAGTCCAGGGCGTCGGCTTCCGTGCGGCTGTCCGAGGCCGAGCACGCGAGCTCGGCGTGATGGGCTGGGTGCGCAACGCAGACGACGGCACCGTGGTCGTCCACGCGGAGGGGCCGGCAGTCACGGTTGAGGCACTCACGGCATTCCTGCGCGACGGTCCGCTGGGTGAGGGCGTGCAAGCCGTGACCGTGGAGGAGGTCAAGATCGAGGGCCACGAGCAGTTCGCGGTCCGCGGCGTCAGCGCTGGCGTGTTTGTCGTGCAGGAGCACGCCGCCACGGCGCATCACTTCGACCTGCGTCTCGAGGTTGATGGCGTGATGCGCTCGTGGGCGGTGCCCAAGGGCCCGTCGCTCGACCCGGCTGTCAAGCGCTTGGCAGTCCAAGTGCCCGATCACGCGATCGACTACAACACGTTCGAGGGTCGAACGGACGACGGAGCAGTGATCGTGTGGGATCGCGGCGGCTACGAGCAGGGCGGCAGGGTTGCCTGGCCGGAGGCGCTGGAGCGTGGTCACGCCGTGTTCGTACTGCACGGTGAGAAGCTTCGCGGGGGATTTGCGCTGCAGCGCACACGGCCGGGTCCCAAGTCGCAGTGGCTGCTGATCAAGCGCCGCGACGAGCAGGCGCTTCAGGGCTCGGACATCGTTTCAGAGCAGCCGGCCTCGGTCCTCAGCGGCCGGACTTTGCGGGAGCTGTCAGCTGACGGTCAGAGCCTGGGTGAGGACAGTCTTTGAGGCTGTCAGTGTCGATCAGACGGGAATGTGTCCGTGCCGATCAGACGGGAATGCCATCCACCGGCGACGGATCGTCGCCGGTGTCATAACGCGCAACGGTGAAGCCGATCAGCACCGGCACATGCACCGCAAATACGACCAATGACAAGCTGAGGACCACCAGCGCGCCGCCGCTCACCTGATCGCGCAAGAACGCGTACTCGATCATCCCGGCGATCACGATGTAGGCAAGCAGCGCCCAGCGCGCGATTTCAAAGAAGCGCCCCCAGGCGAAGTCCTGCACGCGCGCCAATGCCGCGAGGTTTCCGGCGAGCAGCAGCACCGAGCAAGCCAGCAGGACGATCGCTGGGGTGAGCGGGACCTGGTGGGGGAGGTGCGCGGCCAAATAGATGCCTCCAGCCACGATCAGCGCCAGCGAGAGCATGCCCATCTGTGTGACCGGCGGCAAGCGACGCTCGTTCATCGCATCCCTCCGACTGTCGAGGAAGCTCTCATCCGACCGTCAGCTTCGCCATGATCACAAGCGTGACGACCTGCATCGCGCCGGTGGCCCCGGCGGTGTAGATGAAGCGCTTCATCAGTCGCTCGATCACCTGCGGGTTGGGGCGCGGCTTCTTCAGCTCGACGAGCACCGCGATGTTCGCCGGCTCGAGCAGCCCAAGCGCGATCACGGCCATGATGCCGACCACGATGTAGCTGGCCACGAGCCAGCCGTGCAGGTAGTAGCTGCTCTGGACCGTTCCGAGGTGATTGCCGAGCTGCCAGCCGGCCGCCAGCGTGACGGTGACCACGGTCGGCATGATCAGCACCATCTTCGGCATCAGCCGCGTCGTCAGCTCGATGCGCGCGGGAATCGAGAGCTTCCCGAGGATCGGCCCAAGCACGAAGCCGAGGAACAGGTCGATGATCGTCCAGGCTGCCCCGCCGACGAAGTGCAGGAAGGCAAGCGGCCAAAGTTCGTTGACCGCGATCGCTGCGATCAAGAGCGCAAGCACGACCGCGACGAGCACCAGGCCTGAGCGGGGCACGATCTGAAAGTCCGGCCGCTCGATTGCACCGGACGGTGGACCGTCTGCGTGGGCCACCGGAACAGAGACCACAGCCTGAGCCATGTCGTGATGGTAACGGGGCGGCGAACGGACCGCCAGCCTTTGTGGAAATTCCCGTTGTCGCACCTTCCGAGCAGTTGTGAGTGCTGGCTAGGAGTTCCGGTTGCCGGGTAGGGTGGTGGCGTGGCGGATACTGGCGACAGCGGTGTTCATCCTCGTCCAATGCTGACGGTCGACGTCGTGGTGCTCGCCGGTGCCGAGACGAGCAGGCGCGTCTTGCTGATTCAGCGCGGCAACCCGCCGTTTCGCGGTAGCTGGGCGTTGCCGGGCGGCTTCGTCGAGGAGGGCGAGCAAGTTCTCGAGGCCGCGCCGCGGGAGCTTGCCGAGGAGACCGGTCTTAGGGTCCGCGAGCTGCATCTACTGGGCGTCTACGACACGCCGGGGCGCGACCCTCGCGGCTGGACGGTGTCCGTTGTCTATCTCGCCCGCGTGCCAAGCGAGGCAACGGTCGCCGGCGCCGATGACGCCAGCGACGCACGCTGGTTTGCCGCGGACGGCCTGCCCGAGCTTGCCTTCGACCATGCCCTCATCCTTGCCGACGCTCTAGCGGCGGCTTGATTGCCGACGGGCTCGCAAAGATCTGACGACATAGTGGCTTAGTCGCGTGCTTTGCAGGCGCGACCTCGCGTCTGCTTCGCGATTTCGGGGGGCGATATGGGGGAGGGGAGTGGGCTTCGCGGTATAATCCTCACTAATCTGATAAAGATTATGATGATTACGAGATGGGAGTGCCCGCCGTGAGGAGCGCTCCCCTCGTGATTCCCATCCCCAGCTCATCGAACAACCCAAACAGGAGAAGGCCAGATGTCCCATACCCACGCTTCACCCACCGCTCGTAAAGGCAGGCGCCGAACGCGCCAAGTCGCGCTCGGCGTCGTGACGATGCTGTTTGGCGTCCTGCCCGGCGTGATTGCCAGCACCGCGCAGGCCGCGCCCACAGCGCCGCCGCCGGTGACGGTCCTCAGTTCGCAGCCGAACATCGGTCAAGGCGACATCTTCGTCTCCCCGTTCGGCGACTCGAGCAGCTACGCCAACGGCCCGGAGATCCTCGACAGCCATGGCAACGTCGTCTGGTTCCAAGCCGCCCCGGCGGGCGAGGAGGCAGCTGACTTCCGCACGCAGACCTACCTCGGCCAGCCGGTGCTCACGTTCTGGCAGGGGACCGGTCTCGGCGGACTCTCCAGTGGAACCGACTACATCTACAACGACCACTACCAGCAGATCGCCGCGGTCAACGCCGGCAACGGGCTCAGCGCGGACGGGCACGAGTTCCTCATCACCCCGTGGAACACAGCGTTGATCCTCTCTTACACAACGGCTACCGCCGACCTGACCTCGATCGGCGGCCCTGCCGATCAGACGGTGGTCGACGGCGTCGTACAGGAGGTCGACATTGCCACCGGCAAGGTGCTTTTCCAGTGGAACAGCGCCGATCACGTCCCCTATAGCCAGAGCGAGCAGCCGTTGCCGTCCTCGGCGAGCACACCGTGGGACTGGTTCCACGTCAACGCGGTGAAGCTCGACACCGACGGCAACTTGCTGATCGACGCCCGTGACACCTGGACCACCTACAAGGTGAGCCTGACCAGTGGAAACGTCATCTGGCAGTTGGGAGGCAAGGACAGCGACTTCACCGTGCAGGCAGCCCCAGGACAAACGCTGGACAGCGCGAACGAGATATTCGCTTGGCAGCACGATCCAGAGCCGATCGGCAACAACGAGTACACGTTCTTCGACAACGAGTCCTCCGGTACGGCGCTGCTTCCCTACAGTCGCGCGATCACGGTGAAGTTGAATCCGTGGAGCAAAGTGGCAACGCTTGTAGCCTCCGACAACCAGCCCGAGGGGCTCTCCGCGGCCTCGCAGGGCAACGCGCAGACGACCGGCGACGGGAATCTCTTCGTTGGCTGGGGAATTCTCCCGTACGTCTCGGAGTTCAACTCGTCCGGCCAGCTCATCTTCAATGCTGAGTTCCCGACGGGAGTGAACACCTACCGCGCCTACCTGTTGCCCTGGAATCCCCCAGGTTCAGGACAGGGCGGCCCGAAAGGCCCCGGAGGGGGTCAAGGCGGTAACGGCCCAGGCGGCGGTCAGGGCGGCAAAGGTCCCGGCGGCGGTCAGGGTTCAGGCACGGGGTCGAAAGGCTCTGCGGGCGGTCACGGTGGCCCGAAAGGCGGTCGTGGGGGCTCGAAATACTCCGGAAAAGGCCATCACAAAGATCATCGCTTCGGCCGCGGGAAAGGCCGAGGCTATAGAGGCGGCCGCTGAGTTTGGGAGCAGCCGCTGAGTCAAGCGACAGGCGAGTCCGGCGTGGCCTTGTGCCGCGCCGGACTCGGTATCTTCTCACCCCACGCGTGCCGCATAGGATTCGATGCAGCCTAGAGCGATCACTGCTCAGCTGTCGATCGTCGCCATGCTCGCGTAGCGGTCCCCGGCCGTCACACCCACCGGCGCGGCCTCGTCGATACGCGCGAGATCTCCCTCTGAGAACTCGATCTCAACCGCCGTGACGTTCTCCTCCAGATAGGAACGGCGCTTGGTGCCGGGAATCGGCACGATGTCCTCACCACGGCTCAGCACCCAAGCGAGCGCCAACTGCCCCGCCGTGACCTGCTTCTCCCGCGCGATCTCCTCGATGCGCCCAACCAACTCGACGTTCTTCTGGAAGTTCTCGCCCTGAAAACGGGGATGGTGGCGGCGGAAGTCGTCCTCAGGCAGATCCTCTGGTTTCTTGTACTTGCCGGAGAGGAATCCGCGCCCCAGAGGGGAGTAGGCAACGAAGCCGATCCCGAGTTCGCGCACCGCCGGTAGGATCGCCTCCTCAGGGTCGCGCGACCACAACGAGTACTCGGTCTGCAGCGCCGAGATCGGGTGCACGGCGTGTGCGCAGCGGATCGTCTGCGGCGAGGCCTCCGAAAGGCCGAGATAGCGGACCTTGCCCTCGCTGACAAGCTCGGCCATGGCTCCGACGGTGTCCTCGATCGGCACGCTCTTGTCGACGCGGTGCTGGTAGTAGAGGTCGATGTGATCGACGCCGAGGCGCTGTAGCGATGCTTCGCAGGCACTGCGCACATACTCGGGCTTGCCGTTGATGCCGACCCAGCTGCCGTCCTCGTTGCGCTCGTTGCCGAACTTCGTGGCCAGCACGACCTGCTCGCGACGGTCGGCGATCGCGCGGCCGACGAGCTTCTCGTTGGTGAACGGGCCGTACATGTCGGCCGTGTCCAAGAACGTCACGCCGAGCTCGAGCGCGCGATGGATCGTGGCGACAGCCTCGTCCTCGTCGGCGCGGCCGTAGAACTCGGACATGCCCATGCAGCCGAGCCCCTCCTCCGACACCTGCAGTCCCTGACTTCCAAGCTTGCGTGTCTTCATGCCCTGCTCCTTCTCTCGGTAGGCGCCAGCTCGATAGCTGCCCGATTTGTCCGCTGGTTATGCCGCGTACTCGTTTTAGCGCACAACTTGGAGCGTCGCGTGCATTCCCAGCTTGGCGTGTTCGGGTAGCGAGCACCACAGGTGGTAGACGCCGGGCTTGAGATTCACGACACCATCCCAGCGCTTTCCCGAGGTCAATTCCGGGGCGCCCAGTTCCGGCCCACTGCCGCTGTGGCGCAGGCGCAGGTCGTGCGGGTCCATACCGGCGTCGATCGCCTCCAGGTTGACCGGCCCGGCTTTGACGACGCCGCGCGAGAGAATCAGGCGGTACTCGATCTCGGTGACCTGCAGATGGCCGATGCCTCCTGCGCGCGCGTGGGGCATCGACAATGCGAGCACCGCTCCGGCAACCGCGACGAAAGCTAGCGGGCGCGTTTGCCCGAACATCACTGCACCACCTGCATGCGCGCAAAGCCGCTTGCCCCGGGGACGATCGGGCCGGCTTCGTGTCCCAGCCACTGTTCGAGCAGCGAGCAGTAAAGGCCACGGAAATCGGAGGTGGCAACCACATTGCCGAGCGAGTCGAGGCCCGTGGCAAGACCGGGCCACTCGCCGATCATCCTGCCGGCCGCGCGCGTGCCCATCACGAAGCCGCAGCCGGCCGCGCCGTGGTCGGTGCCGCCGGAGGCGTTCTCCTGCGGGCGGCGGCCGAACTCCGACCACACGAGCGTCAGTACGCGGTCGGCGAGACCCCGCGCTTCCAGGTCACGCTGGAAGGCGTACAGCGTCTGCGCTGCCTCGCCCAGACCGGTGCCCAGCGAGGCGACTTGGTTGTCGTGCGTGTCGAACACCGATTCGGTCGAGATGCTCACGCAGCGCAAGGGAAGGCCTGCACCGAGCAGCTGCGCGATCCCGGCCATGCGCGTGGGGAACGCGTCGGAGGCGCTCGGATAGCTGCTGGGAAGCGCAGGCTTTTCGCCAGAGGCCGGTTGGAAGGGGAGCAGCTGCTTGCGCAATGTGCTCGACATCAGCGCAGCCTTGCCCGACTGTTCCAGCGCCGGGTCGCCCGAGCCGGCCCCAAGGCGCCCGAGCGTGTCGAAGTAGTCGTACATGATCGCCTGTGGCGGTCCCCACACGCCCTGCGCATAGAACGAGTAGGAGGAGGGGGTGTCGATCGCCGCGACCGGCATGCGCGCTGTGGCGAGCGCCGGCTGCAGCGCCTCGTCCAGGCACAGGCCCTGCAGCGGATTGTCGGGGCTGCCGGCGAGATCGAGGTAGCGGCCCATCCAGCCGGTGAGCAGGTCGGCTTGTGTGGCGCCCACCTCCCAGTAATGGCGGCTGGTGAAGTGCGACTGATCGGGGTCGGTGTAGCCGACGGCCGGCAGCACGCTCATCTTGCCCTCTTCGTGCAGTTGCGCCAGCGGAGCCGCCTGCGGGTGCCAGTGCAGGCGCGGGTCCTCGCTGAAGACCGGCCCAGCGTCTTCGGGCAGCGCCAGCACCGGCCGGTACTTCGTGTACAGCGGATCGCCTGCCGGGTAGAGCACCGACATCGCGTCGATGCCTCCTTGCAGGTACACGCTGACGAGGATCGGTTGATCCGGGTTTTCGGCGGCGCGTGCGATGCCCTCCTCGAAAGCGGCCGGGTCGAGCAGCCGTCCGGCGCCGTACACCGACAGGGCGAGGCCGGCCGAGGCCAGCAGGAAGCCGCGCCGTGAGAGGCCCGTGCCGGCGGGGATCGGCATTCCCGGCTCGATTGCCGGCAGTCCTCGTCCGGCCTGCGCGGCGCCGCGGCGCAGCATCTCGGCACGCGTGAAGCCCTCGCACGAGCAGGATTGCTGCGGGTGGATGGGGGATGGGCTCATCCCAATGCTCCTCGACGGCACGGTCCGGCGACACGATTCGATTCGACTGCGCTGGTGGTCATGACGTCTCTCAACACGTCTGGTAGTCGGGGGTGGCGACGACCAGCGCGCGCAGGGCGTTGAGCGCGAGTGTGGGGTACTGCTCGCGCTCCCAAGATGCGGTGGCGGAGTCCACGGCTGCGGCCTTCGCGTAGGAGGCAAGCGCGCCTCGCGAGGCTTTGCTCAGGGTCGGCCCGCCCCAGAAGGCGATCGCCTGCTTGGCCAGCGCCTTGGGGTCCACGGTTTCCGGCTCCTTGTTCGTCGTCGCGCCCGCTGCCAGCTTGGCGACGCGCTGCTGGCCGATCATCTGCGCGGCGAGGTTGAAGCGCGCGAGCCAGGTGCCGGTGTTCAGCCAGCGTTCGGCTTCCCAGCCGCCGACATTGGGCGGGTAGAAGGGGGTCTGGCCCGCGAGCGTCGACTCCCACACCCAGGCGTCGGTATCGATGTAGCGCCCGATGCCGCGCAGCATCCCGGCGATCTGCACGATCGGCGGCTTGACCATGCGCGGGCCGGCGTGCACGAGCGGATGCATCAGCATCGCCTCCACGACCGGCAGGATGCGCTTGCCTGAAGACACGTAGATTGCTTCGGCCGAACGTGTGTCCTTACGCGACAGCGGCTCTTCGCTGAAGTAGGACCACAGCTTCGTGACGAAGTGCTTGGGGTGGTCGGGATTGCTCAGCACGAGCCGCAGGCTGTCGCGCCAGCCGAAGCGCCCGCGATGGCCGTAGATGACCTTTACGCCGTTGTCGTGCAGGACGGGGTCGAAATGGAAGTCTTCTACTTGGCCGGTGGCCTGGTTCCAGCGGTTGGTCCAGCCTGTCAGCGCACGAGCGTGCTCGCGCACGTCGATCTCGTTGTAGCCGTTGCCGGCGCCGAGCGTGAACAGCTCCTGCATCTCGCGCGCGTAATTCTCGTTCGGGGCTTCCTTCGTGCTGCCCGCCCCTGAGAGCCAAACGAGCATCGCCGGGTCGATTGTCATCGCCGTGAGCATGCTCGGGAAGCTGCCCAGACACAGCGAGCGCTGCGTCTGGTTCTGGGCGATCATCAGCCGTTGGGAGTCCACGCCCTCGTTGCTCGTGGCAAACCAGTCGTGCCAGGTCAACGTCATGCGCTCGATCAGCGGTGCGCTCGTGCGCACCATGCGGTCCAGCCACCACAGCACGTCGTTGCCCCACACGTCGTAGGGAGCCAGCGGTTCGCCGTTCTGCAGTCGCGGCGGCGGGCCGGCCAAAGCGCGGCTGGCAGGGCGGGTCAGCGAGCGCACGGCTCCACTCATGCCGTGTTTGGCAAGCTGCTCGGCTTGCCCGGGCCGCGGGCCAAAGCCGGCGCGCCACAGCAGCCGCTCGGCTTGCTCGGCCTTGAAGGGACCGGAGTAGACCGGCAATGCGCCGTGGTAAGAGCTTGGGCGGCGGCGCGCGGGTCCGCGCGCGCGAGTACGAGCCATCTTGTTGGTAATCGGCAGGGTATGGGCATTTCTTGATCGGGAATGAGTCGAGGACCTATCTGCATAGGCCGCTAGGCTCGCGTCCCTGTCGAAAGTGGGCGTCCTTTGTTCAAGGTGGCCGCGAGGCTCGCGTCTCCTATCGAGGAACAATGCCCAGCGCTAGGATGCCTTTGCGGGTTTGCCGGCAATCGGGAGCGAGCACTGCAAGTGAACACGGTGGCATCCACTTCAGCTGTTCCTCGCCCGGCGGCGACACACCGCCTTGGAGTCATCTTCAGCGGCCTGATGCTGGTGATGCTGCTGGCGGCGCTGGACTCGACGATCGTCGCGACGGCACTACCGACGATCGTGGGGGACCTCGGCGGGCTGGAGCGGCTGTCGTGGGTGACGAGCGCCTATCTGCTTGCGCAGACGGCGGTCACACCGCTGTACGGCAAGCTCGGCGACCAGCTCGGGCGCAAGCGCGTCCTGCAGAGCGCGGTGGTGCTGTTCCTCGTGGGCTCTGGCTTGTGCGGTCTGGCCCAGTCGATGACCGAGCTGATCGCCTTCCGCGCGGTACAGGGGCTTGGCGCGGGCGGGCTGATCGTACTCGTACAGGCGACGGTCGGCGATGTCGTCTCGCCGCGCGAGCGCGGGCGCTATCAGGGGCTGTTCGGAGCCGTCTTCGGCTTCGCGAGCGTTGCGGGGCCGCTATTGGGGGGCGTGATCGTCGAGCACCTTTCGTGGCGCTGGATCTTCTATGTGAACCTGCCGGTAGGCTTGGTCGCGCTGGTGGTGATTGCCACGACGCTTCCGGCCACAAGCGTGCGCACACGGCCTGCGATCGACTACCTCGGCGCCGGGCTGCTCGCGGGCGCTTTGAGCGCGATCGTGCTGGTCGCCAGCCTCGGTGGTACCACCTGGGCGTGGGGCTCGGGGCAGATGGTGCTCGTCGCGATCGTGGGGGTGGTGCTGTTGGGTGTGTTCCTCGCCGTGGAGCGGCGCGCGCGTGAGCCGGTGCTGCCGATCGCGGTGCTGCGCGACGAGGTGTTTCGCATCGCCGGCCTGCTCTCGCTGATCGTCGGCTTCGCGCTGTTCGGGTCGGTTACGTTCCTGCCGTTGTTCTTCCAGACCGTGTTTCACTCGAGCCCGACAGGGGCCGGCCTGCGACTGATTCCCCTGATGGGCGGGCTGGTGCTCACCTCGGTCGTCTCCGGCCGGGTGATCTCGCGCACGGGCCACTACAGGTTCTTTCCGATCGCCGGCACAGCGATCATGACGGTTGGGCTGCTGCTGCTCTCGCGCCTGGATGTCGGCACGAGCTCGGCCGCGGCCGATCTGTACCTGCTGGTGCTCGGTCTCGGCCTGGGGATGGTGATGCAGGTGCTGGTGCTCGCCGTGCAGAACGCCGTCGAGTATTCGGTGCTCGGCGCCGCCACTTCAGGCGTCACGCTTGCACGCGGCATCGGTGGATCGATCGGGGCAGCTGTCTTCGGCACGATCTTCTCGAGCCGCCTGCGTACCGAGCTGCACGACGTGATCAGCGGCGCGCTTGGTGCACAGGTAGCCGGTGGCGCGCGTCTGACGGGCGCGCAGGTCGCGAGCCTGCCGGCGGTGGCCAGGCTCGCCTATGAGAACGCCTACGTGCACGCGCTGCGACCGGTGTTCCTCGTTGCGGCCGGGGTGGGCGCGCTGGGGTTCCTGTTGAGTCTGCGTTTGCGCGAGCGGCCGCTGCGCGCGACCGCCTCGACGAGTCAGGGGCTGGACGACGCGCTTGCGGCGCCGAAGAGTCCCAGCTCGCTCGCCGAAATCGATCGTGCTCTTGGTGTGCTCGTGAGTCGTGAGGACAGGCAGGCGTTCAACGAAAGGGTGGGGCTTCGCGCCAGCGTCGACCTCAGCTCGGGAGCGATCTGGGCGCTGGCCCGATTCGGCAGCTACGGAATCGACGGGACGCGCGATATGGCCCAGCAGCAGGAGGTCGAGAACGAGCGTGTGCGCGCGGTCGAACAGGAGCTGCGCGAACGCGGGCTTGTGGTCGAGTCCGACGGCGGCGCGAGGCTGACTGCGGCAGGTCTCGCGATGTCAGATCAGTTGCTGAGCGCTCGTCGCGATGAGCTGCGCGCGATGCTGGCCGATACGACGACGCAACAGGTTCCCGAGGTGCACGAACTGCTGGAGCGGCTGTGCGTGGAGTTGGCTGGCCAGCGGCCTTGATCTGGGTCTCTGACGGCGGATCGTGCCGATCCCGGATACAGATGCTGCTCTGCCTAGATTGAAGGCTTGGTTGCTCGACGGGCACGGCTCAACAAGTAGGTTCCAAAGCTCGTGGCCCCCACAGCGGCTGCCACTGCCAGCGGCAGGCCGAGGCTTTGCTTCTCGAGCAGACCGCCGATCGTGGCCCCGATCAGCATCGCCGCGATAACTGACAACCGTCGGGGTGACATACCGATTCTTGACGGTGTCGCGGCCGCGTCGGCGGCCAGGCCGGTCAGGGTCATCGTCAGCACGGTGGTGGTCATGTCGGGTACCGCCAGCTTGCGCACGATCGCGTTGCGCAGGCCCATCGCCAGCGCGACCAGCGCGATGATCGTGTAGGCGCCGGCCGAGCCGACCCGGATGTGTATCGCGTAGGCGACGACCGCCGCGAGCGTCAACAGTGCAGCCTCGCTTGCGACTCCGATCAAGAGAACGCGCTTGTGCTTCTCGGCTATGCCAATACTAAGTCGCCCACCGATCGCCGCGCCGAAGAGAAAGGCGCCGAGTGAGATCAGAGGGGCGAGGACCGGTAGCCCGCCGGCATTCGCCAAGCCGAAGCCGAGCAGCACGATGTTGCCGGTCATGTTGGCCGTGAACACGTGGCCGAGGCCGAGGTAGCTTGCGGCGTCGATCAGCCCCGTGGTGAGCGTGAGCGCCAGCAGCACAGGCGGCAGACCCCTGTCGCGTGCGGGCGCTGGTTTCGCGGCGCTCGCGTCTTCGCCGGCCATCGCTGTGACTTCGACGGCGGAGTACGGAAACCTTGCGGCTGCGGGCGCGCCGGAGTCGCGGGGCGGCGGGCGAAACTTCGAAAACGGCAGATCCGGAAAAGGGGGTGTAAACCGGGAACACCGTTTTTAGAACGTTCCCGTGTATCCAGAGGGCGTGACTGCGACTACGCGGGATGCTTCCGACTATGCGGTGTGCTTTCGACTACGCGTCGTCGAAGCGTTGCGCCTCGCCGGTCATCTCGCGTCGCAGGCGCTGCACCTGACGCAGTTCGCGCACGTCGTCGTCGAGCAGTGGCTGGATCGCCGGCTCGTCGTTGCCCAGCAGCTCCGGCTCAAGACGGTGGCGCACGAGCTCGCCGGCGATCGCGTCGACGCGCTGCGCACCGGCGCCCGGGCGTGAGCTGACGACACGCGCCAGGCGTTGTCCGCGAAATAGCAGCCCCACGCCGTCGTCGGCGGCCCAACCGCCTGGCAGCGCACCCTCGCGCACGCTTCTCAGCCACACCGGCAGCCGTTCGGGCTCGCCATCGGCGTGGACGGTCAGCGAGCCTTCCAGCAGTCCGAGGCCCGCCATCGGCTCGGGTGTGCCGCTGGAGCTGGTGACGCCGCCTTCAAACCAGCACATCGCTCCGGCGCTGATGCCCGCCAGCACGGTACCTTTGCGCCAAGCTTGGATGAGCAGCTCGTCAAGCCCGTGTGCGGTCCAGATCGCCAGCAGGTTGCGCATCGAGCCGCCGCCGACATAGACGATGTCCTGTTCGAGCACGATCTCCTGCAAGGGCCGCTCCAGGTCGCCGAGCCGGAACAGCGAGACATGGGTGGGTACGCATGCACGCCCGCCGAAGCGCGCGTGGAAAGCGTTGATCTGCGTGGTCGTGTCGCCCGAGGCGGTCGGCAGGAAGAGGATGCGGGGCTGCTTGGTCTGGGTGAGCGTCAGCACGTAGTCGTCGAGCAGGGGGTTGGCGGGCTCCATCGTGAAGCCGCCGCCACCCATCGCGAAGATCAGTCGCTGCTCGTCGTCGGGTGTGGCGCTCACGCGGGTGCGACCGTCCCGGCGGTGATCTGGTTGGGAGCGCTCACGTGCGTGCGACCGTTCCGGCGGCGGTGCGGCCGTGCGCTCACGCGAGCACCACCGTCCTTGAGGCGGACCGCACCGCGGACCTGTCCGGTTGCTTGGTCGCGCTACTCGCCTTGGCGCCGCCGCGCTTGGTCGGGCCGCCGCGCTCGCCGAGGTATGAGACCTCGAGCGCCGTCTCTCTCACTTGGCCACCGCTGCGGCGCACATGAAAGGCGCCGCCGCGCTCGCGCGAGCTGACCACCCGATCTAGCTTGGTCCCCTTGAAGTGAAGCGCCACTCCGTCGTCGGCGGCGTACCCGGCGCGCATGCCCTCGCCCACGAGCGCGTGATACTCGGCGCGCCGCGCCGGCTCGGCGTCGTAGTGCACGCAGTTGGAGTAAGGCAACAGTCCCAAACCGCCGACACGTCGCGGCGGTCCATGGAAGGCGGAAAGCGCCTCGGCAAACCAGCACAGCGAGCCCGCCGAGGGGCCGCACAGCACGATCCCGCGCTGCCATGCCTCGCGCAGAATCCGGTCCAGGCCGTGCGCACGCCATACGCCGAGCATGCTCACCACGTTACCGCCGCCGACATAAATCAGATCCTGGCTGAGCAGGTGCGAGGCGAGGTCGTCCTCGACCCCGCGCCCACCCTGGTCGCGGCGGAACATCGAGATGTGGCTGGCCTCGCACAGCGCCGAGAAGCGCCGGTAGAAGCGCACCACGTAGTGGTCGGCGTCGCCGGAGGCGGTTGGGAGGAAGCAAACCTGGGGTCTACGGGCTTTGGTCAACGCAAGGATGTAATCGTCGAGCAGCGTGCTGTCTTTCTCCATCGAGAAGCCGCCGCCGCCAAGGGCCACGATCTGAGGGGTACGGGTTCGCATCGCTCGTTCTCGCTTTTGCGCAAACTGCGGGGATGGGCTCTTAGTGTCGCTGTAGGCGGTTCTCACGCATATGGACTTGCGCCCAAGATCCAGTGGTTGGTTCTCGACAATCATCCAATTGTTGTTGACCATGGCGCATGCGCCATGGTCCCGGCCGCGCATGCGCGGCCGGCCAGACAGTGCATGCACTGTCTGGAATGTCGTGCCGCATGCGGCACGACACGGGACGTGCATGCACGTCCCGCCCCTCTGCGCATGCGCAGAGGGGTAACAGCTCATTTAAGCCATGTGCGACCCAGCCTCTGCGCTGCGCTGACAGGAACAGCATTCAAGCCATGCGTGACGCTGTCTTCGTGCTGTGCCGTAAGGAGCAGCGCATCCTGGCCCTGTAAGCTCGACGGATGCCTTCTTCTATGAACTCGCTGGAACATGTAGACGTTCTGATCGTCGGCGCCGGTCTTTCCGGGATCGGCGCCGCCTGCCATTTGCAAGCCAACTGTCCCAGCAAGAGCTACGCGATCCTCGAGGCCCGCGAGCGCACCGGCGGCACTTGGGACCTTTTCAAATACCCCGGTATCCGCTCGGACTCGGACATGTACACGCTCGGCTACTCCTTCCGGCCTTGGACGCAGGCCAAGTCGATTGCCGACGGCTCGTCGATCCTCGATTACGTGCGCCAGACCGCAGCCGACAACGGCGTCGATGAGAAGATCCGCTTCAACCATCGCGTGCTGCGCGCCGAGTGGTCGACCGCGGACGCACGCTGGACGGTCGAGGCCGAGCACGGCGAGGGGGAGACCGCGCGCATCAGCTGCAACTTCCTCTTCCTGTGCAGCGGCTATTACCGCTACGACGAAGGCTACACCCCGGATTTCCGTGGCAGCGAGCAGTTCGCCGGGAGGATCGTGCATCCACAGCATTGGGATGAGGACATCGACTACGCGGGCAAGCGGGTCGTCGTGATCGGCAGCGGCGCGACCGCAGTGACACTGGTTCCCTCGATGGCCGAGAGCGCCGCGCACGTGACGATGCTGCAGCGCTCACCTACTTACATAGTCTCCCTGCCTGCCGAAGACCCGGTCGCCAAGCTGCTGCGCCGCTTCCTGCCGGCCAAGGCCTCCTATCCGATCATGCGTTGGAAGAACGTGCTGATGACGATGGCGAGCTTCCAGCTCTCGCGCCGCCGCCCCAAGGCGATGAAGGCGGTCCTGCGCAAGGGCCTGGAACGCCAGTTGCCCGCTGGTTATGACATCGACACCCACTTCAATCCCAGCTACAACCCTTGGGATCAGCGCCTGTGCCTGGTGCCGAACGGCGATCTGTTCGAGTCGATCAGCGCCGGCCGCGCTTCGGTCGTCACCGACCGCATCGAGAGGTTCACGGAGACGGGCATCAAGCTCGTCTCCGGCGCCGAGTTGGAGGCCGATGTGGTCGTTACCGCCACAGGTCTGAACCTCGTGGCTTTGGGCGGCATGCAGTTTTCTGTGGACGGTCAAGACGTCACTCTCGCCGACACGATGAGCTACAAGGGCATGATGCTCAGCGGCGTACCGAACATGGCTTTCTCGGTCGGCTACACGAATGCTTCGTGGACGCTGAAGTGCGATCTCACCTGCGAGTACGTCTGCCGCCTGCTCAACCACATGGACGAGGGTGGCTTTCGCCAGTGCACGCCGCACAACCGCGACCCGCGCGTGTCAGAGCGTCCGTTCATCGATTTCTCCTCCGGCTATGTGCTGCGCTCGATCGACAAGTTCCCCAAGCAGGGCTCCAAGGCGCCGTGGAAGTTGCACCAGAATTACCCGCTGGACATCCTCAACCTGCGCTTCGGCTCGGTCGCCGACGGTGTGATGGAGTTCTCCAATACCGGAGGAGCAAAGCTCGAGGCCCCGGAGCTGGTCGCTGTCTGAGGCGCACGTGGTCGGCGAGTCGCGCATGGTCCTGCGACCGCTCGCCAAGGGTGACGAGGCTGAGCTGTTGCGCATCCACAGAACCCCGGAGGTGGCGCTCTGGTGGGATGTGCCCGACGATGGCTTCCCTTGGAGCGACGAGCCCGAGGCGACGCGTTTGACGATCGAGGTGGACGGCGCCGTCGCCGGGATGATCCAGTTCTACGAGGAGCAGACGCCGAAATACAGGCACGCCTCGATCGACCTGTTCCTGGACCCCGCTTTGCACGGACAAGGCTGGGGCACCGAGGCGGTGAGGCGCGTCGTGCGTCTTCTGATCGAGCAGCACGGCCATCACCGCGTCACGATCGACCCGGGCAAGGACAACAAGGCGGCGATCCGCTCCTATGAAAAGGCCGGCTTCAGGCCTGTGGGAGTGATGCGCAGCTACGAGCGTCGTGTCGGCGCCGAGGAATGGCGCGACGGGCTGTTGATGGAGCTGCTGGCCGCGGATTTGTGAGGCGCCGGACTGTCTCGAAGGGCGAACACCGATGAGAGCGGGCGGGCACGCGGGTGGACAGGCGGGCGGCGGGTGGAACGATGCTGGCCTGGGCTGAGAGCCTGCCGGTGTGAACCGTGGCTCCAGCCCAAACTCAGCTGCAGATGACCCTTAGGCCAGCTGGACGTTTACTGCCTTGGGTCCCTTGTCGCCGGCCTCGGCGTCATAGGTGACCTTCGCGCCCTCGGCCAGGGAGCGGTAGCCGTCGCCGGCGATCCCCGAGTGATGGACGAACAGGTCCTTGGACTGATCGTCGGGCGTGATGAAGCCAAAGCCCTTGTCGTCGCTGAACCACTTGACGGTTCCTGTAGCCATGTTGCTTTTCCTCCGTGTTTTCGCGTGCTGCGAACGCGGAGATTGCTATGAGCAAAGGCTACGAGCGCTGACACTGCGGTTGTTCGGGATCGATTATCCCGCTTGGATCAAGCCACTATATAGCAATCGCTACGCGGCTTCCGAAAGCGCCGGCTCGTCCTCGGCACGCTCACCAGCACTCTCGTGTTGGGCGGCGCCTGCCGGCTGCGGACGCAATACGGTCACGGCCACGCCGATACCGACCAATACAAGACCCGTGGCGATCCAGAATGCAAGCTGATAGCCGCCGGTCAGCGCCGCTGCTTGGGACTGTCCCTGGGCGAGCAGCTTGTTCGTGTGCGATGTCGAGAGCGTGGCCAGCACGGCAAGCCCGAGCGCGCCGCCGACCTGGGCGGTCGTGTTGACGAGTCCCGAGGCGAGCCCGGCGTCGCTGGGCGTGGCACCGGACATCGCGACGCCCATCAGTGCCGGGAAGCACACGCCGGCGCCTGTGCCGAGCAGCAGCATCGAGGGCAACAGGCCGGTCAGGTAGCTCGCGTGAACGGGCGTGAGCGCAAGCAGCGCGAGCGCCAGCGCGATCATGGCAAGCCCTGGAGGCAGCAGTGCACGTGCGCCAAAGCGTGTGATCAGGGGCTCTGAGAAGCGAATCGACATCGAGCCCATCGTGATCGTCACCGGTAGGAACGCCAGCCCGATCTCCAGCGCGTCGTAGCCGAGCACCTTGCGCATGTACAGCGCACCCAGGAAGAACATGCCGAACATCCCGGCAACGGAGAACACCTGGATCAGGTTGGCGCCACTGACGTTGCGCGAGCGGAAGATGCGCAGCGGCACGAGCGGGTTGCCTGCTGTGGCCTCACGCGCGATGAAGGCCGCGAGCAGCGCGAGCGAGAGCGCGCCGAGGGCCAGGGTGGTCCCGGCACCCCAGCCATCTTCGGCCGCTGGCGAGACGATCGTGTAGACACTGAGCATCAGCGCGCTGGTGATCAGCACAGCACCGGGAATGTCGGCACCCTCGCCGAAGCCGATCCCCTCGTCTTTGTCGAGCAGGCGCCGGGCGAAGAGGATCGTCGCGATCCCGATCGGGACGTTGACGAAGAAGATCCAGTGCCAGTCGAGCGCTTGCGTGAGCACGCCGCCGGCAAGCAACCCGACGGACCCTCCGGCGGAGGCGACGAAGGCATACACGCCGATCGCCTTCGCCTGGTCGCGGGGGCTGGGGAACATCGTGACGATCATGCCCAGGACGACCGCCGAGGTCATCGCCCCGGCGATTCCCTGCACGAAGCGTGCACAGACCAGCAGCGTCTGCGTCCAGGCCAGGCCGCACATCAGCGAGGCGAGCGTGAACAGGCCCACGCCCAGCAGGAAGATGCGGCTGCGCCCCAACAGGTCGCCAAAGCGCCCGGCCAGCAGCAGCAGTCCGCCGAAGGCGATCAGGTAGGCGTTGACGACCCAGGCGAGGCTCGAGGTGGAGAAGTGCAGTTCTTCCTGGATCGAGGGCAACGCGACGTTGACGACGGTCACGTCGAGCACGATCATCAGGACGCCGACGCACAGCACGTACAGTGCTATCCAGCGCGAGCGCTCGGCGTGGGCGCTGCTTTGCTCGTCGTGTGTGGGCATTGTCACAAGCTCTCCTTTCGCAATACGTCACCCAGGCTATCGAGGAGGACCCCGCTTCCATGCTCACGCTCGGCCGGTGTGTCGAGACCGTCGAGAAAGACTCCCTGCTCGGTGAAGCGCAACTTCGTCGCCGCGCCGACCGCCTCGAACTCGATCGTGGCGAGCGACACCGAGATGCGCGCCTCGTCCAGGTACATGTCATACGCATAGACGATCCGCTCGCCCTGCACGATGTCCTGGTAGCGACTGTCGAAGCGGTAAACCGAGCCATCGGGTGTCTCGATCGCGAAACGCTCGTGGCCGCCGACCTGGAAGGCGAACTCGCGACTCTCGTGCGGAAGGCTCTTGGGTCCGAACCAGCTGGCCTTGGCCGCGGGCTCGGCCCACGCTTTGAAGACGTGCGCCGGTTTCGCCTCGTATGTACGCTCGATCGTGAAGGTGGCATGCAGAGCAGATCGCTCTTGCGGTGCATTCATGGCTTGCTCCCTTTCTGTGGTTGTTCGGGGTGCTCGGCCAGGTACTCGCCGAGCCGGTCCAGGCGCTGCTCCCAGCTCTTGCGTCGCTGTGCGATCCAATCCTCAGCTCCGCCAAGCGCCTTTGGCTGCACGTGGCAGGTGCGCACGCGCCCGACCTTCTCAGAGCGGACCAGTCCGCTGGCCTCCAGCACGTGCAGATGCTGGACGACGGCCGGTAGGGACATGGCAAGCGGCTCCGCAAGCTCGCTGACCGAGGCCGAGCCGAGTGTCAGACGATCGACCATCGCGCGGCGCGTCGGATCTGCGAGCGCATGGAACGTAAGGTCGAGCGGGGCAGCTTGTTGGTTAAGCACTCACTTAAGTATTACCACATGGCCGGCTAGTAGCGCTAGCTGTGTCCCTGGACGCGGCGCCCAGCTTGATCGTTGAACGCATACGCAAGCACGTGGGGCTTTGGGAGACTTCTAACCCGCGGCGGCACGGCGGCTCTGGCGGGTGAGTGCGCTCACGAGCTTGTCGATCGAGCGTTGCAGCTGCTCGATGCTGGCCGACTCCACCCGGCTCACCCCGACCTCGCGGTTGATCCAGGCGTTGATCTCGCGGTGGCTGCTGCGGCTGCGCACGGCGAGATCGGCCACCAGGCGGCGGCGCTCCTCGCGTAGCTGGGTCCTGCGCTCGAACGCGGCTACCGGCACCGGCTCGGGAGTAGGGGGCGTGGCGGTCTTGGCTTTCGGTGCGGTTGGCGCTGGTCCGAACAGTGTCATCTGCGGCACCACTTCGGCGCTCAACGGCACGAACTCGAGCGCAGGCGACGGCTCGCTCGCGCGCCGCTCGCGCGGCTCGTCCAGGCCCTCGTCCTGCTCGCGCTGGCGCAGCGCGTGGCGCAGCTCGCTCTCCACCTGCGCCGCGTGCGCGCGCAGCACCGGCTCGGCTGGCAGATAGACCCAGCTCGGCTCGGGTGGGCGATCGGGAATCGTGCGTACGAAGCGCCCCACGATCTGCCTGAAGATCATCGGCGTCTTCGCCGCCGTGGCGTACACGCCGACGCGCAGGCGGGGAATGTCCACGCCCTCGGAGACCATGTTGACCGCCACGATCCACGGCTCGCGCGACTCCCTGAAGGCTGCGAGCTTCTGCGCGGCGCGTGCCTCGGTGTGCAACACGACCACCGGCGCCTTGCCGGTGGCGTCGCCGAGCAGCTTTGCGATCTTGCGCGCGTGCGTGGCGTCTGCCGCGACGGCGAGGCCACCGGCGTCGCGATGACCGTCGGCGCGCAACTCGCTCAGCTTCGTGTCGGCCTCGCGCAGAATGCGCGGCAGCCCGTCCGGCAGCTCTGTTGAGATCGCGGTGCGATAGCGACGGCTGGCCTCGCGGGCGGTGAGCACCGTCTCGAACGAGGACTCGATCACGTCCTCGCCGCTACGCCAAGAGAGCGTCCCGTCGAAGGTCACGAATGCGACTGGCCGGCAGATGCCCTCGGCCACCGCCTCGGCGTAGGTGTAGGACACGTCGGGTTCGGCCACCCCTTCGGCGTCGTAGCTGACACCGGGGATCGGCGTCGCGTCTGAGCGAAACGGTGTCCCTGACAGCAGCAGCCAGCGGGGGGCCGCGGCGAAGGCCATCTGAAAGCCGGTGCCCCAGGCCAGCTCCTCGCCGAGGTGATGGGCCTCGTCCACGATCACCAGCGTGTCCGGCGCGACCTTCGCGCGCCATGCCTTCGGGTCTGAGGCCACGCGCGCATAGGTCACCGCCACGCCGTGAAAGTCGCGCGGCGGCAGTGGACCGGGCGCATCGGGCTGCAACTGCACGCCCAGTTGTGCCCCGGCCGCGGCCCATTGGCGCGTGAGCGGCGTCGTCGGGCACAGCACCGCCACACGGCTCACCTCGCCGCTGGAGAGCATCCGTCGTGCCAGCTCGAGCGCCGGACGCGTCTTGCCGGCCCCGGGCGCCGCCGAGATCAGGAAGGGGCCGTCCTGCCAACCGTGCAAACGCTCGAGCGCGTCGCGCTGCCAGGCGCGCAGGGATGTCACGGGGGCTCCAGACAAGAGCCCGGCATCCTGGGCCATGGCCCGGACGGATCGCCCGGTTTGGCTCAGTCAGTGGCCGGGCGGGGCAACGCCAGTGCGGCGGGGTTTGCGACCAGGCGGGCTGGCATGCGTCCTAGCCCGCCGGCGGGGCGCGCTAGGACCGCGGCGGGGGCGGTGCGTAGCGGTGATGCAGCATCAGAGGGTTGCCGTCGGGGTCGTTGAACAGCGCCATGTGGCATACCCCCGTGTCGAGCGTATCGCCGCGAAACTGCACGCCTTGCTCTTCGAGCGTCGCGCGCGCGGCCGCGACATCCTCGACGTGCAGCGCGATCTCGTGCCCGCGCACGCTGTGCTCCATGCCCATCTTCCCGGCGTCGAGCACGCTCAAGGTCAAGTTGCCTGTCTCGAACTCGGCGTAGTTGCGCTCTTCCAGGTAAACCGAGCGCTCCAGCCCAAGCGTCCCGCCGTAGAACTCGACGGCTTTAGGGAGATCTTTGGTGGAGACGGCCACGAAGTCGACGCCAGTGATCAGCCGCGTTGAGTCGGTCATCGCAAAGCTCCTTGATCGTATGTGGTGGCCCGCCCGCGCAACTCTCGATCGAGCGCGAGTGAGCCTGTCTGACCCGCGTTCGCGCCGGTGCGGCGCTTACGCGCTCTCGGCCTGCACATGCCCCGACTTTACTGCCTGCGCGAGGGCGTCGTAGTCGCGTTCGTTCTGGTCCGCATAGGCCTCTGAGAAGTCCACGATCGCCTGGTCGAAGACGCCGCCGGCGCCGAGATAGGAGGCGATCGCGATGCGGTTTCCCGTGCGTGCGTGCGCGCGCGCCAGCGTCCATGCGCAGAGGGCGCCGTAGGCGCGCAGCATCGGATGGTTCATCGTCTCGATCTCAACGCTCAACTTGCCGTCCCATAGCTGGCGCACATAGAAGTCGCGCGTCACGTCGTCGATTCCGGTGGCTGGCAGCCAGCCCAAGAGGATGTCGCCGGATGCCTGCATCAGGCGCTGGCCCTCGACCACGCGCTGGCCGTGGTTTGCGTATTGGGAGGCGCCGGCGTAGGGCTCGAGCACCGAGGCCTGGGCTTCCTTGGCCTGCAGGACGAGCGGGTCCTGCTCGTCGCGTCCGACGAACAGCAGCACCCATGCGCGCGTGCCGACGCTGCCGACACCCACGACCTTGCGCGCGATGCTCTGGAACGTGTAGTCGCCCAACAGCACGCCGTACTCGTCGCTGAGGCTTGAGCGGTAGTCGGCGAGCATCGCCTCAAAACGCTTGTGCAGCTCGTCGTTCTCCGCTTGGCCCAAGAGCTCCCGTGCCGGCACGATCAGAGGCGGTTCGCTGATGAAGCGCAACTGTCCATCGACCGCTTCGGTGAGCTTGAGCACGGCGCGCGTGCTGTTCTTCGCGCGCGCCTTGCCCAAGCGCTTTTCCATCTGTTGCAAGCGCTTGCCCTTGACGAGCTGTTGGGCGCGCACGACGCCCATGATGTCCTTGGCATTGAGGCTCGAGTACCACACGTCCAGATTGCTCATCTGGGCAAAGCCTCGCATCGACAGTCTGTAAGCCTGAGCCGCCCAGACGATCACGTCGGCGACCTCTTGCTTGCTCAAGCTGAGGTCGCGCCCGGCGACGCACAGACTCACGGCCAGCCGCTTCACGTCCCACTCCCACGGCCCCGGCAGGGTCTCGTCGAAATCGTTGATGTCGAACAGCATCTCGCGCTCGGGCGAGGCGAAGACGCCGAAGTTCGACAGGTGGGCGTCTCCGCACAGCTGCACCCGCAGGCCCGAGGCTGGGGTCTGGGCGAGGTCGGCTGCCATGATCGCTGCCGCGCCACGGTAGAAGGTGAAGGGCGAGACGAGCATGCGCCCGTAGCGGATCGGCACGAGCTCGGGCACGCGACTCTCGGCCTGGCCTTGGAGGATCGCAACGGGGTCCTCGCGGTCCTTTGCTGCTTTCCATTCGGCGTGGCTGGAGCGCGGCGTGTGCGCCCGCGCGTCCTTGCCTTCGGCTTCGCGTCGCTTGACCGTCTCGGCGTCGCTCATGTCCCGCTCCTTGGGTTCTCGTCAGGATCGCGCTCAGGCGCGGAGGGTGGGGGAGCGTTGGTGGTCGCTCTGGGGCTCGGTTGGGGCGCTTGGCCAGCGGGTGGGGCGGGCTTTGGCGGTGTCCCGCTGGGTGGTGCGTGCTCGGCGGGCGCGCCGGGCGGCGGGTGAGGTCCGCCCCGGATGTGCGAGGCAAGATGCGCGTCTGGAAACTCCAGCGCTGTTTGGCGGCGCAGCGTCTCTGTGCCGAACACCGCCAGCACGATGATGATGAGGATTCCCGTAAGCGATTTGGTCGCCTCGATCGGCCCCCACGCGAACAGCAGCAGCAAGAGCAGTGCGAGTGCGCCGAAGGTGACATCGGGGCGGTCGCGCATGTAGGGCGCCATTAGATGACGCAGCGACGTGGCGATCCTCGTGGGCCCGGCCAGCATCGCCGCGAGGACCACGACCACGCCGATGAACACGGTCGACCACGCGACATCGGCAAGCACGCTCGTCCCGATCGACCAGGCCGCCTGTGCGGCAGGCCTCACCGCTTCGGTGGTTGCCAGCGAGTCCACCACCTTCGACCCGGCGATGCCGCGCACCACGACAACCGCCAGGCCCGCACCTACGAACGCCGCGCCGACCTCGGTCAAGGTTTGGCGGCGTCGTCCGCGCGCCAAATAGACCGCCAGCGCGAACATCGCCACAACCAGCAGCGGCAGGACCAGAGCCAGGCTGCGCAACAGGTTGACCGCGTCCTGCATCGTGCCGAGCTGTTTGGAGGTCACGATCCGAAGTTGCGCGACGTTCGCCGGGATCTTTTCGGAGATGCTCGCGGGGGCTCCCACCTTTTCGGCCACTTCGCCCAGCATCGGGCGCAGGTCGAGGACCACCGCGCCGCCGCCGGGCAGCTTCACGACGCTGCCTTTGTTCTCGATCAGACGCACGAACTGGGCGTGTGTGACCTGGTTGGCCTTGCTCCACAGTTCCTGGACACGCGGACGTTCGAGCAGCAGGTTGATCCCCTTTTGTACAACGTCTTTGAGTGCCCCGGCAGCCGGCGCGGCGAGCGGCTTCAGTTCGCTCGGCAGCTCTTTGCCCAGTTCTCCGGCCACGTCGACGTTGGCGTACAGCTGTTCCGTCAGGTAGCCGGACACCGCTTCGCGGATCGGTGGGCTCTCGATCAGCTTCGTGTTCGTGCTCGTCCAGTAGCCGGTGTCGAGCAGTTGCCGGTTGGCCCATACCGCGAAGATCGCGACGATGCCGAGCACGGTTGCCACGCCGATCAGGCTGCGCACCAGCCAGCGGTGGGGGTGAGCTGCGCTTGGGGGCGGGGAGTAGGTCTGAGCCGGAGGGCCTGAAGCCGGGGGGTTGGCGGCGAAGCTCACGTTACGGGAGGCTATCCACGGGTTCGGCGGGCAGTAACCGTGTTACCCCGCACCGGGGTAAGTGTTTTCACGCAACCTCCCAGCATTCAGGGGCGTTCGCGCTCTGCCATGTCGGCGCCGGTGGTGGTCGTCATCACCTGCGCCGCGCCGCCGCCAAGCACCCGGCGCACCAGTCCGGGCGCCACGATACGCAGGGCCGCGGCAAGCGCATATGGTCGCGGCACGTAGCGCTCGGGACGGCGCTCCACGCCCGCCTGGTAGATCGCCTCGGCCGCCTTCTCGGGTGTCGAGACGATCCAACGGGTGAGAACACGATCGGTCAGCTCGGCTTGGGGGAAGCCCTCGGTGGAGATGAAGCCGGGGAGTACGAGCCCGACGTGCACGCCGTGCGGGCGCTCCTCGGCCCACAGCGAATCGGACCAGCCGGCGAGCGCGAACTTCGACGCGCTGTAGGCTCCCGAACCTGCACGCGCTACACGCCCGGCGGTGCTGGCCACGTTGACGATCGCGCTCGGAGCGCTCGCGCGCAGCAGCTCGAGCAGCGCCTCGGTCAGACGCAGCTGAGCGTCGAAGTTGATGTCCATCGTGCGCCTGACGTTGGCGTAGCCGCCATCGGCGAAGCGCGCACGCCAGGCAGCGCCAGCGTTGTTGACGAGCAGGTCGAGCCGTCCGTGGTGCTCGCCTATGTGTGCCCGCACGCGCTCGGGAGCATCCTCGTCGAGCAGATCCAGCGCCAGAAAGCTCGCCTGCGGGCCGAGCGAGCCGGCGAGCGCGCGCAGGCGCTCCTCGCGGCGTGCCACGAGCACGACCTGAACGTTCGGGATGCGCGCAAGCCGACGGGCTGTCGCCTCGCCGATGCCGCTGGAAGCGCCCGTCACGAGCGCTACGAAGGGATGTCCGGCCGGGTTGTGCATGTTTGACCCGTTCGGGGTCTGTGCGTGTGGCTCGTTCATTTGCCCATGCCTTTCTCGAGCTTGCGGTGCTCGACACCCTTGGGAGTGGCGATCAGGATGTCGCTGACCATCTCCGGCGCGAACAGGCCGTGGTCCACCACGCCCGGTGTGTCCGCGAGACGCGCGGCCAGCGTCCGCGCGTCTGCGAGCGGGCCGAAGTAGTCGGCGATCAGGTTGCCCTCAGGGCTGGGAGGCACCTCGCGCAGTCTCGCCTCGCCGATCAGGGCTAGCGTTGCTTGGGCTCCGAAGCGCAGGATCTCGAGCGGCACAAGCGGATGCAACTCTGCGACAGCCTTCTCAGCGGAGGCGATCACAACGAAGCGCCGGCTGGCCGCCGCGACGATCTTCTCGTGCGTGTGAGCGCCGCCGCCGCCCTTGATGAGCCATCCGCTGGGATTGATCTGATCGGCCCCGTCGATTGCTATGTCCAGGTGCCCGAGCGCGTCGAGTTCCTCCACCACCAGTCCGAGCTCGCGTGCGGCATGCTCGGTGGCAGGTGAGGTGGCGGCGCAGCGCAAGCTCAGGCCGCGTGCCTGAAGCGCAGGCAGCAGGTGGGCGACGGTGGAACCTGTGCCCAGGCCGACACGATCGCCGTCTTTTACGAGCAGGGCGCCAGCTTCGGCCGCCGCACGCTTTTGCTCATCAATATCTGTCATGGGCGCCTGTGCCGACGCGCGAGATGACGCCATCGTGCAGCGAGCCTACAGGCCCGGTGCAAGGTGGGCCTGTCGAGCTCAGGGGCAGATCTTCAGCTTGCGCTCACGTGTGCTGTTTGAGGGCCTTCGCCGGCGGTGCGCGGTTGCGAGTCGTACTCCTCAGGGCTTCCGCGCAAGAAGCGCCATATCGCCAGCAGCATCATGATCGTCATCAGCCCCGCGCTGGTCGCGCACTCCTCGCAGACGGCGTGGATCGAGAAAAGCTCGCGGTAGGTCAGATAGGCCGAGAAGCCGAAGCCGCCGATCGTCAGCACGAGCGTCGCAAAGCGCGTGTTCTCGCTTTCCGGCGCGAGCAATGAGGCCATGATCGCGATGTAGCCGAGCAGGCCCATCAGGGCCACGGGGACGCCCGCGAGCTTCGAGTAGGTCGAGGTCTGAACCTTGAAACAGCTGCCGCCCGAGGTACAGACGGGCCTGAGGTTGGCGTAATGGACGTAGGTCAGATAGCTAGCGAGCGCTAGGCCGAGCGCCGTCAGCACGATCAGCACGATTCTCAGGGTGCGCTGACTCATCTCGGGGCGGTGCCGATCTGCTCCATCGCCCGATCACTCTCAGGCCTTCAACAGCTTTTCGATCGCCGCTTCGAATTCGCCGGCGTTGGTGAATCCGGCGATTTCAAGCTTTTTCAGCGATTCGCCCGTCTTGCCGATCATGAAGGACGGTGTCCCCGTAAAACCATTCTGGTTGGCTGCTTGCGCATCGGCAAGAACCTGGCTGGGGTAGGCGGGATTGTTGCGGTCTTCGCTCCATTGCGAGAGATTCAAGCCCGGTATCTGGGCGGCCAGCCCCTGCAGATATTTTTCGGTGACATAGCCGGTGTCCTCTTCTCCCTGCTCGTGGTAGAAGAGCTCGACGAAGTGCCACATCAGGTTCTGCTTGCCGGCGGCGAGCGCGGCGACCTGCTGGGTCTGGAAGGTTTCTTTTTCGCGTGTGGCGGTCTCCATCGAGTGGTACTCGATCTTGACCTTGCCGGTGCGCACGTACTTCTTGATGATCGTCGGCAGCGCGCTGAGCGTGAACTGCTTGCAGAACGGGCACTCCAGGTCCCCGAAGTACTGAATTGTCACGGGCGCGTTGGGATTGCCGAGCGTGATCGTGCTCTGCGGTATGCCCTGCAGCAGCGAGACGACTTCGGCGGCCGCCGTCTTCGCTTCCTTGCTTTGCGGAGGCGGCGCGGTTTTGGAGCCGCCGCTGCCGGTGGCGATCAGGATGATCGCGATGATCACGACGACCACGCCTGCGACCCCGCCAAGCTGGATCAGGCGCTTGCGCTGGGCGCTCTGCGCCGCGTGCGCTTCCTCTTGGGCCTTGCGGTCGGCGCGCGCCTGCTCGCGGCGCTCCTTGCGGGTTAGATCCGAGTCGGCTGGGGTCATGGATGCAACTTTTGCATACTTTGCCTGAAGATTGCTTAAGGACTGGCGCCGGCGGACTCGCGGAGGATGGCATCGGGTGCGCGTAAGCACTGCGAGAAGCAGGGCTGCAGGGCTCGTAGGGAGGCAGGAGGTGCTCCGGGCCTTGCTCGACGAGCGCGTCTGCGTCTAAGGCTTCTGTACGTGAGAGTGCAAGCGGGATACCTTGCTCACGTCCCTTTATGGCCTGCGTGTGGCGTACCGTAGATGGAGACATTTGCCCCCGTAGCTCAGCTGGATAGAGCGTCGGACTTCTAATCCGAGGGTCGCAGGTTCGAATCCTGCCGGGGGCACTCGCTAGCTCCGTGGCGTCCATTCCGACCCGCCTGACGCAGAATCAACCGAAGCGTCCAGTAAAAAGCTCCAGGTATGAAGACGGGCGAGGTCATCGCCGCTTGGGAGGATGCTGGCTGGGAGTGTCCCGTACGCGCGGGAGCCATCGTCAGTACAGGCATCCGCACCGGCCGGGCAAGGTCACTGTGCCTGGGAAGCCGAGTAGTACCTTGCATCCCAAGACACTCGCTAGCATCTTGAGGCAGGCAGGAATGGAGAAGCCATGACTCACCGCTATCTAATCGTTGTCGAGGGTGACGGCTCGATGAACTATTCGGCGTACAGCCCCGACGTGCCTGGCGTCGCGGCTGTTGGGGCTACGCGCGAGGAGTGCGAACGCGAGATGCGCGAGGCAATCGAGTTCCACATCGAAGGTCTGGCCGAGGACGGGGAACCAGTGCCCGAAGCTCACAGCACGGCCGGTTACGCCGTCGTCCAGGTTGCGTGAAGGTCTCCGTCGGTCCGTACGCGTTCGACAACGTCTCCTATGACGCTCGTGAGCGCGTAGGCACGACGCTTGCCGGAGGGTCGCAGGTTCGAATGTTGCCGGGGAGCTACTGCCGGGGTCGCTAGGAAGACCGGGCGAACAGCCGCAAGAACAGCAGGAAGATGTTCAGCACGTCCAGGAAAATCCCGGCGGCCAACGGGATCGCTTCGTCTGTTCCGGCGCGGCGCAGGCGATTGAAGTCGACCACCGTGTACAGGCCGAAGATCACGAGTCCGAGCAACGCGTAGACCGTGTAGAGCGCCGGTATACGAACGAAGATCAGCACGATGCCGGCGAGAATCAATCCGAGCAGCAGCCAGAACAGCGTGCGGTACAGAAACGAGAGATCGCGCCGGATCGCGTAGCCACCGGCGCCGAGGCCGCCGACGAATAGCGCGGTGGCCGCGAGCGCCTGACGAACCGCGGTTGGATCGGTGGCTGAGTAGTAGTTGACTGTGCTCGACACTCCCACGCCAAGCAGCAGGCCGAAGGCAAACAGCAACACCAACGCGAGGCGATGATTGCCGCGCGCGTTTGCGGCGTTGAGGCCAAACAGGCAGCCAAATGCGACCAGCCACGCGATGAACCATCCGGCTCCGCCCATTTCGCGGGCGACGTATGCGCCCAGCGTCGCAAAGGCGGTGGTCAGCGCCACAAGCCCCATCACTCTGCCGAACAGCGTCTGTGTTCTTGCCGGGGTCAGGCCTGCTGCGTAGCTTGCCGTGTTCATGTGGGAGATCGTAGAGTGTCGGCCGGTCTCAGAGCAAGCTGCTCGACCGCTCGCGCAAGCGCACATCGTCCACTTGGCGCGTGCCCGAGCTAGACGAAAGAGAGGATCGCCATGCCCGAAGCCACCTTCTACTTCGACCTCGGATCGCCCTACGCCTATCTGACCGCGGAGCGCATCGACGATGTCCTTCCCCAGCCGGCCGTCTGGCGGCCCGTGTCGCTTGGCGGCCTGTTCAAGGCCAACGGACGTTCCTCGTGGGCGCTCGGTGGAGATGACAGTCGCCAGGGCGGGATCGCCGAGGTCGAGCGACGTGCGCACGAGTATGGACTGGAGGCCGTGAGCTGGCCGGAGCCTTGGCCTACCAATTACCTGTACGCGATGCGCGCGGCCACATATGCATTCCAGGTCGGCCGTGGTCGTGAGTTCGCGATCGAGGCGTTTCGCCACGCCTTCGCGCATGGCCAAGATCTCGCGCTCGAAGAGAACGTGCTGCAGGCCGCTCAGCGGGCCGGCTTGGACAGCGGGGCGGTCGACGAGGCCACGCGCGACCCGGAGATCAAGTTCGCGTTGCGCAGTGCCACCGATGCGGCTCACGCGCTGGGTGTCCTTGGCGTGCCGACAATCGCCGTCGGCGAGGAGCTCTTCTGGGGGGATGACCGTCTGCGGGACGCGGCTGGAGCACTTGCAGATGCCTAGCATCCGGCCACATGCAAACCAAACGGTTGCATGTAGTTTTTGCTTGCACTCGCGTCTCCGTCGCGCACCGCTCCCTCTGGAGCGTCAACATACATAGCGATATGAAAGACGCATCTATCGAGTTGCCCCCAGGACCGCGCATGCCGGGCGCGCTCCAGAGCGTCATCTGGTTTCGCAAGGCCCAGTGGCTGATGGAGACCTGTCAGGCACGCTTCGGCGACATGTTCACGCTGGACATGGGCTATGAAGGCAAGTGGGTGGTCACATCCGATCCGGATGCGATCAAGCAGGTGTTCACAGGAAATCCTCGTCTCCTGCACGCTGGTGAAGCGAACCGCATCCTCCTACCGGTGCTCGGAGCGAGCTCGGTCCTGCTGCTTGACGACGACGCGCACATCGCCCAGCGCAAGCTGCTGCTGCCGCCCTTCCACGGCGAGCGCATGCAGCGCTACGGCGAGCTGATGTCGGCGGTGGCGGCAAAGGAGATAGAGCGCTGGCCGCTCGGTCAGCGCTACCGTCTACGCGCGCCGATGCAGGCGATGACACTGGAGATCGTGCTGCGCGCGGTGTTCGGCATCTCCGAGGGGGCGCGCCTGGAGACCTTGCGCAGTGAGCTTCGCCACCTGCTCGACAAGCTCACCAAGCCGCAGAGCGGAGCCGTCATGGTGGCACTTGGGCCCGAGGGTGTCATGCGCCTGGGCGTCTTTCGCCGTGAACTGGAGCGCGTGAACCGGCCGATCTACGAGGAGATCGCCGAACGCCGGGAGGCTGGCGACCTGGCCGAGCGCGACGACATCATGTCGCTGCTCTTGCAGGCCACACACGAGGACGGTAGCCCGATGAGCGACGAGGAGCTGCGCGACGAGCTGATCACACTGCTCGTAGCCGGGCACGAGACGACTGCCAACGCGCTCTCCTGGGCTGTCGAGCGGCTCTGTCGCCACCCGCAGAAGCTCGAGCGCCTCACCGAGGAGGTGCGCGCCGGCGAGGACGCATACCTCCAGGCCACGATCCAAGAGACGCTGCGCCTGCGGCCCGTGATCTCGATCGTCCTGCGCCGTCTGACCGAGCCGATGGAGATCGGCGGGCGCATGCTGCCCGCCGGCTGTTCGATCGCCCCGGCGATCCATCTGGTCCATCGGCGTGGCGACATCTACCCACAGCCAAACGAGTTTCGCCCCGAGCGCTTCCTCGAGCGGGAGGGCGGCAAAGCACCGGGAACCTACACGTGGATTCCCTTCGGTGGCGGCGTGCGCCGCTGCCTCGGTGCGGCCTTTGCCCAGTTCGAGATGGAGTGTGTGCTGCGCGAGCTCGTCCTGCGTACCACGCTGACACCGTCGCGGCCGCAGTCGGAGAGCATCTACAGGCGTGCGATCACCGAGACGCCCGGTCGCGACGCCGAGGTTCTGGTGGGGCGTTCGCTGCCGCCGACAGGCGCCCCCAGGTCGGAGGCCGAGGCCGTCCAAGTCTGAGCGCGCTGTCGAAGCCTGCGCGCGTCATGGGATGACGGGCAGGTGTGGCGCCCTCGGCACGCGGCAGATGCCGTCTGTAGCATCGGCCGCCGCCGATGTTCGTGCTCACGACGCTGGTCTACCCGGTTGTGCTCGCGCTGCTGTGCCTCGGCGGGGCGCTGCTGGTCGACCGGGCCAGCGGCGGGCTGCTGCCGACGATGTTGTTCCCCGCGGTTGGCGCCGCGGCATCGATCGTGCTCTCACAGCTGAGTACGTACATAGCGCCGCTGGCACCCGCGACTCCCTACCTGCTCGTGGCACTCGCGCTCGCTGGGCTGCTGCTTGGACGGCAGCGGCTACGCACGCTCGCGCGCGCGTGGCGCGGCTCGATTTGGCAGCTGCTCGTGTGCCCGCTGGCCTATGTCCTGGCGCTGGCGCCGGTGCTGCTCGCGGGACGGCCGACCTTCTCTTCCTACATGGCGCTCGCCGACTCCGCCGTGCACATGCTTGGTGCGGACTTCCTGATTCGCCACGGGCAGGACTACTCGCACCTCGACTTGCACAACTCCTACGGGCTGTTTGTTCGCAACTACTACGGATCGAGCTATCCCTCGGGCGCCGACACGCTGTTCGGCGGCAGCTCATTCCTGCTCGGACTGCCGCTGATCTGGACGTTCCAGCCATTCGTCGCGTTCATGCTCGCGACCGCCGCCGGCCCAGCTTGGGTGCTCGTCAGGCGGGTGGGCCTGGGCGGCGGCTGGGCGGTGTTCGCGACGCTCACAGTCACGCTGCCGGCGCTCGTGTACGCATATGAGCTGATCGGCTCGGTCAAGGAGATCGCGGCGCTCCCATTGATCTTGTGCATGGGCGCGCTGGTCGTGGATCATCGACGCTGGCTGTGGAAGGGCGCACGCGCGGCAATCCCGTTTGCGCTCGTTGTCGCCGCCGGCGTGGCGGCGCTCGGCATCGCATTCGGCGCATGGGCGCTTGCCGCTTCCTTGGTGCTCGCGGGCGTGGCTCTCGCCGAGTTGCGCGATGGCCGAGCGCTCCGCCGGGATGGGGAGAGTCCGTCGCAGCGGGGTGTTGGTGGAGTGCTTGGCAAGCCAAGTGCCCACGGCTTGCTCATGCTGCTCGCGGCCGGCCTGCTCGTGCTGCTCGTGGCGGCCTGGCCAACATGGGCGCAGCTCTCCGGCTCATTGAAAGTCGCGCAGGCGATTGCCTCGACCTCCAACTCCGGCAACCTGCACTCGCCGCTGCGTCCGTCCCAACTCTTCGGTGTGTGGCTTGGCGGTAGCTACAAACTGCTGCCAACCGGCGGAGCGCTCACGCTAACGATCGTGCTGATCGCGCTCGCGCTCGTCCTTGTGGTGGTGGGAGTGGGGAATCTTGTTCGTTCCCGTCGGTATGCGTCGGCTGGTTGGTTCGCTGGGATGGTGATCGTGTGGCTCGTGCTCGTGGGCTTTGCCAGCACCTGGGCAAATGCGAAGACGCTGATGCTGACCTCGCCCGCCGTGATGCTGATGGCCTGGGCAGGGATCGCTGCATTGCGCGACTCGCGTATCCGCATTATCGCTCCGCTTGTTGCCTTTCTGCTTGTGGGCGGCGTGCTCTGCTCTGACGTGCTGCTCTACCACAGTTCGAACCTCGCACCCACCGCGCGCTATGAAGAGCTTGCGTCCATAAACAAGCGCTTTGCCGGACGTGGGCCCACGCTTTTCACCGATTTCGACGAATACTCCCTGTACGAGTTGCGCGACATGGACGTCGGCGGGCCTGACTTCGTCTATCCGCCACCCGCGCTCGCCGCGGCCGCCGGCGGCTACGGGGACCCGGTCGATCTCAACAAGATCGCTCCGGCAGCACTGCTGTCGTATCCGCTGATCGTAACCCGCCGCGACCCAACGGCCGTTCGCCCGCCTGCCGTATACCGGCTGCTATGGCAGGGCGTCTACTACCAGGTGTGGCGTCGCGTTCAGAATGCCTCGCGCGGAAGACCATCTGGCGGAGCGCGTCCTGCCCGGCTCGTAAAGGTGCCTCTTGCGCGTACGTTTCGCCCGCCTGGGTGGAGGCGCTCGCGCAAGGGCATCGTTATGAATGGCTCGGGAACGCTGAGTGCCCGGTTCGTTCTTCCCCACGCCGGTGTATGGGAACTGTGGCTGAAGGGCGACGTCATGCGTGCGCTGACTGTTCGCATCGACGGCCTCAAGCTCGGTACGCTCGGCGGGCAGCTCGACGGCAACTCACTCGTGGTCAACGTCCTTACTCCACTCCGTACACGCCTGGACGCGGGAGGCCATACATTGACGATCTCGCGTCCCGGCGCCGATCTCGCGCCCGGCGACGGCGGCGCGGCGACGCTCGCGGCGATCCTGCTTGTCCCCGGGGGCGCCACGTGAGTGGACCGCCGAAGCCACCCTCGGAGGATCAGATCCTGCTCGGCGATTGCCTGGAGCTGTTGCCGGGCTTTGTCGACGGCTCGTTCCAGCTGATCTACATCGATCCGCCGTTCAACACGGGGCGAGCGCAGAAGCGCAAGACGCTGCAGACAGTCTCTGACGAGGCCGGCGACCGGGTCGGCTTTGAGGGACGACGCTATGCGACGCGACTACTTGCTGAGAGCTCCTATCGCGACAGCTTCGAGGACTACTTGGCGTTCTTGGCTCCGCGTCTGGAGGAGGCACACCGGCTGCTTGCGCGCGAGGGCACGCTCTATTTCCACATCGACTATCGCGAGGCTCATTACTGCAAGCTGCTGCTGGACGAGATCTTCGGGCGCGAGTGCTTTCTCAACGAGCTGATCTGGGCCTACGACTACGGCGCGCGCTCGCGCCGGCGCTGGCCGTCCAAGCACGACACGATCCTCGTGTACGTGCGCGACCCGGCCGCCTACTACTTCGACGCAGAGGAGGTCGACCGCGAGCCGTACATGGCGCCCGGTCTGGTAACGCCTGAGAAGGCCGCGCGCGGCAAGCTGCCGACCGACGTGTGGTGGCACACGATCGTGCCCACCAATGGCGCCGAGAAGACGGGCTATCCGACGCAGAAGCCTGAGGGCATCGTGCGGCGCATGGTGCTTGCCAGCAGCCGCCCCGGCGACTGGTGCCTCGACTTCTTCGCGGGCTCGGGCACGCTCGGCGCCGTTGCGGCGCAGCTGGGCCGCCGCTGCGTGCTGATCGACTCCAACCCGGAGGCCGTCGAGGTCATGGAGCGTCGCCTACAGCTAGGGTCTAAGCGGTGGCCGACCGCATCCTGATCCTCTCCTGGGAGTACCCCCCGGTGATCGAGGGTGGCCTGGCTCGTCATGTGCGCAAGCTGGCCGAGGAGCTTGTCTGCCAGGGAGTCGCCGTGGACGTGCTGACGCGCGGGCGCGATGAGTCCCCGGCGTGCGAACAGCAGCACGGAGTCGCCGTCCACCGCGTGAGCGAGCCCCGTTTCCCGCTCGACCTCGACCGCTTCCTCGGATGGGTGCAGCGCATGAACGACGACATGCTGGCGGCCGGCAGCGCATTGGCCGAGGAGCATGCCTACGACCTCGTGCACGGCCACGACTGGCTCGTCGCGCACGCCTCCGTCGCTCTGGCCGAACGTCTTGACATTCCCTATGTGACAACGATCCATGCCACCGAGCACGGCCGCCACCAGGGCTGGGTAGACAAATCGCCACAGTCCGACATCCACGCGATCGAGCGCTGGATGGCCCACCGCGCCGACTCTGTGATCACCTGCTCGCACTACATGCGAGGACACGTAGCTGACATCTATGACATCGACGAGCGTCGCATCACGGTGATCCCAAACGGCATAGATCCACGCGATCTGCGCCCGGTCGACGACTTGAACGCGCTGCGCTTGCAGTTCGCTCAGCCAGAACAGAAGCTGGTCCTGCTGGTCGGGCGTCTGGTCTATGAGAAGGGCTTTCAGCTGGCGCTCGACGCGCTCCCAGGCGTGATCGAGAAAGTCGCGGGCGTGCGCTTCCTGGTGGCCGGCAGTGGCACCCACGAGGGCGAGTTGAAGGCCCAGGCCGAGCGCCTCGGCCTCTCAGAGCACGGCGTGTTCCTCGGTTGGATCGGCGACGACGCGCTGCACTCGCTCTACCGCATCGCCGACCTGTGCGTGGTGCCCTCTCTGTATGAGCCGTTCGGGCTCGTGGCCCTGGAGGCAATGGCCTCTGGCTGCCCCTGCATCGTGGCCGACACCGGTGGCCTGCGCGAGGTCGTCCCTGCCGGCGAGCGAGTCGGCCTGCGCTTCAACGGCGGCGACCCAGAGCACCTGGGTGTGATGATCGAGCGTCTGCTGGTCGACGTCGAGCTGCGCGATCGCCTCGTCACCGAGGCCTCAGAGCACGTGCTCAGCTTCGACTGGAGCGACGTCGCGCAGCGCACGCGCGCGATCTACAGTGATGTCCTACCACGCAGAGAAGCAACCAAGAGGGAGTAGGGGAGATGCTCGAAGGGTTGATGCAGGACGACTTCCAGTTGACGCTGCACCACCCGCTGCACCGCATGCGCTCGGTCCATCCGAGCGCGGAGGTGGTCACGCTCACCGATGCCGGTCTCACGCGCGCAAGCTACGGCCAGGTGGCCGAGCGTGTCGATCGTTTGGCGCGCGTGCTCGATCGGCTGGGCATCAAACAGGGCGATCGCGTCGGCACGTTCGCATGGAACAACCAGCGCCACCTCGAGCTCTACATGGCCGTCCCCTGCATCGGCGCAGTCCTGCACACGCTCAACATCCGTCTGTTCGCCGAGCAGCTGACCTACATCGTCAACCACGCGCAGGACGGCGTCATCTTCGTCGACGACTCCGTCGTGCCGATCCTGCAAGAGCTGGCGCCCACTTTCGAGGGCGTGCGCCACTACGTGGTGATGGGCGATGGCGACGCCGGCACCCTCCCCAACGCTTTGCTCTATGAGGACCTGCTCGAGCAGGCGGGATCTGGACCTTATGAATATCCCGAGGTGGACGAGCGCCAGGCTGCCGCGCTCTGTTACACAAGCGGCACCACCGGCAATCCCAAGGGCGTGCTCTACTCCCACCGCTCGATCTCCCTGCACTCCTCGGCCTCGCTGATGACCGACGCGCTCGGCCTCTCAACGCGCGATCGGGCACTCGTTGTGGTGCCGATGTTCCATGCCAACGCCTGGGGCATCCCACACGCTGCCGCGCTTGCCGGGGCGGACCTGATCATGCCCGACCGCAACCTGGGAGCCGAGCCCTTGGCGAAGTTGATCGAGGCCGAGCGGCCCACGATCATGGGTTGCGTTCCGACGATCTTTGCCGACATGTTGCGTTATGCCGAAACCAACGATGTGGACCTCTCTTCGCTGAAGAACGCGGCCTGCGGTGGCTCTGCGGTACCGCGGCAGCTGATGAAGGACTACGAGGAGCACCATGACGTGGGCATCTTCCAGGCCTGGGGTATGACCGAGACAAGCCCAGTCGCCTCCTATTCACGCCCGGATGAGAGCACCGGCCACGACGACGCTTATTGGGACATGCGCGCCAAGCAGGGCAAGCCCCTGCCGTGGGTGCAGGCACGGCTCGTGGGAGACGATGGCGCCGAGGTGCCGTGGGACGGCGACTCCACCGGCGAGCTCGAGGTGCGCGGACCGTGGATCGCCGCGCGCTACTTCAACGACGACTCAGGCGAGCAGCGCTTCCACGACGGTTGGCTGCGTACCGGCGACATCGCCTCGATCGACGAGCACGCATTCATCCAGATCACCGACCGCTCCAAGGACGTCATCAAGTCCGGCGGCGAGTGGATCAGCTCTGTCGAGCTCGAGAACGAGGTGATGGTCCACCCCGACGTGATCGAGGCGGCTGTGATCGCAAAGCCCGATGAGAAGTGGGCCGAGCGCCCCTTGTGTTGCGTGGTCCTACGCGAGGGCGCCCAAGTGAGCGCCGAGGACCTGCAGGAGCACCTGCGGGGCCGCGTGGCCAAGTGGTGGCTGCCAGACGAGTTCGCCTTCATCGGAGAGGTGCCGAAGACGAGCGTGGGCAAGTTCGACAAGAAGGTGCTGCGCGCTCATCTGCAGGAGGGAACGCTCGGGGGGCGGGTCAAGCTGGGCACATGATGGTTTTGCCCGCGTTTGCCGGGTAGTGGGAGAGCTGCCGGACGCCTGAAGCGCTCGAGGGCGCATGACCCGTCCGGATCGCGGGCAAAGATGCAGGAGAATGGACGCTCGAGCAAAAAGGGTCTCGGATAGACTGAGGCGCTCGCAGCATCGCCAAGCGATTGGCAAAGCTCTCAAAGGAAATGAGGGGCGGCTCGCAGAGCAGCCCAAGCGAACCACCGGACGCGGGAGATAGCAACATGCGAAACGACTTGACGGCCTGCGAAGGGCCACAGCAGGCAAATGCGACATCGATCGACCGCGCACGCTCGCGCAGGCGTCGCACGGTGCGCGGACTGCTTGCCCTTCCGCTCGCCCTGATGCTGATCGCGCCCGGCGCGGCGCTGGCAGCCGAACCGACGTCCGGCTACAGCACACCCGTCCCGGCGCCAAAAACTACGCCCGCTCCGGCCCCCAAACAGGAAACGGCGCCGACGAAAACGTCGAGCACTCCCAAAGAAACACCGGCGTCAGGTACCGAACCGGCCAATACCAGCGAACCGGCCAAATCGAGCACCGAACCGACCGCGACTACGGCGGCCAAAACGCTGCCCTTCACCGGTCTGAACCTGACCTGGATCGTGATCGGCGGCGTGCTGCTGGTGGCAATGGGCGCTTCGGTCCTGTACACCCAGCGCCGCCGTCAGGGCGCAGGGCGCTAACTCACCACTACGAGATCGCCGATCGCCAGCAGCGGGTAGACCTGGCCCGCTGTTCCGATCGGCAACTCGACGCACCCGTTTGATTGCGGGAAGCCGTATGACGCGCGCGGGAAACCATGGACCGCGTCGCCCCCGTTGAAGTAGTTGACCCACGGAACGCCCGGATCGCTGTAGTGCGAGCCGTCCGGGTTGGTGCCGGTCATCGTCGTAGACACGTAGCGGGCATAGATCGGGAAGGTGCCGCGTTCTGTTTCCGCTCCGGCCACACCGGTGTTCGCGGACGTAGAGATCGCCACGCGTCCGCCGCGATGGACCTCGAGCGTCTCTGGACTGGACTCGCTGACGGTCACGAACGTGTATGGCGTCGGGTCGAGGTGACCGAGCGTCTCGGCCGCCAGCAGCGAAGCCCAGGTAGAGCCGTCGGGCGTGCCGGTGGCGGGCAGTCCGTGATCTGACTGATAGACCATGAGCGCACCGCGCGTGGTTGTATCGAGCGAGCCGTAGGCAAGCCCAGGTGCCTCGGACTCGTTTGAGACGAGCCTTGCCGCGGGCGGGTCGAAGGCATAGTGTGCGGCGCTGCCCCGGTTCTCGGCTCGCGCGCCACTGTTGCGGCCGTGAGCGGCGTCGATCGTGTAGGGCAGGTAGCGCAAGCGGGCAAGCGCCTGCTGGAGTCCGCGCAGCGACGGGCAGGCAATGCGCAGCGTCTGCCTGTGGGCGGTGCCAAGCGGGGGATGCCCGAGCGCGTCCGTGCCGGCCCACACGGTCAGCGTGTAGCTGCTGCAAGGCTCAAGCGTCGACTTCGGCGTGAAGCTCTCGGAGTCGCCAACCGACTTCCATGTGCCGGCGACGCTGGGACTGAGTAGCGGTGCGGGCGAGTTCGGTGCGGGCGCCGCCGACAGGCGCACCACAACTTGTGCAGTCCCGTCCGCGATCGCCCCTGAGGGCAGACCGGTCAGGCGCGTGCGCGCGGCCGGCTTCGGCGGCGTCGCGGGGGGCGTACTGGCGGGAGTCGAAGGTGTGCCCGCGGCCGGACTCGGGGTGGTCTGGCCGGTCGTGGTGGTCGTCGTCGAGCCAGCCGGTGCTGTCTGCGTGGCGGTGCCTGAGACTGTGGCCGCAGCGCTGGTCTGCGCGGCGCCCGTGCCCGCCAGCGCCACGAGTGCGCAGGCCAACGTGATGAACCTTGTCTTGGTCACGGGGATGAAGAGTAGCCAGTCCGGCGGAGGCCGGCCGAGGGGGCTCGATGAAAATCCATTAACGCGTACTATTCCGACATGGTCCCATCGGTGGGTGGCGCTCCCGAGCATTTCGATGCGATTGTGGTCGGCTCTGGGTTCGGTGGCTCGGTGACGGCCGCCCGTCTTGCCGAGGCGGGTTGGAGCGTATGCGTACTCGAGCGCGGCAAGGCCTATCCGCCGACGACTTTTCCGCGCAGCCCGCTCGCGATGAAGCGCAACTTCTGGGACCCGAGCGAAGGCCTGCACGGCATGTTCGACTTCTGGTCGTTCAGCGGGATCGACGCACTCTGCGCCAGCGGGTTGGGGGGAGGGTCGCTGATCTACGCCAACGTCTTCCTGCGCAAGGACGAGCGCTGGTTCGTCAAAGAAGACCTGGCCAAGGGCGGCTATGAAGACTGGCCGGTGACCCGCGCCGACCTCGACCCTCACTACGACGAGGTCGAAAGGCGCATCGGGGTGCAGCGCTTTCCACTCGACCAATCGCCGTATGACCAGACCCCAAAGGTGCTCGCCTACCGAGAAGCGGCAGAGCGCCTGGGGCTCGACTGGTTACTCGCGCCGCTTGCCGTGACGTTCGCGAACGACGGCTCGCAGGCGGTGCCGGGCGAACCGATCCGCGAGGCCGAGCCCAACCTGCACGGACGTACTCGCACCACCTGTCAGATGTGCGGGGAGTGCGACATAGGCTGCAACTACGGCTCGAAGAACACGCTTGACTACAACTACCTGACATACGCATCGCGGGCGGGCGCCGAGTTGCGCACGCTCTGCGAGGTGCGCTCGTTCGAGCCTGCCGAGGGCGGTGGCTACACGGTTCACTACGTCCACCACGACCCGGCCTCCCCCGAAGGCCAGCCTGTCGACACTTCCGCACTGGGGCTTCAGAGGATCGGCTGCAAGCATCTGATCCTCTCGGCCGGCACGCTCGGCACCAGTTGGCTGATGCTGCGCAACCGCGCCGCCCTGCCCGGGCTCTCCGACCAGCTGGGCCTCGGCTTCTCCGGCAACGGCGATCTGCTGACCTTCGCAGTGCGCGCCAAGCGCGAGAATGTCGAGCGGAAGCAGGTTGCGCGCGAGATCGAACCGGGCATCGGCCCTGTGATCACGAGCGCGATTCGCATGCCCGACGAGCTGGAAGGCGGCGAAGGGCGCGGTTTTTACCTCGAGGACGCCGGCTTCCCGCAGTTCGGCGGCTGGATGCTGGAGATGCTCGAGGAGCCGGAGGCGATCGCCAAAACGCTGCCGAAGTTCGCGCACTACGTGTGGTCTTTGATCCACGGGCAGCGCCACAGCGAGGTCGGCGATCTGGCCTCGGCGCTGCTCGGCAACTGCGACCTGTCCTCAGGCCTGCTGCCGCTGCTCGGCATGGGCCGCGACATCCCTGGCGGGAAAATGTCGCTCCAGGAGGGGAGCCTGGAGCTCGACTGGTCCAAGGACGGGCGCTCAGCCCCCTATTTCGACCGCGTCCGCAAGCTCTCCCGCGAAGTCGCGGCCGAGCTCGGCGCCGACTTCCTGGACAACCCGATCTGGCACGTGAATCGCGTGATCACGGTTCATTCGCTGGGAGGCTGTCGCATGGGCCGCTCCGCGCGGGAGGGTGTGGTCGATCCCTTCGGTCGCGTCTTCGGACATCCAGGCCTGCACATCGCCGATGGCTCGGTTATGCCCGGACCTGTCGGCGCCAATCCATCGCTGACGATTGCGGCGCTCGCCGACCGCTTTGCCGACGCGATACTCGACGAAGGAAAGGGGCCCAGCTGAGATGACCTCGCTCGCTTTTACAGAGGAGATGAAGGGCTATGTGAGCTTCGGCGAGTCCGACTTCGACCGTGGTTATCGCGCCGGCAAGGACGCGGGCACGGCCTTCATGTTTCACCTCACGATCGAAACGGAGGACATCGACCGCTTCATCGCCGACCCGCGTCACACCGCCCGGGCCGAGGGCTGGATCGACTCCGACGCGTTTGGCGGCAAGCTACCCATCAGCGAAGGCGTCTTCAACTTGTTCGTGGAGGAGAGCCCGGGGTACAAGCGCATGCTCTACCGCTTGCAGTTCGCAGACGCCCAGCAACACTCGCTGACGATGACCGGCTTCAAGGAGGTCCGCCACAACCACGGTTTCGACGTCTGGTCGGAGACCACGACGCTGTTCACGCGCGTGCTCGAGGGTCATGTAGCGCCCGAGGGGGACGCCGCCGCGCAGCTGGTGGCGAGCGGCATCCTGCACATCCATCCGCTTGACTTTGCCCGTCAGATGACGACATTCCGCACCGACCCGGCGCACCGCGTGGATGCGATCGCGCGCTTCGGCGAGCTGTTCGCTGGCGAGCTGTGGAGCGTGTACGGGCCAGGGGGGCAAGCGTGAGCGACGCTTGCCACGGCATTCGAGATACGCCTGAGACCGTTCGATGAGCGAGCAGGTTGAGCGCGTGGTCGAGTTCACCGCGGGCGACGGGCTGAGATGCAACGTGATCAACGTGCGCGGCGAGCAGGCGCCGGAGAAGGGCCCGGTGCTGCTCGTGCACGGCGCGGGCGTGCGCGCCAATATCTTCCGAGCTCCGAGCGGGCGCAACCTCGTCGATCTGCTCGTCGACGAGGGCTGGGACGTGTGGCTTGAGAACTGGCGCGCCTCGATCGAAATCCCCCACAATCACTGGACGCTCGACCAGGCCGCCGTCTATGACCACCCGCAGGCTGTGCGGATCGTCTGCGCGCAGACCGGCGCCAGCGAGATCAAGGCGGTGATCCACTGTCAGGGCTCGACCAGCTTCATGATGAGCGCGCTAGCGGGGCTCGTGCCGCAAGTGAGCACGATCGTCTCCAACGCCGTCTCGATCCACCCGGTCGTCCCACGGCTTGCGAACCTGAAGCTGCGCAGCATGATCCCGGCGACGGCAAGGGTGCTCGGCTACCTCGACCCGCAATGGGGCAGAGTCGGCGCACCGTGGATCGTGCCCAAGCTCGTCGACGCATGGATCAAGCTCGACCATCACGAGTGCGACAACAGCGTGTGCAAGTGGTCGAGCTACACCTACGGCACCGGCAAGCCCACGCTGTGGCGTCACGAGAACCTCAACGAGCTCACGCACGAATGGCTCAAGGGCGAGTTCGCCGCGGTGCCGCTCACCTTCTTCTCCCAAATCCTGCGCTGTGTGCGGGCACGCCGACTGCTCGCCGTCGAAGACCATCCAGATCTGCCGCACGATTTCACCGCCCAGGCGCCAAAGACCGATGCTCGTATAGCGTTTATCGCCGGTGCCGTTAACCGCTGCTTCACGGCTGAGAGCCAGCGTCTCTCGCACGCCTGGTACTCAGATCACGCTCCCGAGCGCACGGCGCTACACATCTTCGATGGCTACGGCCATCTCGACATATTCATGGGCGACAGGGCCGCGCGCGACGTATTCCCGACGATCCTCGCGGAGCTGGAGGAGGGCTCGTGAGTATCGCGGACTGCCTGCGCGGCGAATCCGCTGGTCGCCTGCGCCGCGAGTCCGGTCGTCACGCGCTGGTGGATGGGATCCCCTTCAGGTTGCCCGTCGCCTCGCACGAAAGCCCGGCTCTGATGGCGGCCTTCTCGATCGACGGGCGCGCGGCCGCAGAGTTGTTGCCGGGCGGTGAGGTCCATCCGTTGCGCGTGTGGGGCGAGCGTGCGCTGCTTGTGATCTCGGTGGTGGACTATCGCTCCACCAACATCGGCCGCTACATCGAGTTCTCCGTTGCGATCGCGTGCACACACGGCGAGCGCCCTGCACCGGCCCTGACACCGGCGCTGCCGCTGGCGCAGCGTCTCTATGGCACCGGTCAGTACGTGATCGATCTGCCCGTCTCGAGCGAAGTCTCGGTCAAGGGCGGCAAGGGCATCTGGGGTATGCCAAAGCACCGGGCCAACCTCGACTTCGTGATCGCCCCGCGCACGGTCTCCAGCCAATACGACCTCGACGGGGAGTTGTGTGTGCGTATCGAGGTGGACCGTCCCCGCTTCGAGGCGTTGCCGTTGTCGATGGCGACGTCCAACTACTGCGCTTTCCGCGGCATGTTGATGAAGTCGAATATCTCCTTTCGTGGGCGCGCCGGCTTCAACCTGCCCTTGACGCGCTCCGCGCGACTACAGATCGGCGAGCACCCGCGCGTACAGATGCTCAAGCGACTCGGGATCTCCTCACGTCCCCTGTTCTGTGGCTACTTCCCCTCCACCGAAGGCATCCTCGACGATCACATCGACTCGTGGTTCCTGTCCTTCGCGACGCCGCCGAGTGTTGTGCCGGAAGGGATGGAGAGCGTCGTCGGATTGGGCCAAAGCCAGGAGTGGCTCGCGCCGCCGCAGGATCCGGCACTCGATGAGCCGGGCGCGCAAGTGGCCGAGCCGTAGCGCGTTCCTCGGGGCCTGGCCTCGATGAGCCGTTTTGCGAAAGCGGCCGAGCTCTGACGCTCGACGGCCCGCCGATCGGGTCAGTCGATCGTCTCTTCGCGCGAAGTTAAGCCCAGTTCGTTGCGGTAGCGCACCTCGATCTGTGGCCCGGTGAGGTCGAGGATCGCGAATCCCATCCGTCCCCAATGATCTCCGTGGTACTCGGAGGAATCGCGTTCCTCCCATGCGCCTGGGGGAGGGATCGGTTGGTCGGGCTTGTGCTCCATCAGTACCGGCACGCCTCCGTGACCGATGCAGCGCGGGATCTTCACTTTCCGAGCTTCCTCGAAGCCCATGCAGCGATGCTCATGGCCCCATATCCAAGCGGTCACGCGATCGTTGTCGAGCAGCGGGGCGAGCTTGTCGCCCAGTGTCGGACCGAGGTCCTCCTTGTCATAGACGGAGAGCAGTTGATGATGGCTGAGCAGCATCAGCTTGCGAGCCGATTCGTTCGCCACATGCTGTGCGAATTCTGCCTGAGGGTCCTGCAGCACGCCGACGAAGCCGCTGGAGAGGACGTCGGTATCCCACGAGGTGTCGAGCGCCACGAAATCCCAGGAGGGGGAGCGCAGCCTGAAGAAGCTCGTGGCCTTGCCGTCGGACGAACATTGCTTGGCAAAGCGCTCGTCGCCAAGCAGCGTCTCGAAATAGCCGAAGCCGCCGCTGTACATGTCGTGGTTGCCGTTGAGCGACCATGAGGTGACGCCAGCGCTTGCCTGCTCTGCGCTCACCGGCCACATCCCAGGCGCCAGAACGTGGCGGCGCACCTCTCCCTTCAGGCCCGAATAGTAGATGTCACCAAGGTGGATGACGTGGGCCTCACGGCCTTCGGCCAGCGCCTCGGAGACCTCTTGCGCCATGAACTTCGCCACCTCCTGCGCGCGCGGCAACCCGGTACCCCAGTCGCCGACGATCACGACGCGGGCGTTGTCCGCAATCTCGTATTCGGCCGGTAAGGGATTGAAGGGATGGTTGCCCTTGGCCATGCGTTCGAGCACGGCCCCGGCAACGTCGATCACCCAGTTGGGATCATCGGGCCCGAAGCGCACCGGGTGCAGGATCGACTCGATCAGGTGAACCAGCCAGGCCAGAAAGCCGCGGCGCTTGGGCGCCTCGCCTGGCACGCCGCGTTCGCGCAGCTTGTCCTCGAGCGTGCTCTGCAAAAGGCTCTGGATTGGATCGCGCGAGATGAAGGGAGCTACGTCTGCGGCGTCGGCCCCGGAGGACGCGAGCTTCTCGGTCACAGGAGGGAGGGCTTCGCGCAGCTTCTGGACGGGATCGCCCGCACCTTCGAGCGTGTCCGCGGCCTGCGCCGCCTTGTCCCGCAGTTGCGGCGCGTCGAGTTGATCGCGCAGCGCCTCGACGTACTGGCGCATTTCGCCCCGGTCGACTACTTGCCTGATCATTGGCTCACTTCCATCTATCGGGCATTCCTGGTTGGGCGCCAGCATACACCGAGAGGAGCCAGATGAGACGACGGGTCGATGCGGAACCGGGTGCAACGCCCGGACCACGCCGAAGGTTCCAACTTCAACGCAACAGTGCGGATGAGAGGACTCGAACCTCCACGTCCTTACGGACACGGCGACCTGAACGCCGCGCGTCTACCAATTCCGCCACATCCGCGTGTCGGGGCAGGCGACGATATCGCACCAGGGCCAGGGAGGGGAGCGAACCGCTCGCACGATCTGCCTGGCCCTGTGGCCGCCGCGCTTCGCTGCTTCAACCCCGTTCTGCCCTCCGCTTTGCTAGCCTCGACGACGACTAGACAGGCCGCCATCGTCTAGGGGACTAGGACGCCGCCCTCTCACGGCGGTAACACGGGTTCGAATCCCGTTGGCGGTACTCAAGTGGGCGCTTGCGCAGATACCGTCCGCTCCTCTGCACGCGGCTGCGATTGCACCCACCCGCGCAGCGCCTCGTGCATAGCCTCAACGCCCACGATCGCCGACTCCGGTTCGCTCCACTCCGCCGGCACCACCGCAAACGGCTTGGTCTGCGGACCGCCGAGCCCACCGTGGGAGCCCATGAACTCCTCGAACGGAGCCACCTCTTCGGTCTCGGGGTCGTACATGCAGTTGACGAGGATGTCGGGACAGTGGGGAAAGCTGTCGTGGCGGCGCAGGTGATCGGCTGCCGTAGTGTCGAAATCGGCTAGCGGGTCATCGCCCTCGATCGTGTCGTCGCTCAGTCGCCGCTGTCCGGCGCCGCCGATCACGAGCGCGCCGTGCTCCTGCGAGCGCACCATCACGTATCCGATTCCTGGATGTGCCGCCAAGGTCTCCAGCAGGCGTGGGTGCGCCTCGCCGATCTGCTCGACGGTGAGGCGCTCGGAACTGGAGGGCAGGTAGATGAGGCCAAGTCCGCCCGAGGCCATCACGATTGCCTCCTTCGCGCCGGTCCCATTCGCCTCTGCAGCACGCGACCCTGTCCGCCGGTTGTCCAGTTGCTGCTCGCCCGATGGCACGGTCGCCTTGCGCTCGGCAAGGGCCTCACGGTTCGGTCCCAAGGCGACCGTGCCATCGACCGACCGGCTGCGCGTGGCTCGCGCGAGCATGCGCCCGCCGACGCTCGGCTCCTGGCGCGCGTCGGCCAGGACGGCGCCGACGTCGCCCCAGGCCTCGTCGACCGCTGCCGGAGCGAACACCTCGCCCTGGGCCAGCGCCCCGCGTACGACGTCCTCGAGCGTCTCGCCGTAGCGTTGACGGAACGGAGCGCCCTGCGTTTGGCCGTGATCGGAGAGCACCACGAGGTGGTAGGGGCGAGGCGACTGGGCTGTCGCGCGCTCCAGTCGGGCGAGCTGGCGATCGTGTCGCTTGAGTACCGCCAGCGCGTCGGGCTCGCGAATTCCAGAGTGATGGGCGACCTCGTCGTAGCCCACGAAAGTGGCGTAGCTGACGGACACACCCTCGACGATGTCGGCCATCAGCAGGGCGCACACCAAGTCGCGCATCACCACGGCGATCGTGGCCCGGATCAGCGGATACACGCCTTTGCGGTCGACGTGGGGCGCGCCACTGCGACGCTGGCGGAATGCTGCCTGTCGCTCGTACGCGATGTCGGCAAGCGACAGGACGATTGTGCGCATGAACCCGTAGGGGTCGGAGAAGTATGCGAACAGGTCCCCGGCCTTGGATCGAGAACGGTCGCGGATCACGCTCATCGTGGCCGTGCAACGCGGGGCGTCGCCGGAGAACATGTTTCCGCGACTGGTGCCGCCGGTCAGCAGGCCTGCGCCCGTCGAGCGCCTGCGCTCGATCTCGGCCGCATCGGCCGGATGGTTGGAGACCATCGTGCGCCCCGACTCCTTCTCATACCAGCGAAAAGCCGGCATATCCCAATTGCTGCCGAGCAGCAGGCCCGCCTGGCTCGCCCCAGTTTGGGAGGACAGATCGCACTCCCAGCCGAGCATGCGGTGAGAGCCGTCTGACAGCCAGCGCGCGATCGTGGGAGTGTGGCCGTCGCGGATCGCCTCGCGCAATACGCCCTCGCCAAGGCCGTCGATCTCGAACAGGATCACCCCGGGAACATCTGTGTGGTTGTCCCTTCGCGTGCGTTTAACCCGTCTGCGCACGATTCTCAAGTGGCGGGCGTCGCCGTCGACATCGAGCAGCGGCGCCACGAGCATCGAGACGAGGGCGAGGCCAAACGCGATCGCCACATCCGTCCAGAACGATGGCGTCTTGCCGTCCACGGCGTAGAAGGCGAGCGCAACCATGCCGGCGCTGAGCGCGAGCGAGCCGAGCCCGAACGTGACAATCGTGAGCGGCAGCGCAACCCGTATGACGAGCGGCCACAGGACCGCGTTGATGACCGCCATGACGGCCGCAACCACGATCGCCGCGTCGAAGGAGAGCGTGTCGCGACCAGATAGAAGCGCGGTCATGGCCAGGAGTACCAGCGCCTGGACGACCAGCATCGCCGCCGTCCTCACGCAGAACCCCAACAACGCCCGCAGGCCGCTCAGTCGGCGTTGGTTGTTGTGCTCATCGATCGCTGAATCCGGCACTTGCTACCTTCTGGTCGATGGTCGAGGGTGCGGATGTTGTCCGCCACACAGGCACAGCCGCAGACCGTATCGTCTTCTTGGGGCACGCCACGGTGCTGATCGAATTGGAGGGCGTGCGCCTGCTCTTCGATCCCTTGCTACGCGGCCGTGTCCTGCACCTACGCCGCCAGGTCCCGCCGGTTGACGAAAGCATGTTCGCCGGACCGGATGCGGTACTGATCTCGCATCTGCACCACGATCACCTCGACCTGACCTCATTGCGGCGTCTGGGTCGGGACACGCGTCTGATCGTGCCCAGCGGAGCCGGCGTGTGGCTGGCGGGCAAGGGCTTCACCAACGTGTCGGAGGTGGATGTCGGTGACACCTTGAAGGTGGCCGAACTCGAGATCACGGTGGTCGCTGCCCACCACAACGGGGGGCGTCTGGGCGGCCCGCAGGCAAAGGCGCTCGGCTATCTCGTTGCGGGCAGGCACGTGGTCTACTTCGCTGGAGACACAGAAATGTTCGCGGGCATGGGCAGCTTCTCGCCGGCGCCCGATGTCGCGTTGCTGCCAGTCGCGGGATGGGGTCCGAAGTTGGGTCCAGGCCACATGGATCCACTCCAGGCGGCCCACGCCGTCGAGTTGCTCGAGCCGCGCCTGGCCATACCCATACATTGGGGCACACTGTTGCCCGTCGGGCTGGCACGCAACTACCGCGCGCGTCTCGGCGACCCGCCGCGTCTATTCGCCGAGCACGTCGCGCGCCTGTCGCCCAGCGTCGACGTGCGCATTTTGATGTCGGGGGAGTCCACGGCTGTAGACTGCTAGCAGGTCCGTTCTGTTGTGACGGTAACTCATCTCTCGGAGATATTCTTAGTGCACAGAGTTCGCAGCCAGTCCTTCGTCGTGATCGCCTCGCTGCTCAGCGTGTTCGCGCTTGCCTCCTGTGGCGAATCCTCCCAGGAAAAAGCGAAGGCCCAGGTATGCCAAGCGCGCTCTGACATCTCTAAGGAAGTCAAGAAGCTCAGTGAATTGACGCTGTCCACGAGCATCCTCACTGAAGCCAAGAGCGGTGTGGAAGCGATCGGCAAGGACCTGACGACGATCAAGGATGCTCAACCAGACCTTGAACCAGCGCGCAAGGAACAGGTTCAGGCGGCAACCAGCACCTTCGAAGGCCAGATCAATTCGATCCTCTCCGAACTGGTCTCTAAACCTTCGCTCAGCAAACTCGAAACGCAGCTCAAATCCTCGTTGACTCAGCTCGCTTCAAGCTACGAAAAAGCGCTGGCTCCACTTAACTGCTCTTAGTGGCAGACGGGGGCATGGAGACTGCCGTTACACTCGGCCGTAGTCCCCGACTTGGGGCGTCTCCGGTGCTCTGATCAGGTCATGTTGGGCCGGGACAGAGCGCAGGCCAATCAGAGGAGCAGCCATGAGCAACGAGGAGCTGGAGCTCGGTCCTGTCGACGTCGTGGTGATCGGCTATCCGCCGGATGCGCCCCGCACGGGTGAGGCGATCCCGCTGTTCGTGGATCTCGTGGATCGCGGAATCGTCAGGGTGCTCGACGTGCTCATGGTCCAGAAGGACAGCGAGGGAAACGTCTCCGGCCTGGAGATCGCCGATCTCGATGGCGACGGGGTGGACGATCTGCTGGTCTTCGCCGGCGCGCGCACGGCATGCTCGGCGATGAGGATGCGAGCACCGCCGGCGAGGCGCTCCAGCCTGGCGAAGCCGCGCTGATGATCTGTTTCGAGAATGCTTGGGCGGCGCCGTTCGCGACCGCTGTGCGTCGCAACGGCGGACAGGTGCTTGCGTTCGAGCGGGTCGCCGCGCAGGACGTCCTGGACACACTCGATGCGCTTGACAGCGCATCCTGAACTGAAAGGCGTATCTCTCATGCCACTACTTCGCGCCATGGCCCGTACCGCCGTCGTTGCCGGCACGGCTACCACCGTCTCAAACCGCGTCAGTCGTCGCCAAGGGGGACGCTGGGCCGCTCAAGAACAGCAGCAGGCGCCAGCCGCGCCGCCTCCGCAGCAAGCGTATGCTGCTCCGCCGGCGCCACCGGCTCAAGAAGTCGACCCGATCGAGCGCTTGAAGGAGTTGGGGTAGCTGCACGAGTCAGGCGTGCTCACCGATCAGGAGTTTGCGGACGCGAAGGCAAAGATCCTGGGATGAGCAGCCACTCGCCGGCGCGCAAGCTCGCGCGCCGGCTCGTCGGCTGAGATTGGTAGCCGGCTCAGGTCGTCTTGGGCTCGCCGAGAACAGCGAGTCCGTGAATCACGATCAGGCAGATGGCAAAGACGCCAAGCGACCAGAATGGATACGCACCGCCGATCGACAGCAGCGCACCGACGGCTCCGATCGTCGCCGCGATGATCCCGACGACGCGCCCGTAGGCGCCGCCGCCAAACAGTGAAAGCGCGGCGGTCAACTGGATGACTCCCAGGATGATCGTGATCCAGCCCCATGTGTGCAGGCTTGCGAACACGTACCGGTTGTCGCTGACGAAGAAACTTGCATTGCCTATGGCAGCGATGCCATAGATGATGTTGATGGTCCCGGCTACAAGCAACAGAATGCCGGCGAACAACGCACTGCCTACCCCTCGCATACGCACTCCTTCCGTAACGGTGTCTTGTGGCACCTGTCACGAGATTCTATGCAAGTGATTGGAATCCTGTGCGTCCGAGTGGTGCTCCCGCCGCGCTGTAGGGCGTCTCCGGTAGGGCGTGTCCGCTAATAACCCGGATTCGTCTTGACCCGCTTGCGGTCGGACTCGTGCAGGCGGCCCTTCTTCTCGAGCGTCGCACACGCTTCGATGATGTCGGCTCCGAGCGTCGCCACGAGCGAGTGCCCGAGCGTCTGCTTGACTAGCGCACGCATGATCTTCACATGCTCGGCGTTGGGCGGCAGCGTGTAGGCGGGCACCATCCAACCTCGCTCGGCCGCCAACTGGGAGGCGACGTCGAACTCGTCGTAGGAGTGCTCGCCTTCCAATTGGAAGGCGACGAGTGGCAGTTGCTCGTCCTGCTCTGAACCGATCAGGGCGAACTCGCCGCAATCCACTATCTCCTTTGCGAGCAGGCGCGCGTTGTATTGCATCGTCTCCATGATGTAGCGGTAGCCGTCGTGGCCGTAGCGCACGAAGTTGTAGTACTGCGCGAGCACCATTGCCGAGCCGGTGGAGAAGTTCAAGGTGAACGTCGCATCACGCTTGCCGAGGTAGTTCTCGTAGAAGACGAGGTCGTCGGGGAGATCGCTCTTTTCTCTGAACACAAGCCAGCCGATGCCGGGGTAGACGAGACCGAACTTGTGGCCTGACACGTTGATCGAGCGAACTCGCTCCAGGCGGAAGTCCCACTCGGTGTGCGGATAGAGAAACGGCCAGACAAAGCCGCCGCTGGCGGCGTCGATGTGCAGCGGAACATCGATGCCCTTCTCGTTCTTGAGTCGGACGAGGTAGTCGTTGATTCCGGTTATGTCGTCGGAGTGCCCGGTGAAGGTGGTTCCCAGCACCGCCGCGACGCCGATCGTGTTCTCATCGACATGCGACTCGATGTCCTCGGCGCCGATCGTGTACTTGTCGCGCGCGAGCGGCACGATGCGTGGCTCGACGTCGAAGTAGCGACAGAACTTCTCCCACACGACGTGCACGTCGCCGCCGAAGACGAGGTTGGGGCGGTCGATCCCCTTGCCTTCGGCCTGGCGGCGATCGCGCCACTTCCACTTCAGTGACAGGGCGCCAAGCATGATCGCCTCGGAGGAGCCTTGCGTGCGCGCACCGGTCGTCTCACCCGGAGCGTTGAAGAGGTCGGCGAGCATGCGGATGCAGCGCTGCTCGATCTCGGCGGTCTGCGGGTACTCGGCGTGGTCGATGAAATTGGTGTGAAGCGATCCAGCGATCAGGCGCTCTGCCTCGGGCTCCATCCAGGTGGTGACGAAGGTCGCCAGGTTGCGCATCGGCTGGCCGTCGAGCAGCACCTCTTCGCCGACGAGGCCGAGCGCGTCCTCGGCCGGCATGCCGCTCTTGGGCAGCTTGTTATCGGGAGCCGGCTCGAGGCGGTAGCGGTTGCCGTACTCGCTCTCCAGCTTCTCGATTCGCCGGCCCATGAGATCGGGCGGTGTCTCATCCGTTTGCTGTCGGCCTGTCTGATCGTTTGACGGCACGGTCAACCTCCTAAGAGTTGCGCTTCGGATGGGCGAATCGCCTGCGATCAGCATAAGTCCTGCACACGGTCTTCGCGTAGAGCCCAGCGCTCCATCTGGTGGTCCGCCGAGCTACCCGTAAGATCACGCGGATGGCGACTCAGCAGGAGCACGTCTCCTGGCAGGGACGGTTGCACCCGAGGCGGATCCTGATCGGCGTACTGGTCATCGTCGTGATCGGCGCCGCGGCGACGCTTGCCGGCTGGGACATAACGAGCTGGTTCAAACACATCTGGGACACGCTCACGAAAATCCCGCTCGGCGACGTGGTCGCTGCGATCGTGCTGATCAGCTTGCAGACGACCGCTACCGCCTATGCCTGGTATTCGATCCTGCGCTACGGATATCCCGACTCCGAGGTGCGCTGGATACAGGTCCTGGCCTGCTATGCGGCCGCGGTCGCGCTCAATTCTGTGCTGCCCGCGAACATCGGTACGCTGGCGATGCTGCTGATGTTTACGACAATAATCGCCGCCGCCACGTTCGCCGGTGTGCTGGCCGGGATGGCGGTGCAGAAGATCTTCTTCACGCTGATCGGCGCATTTTGCTACCTGTACCTGTTCCTGACCGTCGGCGGGTCGTTCTCGCTGCAGTTGGGGTTCATAAGCGAACATCCCTGGGCCACCACCATCCTGCTCGTGGGTATCGCCATGCTCCTGTTCCTGGTGGGGCGAGTGCTTCGCCGGCGCATCAAGCAATGGTGGGAGCAGGCGAAGGTGGGTGCGCAGATCCTCGTCCATGCACGCGCATTCCTGGGCCGCGTCGTGTTGCCCGAGGCGATCGCCTGGATCGCGATGCTCGGGACGATCGCTGTGTTCCTGTCGGCTTACAACATCCCGGTCAGCTTTCACATTTTGATGCGGGTGGTTGCCGGTAACTCGATAGCGAATGTCAGCTCGGTGACGCCGGGCGGAGCAGGCGTCGTGCAGGGCTTCAACGTGCTCTCGCTGAAGGGCATAACCAGCGCGTCCAACGCAACGGCATACTCAGTGGCTCAGCAGTTGGTGACAACGGCTTGGGGCATTCTCTTTGCGATTGTGCTGCTCGTCCGGGCTTTCGGCTGGTCCGACGGCAAGACGCTTGTCGCGCAGTCCTACAGCGAAGCGCGTGAGAAGAACGCCGAACGCTCGGCGGCACGCAAGGCCAAGCATCACGCCGATGTGCCCAGCGGCTCTCAGCCCTCTTGAGGGATTCACCCACTTGCAGGCTTGATGTGTTCCCATTGAATCACTCGCAGGCACGGGCGGCGATCGATGCATGAACCCCTTCAGCCGACCTCGACGATGTCCCCGATCTTGAGCATCGGGTAGACCTGCGCCGCCGCTTCGATTGGGAGCTCGACGCAGCCGTTGGATTGAGGGAAGCCGTAGGAGGCGCGCGGGTATCCGTGGACGGCGTCGCCGCCGTTGAAGTAGTTGACCCAGGGGACGTCTGGAACTGTGTATTTGGTGCCGTCGATGTCGGTGCCGGTCATGGTGGTGGAGACGAAGCGGGAGTAGATCGGAAAGGTCCCCTGGGCGGTTTCGGCGCCCGGCACGCCAGTGTTGGCCGGTGTGGAGAACACCACACGGTCGTCGCGGTGGACCTCCAGTGTCTCGGGCAGCGACTCGCTGACCGTCACGAAGGTGTAGGGGGAGGGGTCGCGTTCGTGCAACTCGGCGGCCCGCAGCAGCGCCTTCCAGGTCGCCGCTTCGGGGGTTCCCGTCGGTTCGATTTCGTGTTCGGACTGGAACACCATCAGAGCGCCCTTGGTCGTCTCGTCGAGCTGGCCGTATTCGAGGGCTGGGGCGTCCTTCACTCGTGTATCGGGCGCCTCGGGCGAGGGGTCGAATGCGTCGATTGCGCCAACGCGCCTGTCTACACGCGCGGCGGAATAGCTGGATGCGTCCGCTTGCCTGCCTGCCCCCCGATATGGGGGGTCCCCCGTCATGGGGGACGCCGCGGTCGCGGTGTCAGAGGCCCCGCCGCCGGCGTGTCCGGTCGCGTTCGCTGTGGCGCCAGCGGTTCGAGCCTGGGCCACTTCGGCCTCGAATGCTCGCGCGCGGGTGGAGGAGTGGGCGCCGTAGGGGAGATAGCCGAGCCGTGCCAGCGTCTGTTGCAGACCCTTCGTCGAGGGGCACCGCACGGACAGCGCGACCGTCCGTTGCTTGGCCAGCGGCGAATGTGCGACGGCGGTGCTGGCCGCCGGGATCGTGAGCGTGTAGCTGGCACACGGGTCGAGCGTCGAAGCGGGCGTGAAGAGCTCCGAGTCCCCGCGCGTGGTCCAAGCGCCGGCGACAGCCGGGCTCAGCGTCGGGCGGGGTGAGAACGAGGCGGGCGGCGCCGAGAGCCTTACGCGTAGCGGCAGCGTGCCGTCGAGGACCGACTGATGGGGGAGGGCGGTGAGGCGGGTTGGCGGCAGCTGGCCGCGCTGATCGGAGGCGCTCGAGTAGCGCGATTCCAGGCCACCGACGCCGAACCCGACGCCCACGCACAGCAGCGCTATCGCGAGCACCGCGACCAAGCCCAGACGCTCAGCAAGTCTGATCGCGCTCATGTTTCGTCCTCGTCGGTGAAGCTGAAGCAGTGGACTGCGTCATTCTACCCTCTCCGGAACAGTTCAAAAACTCGGGCGCGGCTGGCGAACTTGCCCCGTATCTTGGAATCGGCAGCACCCTGGCCTGTTTGAATCGAGTGCTGAGGTTTGGACTGGTATTCGGCGTCGGAGGCGAGACTCCTCAAGGACGGCCGACAGCGGGCTGGGATGGGCAGGGCTTGCGAGAGCTGGCGTTACCCTGCGGTTTTGGCGCCGCATGAACAAGGGGTTGGCGACAGCGGGTCGAACAAACTCGGATGGAGCTGTCGCTTCCCTTTCCGCGCCGTCTGCCCGGTCGTGGCGCTCGTCGTGGAGCAGGGCGCAAAGCACGGCGCGGCGGCGCCCCCACGGCATACGCCCGACAGGCGCTCAGGCGGCTGTCGGGCAACCGGATCGCGTTGCGCACGACGATCGTGCTGCTGTTGGCGCTGCCACTGCTCGGCGGCGGCTGGCTGTGGCTGCGCGGCTCCTCGCTGGTCGCGGTCGAGCACGTGCACATATCCGGTGTGCACGGGCCGGAGGCGATCGAGATCAGAGCGGCGCTCGACGATTCGGCCAGGCGTATGACCACGATGGATTTCGACGCCGGCGCGCTTCGCTCCGCGCTTGCCTCCTATGCGATCGTCGCAGCGGTCCAAGTCAGGACGAGCTTTCCGCACACCGTCAGCATCTCGGTGAGCGAGCGCCCGCCGGTTGCCGAGCTCGTCTCGGCCGGGCAACGCACGGCCGTCGCGGCAGACGGGACCGTGCTCGGACCGGCGCTCTCCTCGAGTTCGCTCCCAAGCGTGGACGGCTCGGTCGAGCCGGCGCCCGGAGCGCGCCTCAGCGAACCCGCGGCGCTGGCAGCGGTCACGGTGCTCGGCGCGGCGCCGGCACCGCTCGCTCGATTCGTGACGCGCGTCTATGAGGGTCCGGAAGGGCTCACGGTGGCGATGCGCAGCGGGCTGCTCGTCTACTTCGGAAACGACACGCGCTCGCACGCTAAGTGGCTGTCGCTCGCGCGCGTGCTCGTCTCGCCAAGCTCGGCCGGTGCCCTGTATATCGATGTGCGTCTGCCCGAACGTCCAGCAGCCGGATTCTCCACGAGTTCGGGTTCGACCACGGGCTCGTCGGCGAGCGGTGTGCCGCTGCAGACCAGCACGTCCGAACCCACCGCGGCCGCGCTCGCGGCGAGCCTCGCCAACGCCGTCGGCGGCAGCACCACTCCTTCGTCGGGGTCGACTGCCGCCGAAAGCGAAAGCGCGACGAAAGAAAGCGAAAGCACTTCGACCGCCGCCGGCTCATCGACCTCGAGCGGGGAAGCCGGCTCGTCCTCGTCTACCGCCGGCGCCACCTCGAGCGCGACTCCCGGCGCGAGCGAAGCCTCGGCATCGCCCGGCACAGAAGCCCCAGCGGGCGCCAGCGAAAGCGGCTGAGGCAGCATCAACCTCGACTCGAGGGTTACTACGGTGAGGGGCCAATTCTCAAGTGATGGTCGAGGGTTGGCGGTTCTGCAACGAATGTTGCGAGAGTGAGGGTTGCCGTTGACAGGGCGAAGTTCCCTGCATAACTTGCGTATTCTGAAGGCTGGCTCCGCCACGCGGGGCAAACCTTAAACACCTACTGAAGGCTTCGGACATCATGGAGAGCGGCGGCAGTTACCTGGCGGTCATAAAGGTCGTGGGAGTCGGCGGAGGCGGGACCAACGCGGTCAGCCGCATGGTCGACGCAGGGCTTCGCGGCGTGGAGTTCATCGCCGCCAACACCGACGCCCAGGCGCTCGCGATGTGCGACGCCGACATCAAGCTGAACATCGGCCACGAGTCCACCAAGGGTCTCGGCGCGGGCGCCAACCCCGAGGTCGGTTTCGGCGCCGCGGCCGAGTCGCGCGACGACATCAAGGAGGCGCTGAAGGGCGCCGACATGGTGTTCGTCACCGCGGGCGAGGGCGGCGGCACCGGCACCGGCGCGGCGCCCGTGATCGCCGAGATCGCCAAGAACGAGATCGGCGCGCTGACCGTCGGCGTCGTCACGCGTCCCTTCGAGTTCGAGGGCTCCCAGCGCGGGCGCCAAGCGGTCGAGGGCATCGAGCGGCTGCGCGAGGTCGTCGACACGCTGATCGTGATCCCCAACGAGAAGCTGCTTGCCGTCGTCGAGCGGCGCACCTCGATGCTCGACGCATTCCGCGAGGCCGACAACGTGCTGCGCCAGGGTGTGCAGGGCATCACCGACCTGATCACGATCCCGGGCCTGATCAACCTCGACTTCGCCGACGTGCGCACGATCATGCACGACGCCGGCTCGGCGCTGATGGGGATCGGCAGCGGTAGCGGCGAGGCCCGTTCTGCCGACGCCGCACGCGCGGCGATCTCCTCACCGCTACTGGAAGAGTCCGTCGACGGTGCGACCGGCATCCTCTTGAACATTACCGGCGGCAAGGACCTAGGCCTGTTCGAGGTCAACGACGCCGCCGAGATCATCCAGAACGCCGCCGACCCAAACGCCAACATCATCTTCGGCGCCGTCATAGACGAGGCGATGGGCGACGACGTGCGCGTCACGGTGATCGGTACGGGCTTCGACCACCGTCCCGGGCGCGCCGTACGTGGCGATCGCAAGCGCCGCGACGAGGGACGCCCGGACCGCGGTCCGCGCATCGACGATCGCCAGCGCTCGGCGCTCGAGATCTCCGACGACGACATCGACGTTCCGCCGTTCTTGCGCTAACTCTCCTATCCAGGTCAGGGGGCCTGGAGGTGGTGAGGAGGATCTCCATGTAGTTCACCCCCGCACATGTGCGGGGGTGCCGATGGCGCATGCGCCATCGGACGACAAGCCGCATGCGGCTTGTCGCGGGGACGCACATGTGCGTCCCCGAACAACAATCGGTGCGCTCCCGATAACCTGCGCGCGGTGTTGTCCCCTCGCCGCACCGCCCTCTACGACCGCCACCTGGCGGCCGGCGCGAAGCTCGTCGACTTCGCCGGCTGGGACATGCCCGTTCAGTACCCCGATGGCGTGCGCGCCGAGCACATGGCCGTGCGCGAGCGCTGTGGCATCTTCGACGTCTCGCACATGGGCGAGATCGAAACCGTCGGTCCGGGCGCCGAGGCACTGTTGCAGCGGCTGCTCTCGAACGATGTCGCGAAGATCGCGATCGGCGGGGCGCAGTACAGCGTGCTGTGCGACGAGAAAGGCGGTGTGCTGGACGACCTGTTCACCTACCGTCTGGAGCCAGACCGCTATCTGACCGTCACCAATGCCTCCAACCACGAGCGCGACCTCGCCTGGTTTCGCTCGCACGCCGACGACTTCGACGTCGAGCTGTACGACCGCATCGACGATTACGCGATGCTCGCCGTCCAGGGCCCGCTGGCGCGCGAGATCGTGCAGGCCGTCTCAGATGCGCCTTTGCCGGCGCGCATGACCACTGCCACACGCCGCCTTGCGGGCGCCGAGGTGCTCGTCTGCGGCACCGGATATACCGGCGAGGACGGCGTCGAGCTGTTGCTCGCGCCCGAGCAGGCGCCGGCGCTATGGGACGAGCTGTGTCGCCGCGACGCAGTGCCCGCGGGCCTGGCCGCGCGCGACACGCTGCGCCTGGAGGCCTGCTTTCACCTGTACGGCAACGACCTGAGTCTCGAGCACGATCCGATCGAAGGAGGCCTCGGCTGGTGCTGCCGCGAGGACACGAACTTCATCGGCTCGGAAGCGATCCGTGCCGCTCGTGCTGCTCTTTCGTCCTCTGAGGTCTCGCCGCCGGTGGAGCCGGTACTCAACCCCGCCGGGATGCCGTCGCAGAGGCTCGTCGCGTTCGAGATCGACGGCCCCGGAATCGCCCGCCAAGGCAACGCCATAGAGGGCGGCGGCGTGGTCACCAGCGGTACGCTCTCGCCCAGCCTGGGCGCCGGTATCGGCATGGCCTACGTGCCCGCGTCGCAGGCGGCGGTCGGCACCGTGCTTCAGATCGATGTCCGTGGCAAGATTCGCCCGGCGATCGTCAAGCAGAAGCCGCTCTATCGAAAGGCCAGTTGAAATGTCGAGCTATCCAGACGACCTGCTCTACCACCCCGAACACGACTGGGCCCGCATCGACGCCGAGGACCCCGACGTCGCCATGCTCGGGATCACCTGGTTCGCGCAGGACGCGCTCGGCGAGGTCGTGTTCTTCGATCCGCCCTCGCCAGGCACGATCGTCCACAAGGACGAGCCCTACGCCGAGGTCGAGTCCGTCAAGGCGGTCTCCGACGTCGTCGCGCCGCTCTCGGGGGAGATCGTCGAGGTCAACGAGAAGCTCGCCGACAGTCCAAACGCGATCAACGACGACCCTTACGGTGAGGGCTGGCTGGTGAAGGTGCGCATGTCCGATCCCACCGAGCGCGAAGCGCTGCTCGACGCCGACGCCTACAGCGCCACCCTTGGCTAGCGGAGCCGTCGCGCCAAGCGGCTAGGCTCAGGTCACTTGACTCAGTACACCTCAGTCACCGACAACGACCTCGCGGCGATGCTCGCGGCGATCGGCGTCTCCTCCGTGCAGGAGATCTTCGACCGCCAGATCCCAGAGGCCGTGCGCCTCGAACGTCCGCTCGATTTGCCCGATGGTCAGAGTGAGCAGGACGTCTACGAGCACCTACGCGCGCTGGCCGCTCGCAACACGAGCGCCGAGGACGAGCTGTGCTTCCTCGGCGCCGGCATGTACGACCACTACGTGCCGGCGATCGTGGACATGCTGATGGAGCGCTCGGAGTTCCTGACGCCCTACACCCCTTACCAACCGGAGATCTCCCAGGGTGGCCTGCAGGTGATGTTCGAGTACCAGACGGCGATCTGCGAGCTGACGGGACTGCCGGTCTCGAACGCGTCGGTGTACGAGGGCCCGAGCGCCGTCGCCTCGGCCGGCTACTTGGCAAAGCTCCACAACGGCCGCAAGCGCTTCGTCGTGTCCGCCGGGCTGCACCCGCACACGCTCGCCACGCTGCGTACGTATGCGCACGGCTACGGCATCGAGGTCGTCGAGGTTCCGCTCTCGGGTGGCGTTACCGACTCCGAAGCATGGGCCGAGGCGATCGACCAGGACACGAGCGCTGCGATCTTCGCGCAGCCCAACTTCTACGGCGCCGTCGAGGACGCCGCAGCCTTGTCCGCGGCAGCAAAGGCCGCGGGCGGCGAGCAACTGGTCACGATCGCCCAGGTGGACCCGATCGTGCTCGGCATCCTCACCCCGCCGGGAGAGTGCGGTGTGGACGTGGCCGTGGGCGAGGGCCAGTCGCTCGGCAATCGTCTGGACTTCGGCGGCCCCTCGTTTGGCTTCTTCGCCGCGCGCGATTCCTACCTGCGCCGGATGCCCGGGCGCATCGCAGGGGAGACCACCGATGCGGACGGTCGTCGTGGCTTCGTGCTCACCCTGCAAACCCGCGAGCAGCACATCCGCCGCGAGAAGGCCACCTCCAACATCTGCACCTCGCAGGCGCTGAACGCGCTGGCGGGCGTCGTCTATCTGTCGTGGCTTGGGAAGCAGGGATTCGTCGAGCTGGGACAGCTGCTGCTCAGGCGCGCTCACTACGCGCGCGAGCAGTTGTGCGAGCTCGAGGGCGTTGCTCCACTTCATTCACAGCCGGTCGTGCGCGAGTTCGCCGTGCACCTCGACGCGGACGTGGCGTCGGTGCGCCGTCGTTGCGCCGAGCGGGGAGTCAACCCCGGCGCCGACATGTACGCGCTCACGGGCCGCGAGCAGGACCGCGGTGGACTACTGGTGGCGATCACCGAGCAGCGCTCGCGTGCCGACATCGATCGCCTCGTCGAGGTGCTTGGCGAGGCTGTGCTCGCCGAGCGGCGGGCACCCCATGGCGGGGCACACCCTGAAGGGCGCAAGCAGGCAAACGGCGACGCCGGGCGCCAGGTCGAGGCGGGTGTCCGGGTATGAGCGAAGATAAGTGCCCAGTGCGTGTGCACGGGAGGCGGTCGGCTTCGAGGGGTACGTGGGGATGAACGAAAACCTTCATGCCCCCCACGCGCGCGGGGGTAGGCCACCCACGCAGAGCACCGACACGGCCTTGCAGCGGGAGCAGGCAGTGACAATCTTCGAGCGCGGCGCCCCCGGCCGGCGCGCCTTCCAATGCCCCGATGTCGATGTCCCCAATGTGCCGCTGGAGGAGCTTCTGCCCGCCCACTTGCGTCGGAGGGAGCCGCCGCGTCTGCCAGAGGTCTCAGAGCCCGAGATCGTGCGCCACTACGTGCGCCTGTCGAAGCGCAACTTCGATCTCGACTCCGGCTTCTACCCGCTCGGCTCGTGCACGATGAAGCACAACCCCCGCCTGCACGAGCGCGTGGCGGCGCTGCCCGGCCACGCACGCCTGCACCCGCTGCAGGACCCCGAGCACGCACAGGGCGCGCTCGAGCTGATGTGGAACCTCGAACGGGCGCTCTCGGAGGTCTCCGGCCTGCCGCACGTGTGCCTGCAGCCCTCCGCCGGCTCTCACGGTGAGTTGGCGGGAGTGCTGCTCACCCGCGCCTACCACGAGGCCCGCGGGGAGACGCGCCACAAGGTGCTCACGCCCGACACTGCTCACGGCACCAATCCCGCGACCGTCACGATGGCAGGCTTCGAGGTGGTGAAGATCGCCACCAACCCCGATGGCGGCGTGGACCTCGACGATCTGCGCGCCAAGGCCGACACCGACGTGGCCTGCCTGATGCTCACCAATCCCAACACGCTCGGACTGTTCGACGCGAACATCCAGGAGATCGCACGGATCGTGCACGAGGTGGGGGCAACGCTCTACTACGACGGCGCCAACCTCAACGCGGTCATGGGCCTCTCGCGGCCTGGAGACATGGGCTTTGACATCGTGCACTTCAACCTGCACAAGTCCTTCACCCAGCCGCACGGGGGAGGGGGACCGGGCTCCGGGCCGATCGCGGTGTCCGAGCGGATCGAGCCGTTCCTGCCAGTCCCGCGGATCGTGCGCGGCGAGGGTTCAAACGGCGATGGCCCGCGGTTCGATCTGGTCGAGGACTGGCCCGGCGCCAAATCGATCGGCCGTCTACGCGGCTTCCAGGGCAACTACGGCTGCTTCGTGCGTTCCTACGCCTACATCTGCTCGCTGGGCGCACCCGGTCTGAAGGACGCCTCCGAGACGGCGGTATTGAACGCCAACTACCTGCTCGCGCGGTTGCGAGAGTTGGGCGTCTCAGAACATCTGCCGCTGGCATACGGCGATCTGTGCCTCCATGAGTTTGTGTTGTCGGGTGGCCCGATGAAGCGCAACCTCAAGATCAAGACGCTCGACCTGGCCAAGCGCCTGCTCGACTACGGCTATCACCCGCCGACGGTCTACTTCCCGCTGCTGGTCGAGGAGGCATTGATGGTGGAGCCGACCGAGACCGAGACCAAGGAGACGCTCGACGCCTTCGCCGAGGCGATTGCCGAGCTGCTGGCCGAGGCTGCCGAGGACCCCGAGATCGCCCAGAATGCGCCCTACACCACGCCGGTGCGCAGGCTGGACGAGGTCGCCGCGGCGAAGCGTCCCGTGATCCGCCAGGCGCTTTGACGCTTTGCGTAGGACGCTCGCGCGGCGCGCGCCTTCCTTGTAGCCTGGCTCGCCGTGCGCATCTTCTCCGGCATCCAACCCACGGGCACCAAGCACCTGGGCAACTACATCGGCGCGATCCGCCAGTACGTCTTGGGGCAGGAGCGAGGGGAAGGGCTCTATTGCATCGTGGACCTGCACGCGATCACGGTCGCCTACGACCCGACCGAGCTGCGTCGCAGCACGTATGACCTCAGCGCTTTGCTGCTCGCCGCGGGCCTCGACCCCTCGCGCTGCATTCTCTTCCGCCAGGGGGACGTGCATGAGCACACCGAGCTGTGCTGGCTCTTGTCTGGAGTGACGGAGCTGGGGCGCCTGCAGCGCATGCACCAGTTCCGCGACAAGTCTGTGGCACAGCGCGAGCTGGTCTCGGCGGGTCTGCTGCTCTACCCGGTGTTGCAAGCTGCCGACGTGCTGGCCTACCGTGCACACGAGGTGCCCGTGGGCGAGGACCAGCGTGAGCACCTCGAGCTGATGCGCGACGTCGCACGCCGCTTCAACGTGCGCTTCGGCGAGGGCAAGGAGGTGTTGGTCGTACCCGAGCACCGCATCCCCGAGGTGGGTGCGCGGATCATGGACCTGCAGGACCCCACGCGCAAGATGTCGACCACGAGTGGCTCCGAACAGGGCACCGTGTACGTGCTCGACGAGCCGGCGGCGATCCTCAAGAAGTTCAAGAGCGCCGTGACCGACTCCGGCCGCGAGATCGAACGCTCGCCCGAGAAGCCCGGCGTGTCCAACCTGATCGAAATCCTCGCTGTCGCGCGCGAGTTGATGCCCGAGCAGGTCGAAGCCGACATGCGCGACGCGCGGGGGTACGGCGATCTCAAGGTGGCCGTGGCCGAGGCTGTCACCGACATGCTCGCGCCGGTGCGTGAGCGCTATGTGGAGCTGCGCGAGGACGAGCCGGCGCTCGAGGCGGTGCTGGCCGGGGGAGCGGAGCGCGCTCATGCGATCGCGGCCGAGACGCTGGCCGACGTGCGCGAATACATGGGTGTAGGTCCGCTGCGCACGCCTTGAGAGCGGGTCGCGCGGGATCTGCGGTCTTGGCCATTGGCTGGGTGTGGCCAGTTGCTCGATTTGGTGATGCCCCCCGCGCGCGCGGGGGGCATCACAATTTTCGAAGGCAACGACCGATACAGCTCACGCCGTCGGGAGCGATCGATACGGTAGGCACATGACACTCCCTGCACTCGACCTCGATCTGGAGATTTTCAGCGGCCCGTTCGACCTGCTGCTCGCGCTCGTCTTGCGCGAGGAGGTGGACCTGCTCGACCTCGAGCTGGCCGATGTCGTGCTCGCCTACCTCGACCACCTCGAGGGTCGCGGCGAGCTCGACCTGGAGACCGCCACCGAATTCATCGTGCTGATCGCGGCACTGTTGGAATTGAAGTCGCGCCTGATGCTCGCCGAGGACAGCGAGGAGCTGCTCGAAATAGAGCCCGGAGAGGCCGCTGAGGAGCTGCTCGAGCGGATGCTGCAGGCGCGCCGCTACCGCTCGGCCTCGATGCACCTGCTGGAGCTGTTCAGGGCCGAGGAAGGCGTTCGCTTCCGCAGCGCGCCGCTGCCAGCCCATCTGCGCAAGTCGGTCGCCCCGCCCAGCGACGGCTCGCAGGACGCATCGGTGCTCGGAACGGCGATCGGGCGGCTGTTGCGCATGCCGCCCACGATCAACCTGCGCCATATCTCGATCCAGCGCGTGACCGTGGCTGAGCGCCTCGATCGCCTGCGCGCGCTGCTCAAGGGCGGCGACTTCTCCTTCGAGGAGGCGGTGCGCGGCGAGGACCGCATGACGGTCGCAGTCACCGTGTTCGCGCTGCTCGAGCTCTACAAGCGTGGCGAGGCGTGGTGGGAGCAGGGTGAAAGCTTCGGCGAGATAGCTGTCCACGCTGTTCACGCTGCCGCCGAGCCGCGACATGCACGCGCCGGATGAGCGAGGAGCCGGGGCAGGAGCGCCCGGCGCTTGAGGATCGGCAGCCATCTGCCGATCAGGACCATGTGTCTGTGACAGATGTCGAGTCAGAGCAGCTCAGCGCGCACGCCGACGCCGAGGAATTCGAGGGTCCCGCCTCAGAGCAGGGCGTCGAGTACGCCGAGGAGACCGGCGGTGAGGATGCCGCCGCGATAGCCGACCCTGCAGCCAGCGCGCTCGATATCGAAGGTTTGCCGGACCCTGAGCCGCGCATCGTACGCACCATCGAGGCGCTGCTGTTCCTGGCACCCGATCCGCTTAGCCCCCAAGAGCTCTCAGATGCCGCGGCTGTGGAGGAGCTTGCCGTGATCGCGGCGCTCGTCGAGCTGGCAGAACGCTACGCGCCGGGGCGCAGCGGCATCAACCTGCGCGAGCTGGGTGGCGGCTTCACTTTCGCGAGCGATCCAGAGACCGAGGAGTCGGCCAGGCGCCTGTTCAGTCGCCCCCGCGCCTCGGTGTTGACACCGGCGCAAGCCGAGACGCTTGCGATCGTCGCCTACCTGCAACCGATCTCACGCCCTGAGATCACCCGTATTCGTGGCGTCAGTGCCGACTCGGCCGCTTCTACATTGTTGGAGCGTGGGCTGGTGGAAGAGTCCGGACGCTCGCAGTTCGGTGCGGTTATGTACCGCACGACCACACAATTTCTCAAGCTGTTCGGCCTGAAGAGCCTTGAGGAGTTGCCCGACATCGGACAGTGGGACCCGAGCCCTGACGAGGAGGCGGAGCTGCGCGATCGTCTCCTGCGCGCCGGCGAGGCCCGCGCCGGTGGTGGTCCCCAGCCCGAGCTTCAATAGCCTCCTCCAGAGACACGCCGGTGCTGTCACCATTAAGTGCCGAGCTTCGGTCGCGCTTAGGCCGCGCGCGCGGCGAGTTGCCCACAGGCAGCGTCGATATCCCGTCCCCGCGTGAGCCGCACCGTGGCGGGTATGCCTCTTGACTCAAGCGCTCCCTTGAAAGCCGCGATCGACTCGCGGCTGGAACCGTCGTAGATCGAGTCGGTCGGGTTGTATGGGATCAGATTGACCTTGAACATGTGCGGGTGCTCCCCGGAGCGACGCGGCTCGAGCAGACGCGCCAGCGCGAGCGCCTGCTCATAGCGGTCGTTGACGCCGGCGAGCATCACGTACTCAACAAACACACGGCGGCGCTTGCGCTCGTAGAAGGTACGACACGCGTCGATCACATCAACGAGCGGGTAGCGCTCGTTGACCGGCATCAGCTCGCTGCGCAAGGCTTCGTCGGCGGCGTGCAGCGAGAGGGCGAGGCGCAGCGGCATCTCCTGTGCTGTGAGCGCTTCGATCCCCGGGATCCAACCCACCGTGGAGATCGCGGTGCGGCGATGGGTGATGCCGACATCGGGCAATCGCTCGCAGGCGGCGAGCACATTTTCCAGGTTGAGCATCGGCTCGCCCATGCCCATGAACACGCAATGATCGACGGCGGTCATGCGCCGGAAGTGAAGTGCCTGCTCGACGATCTCCGAGGCGCTCAGATTGCGGCCGAACTTCATCTGGCCAGTCGCGCAGAACGTGCAGGTCAGCGGACAGCCTGACTGCGAGGAGACGCAGATCGAGTTGCGTCCGTCGCGATAGCGCATCAGCACGGCCTCCAAGGGCCGTCTATCGGCTGTCGTGAACAGCGCCTTGACCGTGCCATCGCTCGCGCGTCGCTCCTCAAGCAACTCGAGGCTCGAAAACGGAACGTTCTCGCCCAGCCACTCCCGCAAGGGGCCGGGCAGGTTCGTCATCTGCTCATAGTCTGAGACGCCCTTGGCGGCCCACTCCCATACCTGGCGCGCACGGAACGCGGGCTGGCCGTTCGTGGCCAGCGCTTGATCGAGGAGTTCCAAATCCATACCCTTATCGTTGCAGCCCATGCGCCTAGCCAAGTATCTGGCCCACGCGGGAGTGGCCTCGCGCCGGGCCGCGGAGACGATGATCGCCGAAGGGCGGGTGGCCGTCGACGGGCAAGTCGTGCTCGATCCCGCACGCGATGTCGATGAGAGCAACTCACTCACGGTTGATGGGCGCGCGGTCTCCGGGCCTGAGCAACCAGTCGTCTATGCGCTCAACAAGCCGCTCGGAGTACTGAGCACAGCACAGGACACTCACGGTCGCCCAACAGTCGTCTCGTTGATCGGAGATGAGACGCGGCGCCTGTATCCCGTTGGGCGTCTGGACGCCGATTCGAGCGGGCTGATCCTGCTCACCAACGACGGCGCGCTTGCGCAGCGCTTGACGCACCCGAGCTTTGAAGTACCCAAGACCTACCGTGTGCACGTGACCGGGGGGCCAGTTGGCGAGAGTGCGCTTGCCAAGCTGCGCGCAGGCGTGCGTTTGGAGGACGGGATGACCGCTCCTGCGCAGGTGCGGCGGGGGGGACAGGGAGAACTGGAGGTGACGATCCACGAGGGTCGCAACCGTCAGGTGCGGCGCATGTGCGAGGCGGTGGGTCATCGCGTCCTCGCGCTCGAGCGCATTGCGTTCGGGCGGTTGAAGCTGGGAGAGCTCGCCCCAGGCGCGTCTCGACGGATCAGTGAGACCGAGCTCGCACGCCTGCGCGGCGGCCCAGAGGATCGCAAGCAACCTGTGCCACCGGGGGCCGGTCCTTCGAAAAGGCGTCGGTCTGCACGCGAGCCGTGAGCGGCGACCGGCCCTTGGAGCGCCTATGAAAGAATCGAGTCGATGCCGCAACGCCTCTATGCCCTGCGGGGCGCGATCTCGGTATCTCAGGACGACGCGCAGGAGATCCTCAGCGCGACGACCGAACTGATGCAGGAGATCATGGAGCGCAACTCGCTCGACCCCGATCACGTGGTGAGCTGCATCTTCACGCTCACCGACGATCTCACCGCCGAGTTCCCCGCGGTGGCGGCGCGCGCGCTGGGCTTCGAGCGCGTGCCGCTGCTGTGCGCACGCGAGATTCCCGTACCAGGCTCCTTACCCCGCGTGATTCGCGTCCTGATCCACTACTACGCGGATGAGGGACACGAGGCACGGCATGTCTATCTGGGGGAGGCGGCCGGCTTGAGAGCGGATCTGCTTGCGGCGCAGTAGAGCTGTCGCGCCCGAACGACGTTGACTTGAGGCTTGCTCGCGATGTCGTTTGCCTGGGATGGCCGCCACCATCGTGGGCGTCCGCCACAATAGACCGGTGGCACTCGAGTTCTCAGAGCGCATTGCGCGCATCCCCGTCTATCCGGCCGCCGGCGGTTACGCCCAGCGCGCGCCGAAGGTACGCCTGGCATCCAACGAGTCGCCGTGGCCGCCACTGCCTGCGGTGATCGATGCGATCCAAGCAGCGCTACCGACGCTCAACCGCTATCCGGACCCGACCAATTCGCTCTTGCGCGAGCGCCTGTCCGAACGTTACGGCGTCCCGGTCTCGCGGATCGCGATCGGCAACGGCTCGTGCGACATCCTGCTTGCCGCGGGCGAGGCGCTCCTGGAGCCCGGCGCCGAGCTCGTGTATGCGTGGCCGTCCTTCTCTGTCTACCCCCACCTGAGCGCCGCTTCGGGCGCGCGCGCGGTCACCGTTCCGCTGGACGCAGAGGACTGTCACGACCTCGATGCGATGCTGCGCGAGATCACGGTCGCTACACGCCTTGCGATCGTGTGCAACCCGAACAACCCTACGAGCACTGCGCTGCCGCTCGCGGACATCGCAGGGTTCGTCGCGGAAGTGCCCAAGCATGTTTGCGTGATCGTGGACGAGGCCTACTGCGAGTTCAACCTGCTCGATGATCCCGACGCGTCGGTCGAGTTGCTCGCGCACCACCCCAACCTCGTGCTGCTGCGTACCTTCTCCAAGGTCTACGGGCTCTGCGGTCTGCGCGTCGGTTTCGCACTGTGTGGTTCGGAGGACCTGCCGCGCGCAGTCGACCAGATCCGCCAGCCCTTCTTCTGCAACGCCGTCGCCCAGGTCGCGGCCGTGGAGGCGCTCTCACACCAGGACGCCGTCACCGAGCGCGTTACGCGCACGATCGCCGAGCGCATCTCAGTCGACGAGCGACTGCGCGCGCTCGGAATCGAGCCGGCACAGTCGCAGGCGAACTTCTGCTGGTTCGCTCTCGGCGAGGACGACCCGGAGCTGATGGTGGCGCGCGAGCAGGAGGTGATGCAGGGCCTGGCCGAGCGCGGCGTGCTCGTGCGCGGCGGCGGTGCGCTTGGCAAGCCCGGGTCGCTGCGTGTGACCTACGGCACACCAGAGGAGAACGCGATCTTCCTCGATGCGCTCGCGGAAGTGCTGTGAAAAGTCCGAGACAGTCGCTTCCTATCGCTGGACTGCCAGTCGAGCATCTGCTACAAAGTTCCTAGACGATCATGCACACGACCGCTTTGACATCCGCTCCTGCACTCGCGTCTGCGCGTGCCCGCATGTCCTATTGGTCGTTTCGCTGCGCCTGGCGATTTAGCTAGGCGCTTCGGCCGTGCCCTCCGTCCGTGAGCGGAGGCCGACAGGCCGCATTTGGGTCCTTTAGAGGATCGAGCGCCGCTTACCGGCCCACACCTATCGCGACTCGCCCAGGGGACGCGATGCTCACGGAGCGGACGAGCACCCAAAACCAACCCGTACTTGAAAGGATGAACGAATGATGATCGTCATGAAGGAGACCGCAACCGAGGATGAGATCGGCTCGGTCGTGGAGAAGATCGAGCGAGCCGGCGCACTCGCCCACCGCAGTCAAGGCGCGCGCGTGACCATCATCGGCGCGATCGGCGATGTCGAGCAGGACGCGAGCGTCGAGAGCCTGGGCCTTGAGGGTCAACCCGGCGTGGACCGCGTGGTGCCGATCCTCAAGCCCTACAAGCTTGCCTCCTCACAGATGCGCCACGGCGAGCGCACCGTGCTCGACGTCGAAGGGCGCAAGATCGGTGGTGAGCACTTCGCGCTGATCGCCGGTCCCTGCACGATCGAGACGCGCGAGCAGACGCTCACGACCGCCGAGGTCGTCAAGGACGCCGGCGCCGCGCTGTTCCGCGGGGGCGCCTACAAGCCGCGCACCTCCCCGTACGCCTTCCAGGGGCTGGGCCAGGAGGGTCTGCGCCTACTTGCCGAGGCCAAGGAGCAGAGCGGGTTGCCGATCGTGACCGAGCTGATGGACATGCGCGATCTCGAGCCGGTGCTCGAGGTGGCCGACGTCGTGCAGATCGGCGCGCGCAACATGCAGAATTATCCACTGCTTGCCGAGGTCGGGCGCTCAGGGCGCCCGGCGCTGCTCAAGCGCGGTCTCTCCTCGACACTCGATGAGTTGCTTATGGCCGCCGAGTACATCCTCAAGGAGGGCAACCCGAACGTGATGCTGTGCGAGCGGGGTATTCGTACGTTCGAGACCGCCTACCGCTTCACACTCGACCTGATGGCGGTGCCGGTGCTCAAGGAACTCTCGCACCTGCCGGTGATCGTCGACCCGAGCCATGCGGCGGGTAGGCGCGACCTCGTGCTGCCGTTGTCGCTGGCGGCGGCTGCCGCCGGGGCCGATGGAATCATCGTCGAGGTGCACCCGAATCCCGACGAGGCCATCTGCGATGGGCCACAGGCGCTGATCGCGGACGAGTTCGCCGACTACGCGGCGGCAGTGCAGAGCGCCGCGGCGCTTGCGGGGAAGGCGTTCACCACGGCGTGAGGCTAGCGGTGCTCGGGGTCGGGCTGATCGGGGGCTCTATCGGCCTGGCCGCGCGCCGTCGCACCGGCGCATACGTTGTCGGCTACGACTCCGAGGCGAGCGCACTTTCGAGCGCAGTCGAACTTGGCGCGATCGACGAGTCGGCGTTTGCGATCTCAGACGCGGTGCGTGAGGCCGACGTCGTGTTCATAGCCACGCCAGTCGGTACAGCGACAGACATCGCCCTGCTCGCTTTGGAGACGGCCGGTTCCGAATGTGCGCTCAGCGACGTAGGTTCGACCAAGCGCGCGATCGTCGGCGCGATATCCGATCCACGCTTCGTTGGGGGGCATCCATTGGCTGGAGCGGAGACGGCCGGAGTGGCCAGCGCCCGCGAGGATCTGTTCGAAGGCGCTACCTGGTATCTCACGCCCGCGGCCGGAGCGGCGTGGTCTGCCGCTGGTGCCGGCTCGCCCAGCGCTGCGAGCGAAGAGCCAGAGGAGGGTGCGGCATCTGCCGAGGCCAGGGCGGCGCCCTCCGTCGACGCAGCACCCTGGGCGGTTGAGCGGTTGCGCGGATTCATCGAGCGCGTCGGCGGACAGCCGGCGGCGATCGCGCCCGATGCCCACGATCGCCTGATGGCGAGCGTCTCGCACCTGCCGCACGTGCTTGCCAATGTGCTTGTCGCACAGGCCGTACAGTCCATCGAGTCGCACGGGGCGATACTCGACCCCGAGGTTCCTCTTGGCTCTGGTCCGAGCTTCCGCGATGCCACGCGCGTGGCCGGGGCCAACACCGCAATCTGGACCGACATATACCTTTCCAACCGCGACCTGCTTGTCGAGGCGCTCGATGGGGCAATCGACGAGTTGAGTGCCGTGCGGGACACGCTACGCACGGGCGACGCGCAGCGACTTGCCGCATGGAACGAACGTGCGCGCGCGGAGCTAGCGAGGCTGCGGCGAGCAGGACTCGTCTCGGGCTCGTAGTCTGGATCGCGATGGATGTGCGCTTCGAACCCTCTGTCGGGCTGCACGGTGAGCTGAGGGCTCCCGCGGACAAGTCGATATCTCATCGTGCTGCGCTGCTGGGTGCCATGGCCTCCGAGCCGACGCGGATCGAGAACTATCTGCATGCCGCCGACACCGATTCGACGCTCGCGGCAGTGCGAGCGCTGGGTGCCTTGGTGGATGAGCGCGACGGGGTGGTCACCGTACGTGGCACGGGCTTGCGCGAGGCGCGCCTGCCCGCGGAGACGATCGACGTCGGTAACGCCGGTACGCTGCTGCGTCTGCTGCCCGGCTGGCTCGCGGCTCAGGAGGGGCGCTCTTTCACGCTCGACGGGGACGAGTCGATCCGTCGTCGTCCGGTGGATCGCGTGGCCGAGCCGCTGCGCTTCATGGGTGCTTCGATCGACGCGCACGAGGGACGCTTCGCGCCGCTCACGATTCACGGTGCGCGCCTGCGCTCGATTGCCTACGAGCTGCCGGTCGCCTCGGCCCAAATCAAGTCGTGCGTGCTCTTGGCGGCACTTGCGGCCGATGGCGCCACAACCGTCGGCGAGCCCGCACGCAGCCGCGATCACACTGAGCGCATGCTGCTCCGTGCCGGAGTCAACATCCACCGCAACGGCAGGCACGTGACGGTCGTCAACGCCGACGAGCTGGTGCTCGACCGCGTGGTCGTGCCGAGCGATCCGAGCTCAGCCGCGTTTGCGATAGCCGCGGGTGTGCTCGTACCAGGCTCGCGTCTGCTCGTACGAGACCTCGGCGCCAACTGGACGCGTACGGGGTTCCTACGCATCGTGCAGCGCATGCGCGGGATCGTGCTCGGCGACCTCGAGGACGAAAGTGGCGAGCTGATCGCAGAGGAGCCGATCTGTGACCTCGACGTGGCTCATGGGGCGCTGGAGGGCACGTTCGTGGAACCGGACGAGGTTCCATTGGCGATAGACGAGCTGCCGCTGGTCGCATTGCTGGGCTGTTTTGCCGAAGGGGAGACGGTCGTGCGCGGTGCCCAGGAGTTGCGCGTGAAGGAGTCGGATCGCATCGCGACCGTGGTCGAGGGTCTGCGCGGGCTCGGCGCCGACATCGACGCGTTGGAGGACGGCTTCGCCGTGACCGGCACGGGCGGCTTGCGCGGCGGCACGATCGACGCCGCCGGCGATCATCGGTTGGCGATGATGGGCGCGGTCGCCGGCTTGGCCTCACGCGAGGGGGTCACGGTGCGCGGCATGGAGGCGGCGGACGTGTCTTATCCGGGTTTCGTGCAGGACATCAGGGCGCTTGCGTCGTGAAGCTTCGTAGACCCGTCGAGCACGTGGGATGTTTGCCCGCCGAAGCATCGGCGTATGAGTGGCGTGCCCTCCGCCCATAGGCGAACCATGCTGATCGCGATCGATGGCCCCGCCGGCGCAGGCAAGTCGACCGTGGCGCGTGCGCTCGCGCAGAGGCTCGGCTTCACCTATCTCGACAGTGGGGCCATGTATCGCTGTATCGGGCTGCTCTCACTCGATTCTCCGGATCGGGAACCGGCATCGCTTGCGCGCTTGGCTCGCATCGAGTTTGTTGCGGGTGCGAGCTCAGCTCAGGGCTCGCTGGCAGGGAAGGTGCTGCTCGATGGGCGTGATGTCAGCGATGCTATCCGCACGCCCGAGGCCTCCGAGGCAGCCTCGCGCGTAGCTGCCGACCCGGGCGTGCGCGAAGCGCTCGTGACCAAGCAGCGCGAGCTGATTGAAAGCGGCGATTGTGTTGCCGAGGGTCGCGATATAGGCACTGTCGTGGCGCCGGAGGCGGAGCTGAAGATCTATCTGACCGCAGATCCAGCAGAGCGCGCTCGCCGTAGAGCGGCTGAGATGGGCGGCGATCAGGCGACCGTGATGGCCGAGCAGACGCTGCGCGACGCGCGTGATTCCGGTCGTGCTCATAGTCCATTGGAAGCGGCGCCGGGCGCCGTGGTGCTCGACACGACCGGTATGAGCTTCGAGCAGGTGGTCGAGCAGATCGCAGGGCTTGCCAACGCGGCGCGCCTATCGGGATGAGGCGTGCGGCCGGGCTTCATGCCCGAGCCGCCTCTGTCGTGACCTGCGGGCCTTGGCCCGTACTGGCGCCCAAGGCCGGTCATACTCACCTGATGCAGAAGGTGGCGATAGTCGGGTATCCGAATGTGGGCAAGTCCTCGCTTGTCAACCGCTTGGCGGGCTCGCGCGAGGCGGTTGTGCACGAGCGTCCGGGGATCACACGCGACCGCAACGAGATCGAGTGCGAGTGGGGCGGACGCACATTCACGCTGATCGACACGGGCGGCGTGGACTTCCAGGACGAGGATCCGCTGTCCGGCTCGATCCGCGAGCAGGCGCGCGCGGGCCTGGCCGATGCGGAGGTAGCGGTGCTCGTCGTGGATGCCAAGGCGGGGACCCGGCCCGGTGACGAGGAGATGGCTGAGCTCTTGCGCCGTGCGCCCTTGCCGAGCATCGTCGCCGCCAACAAGTGCGACGGGGTCTCAGATCTGTCGCTGGCAGCCGATTTCCATCGTCTGGGCCTAGGTGAGCCGCTTGCGGTCTCCGCGGCACAGGGCCTCGGCACTGGTGATCTGCTCGACCGGATTGTCGAGTTGTTGCCGCCTGAGGAGGAGATGGCCACCGAGGACGATGAGATCAGACTTGCCCTGATTGGTCGCCCCAATGTGGGCAAGTCATCGCTCGTCAACCGCTTTCTCGGCGAAGAGCGCGTGATCGTCTCCGAGGTCGCAGGCACCACTCGCGACGCAATCGACACGCCGCTGATGGTGGATGGCCGCAGGCTCGTGTTGATCGACACTGCCGGCATGCGGCGCCAGTCAAAGGTCGCCGACTCGGTCGAGTACTACACGACGCTGCGCTCACAGCGCGCCGCCGAGCGGGCCGATGTCGCGCTGGTGGTGTGCGATGCAAGCGATGGGGTCACCGCCCAGGACTTGCGCGTGGCCGAGCTGGCGATGAAGGCTGGTTGTGCCACCGCGATCGTGCTCAACAAGTGGGACCTGCACGAAGGCACCGAGCAGGACTTGGATCACGAGCGGGCTCGTGTCGCCGAAAAGCTGCGCCTGCGCCCACGCGTGCTCACCGCCAGCGCCAAGACCGGCCGCAACGTCTCGCGCTTGATCGCCGAGACGCTCGCGCTCGGGGATCGCCGCCGCAGACGCATCCCGACTTCCGAGCTCAACCGCTTCCTCGCCGAGGCCGTGCAAGCACGCCAGCCGCCCGTCGGCACCCGCCGAGGCTCGGGTCAGCATCGTCTGAAGCTGATCTACATGACCCAGATCGAGGAGGCTCCGCCTCGTTTTGCGATCCAGGTCAACTCGCGTGCGCGCGTAACGCGTGACTACGCATACTTCATCGAGAACCGCCTACGCGCCCGCTATGGGATGGATGGAGTGCCGCTGATCATCGACTTCGTCGAGCGTGGCACCCGCACACGCGTGCAGGCTGCATAGACTGCTGTCCACTTCGCAAGCGACGCATGGAGCCGATCCTCAAACCATGAGCCAACATTCCGATAAAGAGTTCCTGTTCACCTCCGAGTCGGTCACGGAGGGCCACCCCGACAAGATCGCCGACCAGATCTCAGACGGCGTGCTCGACGCCGTGCTCACCGACGACCCCTACGGCCGTGTTGCCTGCGAGACGCTCGTCAACACAGGCCTGATCGTCGTCTCCGGGGAGATATCGACCGACACCTATGTCGACATTCAGGAAATCGCGCGTGAGACGGTGCGCAAGATCGGCTACGACAACGCCGCCTACGGCTTCGACTGCGACACCTGCGCGGTCATAAACGCGATCGACAAGCAATCGCCAGACATCGCCCAAGGCGTCGACGCGGCCTATGAGACGCGTCACGACCCGGCTGACGAGGACGAGCTCGACATCGCAGGCGCGGGCGACCAGGGCATGATGTTCGGCTACGCCTCGAACGAGACCGAGGAGCTGATGCCGCTGCCGATCGCACTGGCCCACAAGCTCTCAAAGCGCCTAGCCGAGGTGCGCAAGGGCGATGTGCTTCCCTACCTGCGCCCTGACGGAAAGACCCAGGTCACCGTCCGCTACCAGGACGGACGGCCTGTGGAGATCGAAAAGATCCTGATCTCCACCCAACACGCGGACGGCATCGACTCCGAGACTCTGATCAAGCCCGACCTGCTCGAGCACGTGCTACGTCCTGTGCTGCCGGTTGAGCTCTACGACGAGAAGAAGTTGATCAAGAACTTCCTCGTCAATCCCACTGGCCGTTTCGTGATCGGTGGGCCGATGGGCGATTGCGGGTTGACCGGGCGCAAGATCATCGTCGACACCTATGGCGGTATGGCACGCCACGGCGGCGGTGCCTTCTCCGGCAAGGACCCCTCCAAGGTCGATCGCTCCGCCGCCTACGCGGCGCGCTGGGTCGCCAAGAACATCGTCGCGGCCGGTCTGGCTGACCGCGCCGAGGTGCAGGTCGCCTACGCGATCGGCGTCGCGCACCCGGTGTCGGTCATGGTCGAGACGTTCGGCACCGAGAAGATCGGCCGAGGGCAGATTGCAAAGCTAGTCGACGAGCACTTCGACCTGCGTCCCGGTGCGTTCCGCGAGGAGCTGAAACTGCACCGTCCGATCTACCAGAAGACCGCCGCCTACGGGCACTTCGGTCGCGACGATCACGACTTCACGTGGGAGAAGACAGACAAGGCCGAGGCTTTGCGGGCGGCAGCCGGGCTGACCGCGGCAGGGGCCGGCGTTTGAACGCTGTAAGCAGGTCTTTCGAGATGATCTGTGCATCTCGATACCCTTTGCGTGGAGCTGAGGGATTTATTTAGGTACCTAACCTTTAGCTGGGCGTTCGCATAAGGGGGGGTGTTGGGAGGATCATCCAAGACGAGCCATCCTCCCTGGCGTTGCTCGGCTCTCCAGGCAAGGGCGCTTCGATGTGGTCCGGCGCCGTCTTTAGTGTGGGCATGTGTCCGCGATAGCCCAGGTCGAGCCGATGACGACGGCCCGCGCGTTGCGTGGGCCGTTTGACTACCTTCTGCCGCCGGAGTTGCGCGCTGAGGTGACCGTTGGCTCGATGCTTGTCGTGCCGTTCGGACGACGCGAGATCCTCGGCGTTGTCACTGCTCTTTCAGAGCACAGCGAGGTCTCCGAGGAGAAGCTGCTGGCGCCGCTACGGGCACTCGAGCTCGGCGTCCCGATCGATCTCGTCGCACTTGCCGAGTGGCTGGCCAAGGAGTACTGCTCGACGCTCGCCCGTGCGTTTGCGCTCGTGCTGCCACCTGCGGCCACGCGCCGGCTGAGCGGAAGAAAACGTCGTACTCGACCCACGCTGCCCAAGCATATCCAGCTTGGCGCGCGTACTGCCGGGCCTCCCACGCTCACCTCCGAGCAGGCGGCTGCGCTGAGCGATCTCTCCACGGCACTGTGCAGCGACCGGGCGCAGAAGCGACTACTTGCCGGCATTACCGGCTCGGGCAAGACCGAGGTATATCTGCGCATCTGTGCCGAGACGCTGGAGCAAGGACGCGGTGCGATTGTCCTGGTCCCGGAGATCGCGCTCACTACACAGATCGTCGGTCGCTTCATCGAGCGCTTTGGAGACACCGTGGCGGTCTTGCACTCGCGCCTGACGGTCGCTCAGCGCCGCGAGGAGTGGCGGCGCCTGCGTGTCGGTGAGGCGCGCGTGTGCGTGGGACCACGCTCGGCCGTCTTTGCGCCGATCGAGCGGCTCGGGCTGATCGTGGTCGACGAGGAGCACGACTCCTCCTACAAGCACGAGGGCGACCCGCGCTATGACGCGCGTGCCGTCGCGGCGCGACGCGTAAGCGACTCTGGTGCGCTGCTGCTGCTGGGCAGTGCCACGCCGCGTCCGGAGAGCGTGCACGATGCTCCAGCCGCGATACGGCTCTCGCGCCGCGTCGATGGCCGGCCGCTGCCGCAGGTCAGGGTGCTCGACATGCGCAACCAGCTTCCCGGCCTGCACCCAATGACAGCTGAGGCGTTGAGAGAGGTGCGCTCGGCGCGTGGCAAGGCGATCGTGCTGCTCAACCGTCGCGGCTGGTCGAACTTCCTCAGCTGTCGTGAGTGCGGGCGCGTCTGGGGCTGCCCTGAGTGCGACGTCGCGCTCGTGCTGCATCGTGCCAGCGGGATAGTCGCCTGTCACCATTGTGGCCACCAAGAGCAGGCTCCGCGGCGCTGCACGTGCGGCTCGACATCGGTCGCCCGTCACGGCGCTGGCACCGAGCGCATCCAGCATAAGCTCGCTGCGACGCTCGACGATGGCGACTTCCCGATCTTCCGCTTGGACGCTGACACGATCGGCGGTGTGAGCGTAGCGGCCGCCGGGGTTGCCGATGGAGTGGGCGGGGCGCTGGAGCACGGCGGGGTGGGCGATCTCCTGAGCCGCTTCGAGGCGGCGCCCGCGGGTGTGTTGATCGGCACGCAGATGGTCGCCAAGGGTCATGACTTCGCCGATGTCACGCTCGGCGTGGTACTGGACGCCGACGCAACCTTGCGCTTTCCCGACTTCCGTGCGGAGGAGCGGACTTTCGCACTCGTCACCCAGCTTGCCGGCCGTGTCGGACGCGGCAATGACGGTCACGTTCTCGTCCAGAGCATCGCCCCCGAGGCTCGCTCGATCGTTCACGCCGCCGCGCACGACAGCGACGGCTTCCTCGCCGGCGAGCTGGAGCGCCGGCGCGCACTGTCATATCCGCCCTTTTCGAGCTTGATCCGCGTGGTTTGCTCTGCCGAGCACTCGGCCAGGGCTCATACCGCGGCTACGGTGCTGCGCGAGCGCCTAGCCGGCTGTGGCGGAAGCATCCTTGGTCCCGCGGGCCTATTTCGCCTACGCGGACGAGAGCGCCAGGTATTGGTCGTCAAGGCACCGCCCGAGCAGCGCTCGCGGGCGATCGGTCTGATCGGCGCCGCGGTTCAGCAGACCGCCGATTCCCGCGCTCACAGTGGCGTCAATTTCAGCGTCGACGTAGATCCCCAATAGCCCATCTGCGGGCGCCGGCCCGCCCGTCTTTGAAGGCTCAGGACACTAGACTTGGGGTCGATGAGCGACGAAGAGGTGATGGACTCAGAGGTCGAGCCCGAGGAGGGCGCCTCGACGGTAGCCGAGCTCGACCCGGAGACCAGAGCGCGCCGCGATGCGGCCCTGCGCCATGTGCGCAAGTTCGGCGACCCAGTGCTGCGCGCGACGGCGCTCCCGGTCGATCGCTTCGACGAGTCGCTGGCGAGCGAGGTCGAACATATGGGGGAGCTGATGCACGACGCGCTCGGTATCGGCCTCGCCGCTACCCAGCTTGGCGTGTTGCACCGAGTGCTCGTCTACCGCGCCTACAGCGATGACCCGCTGACAGCGCTCGTCAACCCTGTGATCGAATGGGCCGCCGAGGAGCTCGAGACGCTCGAGGAGGGCTGCCTAAGCCTGCCGGGAGTGCACGTTGAGGTCGAACGTCCTGCACGGGTGTGTGTGCGCGCCCACGACGTCGCCGGCAAAGAGTTGGTCGTCGAGGCGGAGGGGTTGGAGGCGCGCGTCATCCAACACGAGATCGATCATCTCGACGGCGTCCTGATCCTCGACCGGATCCCACGCGAGCTGCGCAAGCAGACGATGCGCGAAATGCGCGAGGCAGTCGCGGCCGCAAGCGCGGTGTAGGCGCGACCCGCCTTCGATGCGCACGATTTTCCTCGGCACATCCGAGTTCGCGGCAGCCTTGTTGACACGGTTGGTCGGGGAGCGCGGGCAGCCCGACAGCTACGCCCCAACGCTTGTGCTCACGCGCCCGGATCGCCCTGCAGGACGGGGTCGCAAGCTAGCCTCGCCGCCCGTCGCCGAGACCGCCCACATGCTTGGCTTGGAGTTGGCTCAACCCGAGAACGTCAACGAACCCGTTGTGCGTGAGTTGATTGCCGATCTCGCTCCCGATGCCCTTGTCGTCTGCGCATTTGGTGCGCTCGTCAAGGAGCCGCTGCTCTCCGACCACGAGATGCTCAACGTGCACCCATCGCTACTTCCACGCTGGCGTGGCGCCGCCCCGATCGAGCGGGCGATCATGGCTGGCGACGAGCGCACGGGTGTCTCGATCATGCGCCTCGCCACCGGTCTGGACAGCGGACCGGTGTGTCTGTCGGCGAGCGAGCCCATACACGCCGATGACACCTTCGGTTCGCTGGCTGGGCGGCTCGAGCGGGCCGGCGGCGACCTGCTGCTCAGCGCCCTCGGGGCGCTGGATCGTGGCGAGGCGTTGACATTCGCCGAGCAAGACGAGCGCAAGGTCACGTACGCGGAGAAGATCGGTCCCGTCGACCGGCTGCTCGACCCGACGCATCCGGCCCTCGAGTTGGAGCGCGTGGTGCGGGCCTTGAGCCCCCACATCGGCACGCGCGTCGAGCTGTCCGATGGAACCTTGCTCGGCGTGCGGCGAGTAGCGCTGGCGATGCCGCTGGCAACGGACGCAGGTGAGGGCGTGCATGCTCGCGATGGCCGCCTGTTGCTGGACTGCACGGAGGGAGCGCTGGAGTTGCTCGAAGTCCAGCCGCCCGGGAAGCGCCCGATGGCAGCCGAGGCCTTCCTGCGCGGCCACGGCCTACCCGGCGCATGATGGCCCAACCACGCAGCGGTGTACGGCCTCCCAAGCACGATGCCGGCGTGCCCATCGCGCCTGCCCGTCGCTGCGCCTACACGGTCGTTCGTCGCGTCTTCGAGCAGGGCGCCTATGCCGACCGCGCGCTGCAAGCCGAGGCTCGCGAGCTCGATGCACGCGACCGTGCGCTTGCGATGCGCCTTGCCTACGGCACGATCCAACGTCGCGGCACGCTCGACCACCTGATCGAGCAGTTGGCTTCGCGTCCTGTGGCGAAGCTCGACGCGCCGCTGTTGGCGGCCCTGCGGCTGGGCCTGTATGAGCTGCTCTATCTCGATGGCGCCCCAGATCGTGCGGTGGTCGCCGACTGTGTCGAGCTTGCCAAGACGCAGCGGAGCTCGGGCCACGGATTGGTCAACGCCATCCTGCGTCGCACCGCGCGCGAAGGAGCCGACAAGCTGCTTGGGAGCCTGAGCGAAGACACCCCGGAGCAGGCGGCCGTCGCCCACTCGCACCCGCAGTGGATCGCGCGCTTGTGGTGGCAGGAGCTCGGTCGGCAAGGTGCGCGGGCGCTGATGGCTTGCGACAACGAGCCGGGCGAGCTGGCGCTGCGGGTCAACACGCTGTGTGCCAAGCCCGCCGACGTAGCGCTTGCACTCGATGTGCCCACTCATGGCGACCCGGAGCTGCCCGAGGCGCTCGTGCTCGACGGGCCGCTCGACCTGCACGGCTCCGAACTGTGGGAGTCCGGTGCGATCGTCGCCCAATCGCGCGCGGCGATGCTTGTCGCACGTGCGCTCGACCCTCAACCCGGCGAGCGAGTACTCGACCTGTGTGCCGCGCCGGGTGGCAAGAGCACGCACCTCGCCGCGCTGATGGGCGGCGAGGGCGAAGTGCTCGCGGTCGAGCGCAACCGTGCGCGCGCCGCCGAGCTTGCCGACACCGCGCGGCGCCTGCACGCCGGCAGTGTCCGTGTCGAGTTGGCGGATGCCGCGCGGGCGCGTCCCGAGGGATCGGTTTTCGACCGTGTGCTCGTCGATCCGCCGTGTTCCGGTCTGGGCACGCTCCAAGCTCGCCCCGACCTGCGCTGGCGCGTCACCGCCGAGGACATCGAGAAGTTGGCCCAAAGCCAGATGACGATCCTCACAGCAGGCGCCCAGGCGCTCCGTCCGGGCGGCGTGCTGGTCTATTCCACGTGCACGATCTCCCTAGCAGAGAATGAGCGGCAGATCGAACGGTTCCTCGATCGGAACTCGCACTTCGCGCTCGACGATCTCAGCCGCGAACAACATGCCCATGTCCACCCGAACATGTCCGAGGCCCTGCTGACGATGCCCCATCGCGATCGCACCGCCGGTTTCTTCATCGCGCGGATGCGGCGAGTAGGGGAACCTTCCACGGGTAGGCTCTGACAGGCATGGACGACGCTCAGTCTGCACCGAAGAAAGATCCGGTCGATCTCGGGCCACTGTGCCCGAACTGCAGCGAGCCGTGGCTGCGACCCACGAACCTCCCCGGCAGATACCGCTGTGTCTATTGTCTGCACCGTTTCGAGCTGTCCTCGGTATGTCCGAACTGCGGTGAGCACTCGACGATCGTGCGCATGTCATCGACCGCAATCCTCAAGTGCAACAACTGCGGTGACAGCATGCTGATGGCCATATGAACACGCATGGCGGCGTTGGGCGGCGTCTTCCCTCGCTTTGTGTGCTGGAGCAGGCTGCGTTCGGTGCGTCCCTGCTCAGCTTGCCCTGCGTGTCCATATGAGCTCGTCGTCTGAGAGGATCTGAGCATGTCGAGCGGAGATCTCCTGCGCGGGGTGCGTGTGGCGCCGTCGATCCTCTCGGCCGATTTCGCGCGGCTGGGTGCACAGGTGGAGGAGGTGCTTGCCGCGGGCGCACGCGTCATTCATGTCGACGTGATGGATGGACACTTCGTCCCGTCGATCACGCTCGGCCCGGTAGTGGTTGGCGCGCTTCGTGAGCAGGTCGAGCAGGTTGGGGCGATGCTCGACGTGCACCTCATGATCGAGCGTCCCGAGCGCATGATCCCCGAGTTCCTGAAGGCCGGCGCCCATTCGATCACGTTCCACGCCGAGGCCACGCCTCACATCGCCTACACGGCAAGCCTAGTGCGCGAGGGCGGCGCAAGCGTCGGTGTTGCGATCAACCCGGCGACAGCGGTCGGTGCGGTTGCGGAGCTGCCCGACGCGATCGATCTGGTGCTGTGCATGACCGTCAACCCCGGCTGGGGAGGACAGCGTTTTATCGGACACTCACTCGACAAGATAGAGCGGCTGCGCCACATTCTCGGCGACGGCGACGGCGACGGCGACCGCGTCGCGCTCGAGGTCGACGGCGGCATCGACACCGACACCGTCGCCCCATGTCGAGCAGCGGGCGCAAACTTGTTCGTCGCCGGCTCGGCGATCTTCGGCGAGCCCGATCCGGCCGCGGCCTATCGCCGGCTTGCCGACGCCGCTGGCGCACTCTGACCCGTCGCACGAGCGACGGGCATTGCGGCGGGTTGACTTATTGCGCTAGCGTCGCCGGCGCGCTCTGACGCAGCGGCGCTCCCCGCCTGTATACAAAGCTCAGCATCAGGGCAAGCAGACTGGTAGCGCCGAGGTATCCGATCTCTGTGCGCAGCAGTTCTTCTGAGACGAGCGGCACCAGCATCCAGGCGACGAACACCACGGCTGCCACGATCCAGCAGGTGGCGGCGGTCCGCGCCTGGTTGCGCGCCAGCGCGGCCTGGTTGAGCGCCCCGGCGCTCAGGTGCATGCCCATGCCCAGTCCGATTAGCGCGAGGCCGACGCGGCCGTATTCGAAGCTCTGGCCAAACAGCGTTTTCATCACCGGCGGCCCGATCGCCAGCAAACCGAGTGCCGTCGCCAACGCGAACGCGGCGATCGCCATCACCGTCACGCGGATCGCCTTGGCAAAGGCATCGTGTCCCTCGGTCGCCTCCAGCCCGGTCAGGTGCGGCAGCAGTGAGGTCTGGATCGCCTGGAAGAGTTGCAGCGGCGCGCGCGCGATCAGCAGCACGTTGAACACGATCCCGGCGAGCGCCACGTTGGTTGAGGTGATGTCCACCGTCAAGACAGCCGCGTTCAGCAGCGTCTGCTCGGAGAGCATCACCCCGGAGACTGCAAACGCAAAGCCCGACCCGCGCCGCAGCGACAGCTCATCTGCCGCCACCGCCTCCTCGATGCCCTCGGTCCCGGGTCCCGCCAAGGCAGCGTCCAGCTCCTCGAGCTCCTCCATTTCCGGCTTCCCGCGAAGCTCACTGGAGCGCCGCGCGAACGCCACCGGCACGACGACGAGCGAGACGAAGGGTGCCGCTGCGATTCCTAGTACAACCGCGGTCTGGCCGTTGGCGATGCCGAGCGCCACTGCCAGCGCGAAGCACAGGCGCGAGAGCGATTCGATCAGCACCAGGCCGCCGAACAGCCCAAAGTATTCGTGCCCCGCCAGCCAGCCACGGGCGAAATAGCTGGCGGCATATACAAGCGTGCCGACCACCAGCACCCAATACAGCGCGGCATAGTGGTCGAAGACGTTGTCGATCAGCACTTCGTGAAGCGTCAGCGCAAGGATCAGGAATACCAGCGCGAAGCTGGCCTGGATCGCGATCGGCACGCGCACCGAATGCTGTTCGTGCCCGCGTGCACGGCGGTCGGCGATCGTCCGCGAGAGCAGTTGTTCTATCGGCCGGTAGATGACCGAGATGATCACGAACATGATCGACCACAACAGGTCGAGTCGCTTGGCCGAGACTTCCCCGAGCACGTGGCTGGCGATCGAGAAGTAGGCGAACGTCAGGATTCCGGTCGAGGCGATTCCGATCGACAGGATGCGCGCCCCGCTGCCATATGAGCGAGGCGGCTTCTGGCGTGCAAGCTCCGGCTCGGCCGCGGCCTGCTCGTCTGTCGTGGTGGATCGGCCCGTCATCGCGGCAGCCCCAGATGCCGCCGTGGGCCGCTCACCCGAGGCGGACAAGCAGCATCGTCCAGGGGAACGGCGAGCGTGCCTCGACGACGTCCCCATAACGCGAGAGCAGTTGCACGAACGAGCGCTTGGACCAGTGGTTGAGGTGCCCGGGCGTGTTACCCAGCTGCGACCAGTAGGCGCCGCGAGCCATGTTCAACATGCGCCACAGCGGCTCGCGCGGCACCGATACGAGCAGTCGGTGCTCGGCACAGCGGGCCATCTCCGCAAGCGTATGCTCGGGGTCGGGCACGTGCTCGAGCACCTCGATCGCGCAGGCAACGTCGAACTCGCCATCGGCGAACGGCAGGTTCTCGGCTCGCATCACCTTGTATTCGAGGTTCGGTGCTTGGCGCTGCTCCCAGCCGGCCTGGATCGAGGGCTCCTCGAGGTCGATCCCCACGACGCGGCTTCCCTGCAGCCGCTGCGCCCACTTGTGTACGAGGACGCCCTCTCCGCAGCCGACATCCAGCAGCGATGCAGGGCTGGCGGCAGCGAACAGTTCGTCGAGCGTGCGCTCGAAGCCGGCCATCATGCGCCGCACAAGCGGGTTGCTCGAGCCGTACTTGTCGTAGGTGTTGCCGGTGACGACACCGTCTTTCGACACGGTCACGCCGCTGCTCATACCTCCACCGTCCTCTCCGATTCGCGCGCGTCTTGCGGGCGGTCATCGCGCAGCGGATCGGCTTCGCCGCTGCCCAGCCGCGCCGGATTGGCTTCGTAGTGGGAGGGCTCCACACCGAGTTGCAGCTCGATCCTGCGCACCCGCTCGAAGGTCTTCTGCGTCATCACGCGCTGTGCGGCCAGCAGGTCGCCGATCACACCGAGTGCCCATAGCACGACCGCCGCGATGAACAACACAGCGCCCAGAATCAGCGACTGCACGTGCCCCTTGCCGTTGCCTTCGGCGTAGGCGACAACGAAGCGAATCCACACGCCAAGCGCGGCCACCCCGATCACCGCTGCCAGGCTCCAGAACACGCGCAACGGCTCGTACTGCGCGTAGATGCGAAAGATCGAGATCGAGTTGCGTCGCACATAGGCACCCATCGAGGGGAACAGACGAGACTCGCGCGTCTTCGGGTTGGTCCTGATCGGGACGTGGTCGATCGCGACCAATTGCTTGCCGGCCTGGATGATCGTCTCCAGCGTGTAGGTGAATTTCGAGACCACCAGCATCTGGATGGCGGCCTCGCGGTTGTAGGCCCTGAAGCCCGAGGTCGTGTCTGGAACAGAGGTCGAGGAGGCTTGGCGCACTACCCACGAGCCGAGACGCTGCAGGACCTTCTTCAACGCCGAGAAGTGCTCGATGTTGCTCACTTCGCGGTCGCCCACGACCATGTCGGCATGGCCCTCGAGGATCGGCCCGACCAGCTTGACGATGTCCCCGCCGTAGTACTGGTTGTCGGCGTCGGTGTTCACTACGACGTCGGCGCCGAGCTTCAAGCAGGCATCCAGCCCCGCCTGAAAGCCGGCGGCCAGTCCCTTGTTGTTCGTGAGGCGGACCACGTGGTCCACGCCGTGTGTGCGCGCGACAGCGATCGTCTCGTCGGTCGAGCCATCGTCGACGATCAGCCACTCGACGACGTCGAAGCCGGCGACCTTGCGTGGCAGGTCGGCAAGCGTGGCGGGCAATTGCTCCGCCTCGTTGAAACACGGGATCTGGATGATGAGCTTCACCGGCCAAAGCCTATCCCGTCGAGCCGGCGTGCCTGGGGGTATGCACCGAAGTTCCCGCCGGCACTCTGCGAAGCAACTGAGTACGGGTGTGGCCGGGTTGGTGGGGTCCGACACGCAGATAGGCTCTACGGCCGGATGGCAAGCGCGACGCTGACACGGCCTGGGCCAGGCGATGAGGGTGGCTCGTTGCAAAAGCTGCGTGCGGTGCCGGCATCGGTGTGGGCGAAGCTCGCGTTCGCCGCGATGTGTGTGCTGGCGCTCGTCGGCTACTTCGCCTTCCCCACCTATCCCACTTACGATTCCTTCTATGCGCTGCTGTGGGGGCGGGACCTCCTGCACCTGCACATGCCCGACTTCAGCGTCTATCGCGGGCCCACCGAGCACCCTCTGGCAATCGCCTTCGGGGCGCTCTGCTCGATCGTCGGCCAAAGCGGTGCGCGCCTGGTCGTGCTCGGCTCGATCGTCTCCTTCGTGGCGCTGGTCGCAGGCCTCTACCGGCTTGGTCGGCTCTGCTTCGGACCGATCGTCGGTGCCTTCGCCGGGTTGCTCGTGCTCAGCCGCTTCTTCATCGAGAACCTCGCCGCCCAGGGCTACCTCGACATCAGCTATGTCGCACTCGTCGTATGGGCGACGGCTCTGGAGATAGAGCGCCCGCGGCGCGGACCGCTCGTTTTCCTGTTGCTGGCGGCCGCCGGTCTGCTGCGCCCCGATGCGTGGGTGTTGAGCGGCGTCTACTGGCTGTGGTGTGCCTATCCTGCTGATACCGGTACGCGCCTGCGCTATCTGGCGTTGGCCGCGATCGCGCCGCTGTTGTGGATCGGCGTCGACGCTGTGGTCACAGGCGACCCGCTCTACTCGCTTCACTCCACCTCAGGGCTCGCCTCCGAACTGGAACGTACGCAGGGCTTCTCGAGTGTTCTCTCCTCGACCTGGAACTACGCGGTGCGGATCGACAAGCTGCCGGTGGTGCTCGGAAGTATCGCCGGTGCGTTGATCGCGGTCTGGTTGACCCCGCGACGTGTGCTCGTGCCATTGGTCGTGCTCGGGACCCTGCTGTTCGTGTTCGTTGCCGAGGGCGCGGCGGGCGCGTCGGTCGTCGATCGTTACATGATCGGCTCCTCGGTCGTGATGCTCGTCTTCTGTGCGGTCGCGGTCGGCGGTTGGTCGATGCTCGAGCCTGGGACGGCATTGAGGCGTGTATGGGTGGTGGGGGCGGCGCTGCTCATCCTCTACGGTGCCGCTTCTGCGGCGAACACGCTCAGCCTCTCGAGCTTGCGTACGACGCTCGCCGACCACGAGAATTTCCATGAGGGGCTTGCAAGCGCTCTCCACAGTCCGGCCGTTGCGGCTGAGCTGAAAAGCTGTCCGTTGCTGTCCTTGCCGAACAACAAGCTGACCCCCGATGCGCGCTGGATCCTGGGTAGCACCGGTCAGCACGACATCGTCGCTCGCTCCGAGGCCAGCGCGGACGCGCTCAAGGGCTCCCATCAACTCGAAGATCGGCTGCGCCAGGGCAGCGTTGCTGTCTATCCACTCGGCGAAGCAGTGTTCGTCGACGCGATCGTCGACGTCGGCGACGATCCGCGCAATCAGGTGCCGCCGGCAAGCTACAAGCGCTTGTACACGAGTCGCTACTACGCCGTGTATGCAAACTGCTGAGCACAGCGTGCATGCCGCCGGCTGAGTCGGACAGGGCATTGACGCGCGTTCGCAGCCTCCCTGTGCACGACCCGCGAGATCCCCAAGGCGAGAAGGCAGCGGATCGCAATGGACGACTGTGGGCGTGGTGCGGGCTCGCGCTGGTCCTGTGCGTCGCACTCGGCCTACGCCTGTGGGGCATCGGGGAGGGGCTGCCCTACGTCTACAACATCGACGAGGCCGGCCATTTCGTGCCGAAGGCCGTCACGATGTTCTCCGACGGGCTGAACCCGCGCTACTTCGTCAACCCGCCCGCGCTCACCTACGCATTGCACCTTGTGTTCGATGTTTGGTTCGGTGGCGCTCACGGCGTGCACAGCGAATATGCGCGCCATCCGGGCGAAGTGTTCCTCGTGGGGCGGGTGACGGTTGCGCTGCTGGGGACCGCCGCCGTGTGGATGCTGTATCTGCTCGGAGCCCGTCTGTTCGACCGTCGTGTCGGTCTGCTGGCGGCCGCCATCGAGGCTGTGGCGTTTCTGCCGGTGTCCTACGGGCACTTGGCGCTCAACGATGCGGTCACGCTACTGCCGTTGACGCTGTCGCTCTTCGGCAGTGCCGGCGTGATGCGATATGGGCGAAAGCGCGACTATGCACTCGCCGGGATCGGGCTTGGGCTGGCGTGCGCGAGCAAGTACACGGCCGGCATCGCGATCGTGCCGCTCGCGGTTGCTACAGCGACGCACTACCTCGATTCGATCGGCGGGACGCGCAATCGCCCGCTTCCCGCCGATATCGGGCGTCGAGTGGTGCTCGGCGTAGTGCTGGCGGGGGTCTGCGCACTGGTGTCGTTCTTGATCGCCAACCCCTACGCATTGCTGGACTTCAAACTGTTCTATTCAGAACTGGTACACCAATCGAGCCTCTCCGACGAAGCTCAGGGCAAGCTCGGCGCGCCCAAGGAGATCGGGATCCTCTACTACCTGTGGTCGTTCTCGTGGGGCCTGGGCTGGGCGCCGGCTCTGGCGGCGCTCGGTGGCGCGATCACGATCTGGCGACGCCACGCGCGCATCGGTTGGCTGCTCGTGCCGGCGGCAATCTTGTTCCTCGGATTCATGGGCCTGCAGGACCGCTATTTCGGACGCTGGCTGCTGCCGATCTTCCCGATTGCCTGCCTGCTCGCCGCATATTTCGCCTTTTTGCTTGGGCGTGTTCTCATCGAAAAGGTCGCTTCCCCTGCGCGCGCGGGGGGCAGACGGATCGCTGCGGGGTCAGCGGCGCCGAAGCTCGAGCTCGGAGCACTGGCGCCCGGAGCCGACGCAGCGGGCGATGCCCGCCCGCGCCGACAGCACCATACGTTCGTGAGGCTGCTGACAGGACTGCTGATCGCGATCGTGTTGCTCGCTCAGGGTTTCCTTTACAGCGTTCACAACGATCTCGTGCTCTCGAGAGCGGACACGCGCAACATCGCGCGGGCCTGGATGGTCGCCCACGTGCCGCGCGGCGCCCCGATAGTGGTCGAGCCGGTAGTGCTTGACTCGTGGGTCGAAGAAGGCGCGGGGGGCTCGCGCTCGGATCGCTGGCTGAAGTATCAGTCGCTGCAATCGGTGATCGCGCCGGACGGGAGCCTCGCTCCTCAGACGATCCACCAAGTGGCGCTCGAAGACTATGAGACCACGCTCAGCCCGGCCTTGATCGGCTGGTACGAGCATCTTGGCTACTGCTGGGTGGTGGTCGGCTCCACCGAGTCCGGTCGCGCGCTTGCCGATCCGCGCGCCGCACCGTTTGCGAGCGCCTACTACCACGCCTTGGCCACCCAAGCGGAAGTCGCCTACCGCGTCTCGCCCTACTCAGCGGGGAGTAGTCCGACTCGGTTCGGCTTCGACTGGTCGTTTGACTATTACCCGCTTTCCTATAAGCATCCTGGGCCGGAAATGACCGTGTATCGCCTACGCGGTGGGCGCTGCGCCCGTGGCCGTTAGGGCGCCAGGCCCTATCCTGGAGGGAGGCATGGCGATCACCACGGACACCGACCGGACGCTGCTCGGGCGAGCGATCGAGCTGGCGCGCAACGGCGCCGAGCAGGTCAAGCCCAACCCGCTCGTGGGGGCGGTTGTCGCACGCAACGGCGAGGTTCTCGGTGAGGGCTGGCACGAGCGCTACGGTGGCGAGCACGCCGAGGTCAATGCGATCGAAGCTTGCGGGCCGGCAGATCTGACCGGGACGACCCTGTACGTATCGCTCGAGCCGTGCTGCCACGTTGGCAACACACCGCCCTGCACCGATGCGATCATGCGCGCGGGCATCGCGCGCGTCGTCGTGGCCTCCGACGACCCGACCGAGAAGGCCTCCGGACGGGGCCTTGGCATTCTTCGCGACGAGGGCGTCGAAGTGGTGGTCGCCGACGGCGAGCTGGCCGCCAGTGCGCGCCTGATCAACCAGGCGTTTCGCAAGCACGCACGCGTGGGGCGCCCATGGGTGCTGTTCAAGTCGGCGATGACGCTCGACGGCAAGGTCGCGACCAGGGCCGGCGACTCGCAGTGGATCAGCGGCGAGGAAAGCCGGCTGCTGGCCCACACTTGGCGGGCTTCGGTGGACGCGGTCGTGGTTGGGATCGGCACTGCGCTCGCCGACGATCCGCAGCTCACCGCACGACCCGATGGAATCCCGGCCGAACTCCCGCGTCAGCCGCGGCGCGTCGTGTTCGACTCGCTCGCGCGCCTGCCGATCTCCTCGCAACTCGTCGCCGCCGCAGAGCAGGTTCCCCTGACTGTTTGCGTGTCGCGCGCAGCCGCTCGTGCCGACACCGACGCCCTGGAGGCCGCCGGCGCGCAGGTGCTCGTCGCCACCGGTCAGAACGAGCCCGCACGCGTGCGCTCGGCACTCGACCAGCTTGGCGCCAGTGGGATCGCCGCGGTGCTGTTGGAGGGCGGGCCACATCTCGCGGGAGCGTTTCTCGACGCGGGCGAGATCGACGAGATAAGGCTGTTTCTCGCGCCGATCCTGCTCGGTGGCCGTACCGCCCGCGATCCGCTGGAGGGCGAGGGCGTCGAGCGCATCTCCGAGGCGTTGCGCGCGCTCAGCTTCGACTGCGACCGTGTGGGCGACGACCTGTTGGTATCGGCCCGTCTACGCGAGTGGTAGCTGAGAGGCACGTATGGCTGCGCTGGACGGCGTCCTCGGTCGTTCGTGTGCAGAGCACACTTTCACTCCCTGCGTCTTTGCCCAGCTTGCCCTACGTGCCTCTCAGCGGCTGGAGTTTGGAAGAGAATCCGTGTATGAGTCAATCGAGAAGGAATGAGCTGAAGGAATGTTCACGGGACTGATAGCCGACCTCGGGACTGTGGCAAGCATCGGGCGTGATGCCGATGGGGCCACGCTTGAGATCTCGACGGTGCTCGCGGGCGAGCTTGCCGAGGGCGACTCCGTTGCGGTCAACGGTGTATGCCTGACAGCCACTGCCGTCGACGATGGCGCCTTCCGCGCTCAGGCGATGCAGGAGACGCTCAGGCGCTCCTCGCTGCGGCAGTTGCGGCCTGGATCGCGAGTCAACCTGGAGCTTGCGCTGCGCGCCGATGGGCGCCTTGGCGGACACATCGTGCAGGGTCACGTCGACGGGACCGGCACGCTCGCCGGGCTACGCGAGGAGGGGTTCGCACGGGTGCTGGATATCGATGTGGATGACGGGTTGTCGCGCTATCTGGTGAAAAAGGGCTCGGTAGCGATCGACGGGGTCAGTTTGACGGTGAGCGAGCTTCGCGATGGGGGCTTCTCGGTGTCGCTGATCCCAGAGACGCTCCTACGGACGAACCTTGGGGAGGCACAAGTCGGGGATCGGGTCAACATAGAGGCGGACATCCTTGCCAAGCATGTCGAGCGACTTTTGAAGACGGAGGCCCACATATGAGCCAGTCCAAGACAACAACCCCGTTCGCGACCATCGAGGAGGCAATCGAGGAGATCAGGCAGGGCAAGATGGTCGTCGTCTGCGATGACGAGGATCGCGAGAACGAGGGCGATCTCACGATGGCGGCCCAGTTCGCCACACCGGAGGCGATCAACTTCATGGCCAAGGAGGGGCGCGGGCTGATCTGTCTCTCGTTGACGCCAGAGCGGTGTGACGAGCTCGGGCTCGACTTGATGGCAGCCAAGAACGAGTCGTCGTTCGAAACGCCGTTCACGGTCTCCATCGAGGCTCGTGAAGGCGTCACCACGGGTATTTCGGCACACGATCGTGCGCACACCATCCAGGTGGCGATAGATCCCGAGAGCGCGCCGCGCGATCTCGTCCAGCCCGGCCATCTGTTTCCGCTCAAGAGTCGTGCGGGAGGCGTGCTCGAGCGGGCGGGGCAGACTGAGGCGGCCGTCGATCTGGCACGGCTCGCCGGTCTCAACCCGGCCGGTGTGATCTGTGAGGTGATGAACGACGACGGCACGATGGCGCGCGTACCCGATCTGGTTGATTACTGCACTCGTCACAGGCTGAAGATGATCACCGTCGCGGATTTGATCTCTTACCGTCGGCGCCACGACAAGCTTGTGGAACGTGTCGTCGCCACGCGTCTGCCGACGGCCTTCGGCGACTTCGAGGCGGTCGGCTACCGCTCGCTGGTGGACGACAAGCACCATGTCGCGCTCGTCAAGGGCGATGTCGCCGGTCACGATGACGTGCTCGTGCGGGTGCACTCGGAGTGCCTGACCGGCGACGTGTTCCATTCGCTGCGCTGTGACTGCGGCGAGCAGCTCACCTCGGCACTTTCGATGATCGAGCGCGAGGGCGAAGGAGTGTTGTTGTACCTATCCCAGGAGGGGCGCGGCATTGGCCTGCTCAACAAGCTGCGCGCCTATCGCCTGCAGGAGGACGGACTGGACACCGTCGAAGCCAATGAGCGTCTGGGGCTGCCCGCCGACCTACGGGACTACGGGATCGGGGCGCAGATCCTCGTGGATCTCGGTCTCAGCTCGATTCGCATCCTCACCAACAACCCCAAGAAGATCAAGGGTCTGGAGGGCTACGGCCTGTCGGTCAGCGCGCAGATCCCGATCGAGCATGCGCCCAACGAGCACAACGAGGCCTATCTGCGCACCAAGGCACAGCGCATGGGCCACATCCTGCATCATCAGGGGCTCAACCTCGACGCGGAGCTATTGCATTCCGAGCGCGAGCAGGATCGCGAGCGCGGCAAATGAGTTTCGCGATCGTGATCGGGCGCTTCTATGAGGAACTGGCCGAGCGTCTGCAGAAGGGTGCTCTCGAGGCGTTTCGCGAGGCTGGATGCTCAGATGTGAAGGTGTTCGACGTGCCGGGCGCGTTCGAGCTGCCACTCGCGGCCAGCTATGCGGTGAATGCCGGGCGCTTCAATGGTGTCGCGTGCCTTGGTGCTGTGATTCGCGGCGAGACCGATCATTACGACTATGTGTGCGCCGAGACTGCCCGCGGAATTCAGCAGGTCGCGCTCAGCACTGGGGTGCCATGTGCTTTCGGCGTGCTCACGTGCGAGACGATGGAGCAGGCGCTGGCCCGCACAGGCGGCGGCAAGCGCGATCAGGGTCGGCACGCGGCCGAAGCCGTGTTGAGAATGGCCGCGTTGCGCTCCGAGCTCGAGAGCGGCTAGACTGCGCATCCTCATGGCCAAGATATGTCACAGCTGCGGGAAGGGTCCCGCGTTCGGAAACAGTCGCAGTCACTCGATGGTCGCCACCAAGCGGCGTTTCGATCCCAACCTGCAGAAGGTCAAGATCCTCGTCGGCAAGGCACCCCGCCGCGTATACGTCTGCACGCGTTGTTTGAAGGCCGGCAAGGTCACGAAGGCTCTCTGACGCCGCGGACGGAAGATCTCGGCATGCGCCCGCGGGCGGATCGACCGGTGGCTGTGGTGGTATGACAGGGCTGTGAGCATGGTCTTGAGAGCGCCTGAGGGGGCGCGCGTGATGGAGCAGAGCCGGTGACCGACACGAACCTGATTCGCTTCAGAGCGGCCGTGGCCGGTGCGCTTGCGCACCTTGAGTCCCGCCGCGAGGAGGTCAACGATCTGAACGTGTTCCCGGTCGCCGACGGCGACACCGGTGACAACATGGTGTTGACGCTCAGGGCGGTGCTCGAGGAGCTCGACCGCCTGCAGGACGGCAACGCTGCGCGCACGATCGACGACATCGGGCGCGAGGAGATCGTCCAGTCGGTCGCGCGTGCGGCGCTGCTGGGAGCGAGGGGCAACTCTGGCGTGATCCTCTCCCAGCTGATCAGAGGCGCAGCCGAGGAGCTTGTCAGCCGCCCGGGTCAGTTGATCGACGCGACCTTGATCGGCGCCGCGCTTGCCAACGCAGCCGACCGCGCTTATGCGTCGGTGCGCGAGCCGGCAGAGGGAACGATCTTGACAGTCGCACGCGAGATGGCCCACGGCATCATGGCCGACCTTGCGCACGGCGAGGACGCGGCGCCACTGGGCCCGGCGACCGAGCCGCGCGAGCAGGATCTGGCAATCGCAAAGACGCTCGAACGCGCTGTCGAGGCTGGCACGGACTCCGTCAAGCGCGGTCCGGAGATGCTCGCGGCGCTACGCGAAGCCGGTGTTGTGGATGCCGGTGGTCACGCTCTGACGGTGATATTCGCCGGCGTGGTCGCGGCGCTGCGCGACGAGGAGCCACCGGAGCTCGAGCACTATGCGCCGGCCAAGATCACCCATCCCGAGCACAGTTCCAGCACCTACCGCTACTGCACGAATTTCGCCGTCACCGGCCGCGACCTGGCGCCGGTGAGCTTTGCTCCCGCGCTCGAGCGGCTCGGCGACTCGGTGCTTGTCGTTGGCGATGCCAATACGCTGAAGGTGCACCTGCACACGGATGAGCCTGAGCGTGCGACCGCGCTGTTCGACGGGGTTGGTGAGGTGTCTCATCTGGACGTGGCCGATATGCGCGCGCAGGTGACCGAGCGTGAGCTGCGCTTGGCGGCCAGCTCCCGGGGCAACGGCGGTGGCGCTCACGCGGCAAGCAACGGTGTTTCCGGCAGCAGCGCCGATCCGAAAGCGCCCGCCAAGAAGGCCGGTGCGCGCGTGCGCTGTGGTGCTTTGGCGGTCGTCAGCGGAAGCGGACTTGCGCGGATGTACGGCGAGCTCGGCGTACACACGATTGATGGCGGTCCGACGCTGAATCCCTCGACCTACGAGCTGTTGGCGGGGATTCACGAGGTGCCGGCCGAGGAGGTTGTCGTGCTGCCCGGCAGCGCCAACGTTGTGATGGCGGCCGAGCGTGCCGCTGAGCTCTCGGACAAGCAGGTACTCGTGGTGCCGGCCACCAGCCAGCAGGCTGGGCTTGCGGTTGCGGTGGCGCTGCAGGGCGACCGTGGCGTGCAGGAGAACGCGCAGGCGATGCATGAAGCGCTCGACGCACTGAGGACCGGCGCGGTTGCTCCCGCGGCCCGCGCGGATGCCCAGGGCCGCTTCCAGCAAGGGGATGCGGTGGGTTTTGTCGAGGAGCAGGTGGTCGCCTGGGGGGAGCCGCGTGAGACGCTGCTGGCGGTGCTACAGGCGCTTGCGGCCGGTACGGAGCTGATCAGCGTGCTTGCCGGCGACGAGGCGCCTCTGGAGTTGTCTGAGCTGGAGGGCATCATGGATGGTCATGTCGAGCTCGAGCTTCGCCACGGTGGCCAGCCGGCCTATTGGTGGCTGCTCGCCGCCGAGTGAGCAGCGCGACCTGTTGCCGGTCGGCTTCGCAGACGTTCTGCCGCTGACACGCGCGCAGATGCTGGCCGCTCCTGTGCGTTGGCCGCGTCCCTCGCGACTGGCCGAGTCGTTGGACCTCCCGGCCGGCAAGACGACCGATGGGATGGCGGCGCTCGGGATCGAGACGGTCGGCGATCTACTCGAGCACCTGCCGCGCGACCATCGCGAGGCGCGCATGGTCGCGGCGCTGCGCGAGGGCGAGCAGGCGACCGTAGCGGTCCAGGTGCGCTCGATCGCAAGTCGCGCGGTGCGCAAGCGCGGCATGCGCGGGCTCGTGGAGGCCAGCGTGTTCGACGAGAGCGGCTCGATGCGAGCGACCTTCTTCAACCAGCCCTGGCTTGCCAGCCGCTATCCGCCCGGCACGCGCTTGGTGCTGCACGGCAAGGCCGATCGTGGCGGGCGCTTTCGCGTCTCCCACCATGCGATCGGCTCGGAGGTCGCTACCGGTGAGACCGGCTCGGTCGCCCACTATCCGGCGACGGAAGGCGTCAGTTCCACCCAGATCCTGGCACTCGTGCGCGAGCGTCGCCAGGATCTTGCTGACGTCGTCGAGCCGCTCAGCGCGGGCGTGCGCGTTGCGGAGCGTCTACCCGCGCGGGCGACGGCGCTCGGCGCGATGCACTTCTACGGTGCGGGGGCGCAGGCTGAGAGCGCGCGCGAGCGACTTGCTTTCGAGGAGCTGCTGCTCAGCCAACTGGTTTTCCTGATCCGTCGCGGCAGGCGGGCCACGCAAGGACGGGCTCTGAGTTTGAGCGAGCCGGCGAGCTTGAGCTCACGCTGGCTCGAAGATGGACTGCCGTTCGAGCTGACCGGCGATCAACGCAAGGCGATCGCGACGATCGCAGACGATCTCGAACGGGAGCAGCCGATGCAGCGGCTGTTGATGGGGGAGGTTGGCAGCGGCAAGACCGTCGTTGCCCTGCATGCGATGCTGCGCGCCGTCGAGCATGGCGCGCAAGCGGCACTGATGGCGCCGACCGAGACGCTCGCCCAGCAGCACTTTGCCACGGTGCAGCGGCTGCTCGGCGGTGAGTCGGTGACCGTGGCGCTGCTAACCGGATCGACTGCAGCGGCCCGGCGGGCCGACACGCTCGGCAAGCTCTCGAGCGGCGAGCTGTCCCTGGTGGTGGGTACGCACGCGCTGATCGAGCCATCGGTGCGCTTTCGCGAGCTCGCGGTGGCTGTCGTCGACGAGCAGCACCGCTTCGGTGTGCGCCAGCGTGCGGCACTGGAAGGACAGGAGCATGCTCGGCGCCCGCATGTGCTGCATATGACTGCTACGCCGATCCCGAGGACGTTGGCGCTCGCGCGCTACGGCGATCTCGATCGCAGTGTGCTGCGCGAGCTGCCGCGCGAGCGCAAGCCGATCGCCACAGAGGTCGTGACAGGGGAGGCTGGGCGAGAGCAGGCCTATCGCATTCTTCAGGAGCAACTGAGGGCTGGGCGCCAAGCGTATGTAGTTTGCCCGCTGGTCGAGCAAACACCACAGGAGGGTTCAGGGCAGGATCAGGGCAAGTCCGCCATCGGCCACAGTCCGCCCGCACAAGGGCGAGAGCAGGCCGAGCTGGCTGGAGGCGTCGGCGAGGCCAAGGCGGCGACGGCCGAGTTCGAGCGTCTGCGCGCAGGCGAGTTGGCCGGCTGGAACCTTGCGCTTCTGCACGGACAGATGCGCCCGCGCGAGAAGCAGGAGGCGATGGAGGCGTTCGCCTCCGGACGTGCGCAGGTGCTGGTGGCGACGACTGTGATCGAGGTTGGCGTGGACGTGCCCAACGCGACCGTGATGCTGGTCGAGAACGCAGAGCGCTTCGGCATCTCTCAGCTGCACCAACTGCGCGGACGCGTGGGTCGCGGCGGGCACAGCTCGACCTGCATGCTCGTCGGACCGGCCGGCTCGGCTCGTTTGCGTGCGCTCGCCGAGCACTCCGACGGGTTCAGGCTCGCCGAGATCGACCTGCGGCTGCGCAAGGAGGGGGAGCTGATCGGCACTCGCCAGTCCGGCGTCGGGCAGTTCAAGTTTGCGATCCTGCCCGAGGACACAGACTTGTTGGAGCGGGCTCGCGCACGGGCTCGCGCGATTCTGACGGAGGATCCTGGCTTGAGCGGACCGCTGCACGGGCTGCTTGGTGCGGAACTGGAGCGCACGTTCGGCGCACACGCGTTGGCGCCGATCCCGGCATGAGGGTGATCGCTGGGCGCTTGGGCGGCCGGCGCTTGAGCGCGCCGCGTGGGCGCACCACGCGGCCGACCTCCGATCGCGTGCGCGAGGCACTGTTCTCGATGCTCGGCCCGATCGACGGGGAGAGCGTGCTCGACCTGTTCGCCGGCACCGGAGCGCTCGGCATCGAGGCGCTCTCGAGGGGGGCCGCGAAGGCACTGTTCGTCGAGCGCGACGTTTCGGCTGTGGCGGCGCTCAAGGACAATTTGGCGCTGCTCGAGCTTACCGAGCCCCATGCGAGGGTAAGAGTGGGCGAGGCGCTCTCGGCACTGCGCAGCGCACGCAGGGCCGGCGAAACGTACGATCTCGTGTTCGTAGATCCTCCATACGGCCAGCTGCGCGACTCCGAGCGCGAGCTGTCGGCGCTATTGCCGACAGTCCTCGCCCCGGGCGCGCGTGTGGTTGTCGAGAGCGATCGACGGGCGCCGGCCGAGCTGCCTCTGGCCGTGGCGCAGCGCAAGCGCTACGGCGACACCACGATCACAATCCACTGCACAGAGGACAAGGATGAGCGTTGACAAGTCGATAGCCGTCTGCCCGGGCTCCTATGACCCGATCACCAACGGCCACCTGGATGTGATCCGCCGTACGGTGGACCTGTACGACGAGGTCATCGTCGCGGTCGTCAATCGCTCGGTACGCAAGGACGCCACCCTGTTCGGGATCGAGGAGCGGATGGCGTTCATCGAAGAGGCCCTTGCCGATGTTCCGGGCGTGCGCGCGCAGCCGTTCAACACGCTCGTCGTGGACTTCGCCAGGACGGTTGGAGCGAAGGCGATCGTCAAGGGACTGCGGGCGATCTCGGACTTCGAGTACGAGTTCGAGATGAACCAGCTCAACCGCAGACAGGATCCCGAGATAGAGTCGGTATATCTAATGGCCTCCCCGCAATACAGTTTCCTGTCCTCCAGCGGCGTCAAGGAGTTGGCGACGTTCGGCGGGAGAATCGACGATCTCGTGCCACCGCGAGTGGCCACGCGCTTGCAGGAAGAGCTGGCGCGCTGACGAACTTTGGTTGACGTGAGACCCCTCATATCCTTTTCTTATGTCGTGGGGCCATATCGGAAGCTCCACGGAGGTGATCGCTGATGGACGTGCTGGTACTGATCGACAAGCTCGACGACTTGGTCCACAACGCCAAGTCCGTGCCTATGACCGACCAGGTCAGGGTCGACAAGGAGGAGATCTACGACATCCTCGACCAGATGCGCGCGACGATCCCCGAGGAGATCAAGCAGGCGCGTTGGATCGTCAAGGAGCGCCAGGAGATGCTCGCCGAGGCCAAGAAGGAGGCCGAGCGCATCGTCAAGGAGGCGCGCGAGCGCCAGGAGAAGCTCGTGGGCGAGGAGGAGGTCACCAAGCAGGCCGAGCGTGCCGCCGAGGACATCGTCGAGGATGCGCGTGCGCGTGAGCGCGAGATCAGGCTTGGGGCCGAGGACTACGCCGATGAGATCCTCGGCACGCTTGAGGTGAACTTGTCGAAGTTCATCGCAGCTGTGCAGCGGGGGCGCGAGCGCCTGCAGGGCAAGGACGAACCGGCCGAAGTTTCGTAGTTGCCGGCAGCCCGGCTGGCTTTCTGGACTGAATTGGGGGGACCATGTCGCATGCGACATGGTCTGCAGGGCCGCATGCGGCCCTGCTCGGGGCGCGCATGCGCGCCCCGCACGAGGTCGCACATGTGCGACCTCGCCGGTCGGTGCATGCACCGACCGGAACTTGGTCATACAAGACGCATGTGCCGATACGGAGCTCGGTTATAAAGGTGCATGTATCGACCTCGAAAACTTGGCTGTTTGTGCCGGCTGAAGCATGGTCATGGGCGAGAGGACACGCTTCTCGGTGTTTCCCACTCCGACGGGGCGCACGCGTGAGGAATCGCATTTTGGGTAGGGTGCCCGCGTGAGCTCGCCGCTCAAGTATCGACTGGAAGTCGCCAAGGTGCTCCTCGGCACCGGCATCCTCACGCCGGTGCGGCCCGATCGTGCCGTTAGGTCGGTGGTGGCGCTGAAGCGCTGGGGCGCGACGCCCGCGGCCGCCTACACCGGCTCGGCTGCGCGCTTTCCCCAGCGCGCGGCGATAGTTGACGAGCGCGGCACGCTCACCTTCGAAGAGGTGCAGTTGCGCACCAATGCGCTTGCCCGCGAAATGCAGGCGGCGGGGATTTCCGAAGGCGACGGGGTGGCGATCATGTGTCGCAACCATCGTGGCTTCGTCGAGGCCACGATCGCGTGCTCGAAGCTGGGCGCCAGTTCGCTGTACTTGAACACGGCGTTCGCCGGGCCGCAGATCACCGACGTGATGCGTCGCGAGAACCCGACGGGGCTGATCTACGACGCGGATTTCGCCAACCTCGTCAACGACGGTGGCGAGGGACGCAAGCGCTTCGTCGCGTGGAGCGAACCGGGCGTGCAGCCGGCGGACCCGCTGTTGGAGGATCTGATCGCGAAAGGAAGTACCGCCGATCTGACCCCGCCGGCAGAGAGTGGCGGGGTCGTGATCCTCACCTCGGGCACGACCGGAACGCCCAAGGGGGCGTCGCGCAAACAACCCGATTCGCTTGAGCCGGCCGCGGCCCTGTTCTCGAAGATCCCCCTGAAGGCGCGCGAGACGACGATGATCGCCGCTCCGATGTTCCACTCGTGGGGCTTCGCGCACTTCACGCTCGGTCTGCCGCTGTCCTCGACGCTGGTGTTGCGCAGACGCTTCGATCCCGAGGACACTTTGCGGGCGGTCGCCGAGCACCGCGCCACGGCGCTGGCGGTGGTGCCGGTGATGCTGCAGCGGATCCTCGAGCTGCCGCCCGAGACGATCGCCAAGTACGACACACGCGCACTGAGTGTGATTGCCCTGAGTGGCTCGGCGCTGCCCGGTGAGCTGGCGATCCGCGCAATGGACACGTTTGGCGAGGTGCTCTACAACCTGTACGGCTCCACCGAGGTGGCGTGGGCGACGATCGCCACGCCCGCCGATCTGCGCGCGGCTCCCGGCACGGCCGGTAAGCCGCCGATGGGAACCGTGGTCAAGCTGCTCGACGAGGACGGCAAGGAGGTCCCGAGGGGCACCAACGGGCGCATCTTCGTGGCGAACGAGATGGTGTTCGAGGGTTACACCGGCGGCGGCGGCAAGGAGATCATCGGTGGGCTGATGAGCACCGGCGACGTCGGCCGCATGGATGCGGGCGGGCGCCTGTTCGTGGACGGGCGCGACGATGAGATGATCGTCTCCGGCGGTGAGAACGTGTTCCCGCGCGAGGTCGAGGATCTGCTCGCCGACCACGAGGGGATCGAAGAGGCCGCCGTGATCGGCGTGGACGACGAGAAGTTCGGCCAGCGCCTGAAGGCGTTCGTTGTCGCCCGCGAGGATGCGGGGCTCGACGAGGAGGCCGTGCAGGAGTACGTCAAGCACAACCTCGCGCGCTACAAGGTGCCGCGCGAAGTCGTGTTCGTGGATGAGCTGCCGCGTAACGCGACTGGCAAGGTGCTCAAGCGCGAGTTGCACGAGATCGTCTGAATCTCGCAAGCGGCAGCCTTGGCTTGCAAGCCCGCGAATCAAACGCGCCGCGGCCCTTTCGAGCTGATGGCGTGAAGCGTCGATGGTTTGGTGTTCCGTAGAGAGGCATGCATGCCTCTACTCCACGTTGGAGCATCCCCAATATGCCGGAGCCCCATTTATAACTTGCAGGTTATAAATGGGCTTGCCTCTGCAGGATGCAACCCACCAGCCAAGCCGGTCGCGCCAAAGCTCTCCGCCCCGTCTTTGGAGCCTCGGTAGCCCGACGTCAGCTGACCTATTACTAATCTGGAGGAATGCCCGCCGTGACGGACACCCTCGACCTCGGCGGATTGCGCCTGAGCGCCGGGGAGGGGAGAAGCTTCGAGTTGGCGGTGCACGTCGAGCCGCTGACGCTCGGAGGCGAGCCGTACGAGGTAGAGCCGGCGACACTGCCGGTGAAGCTCGACGTCTCGCGCATGCTCGGCAACGGCTATGCGCTACGGCTGCGTTTCCGCGCGGCCCCCGTGGGGCCTTGCATGCGTTGTCTGAAGGATGCCGCGCCACAGATCGACGTCGATGCACGCGAGGTCGACCGGCCCGGCGGCGGGGAGGAGCTCTCGAGCCCTTATCTGCAGGACGAGGGGCTCGACCTGGCCGGCTGGGCGCGCGACGCTCTCGTGCTGGCCTTGCCGACGCAGGTTCTTTGTCGCGAGGATTGCGCCGGGCTGTGCGCGGTGTGCGCCGCCGATCTGAACGAGACCGGCCCCGAGCATACGCACGAGCGCCAGCCAGACCCGCGCTGGGCGAAGTTGAGCGAGCTAAAGCTCGAGTAGGGCTGCTAGCCTGTCCCGCCGATGGCCGTCCCCAAGAAAAAGCAATCGCACAGTCGCACCGCGCTGCGCCGCGCCAATCACAAGATCGAAGCGCCCACGGTGAACGAGTGTCCGCGCTGTCACAGCCCGCGCAGGCCACATCGCGTGTGCCCCGAGTGCGGGACATATGCAGGTCGTGAGGTGGTGGCGCCCGGTGCGCACAGCCACGATCACGACCACGATCACGACCACGAGTAGTCGTCAAGCATGACTGGGTCGGCCAGCCGCGGCGGCCGCGCAGTGCAGCCCGACACGCGCACGCACACGGTCGTGGCCGTCGATGCAAATGGCGCTGACTTGGGACCGTCGGAGGTTGCTGCCGGCGCACGTCTTGCGGCAGAGCAGGGTGTGCATGTGCTGCTGTTCGGCCCGGCCGCCGAGCTCGGCGAAGTCGGCCCGGGCGTCGAGGTGGTCGATGCGCCCGTGTCAGTCGCGAAGAGCCCCGACCCCGTGCGAGCGGTGCGCTCCACGCCAGAGGCGTCGATCGTGCAGGCGGCAAAGGCCGTGGGGGAGGGGCGCGCGGATGCGCTTGTGTGCGCGGGAGGCACCGGCGCGGCGCTCGCCGCCGGTCTTTTCAACGTAAAGCGCGCGCCGGGCATCCATCGTCCGGCGCTCGCTCTGCCGATACCTATTCCAGGATCCCCACCCACCCACGCGGTGACGCTGCTCGACGTCGGCGCGAGCGTGCAGGCACGCCCGGAGCACCTGGTCCAGTTTGCCTTCATGGGAGCGGCTTTCGCGAGTGCCGTGCTCGGCGTCGAGTGTCCCCGCGTCGGCCTGCTCTCAAACGGCGAGGAGTCAGAGCGCGGCAGCGAGCTGGTTGCACGAGCGGGCAAGGAGCTCGCGCAACGCTCCAGCGACGGGCAGCTGCACTTTGTCGGCAACGTGGAGGGCGGCGACATCGTCGCTGCAGTGGCCGACGTGATCGTCACCGACGGCTTCACCGGCAACATTGCCCTGAAGTTGATGGAGGGTGTCTCACAGACGATGTTGCGTGCGGTCAGAGACGCCGCAACGTCCTCGCTGCGGGGCAAGTTGGGTGGAATGCTGCTGCGTCCCTCGCTACGTGGCTTTCGCGACGAAATCGATCCCGAAGGAGAGGGTGGGGCCTATCTTTTGGGTTTGCGTCGTCTCGCAGTGGTCCCGCACGGGCGCTTTGCCAGGCACGGCTTCGCGCAGGCGATCCTGCGCGCCGAACGCGGCGTGCGCGAGGACGTGGTCGGCGCTACGCGCAGCGCACTCGACGAGGCCGGCGCGCTGAGGAGCGCGGGGCGGGCGGGTCCTCTATCCGGCGATCCGGCTAGCCTGGAAGACGAATGACCCGCGAGGAAGTGTTCGTCCTGATACAGGCCCATCTGGCCGACGAGCTCGATGTTGAGCCCCAACTAATAGGGGAGACCACCCATTTCAAGGACGATCTGGGCGCAGACTCGCTGGACCTTTACACGCTCGTGCAGGAGCTCGAGGACACCTATGGCGTAAAGATCGAGGACGAGCAGGCCGCTGACATCCTCACCGTCGGCCAGGCCGTCGATTTCGTCGTGGCACACTCAAACGATGGCTAGCGTGCAGAGCAAGGGGGGAGTGGCTCTGTTGCGCTCGCTACTCGAGGATTTGCCCGAGGAACTGGCGCGGCAGGTCTTCACGCACGCTTCATGGACCGAGCGCCGCAGCGACTCCTATACAAGGCTGGCGTTCCTCGGCGACAGCGTGCTTGCGCTGGCGGTGACGGCGCACCTCTATCCGCGTCTTGAAGCTGAGCGCTTCGGGGCGGGTCGGCTCACCAAGATCCGCGCGCAGGCGGTGTCCGGCCGTTCCTGTCGCGCCGTGGCCGAACGCCTGCAGGTGGGCGAGCGTCTGCGTGCAGCAGCGCCTGAGAACGGCGAGGGCAGGCTCGTGGGCTTGCTGGAGACAGAGCGTGTGCTCGCCTCGGTGATCGAGGCTGTGATCGGCGCCTGCTATTTGCACACGGGCTACGAGCGCACCGCGCAGGCCGTCGTGGAGGCGTTTGCGCCGGAGATGGAGGATGCACTGGAGCATCCGTTGGACTTCAAGTCGGCCCTCCAGGAGACGCTTGCCAGGAAAGGGGAGACGATCGCCTATGAGGTGACAGACGAGCACGGTCCACCGCACGACCGCACATTCGTGGTCGTCGCGCTGCTCGAAGGCAAGCCGCTCGGCGAGGGCCGGGGACGTAGCAAGAAGCATGCCGAGCAGCAGGCGGCGGGTAAGGCGCTGGAGAGCCTCGCCAAGGCATGAGCACGCATGGCGGCGCCGTGCGGCGTCCTCAGTCGCTCATGTGCAGAGCACATTTCGCTCCTTGCGTCCTTGCACGGCTTGCCCTGCGTGCCCATGCGGCTCGTGGTGGAACTCGCGAAGATCGGACCAATCGATGCACCTGAAGTCGCTCACCATGAAGGGCTTCAAGTCCTTCCCCGACCGCACCAAACTCGACTTCGGCCCGGGCGTAAGCGTCGTGGTCGGTCCCAACGGCTCAGGCAAGTCCAACGTCACCGACGCGCTGCTGTGGGCGATGGGCGAGCAGTCGCCGCTGGCGATCAGGGGCCAGTCGATGCAGGACGTGATCTTCGGCGGCGGCCGCGGCGTGCAGGCGCGCAGCGCCGCGGAGGTGGAGATCGTGCTCGACAACTCTGACGAGACGGTCGATTTGCCGCTCTCGGAGATATCGATCGTGCGCCGGCTCGACCGCTCGGGCGACGGCGAGTATCGCCTCAATGGCGCTCGCGCTCGCCTTGTCGATGTGATCGAGGTGCTCTCCGACACCGGCCTTGGAAAGGAGACCCACTCGGTCATCTCCCAGGGACGGGTCGAGGCGATTGTGACCTCCAAGCCGCGCGATCGGCGCCTTTTGATCGAGGAGGCGGCGGGCCTCGGCAAGCACCGTAAGCGCCGCCGCCGGGCGCAGCTGAAGCTCGAGCGCACCCAGGAGAACCTGGACAGGGCGCTTGACGTGGAGCGTGAGGCGCGCACGCGCCTACGTCCGCTCAAGCGTCAAGCGGAGGCAGCCGAGTTGCACGAGCGCTTGGAGCACCAGATGCTGCAGGCCCGCTTCGAGCTGGCCCGTGAGGCGGTGAGGGCCAGGCGAGTGCAGCTTGTCGAAGCCGAGGAAGGCGTGCGGGCAGCGAGGGCGGCACGCGAGCAGATTGAGTCGCGCCTGCGCGCGGTCGTCGAGCGTCGCGGACGCGCAGAGAGTGCGCTGGCCGAGCGCACCGAGCGCCACGATGCGCTTTCCAGAAGGGTGTACGAGGCACGCTCAGCACGCGAGCGCCTACAGATGCGCGGCGAGCAGGCAGCTGCCGCGGCCGCCACGCTCGCCCAGCGCGCGAGTCGCATCGAGATCGAGCTTGGCGCCCTCGAGCAGGGGCCTGGCGAGGGAAGCGGCGAGCACGGCGAGTTGGCGCAGGAGCAGGCAAGCGTCGATCGCGTGCGCGCGCTGGAGACGGCGCTGGTGGATATCGACAGCGAACGCGAGCGCGAGCTGGAGCGCGAGATCGAAGGATTGGAGCGCGAGCGCGAGCAGGCAGCCGCGCGTGTGACCGAGCTCGAAGCTCGAGCGCAGGGGGCACGCGAGGCTCGCGAACAGGCCGATGCGCTTGCGGAGGCTGCGCGTGTCGGCTTGCGCAAGCTCGAAGGCGACGCCGAGGCGGCACGGCGCGAGGCGGCGAAGGTCGGGGCGGAGTTGGCCGCGGCCAACCAGTTCCTGCGCAGCCATGCGGGCGCCCACGGAGCAAAGGCAGGCGCGCCGCGCGCGCTCAGCGACGCGTTGCAAGTCAAGCCGGGCTATGAGCTGGCACTCGCGGCGGCGCTTGGCGGTCGTCTCGATGCGGCACTGGTGCGCGACATGGATGGTGCCCGTACGCTGCTCGACGGAGTCGGCCCCGACGGCGGCGCAGCCCTGCTCGCGGGAGAGGCGGCGGGCGAGAGCGATGGTCCTGTGGGGCAGGACGCTCCGGCGGGACAAGACGGTGGCGGCCGGGTCGTCGTCCAGGAGGGCGATGACCGCTCGACGGAGCCGGCCGGCAAGCCGCCCGCGGCGGACGCGCTGCGCCTGACCGACCTGTTGGGCGGATCGGGCCCGGTGCTGACAGTCGCGCACAGGTTGCTTGCCGATGCCTGGGTGGTCGAGCGTCTGGAGGATGTGGCCGAGGATTTTCGCGGTGTCGCGAGCACGGCTTCGGGACGAGTCCTGTTTGCCGGCTGGGGCGAGTTGCGTCAAGTGACCGAGGGCGGAGCCGAGCGTGTGCTCGCACGTCGTAACGAGCGCGATCGACTGATCGCCGATAGCGAGCAAGCCGTCGTCAGCGAGCACGCGGCCAGAGCAGCGGTCGAGCAAGCGCTCGAACAGGCACGCGAGGCCAATCTGTCACGAGACCAGGCCGATGGGGCGCTGCGCGACAGCGAGCGCCTGCTGGGCGAGGCGGCCGAGGCTCAGCGCAAAGCGGCCTGGTTGATCGAGCAGCGCAAGGCCGCCCCCGAGCAGGGACCGCTGGCGGTGCGTCGCGCCGAGTTGCAAGGTGAGCTGGCGGCTGAGCGCAGGCAGGCTGAGCGCAGGCAGGCAGAACGAGCCGAGCGCGCACGGCGGATCGAGCGTCTGCGAGCCCAGCGCACAGCCGACCTCGAGCTCATGCCTCGCGCCGAGCGCCTCGCGACGGTGCTTGCCGGCACGGGCGAGGCGATGACAGGCCTCCTGCAGCAGATAGAAGCGCTGTTGAGCGAGGACCGTGCCGCAGGCGAGCAGGTCTCTGCCGAGTTGCGCGCTTGCGCGCAAGAGGAGGCTGAGATCCAGGCGGCTTTGCGCGTGGAGGGCGAGGCTGTGACCGGGGCCGAGGTGGCCGCCCAGCGCTTGCGCGATCAGGCGGCTGAGGCCCAGGAGGAGCTGCGCGAGGTCTGTGAGCGTCTGGAGCTTCCTGTGCCTGGTTCTGGCAAGCAGCGGGACGGTGAGAATGATCTCGACGCGCCGGAGGGCGAGCATGCGGATGGGCCACAGGATGCCCCGGTTGGCCATCCCCCTGCGAGTGTGGGGGAGCCCGCGTTGGAAGAGGCCGAAATTGAGACGGTCGAACCTCTCGGCGAGGAGCAGGAACAGGCGCTGCGCTCACGCCTGGAGCGTCTGGCGCGTCGTCGTGAACAGCTTGGTCCCGTGAACCCGCTTGCCCAGGACGAGTATGCCGAGGCGGTCGCTCACGTCGAGGAGCTCGAGGAGCGGCGCACCGACCTTGAGACGGCGCTGCGCGAGCTGCGAGCCGTGATCCGCGAAACCGACCGCCAGATTCACGAAACCTTCAACGAGACGTTCAGCGCTGCGGCGCGCAACTTCGAGGAGCTCGTCGGCGACGTGTTCCCCGGAGGCAGCGGACGTTTGCGCCTGGTGAAAGATGAGCAGGCTCCACGCGCAGTGCTCGGTGGCGAGCCGGCGCCGGAAAACGGCGGGACGCCCGATGCCGAGGCGGCGGCGGAGATCGAGGCCGACGCCGATGAGCTTGAGGATGCCGAGGAGATGATGGGCGTCGAGATCGAAATCACCCCGGCCGGCAAGTCGACCAAGCGGCTGTCGCTGCTCTCCGGCGGTGAGAAGTCGATGACCGCCCTGGCGTTCATGTTCTCGGTGTTCTTGGCGCGACCGTGCCCCTTCTACGTGCTCGACGAGGTCGAGGCCGCACTCGACGACCTCAACCTCGACCGCTTCCTGACACTGCTGCGCCGCTACTCCGATCGTGCGCAGTTCATCGTGATCACCCACCAGAAGCGCACGATGGAGGCCGCCGACTGGCTGTATGGCGTCTCGATGGCCGACAACGGCGTATCGAAGGTGCTCTCGCGTAGGCTCCCAAAAGAGGAGCCGGCGCCCCAGGTGGCCGCTGTGGAGGATCCGCCGCGGGTCGCTCCGGTCGCATAGGCGATGCCACGCGACTGGTCTGAGCTGTTCATCGCCGACGGGTCGATGCAGGCCTCGGTCCAAACTCAGCCTGAGGAGGACGGCGAACGCCGTCGAGGGCTGTTCAAGCGCTTGCGCGAAAACCTCTCCAAGACACGGCAGGCGCTCGGATCGGAGATCCAGGCGACGCTCTTTGCCACGCTCGACGAGCACACTTGGGAACGTTTGGAGGAGGCATTGATCATGGCGGACGTGGGCGCGAGCACCACCGCCGCGGTGGTCGAGACGCTCGAGCGGGAAGCAACCGAAGGTGGTGTGAGCAGCGGCGAGGAGCTGTCGGAGCGGCTGATCGAGCTGTTGGCAGACACCGCTCGCAGCGAACACGACAAGATCGACATTCGCGCCAAGCCGACTGTGATCCTTGCGGTCGGAGTCAACGGCACGGGTAAGACCACGACGATCGGCAAGCTCGCCTGGCATCTGCGCAAGGAGCTGGGGGTGAGTGTGCTGCTGGGCGCCGCCGACACGTTCCGTGCGGCCGCGACCGAGCAACTGGAAGGTTGGGCGCAGCGCGCCGACTGTGAGATCGTCACGGGACCTGAGGGCTCAGACCCCGGATCGGTCGCCTTCGAGGCGGTCGCTCAAGCGCGCGCACAGGGAATCGACGTCGTGATCGTGGACACCGCCGGACGCCTTCACACTCAGGACGATCTGATGGAGGAGTTGGCGAAGGTCAGGCGCGTGATCGCACGGCAGCTCGAGGGGGCGCCGCACGAGACGCTGCTGACCGTGGATGCGACCACCGGTCAGAACGGTTTGCGCCAAGCGCAGATGTTCGCCTCCACCGCCGGCGTCAGTGGTGTCGTCCTGACCAAGCTCGATGGAACCGCCCGTGGCGGGATCGCGCTCGCGATTGCGCGGGAGCTCGAGCTGCCGGTCAAGCTGATCGGGATTGGCGAGCAACTCGAGGACCTGCGCCCGTTCGACGCGGACGATTTCGCTCGCGCTTTGGTGGCGGGGGCATAATCAAGTCATGGACGCTTGGATTCTGTGGCTGGTAGTGGCGTGCATCCTCGGCATCGGGGAGATGCATCAGGGCGGCTTCTATCTGGCGCCGTTCGCTGCAGGAGCCGCCCTCGCGACCGTCGTGAGCTTGTTGGGTGTGGGGGCCCCGCTCGCGGTGATCGTCTTCTTGCTTTCCTCAGGGCTCGTGTTCGCGACGCTGCGACCCGTGGCGAAGCGCCATCGCAGGCTGCCGCCTTCGATCCGAACTGGCGCAGCGGCGCTGATCGGTCGTCGGGCGATCGTCTTGGAGCGAATTGCCAATGACGAGGGCGTCGGCTGCGTGAAGATCGACGGCGAGGTGTGGACTGCACGCAGCTTCGACGAAGATCAGGTATTCGATCCGGGAGAACGCGTCGAAGTCGTTGAAATACGCGGAGCGACTGCGCTTGTGATGCACTGAGTAGTCACTGGGACTTCACGGATGGTGTCCGGCCGATCGGTCAGCCCATTGAAAGCTTTTGCTTTGTGAGGTCAGGCATCGCCGATTGTTGTTCCCCAGAGGTCCGGTAGACACGGGTAACCTCTTTGGGAGACCGGAAAGAAAGGACAAGTCAACTTTATGGTCGCTCTCATCGTCATAGCCGTCTTGGTCGTGTTCGCGCTGATCGCGGCCGCGCGCACAGTCCGTGTCATTCCTCAGGCACGGGCAGGCGTGGTGGAGCGGCTCGGTCGCTACAGCCGCACGCTTGAGCCGGGTCTGACGCTCGTCACACCCTTCGTCGATCGCGTAAAGCCTCTGGTCGATCTGCGCGAGCAGGTGGTCAACTTCTCGCCCCAGTCGGTGATCACTGAAGACAACGTCGTCGTTGCGATCGAAACGGTCCTCTACTTCACGATCACCGATCCCCGCTCGGCCACTTACGAAGTCGCCAATCCGCTTCAGGCGATCGAGCAGCTGACCGTCACCACCTTGCGCAATGTGATCGGTGGGCTGTCGCTCGAGGCGACGCTCACCGCCCGTGAGAGTGTCAACACGCAGCTTCGGGTGGTGCTGGACGAGGCCACCGGCAAGTGGGGTATACGCATCAACCGCGTGGAGATCAAGTCGGTCGACCCGCCGCAGGACATCAGGGCGGCGATGGAGAAGCAGATGCGCGCCGAGCGCGACCGTCGCGCCGCGATCCTCACCGCCGAAGGCGAGAAGCAGGCAGAGATCCTCACCGCCGAGGGCCAACAGCAGGCTGTGGTGCTGCGCGCCGAGGGCGACCGCCAGGCCGCAGTACTGCGCGCCGAGGGCGAAGCGAAGGCGATCGACACCGTTTTCAAAGCGATTCACGACGGCAAACCATCGCGCGAGCTGCTCAGCTACGAATATCTGCAGATGCTCCCCTCGCTTGCCGAAGGCGACTCGAACAAGGTGTTCGTGATCCCCTCGGAATTCGCCGAGGCGTTTGGCGGCATTGGCGAGGCGATCGCGCGCCGTTCTGCACCACAGCCTCCGTCCCAGGGCACCCCCGAGCGCGATTGATACGCGCGAGCGTTTGATGCGCGCGAGACAGTTGCGGGCGGGCATGCCTGTGGCGGTGCTTGCCGGCAGTCATCGCGATCGCGCACGGGGCTGCCAGAATTGAGCGTCTCATGTTCGACTCCCTAGCCGAGAAGCTGCAGGCCACGCTTGGTGACGTACGCCAGCGCGGCACGCTGACCGAGAGCGATATCGACGGTGCGATGCGCGAGATCCGTCTCGCGCTGCTTGAGGCAGACGTCAACTTCAAGGTCGTCAAGGGCTTCACGAGCGATGTGAAGGAGCGCTGCCTTGGCGCTGACATCGTCGGCAAGCTCAACCCGGGCCAGCAGGTTGTCAAGATCGTCGCGGATGAGCTGACGAGCCTGATGGGCGGGGCCTCGGCAGGCCTGAGCTTCTCGCCGCGACCGCCGACAGTGATCCTGATGGCCGGCCTTCAGGGCTCGGGTAAGACGACCGCGACCGCCAAGCTGGCGCGCTACTTGCGCGAGGAGCACTCCTCCTCGGTGGCCTTGGCAGCATGCGATGTCTATCGCCCCGCGGCGGTGGATCAGCTTGTGAAGGTGGGCGCGCAGGCGGGCGCGACAGTGTACGAGCAGGGGACCGAACGCGATCCGGTCGAGATCGCCACATGGGCGCTGGAGCGTGCGCGCGAAGAGGGTAAGGACGTGCTGATCGTCGACACGAGCGGACGGCTGCACGTCGATGAGGCATTGATGGCCGAGCTCGTGAAGATCCGCGATGCAGTCAAGCCACACAACGTGCTGCTGGTGGTCGACGCGATGACCGGCCAGGACGCAGTCAACGTTGCCGAGCAGTTCGCCGCGGCCGTTCAGTTCGACGGTGTGGTCATGAGCAAGCTCGACGGCGATGCCCGCGGAGGCGCCGCCCTTTCGGTCAAGGCGGTCACCGGCAAGCCGATCATGTTCGCCTCCACAGGCGAGAAGCTCGACCAGTTCGAGCGCTTCCATCCCGATCGCATGGCTCAGCGCATCCTCGGCATGGGCGACGTGATGAGCCTGATCGAGACCGCCGAGCGCCAGTTCGACGAGACTCAGGCCGCGGATCTCGAGCGCAAGCTGCGGCGCAATGAGTTCGGCCTCGACGACTTCCTCGACCAGCTCAAGACGATCCGCCGTATGGGTCCTTTGACGAACCTGCTCGGCATGATCCCCGGTTTCGCCGGCGCCCAGCTGAAAAACCTGAAGGTCGACGAGCGCGAGCTCGACCGCATTCAGGCGATCATCCTCTCGATGACAGCTGAGGAGCGCAGCCGCCCCGAGCTGATCAAGGGCTCGCGCCGCCTGCGCATCGCACGCGGCTCGGGCACCAATGTTCAGCAGGTCAACCAGCTCGTCAAGCAGTTCGGCCAGATGCGAAAGATGATGCGTGGGATGAGCCGCGGCAAGATGCCTGACGTCGGTGCGCTGATGCGACAGGCGCGTTGAGGGCTTGGAAGCTGTCTGTCTGGGGGCGTCGGTCGCCATCCCCAATCCCGCTGGGAACCCGAACCGTCTAAGCTCTCTAGCTGGACTGGAAAGCACTCAGAGAGGAAACCGTGTCGGTAAGGCTTAGGCTCACGCGTGTGGGCGCAAGGAAGAACCCAATGTGGCGAGTAGTCGTCGCCGATCAGCGCTCTCCGCGCGACGGGCGCGTGATCGAGACGATCGGCCACTACAACGCCCAGACGGACCCTTCGACGATCGTGATCGACGAGGAGCGGGCAAAGAGTTGGCTTGCACGTGGCGCGCAACCGTCGAACACGGTTGCAAAGCTGCTGCGCATTCAAGGCATCGGCTAGCAGCCGCATGCTTCGCGGGTGATCGGATGTCCTCCGAGGTCATGAGAGATCTGTTGGAGTACCTGGCTCAAGGCTTGGTCGACCGTCCCGAAGAGGTATCGGTGGAGCAGTTCGAGGAGGATGACGGCACCGTCGTGCTGGAGCTGTGCGTGGCGGATGAGGACTACGGGCAGGTAATCGGCCGCGGCGGGCGCACCGCTCATGCGCTCAGGACGATCGTGAAGGCCTCCGCGGTCAACGAGAAACGCCGCGTGCTCGTCGACATCGTCGATTAGGAGCAGCGAGGTGAGCGCCGGCGCAGGCGATCCCGAGGCGGGCAGCGAAGACGCAACGCCGGACGACGAGGTCGGTGCGTCCTCGGCACGCGATGTCGAGAAGACGGACGATCGGGACCGTGGCGCGCGGGCTGTTCCTGCCGGCCGCGTCGGTCGTGCTCACGGTCTCGACGGCAGCTTCTACGTCACCGGCGCGCGTACGCGATTGCTTGCGGTTGGTGGGACGGTGAGGCTCGACGATCGCACCTGCACGGTTGTCAGGCGCGCGGGCACGGACGAGCACCCGATCGTACGTCTGGAGGAGGTCGAAGATCGTCCAGCCGCCGAGGCGCTGCGAGGGCGCGAGCTGACGGTCGAGCTCGCGCAGGCGCCGGCGCTGCAGGACGGGGAGTGGTGGGCCCAGGAACTGGCGGGCTGCGAGGTCGTCGACGGCGAGCGACATGTGGGCACGGTCGTCGGACTGATGGAGCTTCCCTCGTGCGAGGCCTTGGAAGTACAGCTCGTCACATCGGAGGCTGACGGCCAATACGGGCCGGCGGGCTCCTCGGCGGCCCAGTTGCTGGTGCCGATGGTGAGCGACGCCATCCGTCACGTCGATCCAAAGCGCAGGCGCATCGATGTGAACATGGCGTTTGTGGGAGAGGACTGATGGAGATCGACGTCTTCACACTCTTTCCGGAGTGGTTTGAGTGGTTCGGGTCCCAGCGCCACGTGCGTAACGCACTCGACGGGGGCTCGCGTCTGCGCTACGTGAACTTTCGCGAGCACACCCCCCTGAGCGGCGGTCAGGTCGATGACACGCCCTTTGGCGGTGGCGCCGGAATGGTGTTGCGCGTCGACGTGATGGACGCGGCTATGCATGCTCATTACGGCATCGACGCCACTGAGGTGCGCAAGCGCCGCCGGGTGATCGCACTTGCCCCTGGCGGTCGGCTGCTCGACGAGAGCTACGTGCAGGAGCTCGCGGCCGAGCCGGCTCTGACCTTGCTGTGCGGACGCTACGAGGGCTTTGACGAGCGGATCGTCGAGCATCTCGCGAGCGAGAGCCTGTCGATCGGTCGCTACGTTCTCTCCGGCGGCGAGCCGGCGGCGATGGTCCTCTGCGACTCGATCCTGCGCAAGCTGCCGGGGGCGCTTGGACACGTCGACTCGGCCGTCGAGGAGTCGTTCAGCGAGGCGTTGGAGGGCGAGCCCGAGTATCCGCACTACACGCGACCGGCTGAGTACCGCGGCTGGCGCGTCCCTGAGATCCTGCTCTCCGGTCATCACGAGCGTATCCGTGAGTGGCGTCTGCAGCAGAGTCGTGCACGAGGAGCAAGAGCGAGCGGGTGAGACTCGCTCAGCCTCACTCCAGTTGGACGTCGATGCCCGGGCGCTCATGTTCGGGCCGCATCGTCAGGTGCCCACGCTTGGGCATGCACGCTTGGATATTCATAGCTGGCTAGCCACCCTGGCGGTACCCACCTGCGCTCCATGGGGCGGGGTTCGCTACCATTCGCGGGCGCGTCGGGCAGTGCAGCGACTTCCGCTCACTCGACGCCTTCTTTTTGCCATGAGCACCGTCATCGAAAGCATCGAGCGCAAGCAGTTGCGCCGCGTCCCCGACTTCGGGCCGGGTGACCGCGTGCGCGTTCACTTTCAGGTGATCGAGGGCACCCGTCGCCGTATCCAGGTGTTCGAGGGTGTGGTCATCAAGCGTCAAGGCCATGGAGCTCGCGAGACCTTCACGGTGCGCAAGCAGTCCTTTGGCGTTGGGGTCGAGCGTATGTTCCCTGTGCACTCCCCCAAGATCGAGCGCATCGAGGTGGCAGCCCGCGGCGATGTGCGACGGGCCAAGCTCTACTACCTGCGCGACCGCGTCGGCAAGCGTGCCCGCGTGCGCGAGCGTCGCTATACAGGGCCCGAGGAGACCGTTCAGCCGGGCCTGCTGCACGAGCCGACGGAGGCCACGGACGCCGAGGGGGCGACCGCGTCAGAGACGGCAGCTGAGAGTCAGATCGTCGAGACGCAGGCAGCCGAGGCGGGAGAGACGGAGGCAAAGGCCTCCGTCGACGCCCAGGCGGCCGAGCAGGCAACGACTTCGACTGAGGCTCAGGACGAGTCATCCGCTTCCGCTGCGCCAGTGTCCGACTCGGATGAGGGGGCTCTCGAGACGGGCACAGCCGCGGCCGACGACGCAGACGCGTCAACTGTGGCCACAGACGAAGCCGACTCCCCCTCCGACGCCGGCGACACTGGGGCCGGCGAGCCCTCGGCGTGAAGGAAGGACCCACCTCGGTGAAGCGGACTGAGGACAGGGGCGAGCCGAAGTCCAGAACGAACTCGATCGTCGAGTTGGTCGTGATCGTGTTGGTTGCGATCGGCCTGGCACTCGCAATACAGGCTTTCATCGTCAAGCCCTATCGGATCCCCAGCGGTTCGATGGAACCGACCTTGAATGTGGGCCAACGAGTGCTTGTAAACCGCATAGACATGCACTTCAAAGAACCGCATGTGGGCGAGATCCTGGTGTTCCATCCGCCCAAGGACGCCGAACAGCAAGTTTGCGGGCCGCAGCCTCACATGGTCACCCCCGGTGGCGCGGCTTGCGCAACGCCTGAGCCCGAAGAGGCCAGCGTCAATTTCATCAAGCGGGTCGTCGCGGGGCCCGGAGACGAAATCTACATCAAGGAAGGCCATGTCTTTCGCAAGGCCGCTGGTACGAGCCAGTTCGTCCGAGAGAAAGACTCCTACATCGACCCGTGCGGTAGCTCTTCCGAGTGCAATTTCCCCAAGCCGATCAAGATAGCCGCCGGTCACTGGTTCATGATGGGGGACAATCGTGGAGAGTCGGACGACAGCAGATTTTGGGGACCTGTCCCAACAAGCTGGATCATCGGAGGGGCTTTCGCCACCTACTGGCCTCCCGACCGCATCGGCATCCTCTGAGGGTTCACGAGCTAAGCGCACGAACTCTTCCAGAGCTCCTTACTCCCGGCGCGTCGCTCGTCGTGGCGCGCGCAACAAAAGCGGACAACGCCTATTCGCCTTCGACCGGGCACTCGGGGTGCGCATGGTCGCTGGCGCGGACGAGGCGGGACGCGGCTGTCTGGCGGGTCCGCTCGTTGCCGCGGCGGTCTTGTTTGACTATGAGCAGCTCACGACCCGTGAGCTGCGTGCTCTCGCGACGTTGAACGATTCCAAGCAGCACAAAGCGGAGGCTCGCGAGGAGCTCTACCCACTCGTGCTCAGCACTGCCGCCCGCGTCACCGTGGTCTCGCGCTGTGTGCAGGGGATCGACTCGCGAGGTCTGCACAAGACGAATCTGGCGGCCCTGCGTGACGCGATCAGAGGCGTTACGCGCGGTATCCCAGGCGAGGTGATGTGCTTGATCGACGGCTTTGCCGTGCCCGAGTTTGAGCGCCCACAGCGACCGGTCGTGGGCGGCGATGCTACAAGCGCCGCGATCGCAGCGGCCTCCATCGTGGCCAAGGTCACGCGCGATCGCTACATGCATCGCGCCGACGAGCTGCACCCGGGCTGGAACTTCGCCGAGCATGTCGGTTATTCCACGCCGGTGCACCGTGAGGCAATCGGCCGCCAGGGCGTCTCGCCGCTGCACCGTATGTCGTTTCAGTCGACTGCCTACCGGCAGCTGGCGCTCTGAGCTCCGCCATTTCGGCAGCGATTTCCCGCGCTTCAGAGATAAGCGGGATTCTTCGTCAGTTGTCGTGCCTCGTTCGCTAGTTCGGCGTGCTTCAGGTCCTGCGTGGACATCTGGCTACTTCGCGGTCGGCTGCCCGAAAGGCCTTTAGTCCTGTTCGATGAGGCAGGTTATCCAAGGAGCTCAGAGCGGCATTTTGACCGGGACAAAGTCCAATTAGGCTGGGACGAGATCGCCTGCTGGCTCTACCTGGAATACCGACGGGAAACGGTCGGCGAGCCCAGTTGAGCGCAGCGCTTCGCCGATGATATCGGCCGCCCTTTGCGCCGCTGCTGCCCTGTCGGGCTGGTCGTCAGCAAGCACCAGCACGATCGTAGACGCATCGCCTTCCCAGGTAGCGACTGGACCCATCTCGGAATGCTGGCGCTCCAAGTGCCTCGTCAGCGGCAGCCAAATCGATTCATCGCTAAACGGCACATTCGCTACCGAGGTCCAGGTTCGATACTCCACAATCATCTCTTATACCCCTTTTTCTTCATGCAGGCGAGGAAGTTTGCGAGCGATCGCGAAGACGAGGGTGTGCCGGCGATCTTGCATGGTGGCTGATCTCTGCCGGGAGGAAAGAACAACCAGTACTCCTTGCGCTTCTCGACGCGCCAGCCCTGGTCTTCAGATCGCAGTCTAATCTTCTTGAAATCGCCCTTCGAGCTCATGCAAACCTCGGTCGTCTCACCAAGCTCCCTCGATGTGATCGAGGCGCAGCAGTCGGTTTGAGCCGTCGACGATCACGCCAACTGCGTCGAAGCGGATCGTGTGTGCTTTTGGGCGCGCGGCGGTGTTCTCATACAGCCAGGCGCAGGCCAGCCGCTTCAGGCGTGAGCGCTGGCTGAACTTCAGCCATGCCAGCGGCTGTTCCTCGGGGCAGAGGCCACGACGACGGTTGCTGGCCCTGCGCGTCTTGACCTCGGCGAAAACCAGAGTTCGGCCATCGAACGCGATCAGGTCGATCTCTCCGTGACGAGTCCGCACGTTGCGCTCGACGATCACGAAGTCCAGCCGCCGGAAGTGGCCGACGGCGAGGTCCTCGCCGAGCGAGCCCAGGACACGTCGCGGGTCACGCGGTGCAGGTGGGTTGGGTGGAGACGGGCTCTCGGGCGCCATGCCTCGACCATACGGCGGAAAATGTGACGAAAAACACACATTTGTGCCAATTCACGGTCAAATAGGTGTCGTGCCTACACAAGAGTTGCCTGGTGGGCGGATATCCTGTCCTGGGCTCACCAAGTCCCACGCCAGCGCATTCCGTGAACGACACTCCCGATAATTCCAGCGGCTCAGCCGGCACGCCCGAGACCTACGCGGAGGACCGTGATCGGAGTCGTTCAGCCACTGTCCCAGGGACCGGTGCTGTGGGACGGAGCAATTCAGGCGCCGGGCACGAGGATTCAAGCCAACGGAGCGCCGATCGCTTCGGAATCGATGGCGTCAGCGGTTTCATGGGCATGCGCTGGGACAGCTCCGACACGGTGCGCCTCGAGATCCGCCCGGAGCTGATCAATGCGGGCGGGCTGCTCTCCGGGGTGGTCACGTATGCGCTCGTCGACTACTGCATGGGCTCCACGCTATGGCCGCACACCAACGAGGATGAGCACATCGCAACGCTCAACATCTCGATCAACTACATCCAAACGGCGACACAGGGCGAGATCGTGTGTAAGACCGGGCTCGACCGGCGCAACCGCACGAATGCCGTATTGCGCAGCGACGTGCGCCACGAAGACGGACGGCTGCTCGTAAGCGCGATCGGCAGCTACGCGATCTTCCCCGCGCGCAAGCGCTCGCGCGTACTCTGACCCGCCGCGAAGGCATGCCGGACATCGCACGCACTCCTCGCGCGCTGAGCATCGCCGGATCGGATTCTGGTGGTGGGGCAGGCATACAGGCCGACCTCAAGGCCTTCGCGCGTTGCGGGGTCCACGGTATGAGCGCGATCACCGCGATCACCGCCCAGAACACGCTTGGGGTCGATGCCATCCATGCTCTCCCCCCAGAGATCGTCCTCGCTCAGATTCGCGCTGTGGTCGCGGACATCGGCGTAGACGCCGTCAAGGTGGGGATGCTCGGCAGTGTCGAGACCGTCCATGCGGTGGCGCTTGCGCTGGACGAGATGCCCCCCGAGACGCCGGTGGTCGTCGATCCGGTGATGGTCAGCGAGTCCGGTGCCCGATTGTTGGACGCCGATGCAGAGAGCGCGCTCATAGCCGAGATCCTGCCCCGCGCAAGCATTGTGACGCCGAACATTCCAGAGGCGCGTGTGCTGGCAGGACATGCAGCACGCCTGCGACATGGCGAGCCGATCGAGACGGCGCCGGAGGATGAACGGAGCGAGGCTGTCGCCCTTGCGCTCGCGGTCTCCTCGCTCGGCCCTGGAATCGTCGTGCTCACAGGCGGTCATCGCGCGCAGACGATCGATCTGTTTCTAGAGCGGGGCGCCAAGGCCGAGGAGGTCGTCGAGATTCCCGGTGAGCGGTATCCGGACGGGGCGGCTCACGGCTCCGGATGTACTCACTCCTCAGTGCTCGCGGCCCAGTTGGCGTTGGGACACGCGCCGTTGCAAGCCGCATTCACAGCCCGTACGCTTGCTGGAGAGGCTGTCGCCGGTGGGCTGCGAGACATCGGGGAAGGCCCTGGTCCGGTCGACGTGATCGGTCTTGACCGTATGCGTTCGGCCTGAGCCGAACGGGCCTTTGTCATAATCGCAAGGCATGAAGCTGCTACGCGTCAAGCCCGGTCATGGTGAGGTGGTTTTGGCCGAGGGCGACGTCGCGGTGCCTGAGCAGTACAGCGAACTGCTCGAGACCTTCAGCCGCGAACTCGACGCGGGCATGTGGGCCGCGGTCCCGACCTCGACGCGCTCGGGAAGGCGCGAGGCAGAGTTGGTACGCAGCTTCGAGGATGTCCCGGCAGACGCCGAGCGGGTGATCTTCTTTCCCCGTGCCGCTGGAGGCAGCTGATGGCGCTGGCGCTCGGCACCGCGGTGCTGATGCTGATGATGTTGCTCTCAGTGCTGGCGCTGCCACATCTGAAGCGCTCGATCGACCTGGCGCGTCTACGCCTGTCCGAGCGCACACAAAACAAGCGGCTTGCGCTTGTGGACGAATACGATCCGGGCCGCGAACTGCGCGCGGAGCAACGTGCGCGCGCACTCTTGCACTCGTGTGTCAACGAGGAAGACTGGGCCATGTACAGCGAGCTCGGCTTTCTGCGGGTACGGGGCACATTGGAGGCGCAACCCTACGCCTACCTCATCTATCCCCACAAGCCGATTCTCGCCTACGTTCCTTCGACGAACCGCATGCTCGGCGAGTACTGCGTCGAGTTCCCAGATCGCACACGCCCATTTGGCAGTACCCGCCTGCCTGACTCAGACGACGTGCTCGCCAAGTGGATGGCGCTCACTGCCGACGAGCGCGCTCTGATCGAACAGGCCAACATGCACCTGGCAGGACGTCAGATTCGCCTCGCCAAGGCAAGGCGCGATCTCGTTCGCCTCGCGTGTTGGGAGCGCGAGCGCAGCGAGTCATACAGGCGAGCGCCACGTCGCGCCGGTAGTGTTCCCGCGCTGTGAGCACATCGGAGCCCTTTGATGTAAAGCACCGCTCGCGCGCCCTGATCGAGGGGCCCGAGCGCGCCGCTGCCCGCGCCTATCTGCACGGGATCGGCTACACCGCCGAGGACCTGGCCAAGCCGATCGTGGGCGTCGCCCACTCGTGGATCGAGACGATGCCGTGCAACTTCAACAACCGCGTGCTTGCCGCGAAGGTCAAGGAGGGCGTCCGCGCTGCCGGCGGCACGCCGATGGAGCTCAACACGATCGCCATCTCCGACGGGATCACGATGGGCACCTCAGGCATGCGCGCCTCGCTGGTCTCACGCGAGTTGATCGCCGATTCGATCGAGTTGGTCGCCTCCGCTCACGCCTTCGACGCACTGGTGGTGATCTCCGGTTGCGACAAGACGATCCCTGGCGCGGTAATGGCGCTCGCCCGTCTGGATATCCCCGGACTGATGCTCTATGGAGGCTCGATCCGTCCGGGCCGCTACAGGGGCGAGGACGTCACGATCCAACAGGTGTTCGAGGCGGTCGGCGCGTTCGCATCCGGCAAGATCACCGAGGAGGAACTACACGAGTTGGAGGAGGCGGCTTCCCCCGGCGCAGGCGCGTGCGGCGGCCAGTTCACCGCCAATACGATGGCGATGGCCTTCGAGGTGCTCGGCATCTCCCCGGCGGGCTCCTCGATGGTGCCGGCCGAGGACGGGCGCAAGCTACAGGTGGCCATCGATTGCGGCGAACTGGTCATGGATGTGTTGCGCAGAGGCCTGCGTCCCAGCCAGGTCATAACCAAGCCGGCGCTCGAGAACGCGATCGCTGCCGGAGCGACAAGCGGCGGCTCCACCAACATCGTGTTGCACCTGCTGGCCGTCGCCCGCGAAATGGGCGTGCCGTTGTCGATCGACGAGTTCGACCCCATCTCCGACGCGACGCCGCTCCTCTGTGACCTGCAGCCAGGCGGCAAGTATGTGGCAACCGACCTGTACGAGGCGGGCGGCGTGCCGCTGGTCATGCGCCGACTCCAGGAAGCCGGCGTGCTGCGGGCAGACGCGATCACCGTCACGGGCCGCACGATCGGCGAGTACGCCGAACTCGCGAGCGAAACGCCCGGCCAACAGGTGGTGCGAGCGCTCGGCGATCCGTTGAAGCCCACGGGCGGCTTTGCCATCTTGCACGGCAACGTGGCGCCTGACGGCTGTGTGGTCAAGCTCGCCGGGCACGAGCGCCGCCACCACATCGGTCGAGCGCGTGTGTTCGACGGGGAGGAGGATGCCATGGCCGCGGTGCTCGCCCATGAGATCTCCGAGGGAGACGTGGTCGTGATTCGTGGCGAGGGTCCAGCGGGTGGTCCGGGCATGCGCGAGATGCTCGCCGTCACCGCGGCGATCGTCGGCGAGGGGTTGGGGGAGAGCGTCGCACTGATCACCGACGGGCGTTTCTCCGGTGCCACACACGGTTTCATGGCTGCCCATATCGCCCCGGAGGCTGTTCGGGGCGGGCCGATCGGCGCGTTGGCCGACGGCGACGAGATAACGATCGACGTCGAAGCGCGTCGCATCGACGTCGCTTTGACCGACGAGCAGATCGTCGAGCGCCTGTCCTCCTATGCTCAGCCACCGCGTGCCGACGAGCACATCGACGTGGCGATCCGCAAGTACGCGAAGCTGGTCGGGTCCGCCGCCGAGGGCGCTGTCACGAGCTGAGGTACGCCGCGATGCCGAGCGGCTGGTAGCGATATGCCGAGCGGCTGGCTACTCGGCCATGAAGTCGCTCAGCAGCCGGTTGAACGACGCGGGACGCTCCAGCATCGCCATGTGGCCCGTGTCCTCGAAGATCACCTTGCGCGAGTTGGGGATCAGCTCCTCGAACACGCTTGCGTCTGTAACCGGGATCACCTTGTCTTCAGCGCCCCACACGATCAGGGTCGGACAAGCGATCTCCGGCAGACGCTCGGAGATCGGATAGTCGATGTTGGCGCGCAGCGCCTGCAGGAAGCCGGGCTTTCCTGCTCCGCGCAGCTGCTCCGCCGCGAGTGCTGCAGGCAGCCGGCCTGGATGGCGTGTCACGAAACCCAACGTCATGTTGCGCAGTCCCCGACGACGCGCCACCCAGTCGGATCTGCTCGCCGTCCAGCCGGTGTATACGGCGATCATCGGCGCCAGCCGGCGCAGATAGGGCTCGAGCCGTTCGACGTCGCGGTGGCGATATGTGCTGATCCCCGCCGCAGACACGAGTACGAGACGCTCCACGCGCTGCGGGTAGGCGATCGCAAGCTCGGTCGAGACGAACCCACCCATCGAATTGCCGACCAAGGTTGCGGCGCTCACCCCGAACGTTTCCAGCAGTCCGTCGAGCATGCGCGCATACGCCGAGATCGTGATCTGCGCATTCGGCATCGGCGAATGGCCGAAGCCGGGCAGGTCCATCGCGATCACGCGATGGTTCCGAGCGAACACGGGCAATTGCTCGAGCCAGTTCGGCCAAGAGCCCGAGAGCCCGTGCACAAATACGATCGCCGGGCCCTCGCCCATCTCGATCGTGTTGATCCGGTTCCCGTCGATCGTCACCCAACGCTGGTGCTCGCGCCAATCGATATCCAGCCACTTCGAGCGTCCCTCCGGGCCATAGGACTGTCGCCGGTCGCTTCCGTTGAGAGTGCCTACGCCGCTCATCTGTGAATAATCTACCGCCCATGCGCATCGCCATCGACGTCGACTCGACCCTGCACCATTATTGGGATGTCCTCTCGGAGATCTCTCGGAGGCGTTTTGGCATCGAGCTGCCCTACGAGGAGCAGTTCACCTGGGGCATCACTCGCTTGCGCCCAGACCAGCTGGAGCTTTGCATCGAGGAGAGCCACAGCGACGAGACGATCCTCACGGGCCGCGCCTATCCGGGCGCCGTCGAGACGGTCCGCGAATGGAGTCGCCAAGGTCACTTCATCCACATCACCAGCCATCGCGCGAACGCATGCACGCCGGCCACCGCGCGCTGGCTGGAGCAGCTAGGGCTCCCATTCGACGATCTGTGTTGCTCCTACGACAAGATCAGCCGCTGCGTGGAGCTGGACATAGACATCCTGGTCGACGACAGTCCGCTAAACATCAGCGCTGCGATCGAGCATGGGATCGCTGCGGCGACGATCCTGCACCCATGGAACGCCGAGTTGTGCGAGGTCGAGGACGTGCTCGGCGCGCACGACTGGCCCCAGCTCGCACAGTTGCTGGCGCCGGTGCTCTGCGCGCCCAACTCGACGCTTGTCAGCCCCCACTGATCGACTCGCGGGCAGATAACGCGCGAGCCCGGCAGCGACTTGGACCGGATCTCGGCAGGGCGCCCGCCTGCCACGGCGAATTAGGCGTGGTGATGAGCACCGCGACGGCCGAAACGGCCCCCAGCATCAGCGGACCTTGGTTGCAGGCGCTCGCGTTGCTCGACGAGGATTTGCGCCGTACCAACGCCGCTCCGCGCACCCGACGCGCCTACGCCGTCGACACTTTGCAGTTCGCTTGCTGGACGGACGCCCAAGAGATCGCACCGTCAGCCGTTGGCCCCCGCGATGTCCGTCGCTATCTGGCGATGCTCACCGAGCGCGAGCTCGCGGCCACGACGACCGCCCGCAAGCTCGCCGCGGTCCGTGCCCTGTTTCGCAGTCAACGCGAGCACGGTCATATCGACCAGAGCCCGGCCGATCTGCTCGCCACGCCGCGTCGAACTTCCCATTTGCCCCGTGTGATGAAGGCGCCGGAGGTTGCGCGTCTGCTCGACTCGATTCCCGCCGGCGGGCCGCTGGAGCTGCGCGACCGCGCGCTGTTCGAGCTGGCTTATGCGTGCGGCCTGCGGGCTGAGGAGATCGTCACACTCGATGTCGCAGACGTCGACCATGACGCCGAGCAGTTGCGGGTCGAGGGCAAGGGTTCCAAGACCCGCTTCGTCCCGGTCGGCGAGCTGGCGCTGAGCGCTGTGCGTCTATATCTGGAGCGCGGTCGACCGGCACTCACAGGTGCCCCTGTGCGCGATGCCCCGAGGGGTGCCGCGGCGCCCGCGCGCATGGGCTGGGACATCCGTGACGAACAGGCGCTGTTTCTCAGCCGCTCCGGGCGTCGACTGGGCACGAGCGACGTGCGCCGCCGGTTGCGAGCATGGACGACGCGCGCCGGAATCCCCGGTGGAATCTCCCCTCACGCCTTGCGCCACAGCTTCGCGACCCACCTGCTCGACGGTGGCGCCGACCTGCGTTCGATCCAAGAGCTGCTCGGCCACTCGAGCATCTCAACCACTCAGGTCTACACTCGGGTAGAGTCCGCCAAACTCAGAAGCGCCTATGCGCGCAGTCACCCTCGGGCCTGATCGGCGGGAGAAGACCCTGGAGACGAACGTCAAAGCGATCGAGCTGCGCGAACTGTGGCGGCGGTATAAGAATGACAACGACCCTCGCGCTCGCGAGCGGTTGGTCGTTGCCTACTCGCCGCTGGTCAAGTATGTCGCCGGGCGTACCGCGGCCGGGCTGCCTCCGCACGTCGAGGAGGCGGACCTTGTCTCCTACGGCCTGGTCGGCCTGATCTCCGCAATCGAGCGCTTCGATACCTCGCGTGAAATCAAGTTCGAGACCTATGCGATCACGCGCATCAAGGGCTCCATCATCGACGAGCTGCGCTCTATCGATTGGGTGCCGCGCAGCGTGCGTGCACGTGCGCGGGAGATCGAGCGTGCCAACACCAAGCTCGAGCACCGTCTGCAACGCACCCCCACTGACGAGGAGATGGCCGCAGAGCTTGACCTCACCGTCCCCGAGTTGCACGAGTCGCTACTTGCCATATCCCACTCCTCGGTGGCGGCTCTGGACGAGCTGTGGAGTGTGTCCGATTCCAGCGGAGACCAGGTCTCGCTGATGGACACGATCGAGGATCCCAATGCGCCAGACCCCTCGCGCGCTCTCGACGTCGGCGACCTGAAGGATCGCATTGCCGACTCGATCGCTTCGCTGCCCGAGCGCGAGAAGCTCGTGATCGCGCTCTACTACTACGAGAACCTGACACTGCGTGAGATCGGCGAGGTCCTCGGCGTCACAGAGTCACGTATCTCCCAGCTGCACACCAAGGCCGTTCTGCGCTTGCGCGGGCGCATGCAAGAGGCTTCCTTCGACTAGCGGTTTGGGGCCGCCGCGGGTGCGCGAGCGGCGCGAGAGCGGGCACGTCACCGCTCGCGCCGGCGCTCACGTGCGAGCCCGGACGAGCGGCCGGAGGGTTCGCGAACGGATGCTGTCGTGCCCGAGCGCGGAGCGCCGTTTCTGCCGTCCGGCTACTCTGGTTGGCTGATGGCCACCAGAGCAATCGTCACCTCGCACCCGGTCGTCGCCTGCGACGTATGCGGCAGAAGCCTTTTGCGAGGGGAGACCCCCGATGTGTTTCTCGCCGGCGGCCAACGCCGCACGGTCTGCGAGCTGTGCGTACCTCGGGCAGCGGCCGAGGGCTGGTTGCGAGAGGCGGACAATCACGCTTCGAGCGTCCGCCCGACCCGTGCGCGCCGCGCCGGCTCGCTGCTGGGACGACTACGCCAATTGCGCGAGCCGGGCCAGGGCCCGTTGCGTCGCGAACGCCCTGGCGCCGCCGGCCTCGACGGAGCCGACACGGGCGTGGAGCTTCCCGAGGAGGATCTTTATGACTTCCTCGACGGTGGGGCCGAGCGCGAAGATCTTCGCGAGCAGGAGATCTACATCGGCTCTGTGGGAGCATCGGAGTCGAGCGAGGGCGCGTGGAGCGCCGAGGACGATCTGCTTCCGCTCGAGGGCGCCGACGCGGAGGGTCCGAGCATCGCACGCGCTCGTCCAGTCCGAGCCAGTCAGTCTGGCGAACATGCATCGACGGCCGGCGCATCCAGCTCTGGCGCCTCGACCGCGGGCGGGTTGAAGGTCGCACGGGCGCTCGAGGTCTTCAATGCCGGTGAGCAACCAAGGCGCGTAGCCGGCGTCGCACGCTCGCTTGGTGCGCCTACGGTGACCGTGCGGGCGCTCGAGGACTCGGGTAGCACGGTCGCGATAGTCGTCGCCTGGGAGCTGTGCTGGTACCGCTACGAGGTAGATCTCGGTGACGAGGCCGCCGGTTCGCAGCTCGTAGCTCAGGGCATGGAGCTGGACGAGCTGCCTGAAGAGGACCGGCTCGCGAACGCCGCCGCGGATGAGCGCGGTGAGCTCTCTGCGCTGATCGCCTGAGCGCCTCGCCAACAGAGGCGCGGGCTGCGACGGTTTCGAGAGGGTTTGGGGGTTGGCTGGCGATGGGCTCGGCTGTCGTGTTCTGCGCGCAGTACGATCTAAGGCGATGATCTACTGCGTGGTGCCAAAGCCGCTTGCCGAGGAGCTCTATCCGAAGCTCGTCAAGCGCTACGAGAACGACGACAACGTGACCGTCATCATCGACCGCCGCGAGGCCGACCGCAGAGCGCGCGGCTCGCGCCCCTCAGAGGCCGAGCTGCAGCGTCGCGTCATCCGCGATCGTCGCCGCGCCCGCATGCCCGGAGATCTGCCGCCACTCGTCGACGGCTCTTAGCGTGGGATGAAGGTAGTCGTGCATGTCGATGGGGGCTCGCGTGGCAACCCCGGGCCCGCAGCGGCCGCAAGCGTCGTCTCGACGCCTTCCGGAGAGGTTCTGGACGAGGCATCCGAGCTGCTGGGAACGGTCACCAACAATGTGGCCGAGTACCGGGCTCTGCTACTCGGCTTGGCGCGTGCGGGCGCACTTGGAGCGAGCGAGGTCGAGGTCGTCAACGACTCCGAGCTGATCGCCAAGCAGGTCCAGGGCCTCTATAAGGTCAAGCATGCCGCGATGCGTCCGCTGCATGGCGAAGCGGTGGCAGCCCTGCGCGCGTTCGAGGCTTGGAAGATCCGCTCGGTGCCGCGCGCCCAGAACGCGCACGCGGACGCGCTCGTCAACGCCGCGCTGGACGACGCTCGCGCCACCGCTTGAGCTGAGGCCGCTACGCGCGCACAGAAGATGGTGGCGGCTCCCGGTTTGTGCCGTCGCCGTCTGGACCGTGTGCGCTCAGCGCAGCGGTCGTGTGGCCTGGGCGATCGCGATCATCTGTGCGTTCGATAGATCCTCGAGCAGGGTGTTCGTCACGAAGTAGATGACCCTGCCGACGCGCCAGCCGATGTCATGGATGTGTTCGCCGTCGTCCACGATCAGATAGCTGCGCCCACCGATCTGCTGTACGCGCGCATGGGCGAACAGCGGGATGTTCACCCAGTCCATGCCCTCCACGTCGTAGTAGCCGCCCAGTGAGTTCTGCTGCCAGACGGCCACATATGCGTGGTGGAGGTGTTTGTGTTGGTCTTCGAGCGTGTAGGCGTGGACCTCCTGCGGTATTGCCGGTCCGGTTTGGATGGACGGGTAGTAGAGCGGGAAGGGCACGCCTGGGGCCGCCGTGAGCGCCATCGTTTGGGCGGAGGACGAGACCGAGTCGAGGCCGAACTGCGCGTCTGAAGGGCCGTGCGAGCTGTGGTGGTGGGAGTGACGGGATTGGTGGGAAGACGAGGATGAGCCGGCGGGAAGCTCAAGCTGTTCGTGGCCGTGCAGGAAATCGTCGACGGTCGCTTTGATAAGCGTCGGAGAGGTGGTCACGTAGCTTTCGCCGTCGATCATCGCGTCGACGTTTTCGGCCTGGAACTTGACCTGGCGCAGCGGCTTCTGCTGGGAGAAGGCAGCGAGTTCGGCGAGTTCGATCAGTTGACCTGCCGAGGAGTGAAACGTGCTTATGACCGCTTTGCCGACGGCCTTGGAGACCTTGTCGATCTCGCTGATGATCTGGCTTGCCGGCACCTGCTCGCGCAGGTCGCGGATGAAGTCCTGTTGGCGGGCGACGCGCACGAAGTCCGAGTCGTCGTGACGATAGCGCACGTAGCTGAGCGCTTTTTCGTAGCAGAGCTTCTGATAGCCGGGTTGCAGGTCGATCGCGGAGTAGTTGGTTTCAATGCTCCCGTTCGGTTCGTTGAAGTAGCGATGATCGACGTTTACATACACGCAGCCGAGCGTGTCGACGATGTCGATGAAACCCTTGAAGGTGACATCGACAACGCCGTTCACCTTGATGTGCAACAGGTGCTCGATCGTTTCGGTCGCCAACTCGGCAGCGCGATCGCTGCCGCCTTCGAGGCTGCCGATCGTGTAGGCGGCATTGATCTTGCGCGGGTAGTAGACGTGACCTGAGCGGGTCGTGATCGTCGTGAGCAGATCGCGCGGCACCGACAGTACGGAGGTCTGTCCGGCCGCGGGGTCCAGACGCACGAGCAGCAGCGTGTCGCTGTGCGCCGCATTGTTGCGGTCATAGGCGTCCTTGGACCCCACGCGCCTGTCCGAGCCGATGATCAGAAAGGTCTGTGGTTCGCCTCTGTAGGAGGCCTGGATCACGCCTTTGGCTACGTGCAGTTGGCTGGTGCGCGGGAAAACCTCGTTGGCGATGTGATTGAGCCTGGTCAGCGCGAAGGTGGCCGTCGCCGCACCGCTCAACAGGAGGATCAGCACACCCGCGACGGCGAAGCGTCGCCACATGTGCCCAGCAAGCGACGGCGGGCGTTCGTCGTCGAGAGGTGTTGCTGGAGGGACGCTCATGGTGTACGGGCAGCCACCACCCGCCAAGGCCGACCCTCGAGTCAGCCTAGCGAGCGTGTCGGCCGTCGCGCGCCGGGCGTCTCCCGCCCAACCGCTTCGCCGCTGTCCCAAAGTGGGAGATGAGACAAGCTCCGCAGCGGCTCTGCGGCGCCGCCCATCCCGATACGCTCGCATCTTGCTCAAGCCCCGCAACCGTGAGCTGCTCGGCCTGATCCCTTCGGCGCTGCTCGTCACCGCCGGTTTCACGGCGATCTTCATCCAGCAGGAAAACAGCTCGCTGACAGCCTCCACGAACGTAACGCTCAATCGTGTCTCGAGCCTGTCGCTCACCTACGGGCTGCTGTTCCTGGGCCTGTGCCTTGCCGCGCATTTGGTGATCCGCTTCGCGCTGCCCTACGCCGATCCGTATCTGTTCCCCTTGGCGGCGGTGCTCGCGAGCGTCGGGATCGTGATGGTCTACCGCATCAATCCTTCGCTTGCGCGCCAGCAGGCGCAGTGGATGGTGCTCGGGCTGGTCCTCTTCGCCGTCACGATCCTGTGGCTGCGGCGCACGGGCATCGGCGTGCTCGAGCGCTACCGCTACACGATCGCCGCGGTCGGGATCCTGATGGCGGTGCTGCCACGCTTCCCGGTGATCGGCGAGCAGGTCAACGGCTCCTATCTGGACATCCACTTCGGTTCGGTCTCCTTCCAGCCTGCCGAGCTCGCGAAGGTCGCGATCGTGATCTTCCTGGCCAGCTACCTGCGCGACAACCGTCAGATACTGGTGACGGCGGGGCGGCGTGTGCTTGGCCTGACCGTGCCGCCGATGAAGCAGTTCGGGCCGATGCTGGTCGTGTGGGGCGCCGCGATGGGCACGCTGCTGCTGACAGGAGAGCTTGGAACCTCGCTGATGTTCTACGGTGCCTTCCTGGCGCTGCTGTACGTCGCAACCGGCCGCTTCTCGTTCCCGCTGATCGGGCTCGTGCTGTTCGGCTTGGGTGCATGGTTCGTGGTCAGCCACGTCGGGCACGTCCACGCGCGCGTGCTTGCCTGGGAAGATCCGCTGGAACCGAAGCTGTTTCACAGCGGCGTCAGCTACCAGCTTGGCCAGTCGCTGTTCGCCCAGGCCGACGGCGGCCTGCTCGGGACCGGCTTCGACCAGTCGCTGCTGGTGATCCCGCATACACGCGAAGCAATTCTGCCGGTGCCCGAAAGCGACATGATCTATGCGGTCATCGTCAACGAGCTGGGGCTCGTCGGCGCCGGAGCGCTGCTGCTCACCTATCTGCTGTTCGTCGCACGTGGGCTGAAGACGGCGATGCTCGCGCGCGACTCGTTCTCCAAGCTGCTGGCGGTCGGGCTGTCGTTCATCATCGCCATGCAGGTGTTCGTGATTGTGGGAGGCGTCACGCGCGTGATCCCGCTCACCGGCGTGACGCTGCCGTTCGTCGCCTACGGCGGCTCCTCGGTGGTCATGAACTTCGTGCTGCTGGCGCTGTTGCTGGTGGTCTCAGACCGGGCGCGCAGGCCGTATTCGTCCTCGCGCTGAGGAAGTCGTGTGCAATCCCGCGCTGAGAAGGGTCATAAAGCGGCGTTTTCGGCTGGGCGAGGCTTGCCGTTTCGCCCGAAGCGAGGTGTGCTGACGTCGTTGAGGCTGTTTTTGGGCACGATTGTGCACTTTTGAGCAGGTTCGCTGCGGCTTTCGGTCGAAAACCTCCACATACCCGGACGCCCGTGAGCATTCGGGTGACGTTCGATGAATATTGCCGCCATGCCAACCTCCACGACCGATGCCAGCTCCAGCTTCGTCATCCGAGCGCGCGATATGCGCCCCGAGGAGGACCGGCGCCGGCGCTACCCGGCCCGCCCGGCCAACTTCTCCTCGCCGGCTGGGCTGCACCCGCGACCGTGGCTGGGGCGCTTGCGCCACGCGCTGCGCGAGGACCTGTTCGTGCTCCACTACCAGCCGATCGTCTCGTTGCAAGGGGGAGCGGTCTCCCACTACGAGGCGCTGATCCGTCTGGCGGACGATCCCAGCGGTCCACTCACGCCGCCGTGCAGCTTCCTGCCTGCGGCTGAGCGCTACGGCTTGATCCAGGAGATCGACCGCATGGTGGTCGGCAAGGTGATCGCCCTGATGGGTGGCGAGCTCGCCGAGCGTGACGCCCGCGTGGCCGTCAACCTGTCCGCTCTGTCGATCACAGACCACGGCATGCTCGCTCACATCGAGCGCGAACTCGACCGCCACGGCGTCGATCCAGGACGGCTGGTCGTCGAGGTCACCGAGACGGCCGCGATCGGCGACATGCGTCGCGCCCAGAGCTTCTGCGAAGGCGTCCACATGCTTGGCAGCTCGGTCGCGCTCGACGACTTCGGGGCGGGCTTCGGCTCCTTTCAATACCTCAAGCAGCTGCCGTTCCGCTACCTGAAGATCGACGGCGACTTCATCCGCACGCTGCCTTCCTCGCACAAGGATCAGCTGGTCGTGCAGGCGCTGGTCGGTGTCGCTCGCGGCATGGGCAAGCAGACGATCGCCGAGTACGTCGGCGACGAGGCGACGATGTGCTTACTGCGCGAGTACGGCGTCGACTACGCGCAGGGCTTCGAGGTCGGTCGTCCGTGTGGGCAGCTCGAGGCGTTCGCTGTTTAGAAGGTCTTTCAAAATGACCTGCACGTATCGATACCCCTTGGTGTGGAGCTGGGGGATTTATTTTGGTACCGAATCTTTATCTAAGCCTTTGCAAAAGGGGGTGTTGGGCAGATCATTCAAAAGATGAGCCATACACCTCGACTTTCATGATCCATGAATGCCCGCCGCAGAGCTCACTTTGGGAGAGGTTCTACGAGCGTCTCCCAAACCTGCGTTGCTTGCATAGCCAGGCGCCACAGGTTATAGAGGGCGCTCTTAGCGCGGCTCTGGCATCTGCGTGCGCAACATCGCGTCCCACAGCCGGTCGGGCAGCAGTTTTCGCTGTAGCACCGTGAGACGCGCAGAGGGAGTGAGCAGCATGCGCGATGGCGGGCGACGCCGCGAGATCGCCTTCTCGATTGCCTTGGCCACGACATCCGGCCCACCGCCGAGGTGGCGCATCGGGCCCTCGTACACGTCGGCGGTCATCGCGGCGAGCTTCGTGTTGAACTTCTTGTAAGGGTCCGCGGCCTCGTTGCCCGCTCCTGCGCTCGCCTGCTCGCTGTCCTGCGGGCTCACGCTGCTCCCATCGGGGCCGGCTTCGCTAACAGTGGCAGCGGCCGTCTTCCCGAACTCGGTCGTGATCAGGCCGGGCTCGAGGAGCACGACGTCCACGCCAAAGCCCCGCACCTCGAAGCGCAACGCGTCGCTGATCGCCTCCAACGAGTGCTTCGTGGCGTGATATAGCCCGCCGCCGGGCAGCGTCAGCTTGCCGCCCATCGAGCCGATGTTCACGATCTTGCCCCAGTGCTGCGAGCGCATCGCTGGCAGCACCATCTGCGTCAAGGCGATCAGCCCGAACACGTTGGTCTCGAACTGACGGCGCACCGACTCAAGCGGCACCTGCTCGATCGGTCCGCCCTGCGAGTAGCCGGCGTTGTTGACGAGCACGCCCACGGCGCCGTGCTCGTGCTCGACCGTCTCGACGGCGGTGCGCATCGACTGCTCGTCGCACACATCCAACTGCAATAGCTTGCAGCCGTCCTGCGCCAGGTGCTCGATCGACTCCAAGCGGCGGGCGCTCGCGTAGACGCTCCAGCCGTGGCCCGCCAGCCGCCGCGCGGTCGCCTCGCCAATGCCCGAGGAGCACCCCGTGATCAGCACCGCCTTGGATGGGGAGTCGCCCATCAGTGCAGAATACGGAATCTGTAGACCTTGGCGCATGGGCCAAGGTCCGGTACGGCACATGTGCCGTACCGCCGAACCGATCGGAGATCAACGGGATCTCCGATCGGCCAGCATGCACGACTCGGACGCAGGGCCGCATGCGGCCCTGCGCGATGGGCGCATGCGCCCATCCGAACAACATCGCGGACTTCGGTTCTCTAGGCTGCTCTCTGCGATGCGAGCTGTCACCTTTCAAGCGCCCGGCGAGGTCCGGGTCACCGACGTCCCCGAGCCCGAGCTCTCAGATCCAGGCGATGCGATCGTCCAGATCGAGGCTACCGGCGTCTGCGGCTCGGACCTGCACATCTACCACGGCCGCGTGAAGATTGAGCCGGGCTTCACGATTGGGCACGAGTACGTCGGCACGGTGCTCGCCGTCGGCGGCGACGTGCACAGCGTGAAGGTCGGCGATCGCGTGCTCGGCTGCTTTCAGACCGCATGCGGGCATTGCTATTTCTGTCGGCGCGGCTGGTTTCACAAGTGCGACTCCTCGCGCACCTTCGGCCACGGCGTGGCGCTGGGCTCGCTGCAGGGCACCCAGGCCGAGCGCGCTTTGGTGCCGAGCGCCGAGCTTGTCCTGCGCAAGGTCCCGGCGGGCATGAGCGACGATATCGCCCTGTTCGCGGGCGACGTGATGGGCACGGGTTTTCACGCCGTCGCCGACAGCGGCCTGCGCCCAGGCGATGTAGCCGCCGTACTCGGCCTTGGGCCGGTTGGTCTGTGCGCCGTCCAAGCCGCCCGGGCCTGCGGCGCCGCGCACGTGATCGCGGTCGACACGGTTCCAGAGCGCCTGGCGATGGCCGAGAGCTTCGGCGCGCAACCCGTTCACCTGAGCGATGGCGACCCGCGGGCGGCGGTACGCGAGGCAAGTGAAGGCCGCGGCGTGGACGTGTGCATCGACGCGGTCGGTCATCCGCAAGCTTTCGACCTCGCGCTGAAGCTGACGCGCAAGTGCGGCACGGTGCAGGCCGTCGGCGTCTACGCCGAGCGCGCCGAGGTGCACATGGGCCTGCTGTGGATCAAGTCGCTGCACGTCTGCGCGGGCCACGCCAACGTGATCGGCCACGTCGACCGGGTGCTGGCGATGATGTCCGCCGGCCTGCTCGACCCAACAGCGCTTGTCACCCACCACATGAGCCTGGAGCAGGCTCCAGAGGCCTACGCTCTATATGACCGCCGCGAGGCGCTGAAGATCGTTCTCAAGCCTTAGCGACCACTGGCCCCTTGGATGTTCGCGCCCAATCGTCAGGGCGCTGTCACAATCCTCTCAGCCACGCACAGGCACAGACCGTAGGACTTCCCGATGGCCGACAAGGAGCTTCGATGAACACCGTTGCCCAACCAACTCTTCCCGAGGCGCTCAGCGACGCGGCGCGGGACTTCATAGCCAAAGAGCACGGTCTGCTGATCGGCGCTGAGAGCGTTCCGGCCGCGGACGGGCGCACGTTTGCGACGCTCGACCCAGCGAACGGCCGCGAGATCGCGACCGTCGCCCAAGCAGGCGCGGAGGACGTCGCGCGCGCCGTAGCTGCCGCGCGCAAAGCATTCCAGAGCGGCCCGTGGTCGTCGATGGCGCCCTCGGCCCGTGGCGCGCTGATGATGGCGCTGGCGGATGCGATCGAAGCGCACGAAGAGGAAATCGCCCAGATCGAGTCGCTCGACAACGGCAAGCCCGTGAAGCTCGCCCAGTACGTGGATGTGCGCGGCACGATCGCCCATTTGCGCTACTTCGCGGGCTGGCCGACGAAGATCGAGGGCAGCGTGCTGCCGGTGACCGCGCCCGACATGCTGTGCTACACGCGTCGCGAGCCAGTCGGCGTGTGTGGGCAGATCGTACCGTGGAACTTCCCGCTGATGATGGCCGCTTGGAAGATCGGCCCGGCCCTTGCGGCGGGCTGCACGATCGTGCTCAAGCCCGCCGAGCAGACGCCGCTGAGCGCCCTGCGCCTAGGCGAGTTGGCGCTTCAGGCGGGATTCCCGCCGGGCGTGCTGAACGTGCTCACCGGCGATGGCGAGACAGGTGCCGCGCTCGTCGACCACCCCGACGTCGACAAGATCGCCTTCACGGGCTCGACAGCTGTCGGACGCGAGATCGGGGCAAAGGCCGGGCGTGCGCTCAAGCGCGTGACGCTCGAGCTCGGCGGCAAGTCGCCCAACATCATCCTCGACGATGCCGACATCGAGGCGGCCGTGAAGGGCTCCTATCAGGCGATCTACTTCAACTCGGGCCAGGCGTGCAACGCGGGCTCGCGACTGTTCGTACCGGCTGCACGCTTCGACGAGGTCGTGGGGGCGCTTGCCGACAGCGCAAAGGCAACCCGCTTGGGGGCGGGCCTCGATCCGCAGACCCAGCTCGGGCCGCTGGTGTCTGCCGAGCAGCGCGACCGCGTGATGTCCTACATCGACGCCGGTCGCGAGCAGGGCGCGGAGCTGCTTGCAGGCGGCGGCGTGGCGCTCGCAGAGAGCGGCGGCTGGTTTGTCGAGCCGACCCTGTTCAGCACCACCTCTGAGGACTTGAGCATCGTGCGCGAGGAGATCTTTGGGCCGGTCCTGGTGGCCTCGCCTTATGACACGCTCGAGGAGGTCGCCGAGCGCGCCAACGCAACCGAGTATGGCTTGGCGGCCGGCGTCTGGACTCGCGACGTGGGCAAGGCTCACCGCCTCGCGGCGCTGCTGCGTGCGGGCTCGGTATACATCAACCAGTGGGGGCTGGTCGATCCGGCAGCTCCCTTCGGCGGCTTCAAGGCCTCTGGAGTGGGGCGTGAGCACGGGCACGACGGGCTCGACGCCTATCTGGAGACCAAGACGGTGTGGACCGCGCTGGGCTGAGCAGCCGCTGGAAACGGGCGCTGCGGTTTGAGACGGATTCAAGGCCGGTATGAGGGGCATTGCCGACGCAGCGCAGAGCGCGCCGTCAGTGCACTACGTGCACTAGAGTCCGAATCATGAGCGGGCATCCTCTGAGGCCCGGGAGCCTTCAGATATCGAGTGCGCTCGTGGACGGCGCTGTCAGGGTCTCCCTACGAGGCGAGCTCGATCTGGCCTCCGCGCGCCGAATGGAAGAACATTTCGCTGCGATCGACGCGCAGGCGCCCACCCGTGTCGTCGTTGACCTCAGCGGGCTTGCGTTCATCGACTCCAGTGGCCTGCGCATGCTCTTGCTCGCCGACGCCCGCGCGCGCGAGCACAGCTACGAACTTGTGCTGCTGGCAGGCCCCGAGCCGGTGCAGCGCGTGTTCGAGATGACCGGCGCGCTCGACGTCCTGCGCTTCGAGTCGTGAAGGTCCTTTGAGCTCGATAGCCGAGCCAGCGCTCGTGGGCAAGGAGCGGGCGCACGAGCACACACGCCACTGGACGACCGCTCTTGCCGGCGTGCTCACGCTCGTGCTGCTCGCCGCGACGCTCGAGATCGTGCTCGACGGCGCTGTCGGCCATTCGCCGCTGATCCCCAAGTCCCCGGACATCGCCTCCTGGCTGGTCGGCGTCGGCGAGCGCCTGGGCTATCGCGTCTTCTTGATCGCGCTGTTGTCCTACAGCGGCGCGTTCGTTGGCATCCTGTTGCTCGCGCGGCGCATCTCCACGCGTTGGGCGATCGCGTTGACGGTCGCCTTGCAGCTGATCGTGTTCGTCGGCCCGGTCCTGATCTCCACGGACGTGTTCAGCTACATCGCCTACGCGCGCATGGGGGTCGTACACGCCGTCAATCCCTATCTGCACGGCCCGACCTCGATCGCGGCCGATCCGGTCTACCGCTACGTGGGCAAAGACTGGGTCAAGGTGGCGACCGCCTACGGGCCGCTGTACACGCTGCTGTCCTATCCGCTTGCCCCCCTGGGTGTCGTCGGAGCGCTGTGGGGGATGAAGCTGGAGGCGCTGGCGGCGAGCGCCGGCACGCTTGCGTTGACGTGGCGCTGTGCGCGCGTGCGCGGGCTCGACCCGAAGTTCGCGTTGATCGTGGTCGGCGTCAACCCGCTGTGGGTCATCTATGGGCTCGGCGGCGCCCACAACGACCTGATCATGACGCTGTTCCTGATGGGTGCGGTGGCTCTCACGTTCGCGAGCGAACAACGTAACGCGGTAGCAGGCGGAGTCTCTGGCGAAGCGGTTGGGCTCGTGACGCAAGAGGCGGGCTCTGGCGGCTTGCGCGGCGAAATAGAGCGTGCCTTCCAAACTGGGTCGCGCCGCGAAACCTACGCCGGGGCGGCGGTGGTCGGCGCGACTCTGATCAAGGCCACCGGCATCGTGCTGCTGCCGTTCATGCTGCTCAGCCGCCGTCGGCTCGCGCCGCTGATCGGGGCCGCTGTGGCTGCGGTGATCGGTGCGCTCATCGCCTACGTCGTGTTCGGCGTCCACGGCGTGGACATCGTCTCGGCGCTCAACCGCGACGCAGCCTTCGTGGGCACCGACAGCTTCCCGACCGAGATCGCCCACCTGCTCGGCAAGCCCGGGGTGTTCCCGATAGATCACGACCTGCTCAAGGCCGGTCTCGTGCTGATCGTGCTGCATCTGATGTGGCGAACTTGGCGCGGCTATGACTGGGTTGCGGCCTCGGCTTGGACGCTGCTTGCGATCGCGGTCACGAGCACCTGGCTGCTTGCCTGGTACACGCTGTGGTCGCTGCCGCTTGCCGCCATCAGCCGCGATCGGCGCGTGCTCTATGCGACGCTTGCCGTGCAGGCGCTGTTCGTCCTGCACCAGACCGCGCCGCTATTGGCGCCAGTCTCATGAGCGAGTCCCCAACGGCAGCCAAGCGCGAGGCGTGGGGCCGGCTGCCCGAATGGGCTCGACCGCTCGAGCACGAGCGTCGCGGTCTCGGCAGCCTGCGCCTTGCCGAGACGACCATCCTGATCCTGCTCGTCATCTTCCTGGCGGTCGCGACGGTCAACGACGTGGTGCAGCAGACACACGTCAACCATCGCCTCAAGGCCGACCTGCTCACCTGGCGTACGGTGACCGGCCACGACTACGTGAACTTGGCCACCGAGCAGGACGTGAAGACCTACAGCACGCGCGACACGGTTTGCGGGAACGTGTCGCCGGGCGCGCCGGGGGAGCGCGCCCAGGTGTGCCTGATGCTCGCGGGAGCGGTCGTCTCGGGGGTGCGCAGCGTGAGCGGCGGTTATTACCTGGCGCCATACAAAGCGGACCTGCGCGCCAACCGCTACAAGTGCTTCGGCCTTGCGGCTGAAACGAACCTGTGCGGTCTGAGTTCGTTGCCGGTCGGCTCGCCGCCGTCCCCGTCTTTGCCACTCGGCCGCCCATGAACCTCGCTCCCCTCAGCCCGGCGCGCCGGTGAGTGGCTCCGCCGCCGATCCAGTTGCCCTCGGTGGCAGGAGCGAGTTTGCGGCGGGCAGCGCTCAGCGTGACCGTCGGATCGCCGCCCTGGTCCCGTGGTGGCCGCTGCTTGCGATCCTGCTGCTCGCGGCGGCGCTGCGCCTGAGCACACTCGGCCTGCAGAGCTTCTGGTACGACGAGGCGTTCACGCCCGTGCACGTGCTGCGCGCGAGCCTCGGCGCCACCTTGCACAACGTCGTGCACACCGAGAACACGCCGCCGCTCTGGTACGTACTCGAGTGGGGGTTCTCGCGCGTGCTCGGCACCGGTGTGGTGGCCCTGCGCCTGCTCTCCGCGCTGGCCGGGATTGCCACGGTGGCTGTCGCTTGGGCGATCGGCTCCGCGCTGGCCGGTCGGCGCGCGGCGCTCGTCACGGCCACGCTCGTCGCGGTCAACCCGCTGTTCGTGTGGTACTCCCAAGAGGCGCGCGCCTACGCGTTGTTCGTATTCACGGCCTCGCTCGCGCTGCTGTGCTTCCTGCGCGCCCTGCAAGCGCCAACGAACCGACGACTCGCGGAGTTCGCGCTGACCGCCTCGCTGGCCTTGCTTACCCACTACTTCGCCGTGTTCCTGTTGATTCCAATGGCGCTGTGGCTGTTGTGGCTTGCGGTCACGGGCGGGTGGAGCGATGAAAGTGCGATCCGCCCCGCGCGCGGGGGGGGCATCGCCGAATCCGAAGATCGTGGTGGCGCCCAACTCACACCACGGGAACGAACTTCAAATCCAAAAAATCTCGCCCGTGTCCTTTGCGCGCTTGCGCTGCCGGCACTCGTCGGACTGGCTCTGATCCCACTGATCCTCTCCCAGGGCGGGCATGGCACGCAGTGGATCGGCGAATGGGCGCTTGCCAGTCGCCTGGAAGCGATTCCGCAGTACTACCTGACGGGCTACAGCGGCTCTTCGCTCGGGCACGGGATCGAGGTGCTGGTGGCGCTCCTGATCCTGGCTGGAGTCCTGTACGGACTGTGGAGCACGCTCACCCGCCGCGAGGAGCGCGGCGCGCTGATCGTGCTGACGATCACCGCCGCGGCAGTGCTCACGCCCGTCCTGCTGGCGCTGCTGGGCGCCGACTATTTGGCGCCGCGCAATCTTGTCGCGGCGATGGTGCCGTTGAGCGCGCTGCTTGCAATCGTCATCGCAGCGCAGCGAACAGGCCGCATCGGCATGGCACTGGCGGGACTGCTCGCGCTCGCCTTCCTCGTGCTCAGTATCGACGTGAGTTTCAGCCCGCGCCTGCAACGCGGCGACTGGTCCGGGGTCGCCGGCGTGCTGCGCTCAGCCCAGCCAAAGCATGTGATCACCACGGTCGAGCTGGGCTCGGCGCCGCTGGAGTACTACCTGCCACGCTTGAACAACCTGCACGCGGGGCAGAGCGTCAGAGTGACTGAGATAGACGAGACCGGTTACGCTCCGCTGCGTCCCGATGCCGAACGAGCACCGGCCCGTGGATTCCATCTAGCAGAACGACGTGATATCAACGGTCTGATCGTGTACCGCTTCACATCCAGTGCGCCTGTCGCGATTTCTCAAGGAACGCTGCTGCGCGCGGTGATCGCCGAAGAAGGGCGCCCAGAGGCTCTCGTGCCCACAGCATCGTCAGGGAAAGCTCTCTAGCGTCCTTCGCCATGTCATCGCAGATCGCGCAGACAGTCAGCGAGGCGCAGGTGACATTGGAGCTGGCCTGTCAGCGCCTGCTCTCGCTCCAGGACCAGGCTGGATGGTGGCGCGGCGAGCTGCAGACGAACGTGACGATGGACGCGGAGGACATGCTCCTGCGCGAGTTCCTGGGCATCCGCCGCGCCGAGGAGGCCGAGCGCTCGGCGGCGTGGATTCGCTCGCAGCAACGGACCGACGGCACGTGGGCCAACTTCTACGGCGCACCCGGCGATCTGTCGACGACGATCGAGGCCTACTGGGCGCTGCGCCTGGCCGGGGATCAGGCCGATGCCGAGCACATGCGTGCGGCCGCCGATTTCATCCGTGCGCAGGGCGGCATCGAGCACGCACGTGTGTTCACGCACGTTTGGCTTGCGCTGTTCGGCCTGTGGTCGTGGGATCAGGTGCCGGCGCTGCCGCCGGAGATCGTGCTGCTGCCCTCGTGGGTGGCGCTGAACATCTACGACTTCGCCTGCTGGGCGCGTCAGACGATCGTGGCGCTTTCGCTCGTGATGGCACACCGTCCGCGGCACGAGCTGCCGTTCGCGCTGGAAGAGTTGCGCGGCCCCGAGCCATGGCGGGCGGCCGAGCCGACCAGTGTGCGCGGGCGCTGGTTGACGCGTCTGGATCGCGTGCTGCGCGTCTACGAGCGTCGTCCGCCACGGCTGTTGCGCCGGATCGCGATGGCACGTGCGGAGCGCTGGATCGTGCGTCGCCAGGAGGCCGACGGTTCCTGGGGCGGCATTCAGCCGCCGTGGGTGTACTCGCTGATGGCGTTGCGCCTGAACGGCTACGCGCTCGAGCACCCGCTGATGCGACGCGGGATCGAAGGCCTCGACCGTTTCATGGTGGAGGAGCGGGGCGAGGGTGAGTCTGGCGGCCTCTTACCGGTCAGTGAGTCTGTTGCACCGCCCGGCAGCCGTCGGCTGGAGGCGTGCCAGTCGCCGGTCTGGGACACCGCGCTGAGCGTAGTCGCGCTCAGCGACGCCGGCCTGCCAGGCGAGCATCCGGCGCTTGTGCGGGCGGGGGAGTGGCTGCTCGGCCAGGAGATCTGCGTGCCCGGCGACTGGCGTGTACGTCGTCCAACGCTGGAGCCAGGGGGCTGGGCGTTTGAGTTCGCCAACGACAACTATCCCGACGTCGACGACACGGCTGAGGTGGTGCTGGCGTTGCTGCGTTTGCACGATGCCTCCCGCGTGCGCGGGGGGCATCCGTTTTCGCAGAGCAACAGCTCAGCCGAGACGCTCTCATCCCAACCGTTCGCCGACGAGCGGGCGTTCTCGCCGGTCAATGGCGCGGGCCCGATGCACGAGCCCGCGCCGCTCCCTGGGTGGCAGCGGGATCGGCGCCTGCGCGCGGCGATCGATCGTGCTGTCAATTGGACCAAGGGTATGCAGAGCCGCGAAGGCGCATGGGGGGCCTTCGACGCCGACAACACGCGCTCGCTCGTGCGCGAGCTGCCGTTCCTGGACTTCGGCGAGACGATCGACGAGCCGAGCGCGGACGTGACCGCGCACGCGGTCGAGATGCTGGCCGCGCTCGGTCGCGCCGGTGATCCCGAGACCGTGGCGGCCGTGCGCTGGCTGATCGAACGCCAGGAGCCCGGCGGCTCGTGGTTCGGGCGCTGGGGGGTCAACCACGTTTACGGCACCGGCGCGGTGCTGCCGGCGCTCGTAGCGGCCGGCGTGGCGGCCTCCGAGCCGTGCATCGCGCGCGCGGTGGCCTGGCTCGAGCGCCACCAGAAAAGCGACGGCGGGTGGGGTGAGGACCCTCGCTCCTACGATCACGCCGAGTGGGTCGGGCGCGGTGAGAGCACCGCCTCGCAGACAGCCTGGGCGCTGCTTGCCCTGCACGCCGCCGGCGAGCGCTCCGACGCGGTCGCTCGGGGAGTGCAGTGGCTCGTCGACACCCAGCTCGAGGACGGCGGCTGGGATGAGCCGCAGTACACAGGTACCGGCTTTCCGTGCGACTACTACATCAACTATCACCTCTACCGGCTCGTGTTCCCCGTGATGGCGCTCGGCCGCTGCCTGTCTGGGGGGCGCCGATGATGCACACTGCACCGCTTGAGCTGGCGCCGGCGCAAGACACGGGCGCGCATGCGGTGATGGAGCAGGCATCCGGTGAGAACTTCCCCGTGGCGATGCGCGTGCTCTCACGTGTGCACCGGCGCCGGCTGCTCGCCGTCTACGGGTTTGCGCGGCTTGCCGACGAGTTGGGCGATGAGCTTGCCGGAGACCGTCTGGCAGCGCTCGACTGGCTGGAGCGGGAACTGGACCGCGCGTACGCCGGCAGCGCTCGCCATCCGCTGCTCGTGTATCTGCAGCAGACACTTGCCGAATGCGCATTGCCCCGCGGGGTATTCGTGCGCTTGATCGATGCCAATCGGCTGGATCAGCGCAGCCAGCGCTATGAGAGCTGGGAGCAGCTGCAGGCCTACTGTTCGCTGTCTGCCAACCCAGTCGGCGAGCTTGTCTTGGGTGTCTTCGAGCTGGCAAGCCCTGGGCGGATCGAACTCTCAGACCGCGTGTGTACCGCCCTGCAGCTGGTGGAGCACATTCAGGATGTCGGTGAGGATGTGCGTCGTGGCCGCTATTACCTACCGGCACAGGATTTGGCCCGCTTCGACTGCTCGCACGAGCAGATCGAGCGGCTGTGCGCGCAGGGCGGTCATGATTTGGATTTGAAGGGCGTGCCAGCCGTTTCGCCCACTCCTAGCGGGGATTTCTCAGGCCGGTCGGATCGTCTGCGCCAAGCGATCGCCTTCGAGGTGGCGCGGGCGCGGGCCCTGCTGGCCGCCGGTCTGCCGCTCGTCGCGGCCGTGCATGGACGGCCAAAGCTTGCGCTGGCCGGCTTCGTTGCCGGTGGCGAAGCGGCTCTAGAGGCGATCGAGCGAGCCGATTTCGACGTGCTCGGCGCTGTCGCACGGCCCAGCATTCGCCAGCGCGTGCAGCTGATGGCGAGCATGCTGGCGCGCAGCCGCAGCAGATGGACAGACGAATCATCCCTCGATGATTCGCGGGGACGTTCCTCTGGTCCCTGCCAGGACGAGGTCGAAACATCCGCTGATACCGCCAGCCCGACCCCGCCGCCGCAATGAATCCGACTGAAGCCTACGAGCACTGCGAGTCGCTGACGCGCCGCGCGGCCGCCAACTTCTACTACGGCATCAGGCTGCTCCCGCGCCAGAAGCGCCTCGCCACCTGCGCGGTCTACGCCTTCGCGCGGAGGATCGACGACATCGGCGATGGGCAGATCGATCGGGCTCGAAAGTCAGAGCTGCTGAACGTGGCCGAGCAGGCATTGCAAGCTGCCTCGACGTCGAGCATCGACCCGGTGATCGTGGCGCTTGCCGACGCGCACGAGCGCTTCTCGCTGCCGATCGAGGCGCTCGAGGATCTGATCGCCGGCGTACGCATGGACGTCGAGGGCGCGAGCTATGAGAGTTTCGAGGATCTGCTCGTCTACTGCCGCCTAGTCGCCGGGTCGATCGGCAGGCTGTGCCTGGCGATCTTCGGCGCTCGCGAGCAAGAGCAGGCGCACCGTCTCGCCGACGATCTCGGCGTCGCCCTGCAGCTGACGAACATTCTGCGCGACCTGCGCGAGGACGCGACGCTCGGGCGCGTCTACATTCCGCGCGAGGATCTGCGGCGCTACCAGGTGAGCGATGAGGGGCGCTTCGAGGGTGGGGAGGGTCAGCTCGACGCGCTCACGCGCTTTCAGGCACGGCGAGCCGGCGAATGGTTCGACCGCGGATTGGAGCTCGTGCCGCTGCTGGATCGCCGCAGCGGCGCTTGCGTGCTTGCGATGGCCAACATCTATCGGGGTGTGCTCAGATGCATCGAAGACGATCCCGAGCGCTCGCGGGCTGTGCGCGTGTCGCTGCCGATCTGGGAGAAGGGCTGGGTGGCGAGCCGCAGCATTCTCACGGCCACGCTCAAGCGGCCGCCGGTCCGCGATCGGCGTTGGCAGCTTCCTTGAGCGCATGTCCGCGCGTGACCCTGCTCAGCCGTTGGGTGCGCCTGGGAGCGGACCGTTGAGCGCGTGGCGACTGTTTTGCGTGGGTGGGGTTGGGCTCGCTTGAGTTCACGGCGGCTGTCTCGCCTGGAACGCGCGAGGCTCGCTTGAGCGCGCGGCGCGTGATCGTACTCGGCGGCGGCCTCGCCGGGATCACTGCGGCGCTCGACTGCGCGGAGGCTGGCGCACTGGTGACACTGCTCGAGGTGCGCCCACGCCTTGGCGGCGCCGCCTACTCATTTGAGCGCGAAGGGCTGTTGCTCGACAACGGTCAGCACGTGTTCCTGCGCTGCTGCACGGCCTATCGAGGGCTGCTCGCACGTTTGGGCAGCGGGCAGCGCGTGACGATCCAGCCGCGCCTGGAGATACCCGTGCTGAGTCCACATCGTCGCGGAGTCGTGTTGCGCCGCAACGGGCTGCCGGCACCCTTGCATCTGGCAGGTGCGCTGCTGAGCTACTCCCACCTCACGTTGGCGCAGCGTCTGCGTGCCGCCCGCGCAGCGCTCGCGCTGGGACGGCTCGAGCTGGGCAAAGCCTCCGGCACACTGGGCGAGTGGCTGGCCGCTCACGGCCAGGACGCCGCGAGCGTGGCCGCCCTGTGGGATCTGATCGCGCTGCCGACGCTCAACCTGCCGGCCGCGGAGGGCTCGCTTGCACTCGGTGCCTTCGTGCTGCAGACGGGGATGCTGCGCCACAACGACGCAGGCGACATCGGCTTTCACATGCGGCCCCTGAGCGAGACGCTGGGCGATCCGGCGGCTCGTGTGCTGGACCAGGCGGGAGTCGATGTACGGCTTGGAGTCCGTGTCGAAGCGGTGGAGCGTATCGAAGCCGTAGAGCAGGCCGAAGCGGGCAAGCGGGTCGCGGCGGAGGTGGCTGAGGTAGCGCGTGTCGTTCCTGAACTCGATGCCCCACGCACGCGCGGGGGGCATCCCATTTTTCGGAGCAGGGAATGCACACTGCGCGTGCGCGCCGGTGGCGATGATTTGGAGGCCGACGCGATCGTGTGCGCGCTGCCCCACGAGCGCGCGAGTACTCTGCTCGAGCCGCTGCTCGGCGAAGAGGCAAGCCGCTGGAGCAGGCTGGGCGCCTCGCCGATCATTAACGTTCATATCGTGTATGACCGGCGTGTGTGTGACCTGCAGTTCGCGGCCGGGGTGGGCACGCCCGTTCAGTACGTGTTCGATCGCAGCGAGGCCGCGGGACTCGGCGACGGGCAGTATCTGGCGATATCGCTGTCCGGTGCCGCGGGGGAGATGGAGCTCTCCTCAGAGCGGTTGCGCGAGCGCTATGTGGCCGCGATAAGGGATCTGTTTCCCGGCGCTTGCGGAGCGGTCGTGCGCAGCGTGCACGTCAGCCGAGAGCACGCCGCCACTTTCGCCGCGCGTCCTGGCACGGAATCCTTGCGTCCCGATCCACGAACGAGTGTGGCCGGTCTCGTAATGGCCGGGGCTTGGACGAACACGGGCTGGCCGGCGACGCTCGAGGGGGCCGTGCTCAGTGGGCACGCCGCTGCACGGGAGGTGTTCGCGTGAGTCGAGAGTCACAACGTCTGGAATGCTTTGCATGAGCCGGCACGTCGCGGCGCCTGAGATGTTTGCATGAGCGACCTGCTCGTTGCTGCCCCGTTGCGTCTGGAGGCGCTTGCGATCAAGGCCGGAGGCAGGAAGCTGCGCATCCAAAAGACCGGGATGGGCCCTGAGCGCTCGCGAGCGGCGGTCCCAAAGCTGCGTAGCGACCGGGCCGCTGCGCTGGCGGTGATGGGCGTGTGTGGCGGACTTGACGAGCATTGCGAGCCGGGTGACGTCGTTATCGCCGACGAGCTGCTCGACGGGGAGCGCGACGAGCAGGCCGAGATGGGTGTCGGTGAGAGCAGCGACGCAAAGCAGGTAGGCCAGCCCGTGCGCCTCATCTGTCCTTCGGCCGGGCCGCTCGCGGAGGCGCTTCAGCGACGCGGGATCGCCGTGCGCAAGGCGGCGGTGGTATCGGTGGCACACATCGCTCACGGTGTGAAGCGTGTCGAGCTGCGCGAACGCGGAGGTGTCGTCGTGGACATGGAGTCGGCGTGGCTCGCCGGCGGCGCGCAGGGGCGACCGTTCGCGGTGATCCGCGTCGTGGCCGACACGCCCTCGCGTGAGGTCACGCGTCCGCTGCTGACATTGGCGGGAGCGGCGCGCGCGGCGCTATCGTTGCGTCGAGTAGCGACGGTGCTCGAAGAGCTGGTGCGCGAGCAGGGAGCGCACACTGTGCTCGGCGGGGCCGGATCGGGTCTCAGGGCTCTCTCCGAGGGGCCCGCGGCAGACGAGCGAGGTTGCTGATGGCGGTTCCGGTTAGACAGGGCGCGCGAATGGGTTGGTACTTGACGCGTCAGCGCTTGGCGCGGCGCGAGAAGTTTCCGCTGATCGTGGAGCTGGAGCCGCTGTTCCAGTGCAACCTGGCCTGTGCCGGCTGTGGCAAGATCCAGCAGCCTGAGCACGTGTTGCGCCAGCGCATGTCAGTCGAGCAGGCGGTCGGTGCGATCGAGGAGAGCGGCGCGCCGATGGTCTCGATCGCCGGCGGCGAGCCTTTGATTCACCCTGAGATCCACGTAATCGCCTCTGAGCTGATCAAGCGCAAGCGCTTTGTGTATCTGTGCACCAATGCGATCCTCCTGGAGCGCAAGCTCGTCGACTTCAAGCCGAGCCCGTATTTCGCATGGGCGATCCACATGGACGGCCTGCAGGAACGCCACGACGCCTCGGTCGAACGCGAGGGCGTGTTCGACAAGGCGGTGTCGGCGATTCGCGCTGCCAAGGCCGCCGGCTTTCGCGTGACGACCAACACCACCTTCTTCACGCACGACTCGCCCAAGACGGTGCGCGACGTGCTCGATTTTCTCAACGACGACCTCGAAGTCGACGAAATGATGATCTCGCCCGCCTATGCATATGAGAAGGCGCCCGACCAGGAGCATTTCCTCGGCGTGCGCCAGACTCGTGAGCTGTTCAGCGAGGCATTTGCGGGTGGGCGGCGCAAGAAGTGGCGCCTGAATCACAGTCCCCTGTTCCTCGACTTCCTCGAAGGCAAAGCCGAATTCGACTGCACTGCCTGGGGGATACCGAGCTATTCGCTGTTTGGCTGGCAGCGTCCGTGTTACCTGATGTCAGACGGCTACGCTGCCACGTACGAAGAGCTGATCCAAACGACCGACTGGAGCAAGTACGGTCGCGGCAAAGACCCGCGTTGTGAGAACTGCATGGCACATTGTGGATATGAGCCCACAGCTGTGCTGAAGACAACCCATTCGTTGCGCCAGTCGGTTCGTGCCCTGGTCAGCTGAGGCTTACGTTCCGGCCGCTCAGCACGGTCGGAACTCGACTATACGACTATTGCGGTGTGGCGTCCGGTGTCTCCACATCCGCTCGGCTGCGGCGGATGTCCTGCCAGGTCATGCCCTCCCTGAGCAACGCCGGCACGCCGAGGCTGAGTGCCGTGAGCAACTCGATCGCCTGCAGGATGATGCCGTAGGCCAGGCCCTGCCCGGCGCCGACCCCGTATGCGGCAAGCACAACCAGACAGGCTGCCTGGAAAACACCGACGTTCGAGGGGGTTGCAGGCAGCACGGCGCTGACATTGACGACCAGCAGGATCGCTGCCGCCGTCACCGGCGTGGCTTGCGGGTTCAGGCCGAGCGCAAGGATGACCATGTAGCAGGAGCCCCACTGCAGCGTCCAGGCGAGCAGTTGCGCGCCCACTGCGGGAACTCCGTAGCGGGGCTTTGCGAACGCGACCAGGCCCTGGCGCCCGAGGCGTAGTAGTCCGGCGAAGGCGATCGCCCCGGTGCGGATGCGCGCGCTGCGAGAACGCTGGGCCAGACGCAGCAGGGGAGGGACACCGAGCACGAACAGCGCCACGAACACCGGCGCCGCGACCACGGCCTCCAAGGCCGATGCGTGGCCACGCAGCAGCGGCACGCTGGAGAACGTAACGGCGGCAAGGATCCCGAGCGCCACAAGGTTGATGAGCGTCTGCGAGAAGACTGTGCCGGCGACGACCGGGATCGTGCGCGTTGCGGGGCCCTGCAGGCGACGGCTCAGCACCACCACGCGCGTCGGCTCGCCGAGCCGGCCCGGGAAGACGGCGGAGGCCATCACGCCAATCATCGTGGCCCGCACGATCGGCGCCCACCGCAGCAGTTGGTCAGGCAGTGCGGCACGAAGGATGGCGTGCCAGGACACCGAGCGCGCCAGCAGCGAGAGCATCATCAGCGCGAGCGCCAGCACGAGCCAGCCTGGGCTTGCCGAGATCAGCGCGTGGCCGACCCGCGGCAGATTCAGTCGACTGAGTGCGTAGACGAGCAGCGCTGCGAGCGCGAGCACGGCTGCCACGATGCCGACGCGTCGCGCGGTGCGATGTCGAGTGGGCGCAGTGCTCATTGGAGGGGTTGTCTATCAGAGCCCCGTACCGTCCGTTGCCGTCGGCTGAGCTGGGCGCAACGACCGCCACATACGTGTAAGTCGAGCGACTCTGGGGTTGCGTGGGCGACCGTCCAACCGTTCCAAGCCGGCACATCGATAGCGGGCCTCGTGGAACCCTGCGAATCGTTCTAATTGTATTAGCCGGAGTCCTATTTTTAGCATACGAGTGATCCGAAGATGGGACTTCATACGCAACAGTAATAATCGATTACTACAAAACTGAATAGGTTTCGTCAGCGGCTGGGTAGTATCGAAATATGGATCGTAAGGGGTGCTCTTCTGGAGTTGGCTGATCCGGACTTTCATATGACGCTACAGGCCAAATGGAGCGTCGGTGGACCCGTCCTCCGGAGCTGCGCTCACATGTAGTGAGCGAGATTGGGGATGATCAGAGTCATGACGCAAGATCAAAATATTGCGATCACACTGTCGCCGGCGCAGATCGAGCAAGTGATCCGCTCTGTCGGCCATGCCGGCAACGGCACGGTCTCGAGTCTGCTGATGGCCGCACTGGACAACGCCCATACCGAGCCGAACGGTGGCCATCGCGCTCGCCACTCTCTACACGAAGAGACCAAACTCGCGCTCTCGAACGCGCTGGGTGATCCGCAGCTCTCGCAGTCGCTGTTGCGTGGGTTGGCGATTCTCTCCTGTTACGGACCAGAGCGGTCTTGGCGAGCGATCATCGACCTCGCCAAAGAGCTGGACATGTCCCCGTCGACAACTCACCGTTATGTGAAGACGCTGCGCGCGGTCGGTCTGCTCGAGCAAAATCCGACGACACGCGAGTATCGCCCTGTGGCAGTCTGAGGGCTCACCTGATCCAGCGGCGCCGGCGTTCGCCGGCAGCCCAGCGCTCGCCTCGGGCTGGCTCGCGGTTTGGCGTGTTCTCGCGGTTTCGTAGTGTGCTGCCCGAGCCTTTCTTGCATGCCGCCTCGGTTTCGCACTTCATCAGCTTTGACTTACTGTTGCGAGGTTGGTCAGCGGCCTTCGTAAGTCGCGCGACCGGGCCCCTCCTCGAGGAATGAGCGCACCGCCCGCTTGAGATCTTCGGTTGCGAACAGGTCGCCTGCGAGTTCTGGCACGCGCTTGTCGGCGTCATGGACGCCACCTTCGTCCAGGCAAGCTCGCACGATCGCCTTGGTCGCGGCGTGCGCGCGCGTTGGTCCGTCGGCGAGCTTACGCGCAAACGCATGCGCCGCCTCGTCGAAGCCTTCGTCCGGAAAGACTCGGTTGACTACGTTCCAACGCTCGAGCGTGGTGGCGTCGTACAGCTCGCCGGTCATCACCAGCTCGCGTGCCCGCGCCGGTCCGGCCCGCTCTGCTAGGCGCTGGGTGCCACCCATTGCCGGAGTCAGGCCCACAACCGTCTCGACCAGGCCGAAGCGCGCCGACTCGGCCGCCAGCAGGATGTCGCATCCGAGCGAGAACTCGAATGCGGCCGTCAGGCACAGCGAGTGCGCGGCGAAGACAGTGGGCAGCGGCAGCTGCTCGAGCCGATGGACGAGGTCGAGCAGGCTCACCCACATCGCGGCGGCGTCTTCCGGGCTGAGGCCGTCAAAGACGTGTACGTCCACACCGCCGCTGACGACTCGTCCCTGCGCTCTGACGAGTAGCCCGCGCGGGGGTGATGCTGCGAGCTCGTCGACCGTGTCGGAGAGCTCACCCATCAACTGCTGGTCGAACAGGTTCAAGGGCGGGCTGTCGATACTCACGATCGCGAGCGGGCCGTCTTGGTCGAGTTGGACGAGGCTCATCGGGTCGGCTCCATATGCGGCGAGAGCCTACACGGACGTGCACCCGCACGGTTCGATCGGCGGCAACGGCGCGAGCGGGCCCGACCGTGTTCGATAGCTGTTCGAGAACCGTTCGAGAACCGTCTGAGGATGCTTGAGGCCATGGTTGAGACTGCGGTCGATATCGCACTCGAGAGCGCGAGGGCGGGATCGCGTCCAAGGATGGGGCTCATTCCGGGGCCCGGACCCTGCATATGCTCTATTCGAATGTTTCTGACTCCTCTGCACAAGGCCGATCAGCGAATGTCTCCTCCCAGTAGTCGACAAAAGTCAAAAGAACCCGCAAAGCCATTGGTTATCGATGAGGTTGCAAGCGCCGACGGGTGCGCTCGGGGTAAACGACCCGGCGGTGGACATCCGACCGACGCGGTTGCTGGAGTATTGTCCACAGACAGGATCCGTCGGTCAGCTGGAAAGGCAGGGGTGGAGTTGAGGCGGAGATCCAGAGGGCTCGGTGAGGCGGCCCCGATAGCGATATCGGGGCGTTTGTTCTCGCGAGCGATACTGAAACCTAGAGTGACCATCGCCTTCATCCTCTTTCTGACCGTCACTTCTCGTAGCCGCTGTGTCGACCGCGAGTGGCTCGGAGTGCTCTGATGCTGCAATTGGACGAGGTCGTAAAGCACTACCGCGTGGGCGACGGAGAGATCGTGCGCGCTGTGGACGGCCTGAGCCTGTCGGTGGCGGCGGGTGAGCTGGTGGCACTCTACGGACCCAGCGGCTCGGGAAAGACGACGTTGCTGATGCTGATCGCGGGCCTGCTGGTTCCAGACAGCGGCCATGTCAGAGTCAACGGGCGGGATGTCTCCAGGCTCTCGGCGCGCGAGCGGGCGCACTACCGGCGCTCCGAGCTCGGTTTCATCCGCCAGTCGTTCGATCTGATCCCCGGAGTCCGCGCCGACGACAACGCCGCGCTGAAGCTGTTGGCGAGCACCGGACGGCGCGACGCGCAACGTCGAGTGGCGCCGTTGCTGGAGCGGCTTGGGCTCAACGGGCGCGCCCAACAGCGTGCCGAGCAGCTCTCGATGGGCGAGCGCCAGCGGGTCATGATCGCACGAGCTCTCTCCACCGGACCCAGCCTCGTACTTGCCGACGAGCCCACCGGTAGTCTCGACACCGATCGCGGTCGAGAAGTGCTTCGTCTGCTCAGCGAGGTGTGTCACGAACGCGACGTGGCTGTGCTGCTTGTCACGCACGATCCCAGGGCGGCCGCATTCGCCGATCAAGTGCATGCTTTGCGCGACGGTCGACTCGTCGAATACGAGCCGGACCGCGAGTATGAGCCGTTCAGCTCGCAATGAGTAGAGGATGCGCCGCAGCTTGCCGCGGCCGAGCAGGAATATGAGGCTCTCGACGATCTTCTACCTCTACCGTGTGCGTCTGCGTGCGAGGTTGGTGCAGGAGCTGCTGGCGGTCGCCGGCATCGCCGTCGGTGTTGCGCTGCTGTTCGCCTCGCAGGTGGCCAACACGAGCCTCGCAGGCTCGGTTGAGCGTGTCACGAACGGACTCGTCGGCGAAGCACGACTGCAGCTGGCTGCCCGCGATCCGCAGGGCTTCAGCGAACGGCTGTTTGCCGAGGTCGATCGGCTCCCAGGCGTGCAGGCTGCCGCACCGGTCCTCCAGCGCAGCGTGAACGTGATCGGTCATGGCGGGGCGGCTTCCGTCGATCTCGTGGGCGTCGATTCGCGCTTCGTGGCCCTTGACGGTCGGCTGCTCGCGCGGGTGAGCGCCGCGCGACTCTCCCAACAGCAGGGTCTTGCGCTGCCGGCGCCCGTGATCCAGCAGATCGGTGCCGGTCCACTTCAAACGGTCCGCTTTCAGGTCGGCGATCGCAGTGTCGACACGCTGGTCGCTGTGATCCTGCAGGCGAGCGACATCGGCGAACTGGTCGATAGCCCCTTGGCGATAGCTCCGCTGAGACTCGCCCAGAATCTCGCCGGAATGCAGGGCGCCATCAGTCGCATACTCGTCGAGCCGCGCCCCGGACAGGATCGCGAAGTAGAACGAGAATTGAAGCGGATCGCAGGCCGGCAGTTGGATGTGCTTCCCGCGAACTTCGAGGCGACTGTGTTTGGCCAGGCCGAGGGCCCAACTACCCAATCAACGGAGCTGTTCTCGGCCATAAGCGCACTCGTGGGCTTTCTGTTCGCGTTCAACGCGATGCTGCTCACGGCGCCCCAGCGGCGCAACCTGATCAACGATCTGCGTCTCGACGGCTATTCGCCGCTGGAGATCGTGGAGGTGATGCTGTTCGACGCGGTGGTACTCGGGCTTGCAGGCTCGCTACTCGGGCTGCTGCTGGGAGAGCTGCTCTCCCACGGTCTGTTGCAGGCCAATCCGGGCTATCTCTCATTCGCCTTTCCCGTGGGCTCTTTGCGGATCGTCAGTTGGCAAAGCGTTGCGCTCGCGACGGCCGGTGGGCTGCTCGCATCGGTCATCGGGGTCACGGTTCCTCTACGAGCAGAGATCTTCGGTCGTCAGTCACGGGCGGCACACAAGTCCGTCGGCTCGCCGGCGATGAGAGTCATTGCCCTCCTGCTGGCCGGCCTAGTCGGGTTGGCGATCACAACCACAATCCTTATCGTAGGGATCTCCAGTGTGCCGATGGCTGTGGTGGCGTTTATCAGTCTGGTGTTTTCGCTTTTGCTGATCCTGCCGATCGCTTTCAGTGGGCTGGTGGCTTTGTTCGACATGGTTCAGCGTCCGGTCATGGGCGTCTCGCCCAGAATCGCGGTCATCGAGCTGCAGTCCAACTCCACGCGTGCGCGATCGCTGGCGATCGCGGCGACGGGAGCGATCGCCGTGTTCGGCAGCGTCGCGATCGAGGGGGCACGACAGAACCTTCAGAGCGGGCTCGATCGAGTCTCACGTGAAATGACGCGGGTCACCGACATCTGGGTCTCGCCTGGCGGAAAGTCGAACACGATCGGCACAACACCGTTTGACAATCGGTTGCAGGGAGCACTGGAGCTCGTGCCTGGGGTTGCGCGTGTGAGCATCTATCGCAGTGGCTTCTTGGATGTCGGAGATCGACGCACGCTTGTGCTCGCACCGCCGCGCACCACTTCAAGCCTGATTCCGCCAAATCAGATCGTTACCGGAGACTGGGCACTTGCCAATCAGCGAGTGCGGCTGGGCGGTTGGGTGGCGCTATCTCAGGCGCTTGCAAGCGAACTGCACTTGCATGTGGGGCAAGCCTTTGTATTGCCCACACCTCGCCCGATGCGATTCCGTCTGGCTGCGATCACGACTAACTTCGGCTGGCCGCCTGGTGCGGTGATCCTCAATGCCGATGACTACGCGCACGCCTGGGGCAGTCCCGATCCGAGCGCTTATGAGGTGGCGGTCAAGCCAGGGGTGTCTATTGAGATCGTTCAGGGGGAGATACGGCGGCTGCTTGGTCGGCAGGCGCCACTTATGGTTCAGAGCGCATACGAACGTGAACAGGCGTATCGCTCGACCCAGCGACAGGGACTGTCGCGTCTAAGTCAGATCGCAGCACTCGTGCTGATCGCCGCGGCGCTCGCAATGGCGGCGGCGATGGGTGCCATGATCTGGCAACGCCGTCCACGTCTCGCCGGTATGAAGGTTGACGGATTCGACCAGGGAGAGTTGTGGCGCGCGCTCTTGTGTGAGAGCGCGCTGCTGCTTGGAGCTGGATGCTCGATCGGTGCAGTGTTCGGTCTATATGGCCAGCTGTTGCTGAGCCACGCGTTGGTGAGCGTCACAGGCTTCCCTGTTGTCTTTACGATAGGTATTCCAATTGCTATTGGAATATTCGCGATCGTCACCGCTGTAGCTGTGGCGATCGCGGCATTGCCTGGCTACCTCGCGACACAGGTGAAACCCGCCCTTCAAGACTGACCGAGCACGCGTCCTGCCTGCCCGAGAAGTCGATGCAGGGTGCCGTCAAAGATACGAGCCGTATCTCCTTTGGGCAGACAAAGGCGCTTTTGGCTGCGGTTGTGCGTGAGTTGCGCTGGGGGCTGAGAGCGGTCGCGCTGGAGGTGGACGAGTGGCGCGCGAGGGCGGCGGTGATTCCAGACCAGACGATTCGACACGACGCGCTCATGTCGCTCGAGAACAAGCGCGGCAACACCGATGGCGCCGCGCTTTTCTGGATACTACCCGACAGTCGCAGGCCCAATCTGCTGCGGCTGCTTGTGACTTACGAGATCATGTGCGACTTCCTTGACAGCGTGAGTGAGCGTGGGGCAGGAGCCGGTCTGGCAAATGGGCGACAGCTGCACCTGGCTTTTACCGAGGCACTCGATCCAGATGTACCCATCTCAGACTATTACCGTCACCACCCGTGGCGCGACGACGGCGGCTATCTGCGGCTGCTGGTGGAATTATGTCGCGCCGCATGTGTGCTGCTTCCGTCCTATATGGCGATTCGCCCGACATTGATACGGGCCGCGACGCTCGCGCAGGTACAGGGCCTCAATCACGAGATCGATCCAAGTCTGCGCGATGCGACTCTGCGCAAATGGACGGCGCAGGAGTTCGCTGAGCGATTAGACCTCGCCTGGTACGAGTTGTCGGGCGCCGCGAGCACCTGGATCTCGGTGTTGGCGCTGCTGGCGCTCGCCGCCGAGCCAGGACGCCAGCCTCAGGAGGCTGTAGACACCTATGCTGCCTACTTCTGGGTATGTCTCGCGGCCACCGTGCTCGACAGCTATGTCGACGAGGCTGAGGACACCGCCAACGGCGATCACAGCTATTTCGCCCACTACCCCACAAAAGAGGAGGGCGTACGCCGCGCGCATGAGATCGTGCGACGAGCCTCTCGTGAAGCACGAAAACTGCGTGACGGTAATCGTCACACGGTGATCGTCGCTTGTATGGTTGCCCTGTATCTCTCCAAGGACAGCGCGCTCTCTCCTGAGATGGCCGCGACGAGCCGGATGCTGCTGCGCTCTGGTGGCCCACTGGCGGCGATGCTCGGCCCGGTGCTGCGCAGTTGGCGAGCGGCGTATTCACTGCGGGGCGCCTAAGGTTCTTTCAGAACTGCGGCTTTGCCTCGGCGAAGCGCTCCAGTCCGTCATCGGGAATCGGCTCCCACGGCGCGGCGTAGGCAACGTAGGTGCGCCAGCTCGGGCGTATCCTCGGGTCCTCGTCGAAGGCGCCCATACGCACGCTCACCTGGGTAGGGTCCTCTGCGCTGCGACTGAACAAATGTGAGCCACAGACGCTGCAAAAGCACTTCTCGTGGCCTCCGTCCGGGTGTCGCCAACCCCTCAGTAGAGCCTCTCCTTGCAAGAGTCGCAGCGCGCGACCATCGATCCGCGCTTGCGCCGATGCGGCCGTCCCGGTTCGGCGCTGGCAGCGAGTACAGTGGCAGTAGCCAGCGCCGTGAGGTGGCTCGCTGAGCACAAAACGCACTCCGCCGCACAGGCAGCCTCCGGTTATCGAGGCATCGCTCATGACCGACATTCTGGCATCTGTCTTGTGCCGGGAGCCAAGCGAAGGTAAACGACGCGAGAGCCAAACGTGCGTGTCTCGACCAGCTCCAGGTTGATCTGTTTCTCCAGGGTCGGGAAGTAGGGTGTGCCGCCGCCGAGTAGGACCGGGCTGACGAACAGTCGCCACTCGTCGATCAGCCCCAGCTTCATACAGGCACGGGCGAGGCCGGCGCCGCCGACGGCGATGTCCTTTCCGGGCTGTTCCTTGAGCCTCGAGACCTCCTCGCCGACGCCGTCCCTGGCCAGCCTGGTGTTGCCCACCACGCTCTGAAGCGTCGTGGAGAACACGACCTTCGGCAAGGCCTTCCAGATTTGGGCGAACTTGACTTGCTCCGCGGCCAGCGGACTCTCCTCAGCGGTCTCCCAGTAGACCATCGTTTCATAGAGCCGCCGTCCGCAGAGATGCACACCAGTCTCCTGTATGTGCTGGGTGTGGAGGAGAAACAGCTCCTCGTCGGGTACCGACCAGTCGATCGCGCCATCGGGTCCGGCGATATAGCCGTCCAGCGACACAGTCATCGAATAGATCAACTTCCGCATCACGGTCCTCCTTCGGAAGAGTCAGCCCGTCACCAGCCGACCATAAAACGAAAAAACCCTGCGATCAGCAGGGCTTTTTGCGAAGCGGCTGAAGGGACTCGAACCCTCGACCTTCTGCATGGCAAGCAGACGCTCTAGCCAACTGAGCTACAGCCGCGCGGGCGCATAACTATAGACCAGGGGCGCTGTGGAGCGCTGAACTGGCGGGCACCAGCTCGCTGGTGACGAGTCCTTGCTCTTTGGTTAGATCGTCGACGATCGGAAACAGCGCCGCAATGCGCTCTGGGGTGTCGATCGTCTCGGTCACTACGGGGACGTGGCGGCGGATCGAGAATAGGCGGTCGCCGTGGGGCTCATGGTCTCCGTGAAAGCCCCAGATCCCACGCATCGAGGTGGCGCCGGCGGCGTTCGCGGCGCGCAGGCGCCTGACGAGCTCGACGTATGCCGATCTACGCTCCTGTACCGCCGCCTCTGAGATCACGACCGTGAGCTTCTGGCGGATGTCCATGCCGTACGCACCGGTCGAAGTCTCGTCGTGGGGTGGTTCGAGCAGCAATCCATCTCGCTTGCATACGCGTACGCCCTCCAGTGTGAACAATGGTTCGTTGAGCATCCGCTCGAGACGACCGATCGCCGCGTTGATCTGGCGCTGGTCGCCCACGCTGACCACCATCAGCGGCACGTTCTGGTTGCGGGCAAAGAAACGAGCCCGCTCGCGTGCGCCGTCGCGAGTGCCGTCCACTCCGAACAGCACCGTCGCGCCGGCCACGCCGCTTTCGTGCAGGGTTCGGCATATGGCGGTGAAGGCTGGGGATCCGTCGATTCGCTCATGGCGGCCCAGGTACACCGTCAGCTTTGTCGCTTGCGCAGGATCTTGAACAGCTTGCCCTCGGGTGGTCCCTTCGACGAGCGATCGCTCGGCCGCTCCGGAGGCGATCTCCTGCTCGCTCTCACGAGCGCTGCCGTATAGCCGAGCACGCTCGAGCGTCACCAGACCTTCGTGGTCGATCGAGCTCACATCCGCGCGCAGCCGTTCGATTTGCTCGCGGCCATCGACCGCCACGCAGACGAGCGGAAGATCTTCGGAGAGTGTCAGCAGACGGTCGCTGCGAAGACGGTGCTTAGCTCCGAACCCCTGCACTCCACGCAGCAGAATGCTGCTGCGGATCTCGTGGCGGGCGTGGATGTCCAGTAGTTCGTCGGCCAGCAGTACGCCTTTTACCCGGCTTCGCTCGCCGAAGTAGGTGGTGAGCTTCAACCCTTCCTGGCTCAACTCTCACCGCCCCGGATGAGAGGTTGGCCGACGGTATTCGGGCAAGCACTCACAGCGTCCCGCCAAGCGAGCGGCCAAGCAGAGCTGCGCCAAGCCCCACGAGCACGCTTACGAGTACGTTGAGGGCGCTCGCAAGCAACTGCCCGTCCTCGCCAAGACGGTGGGTCTCGAGCATCCATGTCGAGAACGTTGTGTAAGAGCCGATCGTCGCCGATCCCGCTAGCGTCAGTGCTTCGCCCGAGAGCGCAAGCCCGGTGAGCAGGCCGAGGACGAAGGCGCCGCTCGCGTTCACCGCCAGTGTGCCCACGGGGAAGCTCACGGAACTGCGCGCGGAAACCGCTCCATCGAGCAGAAAGCGGGCAAGTGAGCCGAGGCTTCCCAAGACCGCCACGCCGATCCATGCGGCCGCGCTCATGCGATCGTCCGCACTCGACGCACGAGCGCAGAGGTGCCGAACACAGCGAAATATCCGCCCAGCACGCTCGCGAACAAGTAGCCGACGGCAAGCCCATAGCGATGTCGATCGGCCATTTGCAAAAGCTCGATCTGCACGGTCGAAAATGTTGTAAGTGCGCCGCACAGACCCGTGCCCAGCAATGGCCGGCGCAGGGTGGATACGGGTAGGCGCTCCTGCAAGCGTGTCACGAGATAGCCGAGCATCAGCGCTCCGGTCATGTTCACCGCGAAGGTTGCCCATGGCCAGCTCCCGGCAGCTGTAGGGAGGGCCCGATCCACGGCGATGCGGATGAGCGCACCGGCAGCACCACCGACGGCGATCGCGAGCAGCTCGAAGCGGTCGATGCGTGGATCGGAGATGTTCTCGGAAGTGCGCTTGGGGGAGGCTATGGGTGTCCTTACACGATGCCGGCCTGCGGCCGGGAGGGTCGGAGGGACCTTAAGGGTCCGGTCAGATAGTCCGCCCACTCGGCTCACGCCGTGAAATTCGACGGGATCGCTCATCCGTGAGAACCGACGCGCAGGGCACATACCGACCGCCGTCACCTCGCGAGAGCAGCCCGCGCAGTTCCAGCTCGGTGAGCGCCACGGCAACCTCGTCAGAATGTATGCCGCCTGCCGCCAGCTTTGCCAGCGTGTCTTGTCCACCGCCCACCAGCTCGAGCACATTTGCGAGCCGCGGTTGGAGATCCAACGCGGTGAGCGACTGGTGAGAGGCTTCGTAGATGCCTACTCCGTAGAGCACGTCCAGCGCATCCTGGGGTCCTCTGACGAGCCGCGCTCCGTTCACGAGCAGCTGATTGGTGCCTCTGGAGCCAGGCGAGCTGACGCGCCCGGGCACCGCCGCGACGTATCTTGCGCGCGAGGATGCGACGTTTGCGCAGGCAAGATCCCAAGGCTTGTCTGCTGCCTCGACGACGATTACGAGTTGGGCAAGCAGCCCCAGCGTGCGAGCGCTCGCGTATGCCCACCAACGGCGTGTCCGTGAGCTTGCGTGGCTCTCGGCCATCGAACAACCGCTCTCCAGGACGCGACGGTAAAGCGGGGCATGCCATGCCGGGGTACAGCGCTCGACGCCGGCGCTCATCACGGCCAGCGGCGCGCCATCGGCTTCGAGCGCTCCGGCAAGGGCGGCGCTTGGGATGCCTTCGGCGAAATCGCTCGCGACGGTGACGCCTGATGCGGCGAGTCCCCGAGCGAGCTCACGTGCGACCTGCATGCCGTAGTCGCTGGCCCTGCGCGTCCCTACGATCGCCACGACCTTCTCCTCGAGTAGGCCTCGTAGACGCTCGACCCCACCGCGCAGCTCGAACGAGTGTGGGCTGAGCGCGTCCTCGCGCAGGCTTCGTGGATACGCTGCGTGGTGGCGGCAAAGCGCCTGTGGCTGCCCATCTCGACACCTGGGCGGCGGCTGCCACTCGGCGTAGGCGGCGTGTAGCTCGGCCCGACGATGTCGGGCGACTGCCTCGATCAGCTCCAGATCCGGCAGCTCGAGCAGGCTCCAAAAGCTCGATTGATCGTGGCGCTGGATCTCACGGTCCAGTCGACCGCCGAGCTTTGCCAACAGCCAGGCTCGTCGCGCGCACTCTTGGCAGACGCCGCTCATGCCGCTCTACGCCCGGAGAGGCCGACCTCGGGTCGCAGCGCGAGCGCTCGTGAGATCTGCTCGCCGCCGACGCGCTCGCGGCCCTGCAAGTCGGCAAGCGTACGTGCGACGCGCAGAGCGCGGTGCTGTCCGCGAGCGCTCAGCAGACCGCGCTCGCGCGCGCGAGCCATTATCTGCTCGCCTTGCCGGTCGAGCTTGAGATGTCTGCGCAGCATCGGCGCATCCATCTGCGCGTTTACGAGAACGCCCTCTGCTCGCAACCTCCTGGCTTGACGCTGGCGTGCTTCGACCACTCGCTCCCGAGCCTGTGCAGAGCTCAGCGGAGGTTCGTCGGCTAGATGGTCGGCGGTCGTGCGCTCCACGTGCACCAGCAGATCGATGCGGTCGAGCAACGGCCCGCTCAAGCGGCGGCGGTGGCGCGCGAGGTCCGCTTCGCGACATGCACAGCGCTCCCGCTCGCCTGCGTATCCGCATGGACAGGGGTTGGTCGCGGCGATCAACATGAAGCGCGCCGGATAGACCGCCGAGTGGCGCGCCCTCACGATTGACACGCGACCGTCCTCCAACGGTTGGCGCAGCGCCTCGAGTGTCGGGCGCGCGAACTCCGAGAGCTCGTCGAGGAAGAGCACGCCATTGTGGGCGAGCACCACCTCTCCGACCCATCCGCGCCGCGCGCCGCCAATCAGCCCCGCGGTTGTGATCGAGTGGTGGGGTGCTCGAAAAGGCCGCTCGGTAAGCAGCCCGCCGCCCGTGAGCTTGCCGGTTGCGCTGTGAATGCGCATCACTTCGATCGCCTCAGAGCGCTCGAGTGGGGGCAAGATCGAGGGAAGGCGCCCGGCAAGCATCGTCTTGCCGGTCCCAGGAGAGCCGCTGAGAAGACTGTTGTGGGCTCCGGCCGCCGCGACGACGAGTGCCTGGACTGCCTGGTCCTGGCCGCGAACATCGCGCAGATCGGGACCGTGTCGAGGTGTGCTCGGTTGCTCACAGATCGGCTCTGGCAACCGGTCGCCGGCGCCGCCGCTCAGTATGCGGACGGCGCTCGAGAGGTGCTCGACGACGCCCACGGGAAGTCCCTCGACAAGCGTCGCCTCGCGTGCGCGCTGCGGGCTCAGAACGATCATTGCCAAGCCGGCCTTCTTGGTCGCCTCGGCGACGGCAAGGGTTCCGTGGCAGGCGCGCACCTCGCCGTCGAGCGAGAGCTCGCCAAAGAGTGCGTGCGTATCGAGCAGTTCGCCGGGGATCTGCCCGCTTGCCGCGAGTATTCCGCACGCCAGCGCAAGGTCGAAGCCGGGTCCGATCTTTGGCACGTCGGCGGGGGCGAGGTTCGCGGTGATCCGCCTTGCCGGGAACTGGAAGCCCGAGTTCAGCAGCGCGGCGTGAACGCGGTCGCGCGCCTCACGCACGGCGGCGTCGGCGAGCCCCACGATCGCAAATGCCGGCAGACCAGGCCTGATGTCGATCTCCACGCTTACTGCGCGTGCGTTGAGTCCTTCAAGGGTGAACGTGCGAGCCCGAGCGAGCATCCGATGCCTCCCTTCGCGGTTTTCAGGCGAGGCACATCAAGGTACGTCGCGCTTGGGACGGTACTCGGCGCAGGGCCAAAACGAGACCAGCCAATGCGTCCAGATTCGCAATGGCGGCGGTCTACCGCACAGGCTGATCTGTACGCCCGGGTTGTCCGCAAAACGCGGATGCCCCCCGCGCGCGCGGGGGGCATCGCCTTTTCGAGAGCACTTCTTGCAGCTAGAGCCCTGCTGGGTGGCGCACGACGTATCCAGCGGTGGAGGTCATCGAATCAGACCAGCGCGAACCAGATTCCTGGAGGGCGACGGTGTCATAGCGTCTACCGTCGATCGTCATCCAGGCGTGTTCGGCGTCCGCATAAATCGTGATGTAGCGCCCCGGCCCGGGTTCGCCGTAGGACTCCAGTGCCGAGGAGTCCTCAGGCGAGCTGAGCAGGCCGCCGCCGTGTAGGGCGTAGGACACCGAGCCCGAGCAGTCATAGCCGGCTGACTCGAACGAGCCGTGTCCGCCACCGTAGACGTAGGGACGGGTTGCGATTTCGTCGGCGGCGGCGATCACGCGAGCAATTACGCCCGAGGCTTCGCCGCCGGTGCTGCTGCTCTGGCTACCGCCCCCAGTTGCGCCGGTGCTGCTTGTCGAAGAGGGCAAAAACCTGGGCGAGGGATGCAAAGTCGCATGCTCGTCGAGCCCGAGCGCACGCCAAGTCTCCGGTCCGACCACACCGTCGACCGTCAGACCGTCACGCGCCTGCAACTGCTTGACAGCCGCCTCCGTCTGCGCTCCGAATTGACCGTCGGCCGAGATGTGCAGGGCTTCCTGTAGGCGGCTGACCGGATTCCCGCTCGGGGCGCCGGCGGACGCCGATGTGTCGGCGGTCTGGTCGGCGACGTTCGTGGCTGCTTCGCCGCCGGTGTCGGTAGTGCCACTGGCGATATGGGCACCAGAGGCATGTGCTGTCTGGCGAAGAGACCGGTGGCGTGCCGGGAAGAGCGTTTGCTTGAGCTCGCCGCGTCCGTGCAGGCTCAGCGCACGCCAAGTCTCAGGTCCGACGACGCCATCGGCAACGATGTGATGCAGCGTCTGAGCGTGCTTGACCGCTGCCTCGGTTTCGGGACCGAAGGTGCCGTCAACCTGGACGCCGAGCGTTTCCTGCAGGCGCACGATCGGGTTGACCGCGGGCATGGATGCCTTGGTCGTCTCGGGTACTGTCGTGTCGGTGGCCGGTGTCGTCGTTGTTGTTTCCGTGTCCACTACATCGGCACTCGTCGCGAGCGCAGGCGTGTTTTCGTCGAGTACCGCGCTTGTCGCGATCGGCGCCGCGTTATCGGCCAAAGCCGCTCCTGTCTTTGGCCCCACGACGCCATCCACTTCCAGCCCATGGCTAGCCTGGAAGGCGCGCACGGCCGCTTCGGTTTCCGGGCCGAAGACGCCGTCCTCGTGGATCCCCAGAGCATGCTGCAACAGCCGAACCTGGCGGCCTTCCTCACCGTTTTCCAGCGTGATGTAGTGGGTTGTCGTGGTCGTTGGCTCGGGCGCCGGCGCCGGTGTGGAGGCGGGCGTGCCGCTCGCGTCGGCCAGACCGGCGGCCGGGCCCGCGGCAATCGCGATCAGCGTGCCCAGAGAGACGCGCCGCGCGCGGGTTGCCGTAGGGACGAATTGGATCTCCGAGGCGCGCCGGCGTGTACGCGAGCGCAGCGTCGAGCGCTCCCACGGCTCGCTGTCGGCCAGGTTGCGCGGCGAGGGCAGGCGGTTGCGTGCGTCCATCAGGTTTGCCAGACGCATAGGAGAGCGGGCGGCACGTTTCTCGGTTCGCTCACGGCGTGCGCGCGAGCGAACGAGCGAAGTCTCCCAGGGGTCGGCAACAGCGAGATCACGCGGGAATCCCGGCATGTGAAAAGCGTCCTTTCGTTATCTCAGGGCGCCTACGGGGTTAGCTGTCGGGCTCGCGTACTTACGCTACGCCACAAACTGTGACGATTCGCCCCCGCAGCCTCTCGGCTGCACTGGGTCCCCCGCTCCCAACCCCCGTGGGGGCCAGGACTCGGCACGAACGCGAGTCAAAGTATCAGGTCCTCTTGCAAGATGCATCACATAGGAAGGGTTGCAAGGTTTATTGCCGACGAGCCGGCCTTTGGCTTGGTCGCATGGGATACGCGAGGTTGGAGGTGTGAGTTGTTAGGGCACCCTAAGCTGTGGTAGCGTTCCCAGCGCAAAGCCTAGCCACGAGGTCGGGTTTACGAGAGTCGTTGTGATGAATACACAAACAGACATCGCGCAAGACGAGTCGCGCACTGCAAAGCGCGCCGGGGAGCGCGTGAGCTTCTACGTGTGGACGGCCGTCCTGCTTGCTGTGTCCGTTACGGCGGTCATCCTCGGTTGGCACGCCCACGGTGGGACCACCGATCCCACAGCCCTGCCCGCCGACCACCGACTGGACACCGCGACCGTCGTCATCGACAGCGCGATCCTCGTCTTCCGCGAGGGCCTGGAGACGATCCTCGTCCTGGCTGCCGTCACGGCCAGCTTCCTGGGCGCGAATCGCATCTATCGCCGTCCGGTCGCCGCAGGCGGCGCGACCGCGCTGCTCGCCGCCGTGGGCACCTGGTTTGCCGTGATCTGGTTCATCGGCCAGTTCCACGGTGGCGAGTTCGACGTGCAGGCCGCCACCGGGATTCCCGCGATCATCGTCCTACTGCTCGTCATGAACTGGTTCTTCCACAAGATGTACTGGACCGGTTGGATCTCCAGCCACCACAAGCGCAGGCGCGGGCTGCTCTCCTCGGACTCCGAGACAAACAAGCGACGCATGCTGCTCGGGTTCGCGCTGCTGGGGTTCACCTCGGTCTATCGCGAGGGTTTCGAGGTGGTCGTCTTCCTGCAGAACCTGCGCGAGTTGTATGGCTCGAGTGTCGTGCTCGAGGGTGTCACGATCGGCCTGCTGTTCACCGCCGCGACCGGCGTGCTGACCTTCGCATTGCACCAGCGCCTTCCGTACAAGCGACTGTTGATCGTCACAGGCGTGTTGTTGCTGTTCGTGCTGCTCGTGTCGGTCGGCGAGGAGGTCAACGAGATGCAGCTTGCCGGTTGGATCGGGACCACCGAAATCCACGGTCTGTCGATTCCCGGCTGGATGGGAACCTGGTTCTCGCTGTTCAACAACTGGGAGACCTTCATCGGCCAGTTCATCGCGCTTGGGCTGGTGATCGGCTCCTATGTTGCTGTTCAGTACTTCCGTGTATGGGCTCCCCGCCGCCGCGGGGAACAGGCCGCGCGGCGAGTGGATGCAGTTCCTGAGAGTGCGACAGAGCGGGCCGTCGCGCCGAACACGCCCGCCACAGCCTAGAACTACCCGTCTTTGACCTGTCACGACGCTGGTCGCCCACTGCTACCGTTTTGCTGGTTAGGACATCGAAGGGCCCGAACGATCATGGTCTTTGGAGGATGGGGTGGTGCAGGGCAGGGTGTGTATCGTTGATATCCCAGGAGAGTGTGGGCGGTGATGCCGCGTGTCGTCTTGGCCACTGGACGTCGCTTGCCAGCGGTTCTGCTCGGAGTGTCTCTGACTGTATTGGGCGGGCTTTTGGCATCGGGCTGTGGGATCGCCGCGGTGTCGGGCTCCTCGAGCACGACGCTCACCCTCTACAGCGCACAGCACGAGCAGACGACCGACGCCATGATCGCTGCGTTCACGAAGAAGACCGGGATCAAGGTGCGTGTTGCCAACAATGACGAGGACGTGCTCACGGCGCAGATCACCCAAGAGGGCGATCTCTCGCCCGCCGATGTCTTCTATACGGAGAACTCCAACTGGCTCGAACAGCTCAACGACCAAGGTCTGCTGGTCAAAGTTTCTCCCGCCACGCTTGCCAACGTGCCCAAAGAAGACAGCGCGGTCAACGGCAACTGGGTCGGGGTCTCGGCGCGCATCAGCGTGCTGATCTACAACACGAGCAAGCTGAAACCCTCGGAATTGCCGAAGTCGGTGATGGAACTGGGCGATCCCAAGTGGCTTGGCAGGATCGAGATCGCCCCGGATGAGACCGACCTGTGGCCGGTCATAAGCTCGATCGACAGGGCCAAGGGCCGTCGCGCCACACTGCGCTGGCTGGTCAAACTCGAGATCAACGCCGCCGGCAACGACAACGTGCCCGACAACGAGACCATCACCAGAGACGTCAGCCAAGGAGTCAGCGAGCTTGGTCTCATCAACCACTATTACTACTACCGGTTGGTCGCTGAGATCGGTAAGAAATCGGTAAAAGCCGACATCGCCTACTTCGCCCCGCACGATCCGGGCTACGTGCAGGACATCTCAGGCGTGGGCATTCTGAAGTCCTCCAAGCACAAGGCTGCCGCGGAGAAGCTGGTGGAATTCATGACCAGTGCGGCCGGCCAGAAAGTGCTCGCAGAAAGCGACAGCTTCGAGTACCCGATCCATCCTGGCGTGGCGGCGAACCCTCAACTGACCCCGCTCGGCAAGCTGCAGCCGACAGCGTTCACTCCGGCTGAGCTGGGCACCGGACTCGACGCCAAGGAACTACTCGAAGAAGCTGGGCTCATATAGGCGGCGGCCGGCGATGAGCGAGGCACTCACACCGAGCATCCTGGCCGCGCCCGCATCTCAAAAGCTGCGTCGCCGTCGTGTCGGCCGCGGTCGCGCCGTGGTGCTGCTCGGGCTTTGCATCGCGGTGTTCCTGCTGTCCCCGCTAGCGCTGCTTGCCATCGATGCACACAGCGCCGGCTGGGGGGAAATCCACCATGTGCTGTTCCGTGCGCGCTCGTATTTGCTGCTGCGTCACACGGTGGTACTGACACTGCTGGTCGCCGCTTTCGCGGCCACCCTCGGTGTGGCCACGGCCTGGTGCACTGAGCGTACTCGGCTGCCGGCACGTCGGGTCTGGACGGTGCTGCTTGTGCTTCCGATCGCGATTCCCGACGATGTAGTTGGCTACGCATGGCATACGACCTTCCCCGGCATGAGTGGGTTGATGGCGGCCACGCTGGTGATGACACTCGGGACATATCCGCTCGTCTACTTGCCCGTTGCCGCCGCGCTCAGGCGCTCCGATCCGGCGATGCAGGACACCGCTTACAGCCTCGGGGCCGGCAGGTTGCGCACGTTCCTGCGGATAACCCTGCCACTGATCCGCACGGCCGTGATGGGTGGCTGCGTGCTGGTCGCCCTCACCACGATCTCCGAGTACGGAACGTTTGAGATCGTGCGCTACCAGACTTTCACCACCGAGGTCTTCACCGAGTTTCAGTTCAACAGTCGAGCTGCCAGCGCCCTGTCTGTGCCGCTTGTGTGCCTTGCGTTGCTCGTACTTGCGGTGGACGGGATCGTGCCCAGTCGAGCCGCTACGAGGATTGCGCCCTCGCGCGCCGCGGTTCGCGCTCGGCTGCGGTGGCTGCTGGCGCCGACGCTCGGCGCGCTGATGACACTTGTTGCTTTTGCGATCGTCTTTCCGATCGGGATCGTCGTCTATTGGATGGCGCAAAGCCAGCACACGACCTTGCCGGCCGCCGCCACGCTCGGGCAGGCCACCTGGAACTCGCTCATATACAGCGTTCTAGGGGCGAGCGCCGCGGTCGTGCTCGCCCTGCCGGTGGCGCTTGTCAGCTTCCGGCGCTCCACTCGCCCAAGGCGGATGCTGCAAAGCGGCACTTACATCCCACTGGCGCTGCCTGGCGTGGTGGTCGCTCTCAGCCTTGTGTTCTTCGCGACTCGCTACGCCTACAGCCTCTACCAAACCAGCTTCCTGCTGATCGTCGCCTACGCGATCATGCACTTTCCCCTGGCATTGGTGTGCATCAGGGCGTCGGCCGCCCAGGCGCCGGCGCGACTGGCCGATGTCGGACTCTCGTTGGGTCGCGGACCGTTCGTCGTTTTCATGCGCGTCACGCTGCCGCAACTGCTACCCGGCATCCTTGCCGGCTTCTGCTTGGTGTTCCTGTTCGCGGTCACCGAGCTGACAGCCACGCTGCTGCTGGCACCGATCGGCGTGCAGACGCTTGCCACCCAGTTCTGGGCCTATCAGAGCGAGGTCTCCTATGGCGCCGCCGCGCCCTATGCGCTGATGATCATCGTCCTTGCGGCGCTGCCTGCAGTGGTGCTCGCGCTGTGGTTCGATCGTGGTCGCTTCCAACCCCAGCTGGCGCCGCTATGAGTACGATCGAGCTACTCGGTGTCTGTAAGAGCTTTGGCGCGACACGTGTACTGAGCGATGTCGAGTTGACTGTGCCCGCCGGGTCGATCACGGCCGTGCTGGGGGCCTCCGGAAGCGGCAAGACCACGATGCTGCGGCTGATCGCAGGCTTCGAGCAGCTGGACAGTGGCAGCATCGCGATCGCCGGACGGCTCCTCGACGACGGGCAGCGCAGTGTGCGTCCCCAGCAGCGCGGCGTCGGCTACGTACCCCAGGATGGCGCCCTTTTCCCACATCTGACCGCGCTCGGCAACATCGGCTTCGGGCTTGCGCGCAAGGACCGCGAGCGGGCGACGCGCAGACTGCTCGAGCTTGTCGGACTGGAGGGGCTCGAGCGCCGCTACCCGCACGAGCTCTCAGGTGGCCAGCAGCAGCGGGTGGCTCTGGCTCGTGCGCTTGCGATCGAGCCGAGCGTGGTGCTGCTGGACGAGCCTTTCAGCTCGCTCGATGCCTCCCTGCGGGCAGAGCTCGGCCGCGATGTCGCACGTATCCTGCGCGCCGCGGCGACCACGAGCGTGCTTGTGACCCACGACCAGAACGAGGCACTGGCGCTTGCCGATCAGATCGCCGTGCTCGAGGACGGGCGGGTCGTGGCACGCGACGATCCTCGCTCTCTCTATCGCGATCCACCGGATCTGCTCGCGGCCGGCTCGATCGGCGAGGCCAACGTGCTGATGGGCGAGAGGCATGGCGCTCGCGCTCGCTGTGCACTTGGTGACATAGCGCTGCGCACGAACGGGCACCGCCAACCCGACGGGCCCGCTCGTCTGCTGCTGCGTCCCGAGCAGTTGACGCTACATCTGCAAGCCACAGCCGAGGCGACACGCGCGACGGTGCTCGAGCTTCGCTATCACGGGCACGACGGATTGGCCCATGTGGTGCTCGAGCATCCCAACCGCGAGACGGTGCTTGCGCGTGTCTCAGGCGAGCTCGTGCTCGAGCGGGGACAGGAGGTTTGGGTGCAGGCCAGCGGACCGGCGCACGCTTGGACGAACTAGGAGCTGTCCTTTCGTCCCTATTCAAATCTCAGGGAAGACAGCGCCGCATGCGGCGCTGTCCCTGGCCGCACATGTGCGGCCAGGCCGGTCGGTGCATGCACCGACCGGAACAACATTCATATGTGACGCCTGCACGTGTGACGGCGTTAGGCCCTCCTACAGTGCCGTCGGGAACGTGTCTGACTTGTCTCCTCGGCGTGCTCACGCAGATAGTCCTCGAGTCGCCGGCTTCCGTGTGCGGGTGCGAGCACGTCCGTGGCGCTGATGGCGGCAAGGAACTCGAGCATCTCGCCACGGCGACGGTCGCCCAGCCGTATGAGAGGGAGCACGGCCTTCAAAAGCGGGCCGGGGATTCGCAGCACGCGCGTCCTGCGCTCGACGGCCGCAAAGGCAAGCTCCAGCTCTTCGCGCCTTGTAAAGGTCTCAGGGCCACCGACGTCGATCTCCCGATGAGGGCTCTCGATCGCCTCCACACAAACGAGCGCAAGGTCGGCCTCGTGGATCGGATTGCTGCGTGCATTGCCGTCTGCGAAGCCGATCGCCAGGCCGCGGCGAGCGAAGTCGAGCAGATCGATATACGAGTAGAAGAAGCCATTGGCTCGCACGACCGTGTAGTCGATCGGGCTTGCTTCTAGCTCATCGATGAACTGCTCGTGGGCGTATACATAGTCAAGGTCGTGAAGCTGTGGCCCGGCCAGGACCGTGACGTATACGAACTTTCGCACGCCTTGCGCGATAGCCGCCCGCAGCAAGGTCAGATTGATCTGAGGATCTACGTGACGGAAGGAGCGCCGATCGGTGGTCCGCCGTAGCGTGCAAGGTTGCCCTGCGGCTGAGAAGACAACGTCGATCCCTTCCATCGCATTGTGTATTTGCGCGCCGGGGTTTTTGAGCAGGTCGATCGCGATCGTGTCCTGTGTGCCCTCGATCAGTTCTCGCTTGTCGGGATCGCGTATCAGTGCGCGAACACCGTAATCGCGGGCACCCAGCTCCCGAACGACGTGGCGTCCGAGAAAGCCGCTAGCCCCTGCGACGAGAACCCTGTCCATCTGCTCTCAGCTCACTCGGGCCGTTTTTGCGATGTAGACGTCAAGCCGAGTCTGGGGGCGTCTCGCGCGCTTCGGCGTCTGCTCATTTCGATTGGCAGGGTATTTCAGCGACTGCCTTTCAAACAGAGCCAGATGAGAACAGGCGCTACGGACCAGTTCGTCTTAATGCGGGTCCCGACGTCTAGCCATTTTCGCTTTGTGTCCACTTCGGCTATGAGATTTCGAGGTGGCCTTTGGGGTAGCCACGGTGACGAGTGCCGCACTGCCGGGCGAGAGTTCGACAGTCACCGTCCCCGAATGGCCCACGACACTTTCTGCTCGCACGGGAGCTCGCCAGGAGCCGTCGGTCGAAACGGCGCGTCCAGCAAGCAGCACGCCGCTGGTTGCGCTCGGCGATGAATCGGTGAGACGTTGTATCTGTGCGGCTCCCATGCCGGCGCCTACCTCGAGCTGCACAGCCAGCGGACTCGTGCCTTCCGGTTCGTTGTTGCAGAGCACGATCTTCAGCGAGTGGCCGGGCCCGGAGAAGCCGGCTGCGACGATATTAGGCGAGCCTTCGGCTGAGATGGTTGTGGGCAAAGGGCGGTAGCCGATCAACGTACGCGTCAGCAGCAGCGCATACCACTCCGGCTCAGCGCTCAGCTCTCCCTGGGCCAGGGCCGTCGGATCAGGCGCACACAGGGGCGTGTATCCCACACAGTTCGTTGGGTTGCCCTGCAGGTTGATGCCGACCGTACCTGCCGCCATCGCCTGGGTTATGTAGCCGGCCGCCCACAATGCCGAGGCGAACGTGTTACTGATGCCGGCCACGCCTCCGCAGGAGACGGTGTTGGCCTCGTCAATGCGCAGCGGTATGTCGCGTAGTTCCGACACGGCCATGTAGCTGGCCAGTGACAGCGCCGCCGCTCCACGACCTGCCGAGCTCAGCAGCGCTTCGATCGACGGTGGCGGCGTCTGCGCGCAGCCAAGCGGATAGTGGTGGCCCGTCAACAGGACCGGGCTCTGGGCGAGCGCCTCCTCTTCGCCCCATTCGCTGAAGGCGCCGGAGCCGGAAACGTCGGGACCTGCGATCGGCACGTCCAGAGTGAGCGCATCGATCGCTTCGCGGTAGGCGCTCGCCTCTTCCTCGTAGCCCTGTGCGATCCAAGGGAGTTCACGGAAACCGTGGCTGCCGTAGGAGTTCGGCTCGTTGCCGATCTCCACAGCGGCAAGGTACGGTCCGAGAGCACGGTGAGCGGCCGCCACCTCGCGTGCGGCGGCGGTCGGTTCATAGTGGGCCATGCCGACGGTGAGCAGGACCTGCCAGCCACTGCGCCGGGCAAGCGTCCCGAGCTCGTTCAACTGCGTCGGCCCGATCGTGCTGGTCGCCCAGGCCGGCCGCGGCGTCTGCGAATCGGTCCAGGCGACGTTCTCATCGGCGGTGATGCCGCCGAAGCGCAACATACCTGGGCCAAGCGAGCGCAGCAGCTCAACGAGGTTGCCGTGGTTGGCGTACTGAACGAGCTGGCTCAGCGCGGCCATCTCGAAGGAGAGTCCGAGGAATCGCCGAGCCACCGGCCGGCCCGGATCGAGTGGGTTGAAAGCGACGGTCACCGGGAGTGCCGACGGGGCGGCGAGGGCGGCCGGGTTGTCAGCTGCGTGGGCGCGCGGAGGGGAGCCCGAGGCGCCGGCGCCGGCTGTGCTCGCGCTGGCCGGTGCGCCTGTCAGGAGGATCGCGCTTGCCAGGGCAATGGTGACGAGCAGCGAGACTCTCCTCATCCTTACATGGGGCGTAGATCGCGGGCTCTGTGCCACCGCGTGGCCAACGTAGGAGATCGACGTTCGTATTGGAGCCATGTCGTGGGTTAACAGACTATGCGCCTCATCGGAGCGGACGGCTGAGCGCTGTTTCGCGAGCTTGCGGAGGCCCGGGCTCAGAGCAGCCAGCAGCCGGCCTTTGCGCAAGTCTCAAATCGGGTCTCGCGCCTTCCGCCTGAAGTTTCTTGGGGCCACTTCACAACGAATGGCGGCCGGGCGCTTGACAAGGTAGGTGATACCAGCTACCTTGTGCAGCATGGTAGCCAAGGGAGGAGCGGCAAAGCGCGATGCGGCGATCTCGCAGCTTCGCCGTGGCGTGATCGAGTTCTGCGTTCTCGCGCTGCTCGCTGACGAAGAACGCTACGGGTTCGAACTCGTGCAGAAACTCGCCGGCGAGGACGCCCTGGTCACGACGGAAGGAACGCTGTATCCGCTGCTAGGCCGCCTCAGGCGCGAGGGCGCCGTGGAGACGACTTGGCGGGAGTCGTCGGCTGGGCCCCCGCGCCGCTACTACCGACTGACCCCCGCTGGGAGGAAATCGCTCGCGGCGTTTGTGGATGAGTGGAGCCGCTTCCGCGGCTCCGTCGATGCGATTTTGAAGATAGGAGACCCGCAATGAGCACGAGCAGCCTTCACCCGGTCGCCACCGCTTACCTTCAGCAGGTGCGTCGCGAAGGGCGCGACCTGCCAGGCGATCGCCTGACCGAGCTCATGATCGATCTCGAAGAGCATCTCTCGGCCGCGATCCCCGTCGATGCCTCCGAAGAGGACGCCCGCGAGGTTCTGGACCGCTTCGGTGACCCGCGCGAGATCATCGAGGCGGAGCGCCCTGTGTCGATGGTTCCCCCTGAGCGCCGCGGCCCGCGAGAGTGGGCGGCGATCTTCTTGCTTCTGTTCGGATTCATCGCCGCCGGCGTCGGGTGGGTCGTCGGCGTCGTTCTGCTCTGGCGCTCGCGAGCCTGGACGACACGAGACAAGCTCATCGGCACGCTCGTCCTGCCGGGTGGCCTATTCCTGACAGGGGTATTTCTGTTGCTGGCTCTCGGGCGGCCGCGCAAGGAAATGTGCATCCACTACGGCACTGGCGTGGCGCACTGTACGCACATATCAAGCGGCGGGCCGTCGACCCTGGACTCGGTGGCTCTCATCCTGCTCGCGTTGACGCCGATCGCGACCGCTGTTTACCTCGCCCGTCGCGCGCGCTAACGATGCCGGAGGAGGGACTCGAATCCCGACACGCGGATTATGATCGTCCCGAGGGATGTTGTGGGGTGTCGCTGGGTCGGCCTTGAGCTTCGGTGACCAGCCACGACTTTCGTCAAACGGTTGACCATTGCGACTCAGAGAGAGCCTCAGCTGAGCGTAAACGACTCGCTGCTGATCCTCTTGTGCATGCCGATTCGGTCTACCAGTGTGAGCGTGTATTTCCCCGGTTGTAGTCGGCGTACGGGCAGCAGCCGTAGGCTCATGCGGCCACTTGCGGTGCGTGCCGTCCCGGTCGCGTAAACCACGCCGTGGCGGGACAGCGTCGCCTGGGCCGGCGAACCCAAAGTCGTGAAGCTGACCGTTCCGGATACCAGCTTGGCTGTGCACTTCTGCTTTTTTGCGACCTTCTTGCAGGTGACCAGCTCGACCTCGCCAGCGGGGCCTGCCGGACCCTGAGTGCCAGCGGGACCCGATGCGCCCCTTTCACCGGTGGGTCCAGCAGCGCCGGCTTTGCCTTCTGAGCCGGTCGCCCCTTCTTTACCCGGCGGGCCGTCTGCGCCCGCTTTCAAGAACACAGCGGTGACTTCGGTCGTCTTGGCCCTCTCCACTGTGCAGGTCGTCGCCGATATTGGCTTGCACCCGATCCAACCGGCGAATTCGTAGCCCGCCCCGGCTTTGGTCGCCGTCAGGGTCACTTCGCCTTCGAATTCATGCGTGCATTCGGAGATCGAGCAGGCTAGTCCCGCGGGCGTAGAGGTGACTTCTCCCTCGCCTGAAATGAGGAGGGTGAGCGGGAACCGGGCCGGGGTGCCCTGGTAGATGAAGATCTTTTGGTTGCCCTTGTCGGAAACGTAGATCTCGCCGGTCTTTTCATTCACTGCGATGTTTTCGATTTCGTGGGAGAAGGTCCCCGAGCCAAATTCGCCTCCGGTTCTTACCGGGGTGGGCATCGCGAACCCTTCTACCACCCGCCCTTCGATCGCAACGTAACCTATGTCGGTCGCGCGGTCGATGCCGTCTGCAAATGCTCCTTCGACTTCGGGGACTTCCGTCACCTTTTCGACGTTCGCCGTCGTATCGGAGTCGCGCCAGATCTCTGCCCTACGTGGGCCTGCGAGCGCGCCTTCCGGGTTGCCGTACAAGAAGATGTCACCCCTGGAATCTACGACCACGCTCCGCTCGGATCCCGCTACCGCGAAGCTGGCGATTTCCGTCGTGCCTCCGGGCGAGAACTCGCGGACCATATTGGCGCCGGGATCGCTCACGTAGACATCGCCGTTCGCATCCGTCGCTACGCCTTCGGGTTGGGTGAAGCCGGTCAGCTGGGATTCGTATTTGAATTCATCGCCGCTCAGCTTGAAACGATCGACCACCCCATTGCCCCTGTCGACGACGTAGATAGAGCCGGCGGCGGCGCTGGTCGAGTTGTCCACAGCGATGCCGATCCACTCCATGTCGAATGCAAAGCGTTTGGCAGGCGTTTCCAAGCCAGAGAACGCCGGTGGCGCACCGCCAGCAGGCGAGCCTCCTCTTTCGCCGAACACTTTGACTGCGTCGAAGTCTTCGCCGCTTTCGGGGACGAACACGTTTCCGCTGGATTCTTCGACTGCGATACCCGTCGGCCTTTCGAAGGGGCCGAAGCTGTGGAGATAGGTCGCCGATGAGGCCAACGCGCTTGTGCTTCCCGACGCCAACATGGCGAGCGCTGCGCACAACGATGCGAGCAAAACAAGGACAGGACCCCGCGAAATGGCGACTCTACCGGACATTACAAACCCCCGTGAAGCCCCAACTGCTGAGGCGTAGTGGACGACACCCTCCGCACCCGAAAGTGTGCTTGCCTCAAAATAGACGATCTAGCGAGCCTACGTCAACCTGGAAGTGGAGTTTTAGGGGGTGTTCGTGCTTGCCGTACCACGGCTCACAATCAGAATGAGCGGCGTTCGCGCTACTGTTTACGCAGGGTCCAAATCCGGTCCCGCATATGTGGCAGGCAGACGGTCCTAAACTTCTCGGGAGTCGGTCGTCATCGAGTACCGCGTCGAAGGTCTCGATGCCACGGTCGGACGGGAAGCTTCGAGCATCGGTTTTCTTGAGCGAAGCGGAAGATGCGCTCGTTGAGTTTCAGCACGTCGCGGATGGCTGCGCCGCCGCGTTCAGCGGAGTTGCTTGTGAACCCAGTCGTGAAGTAGTTGTGCGACCTTTGACGAAGCTGGCTCTTTGGTCACGAATGCCACGAGCGCACTGGCGTCGATGACGACGCTCACAGATGCTCTGCGCGCTGTTCGAGCTCGTCGCCTCCTTCGCGGACCGAGGTCACGGCGACGTTCGTGTATGGCTGGCGTGCGCGTAGGCGGGCGGCCCGCTCCAACGTCCGCTCCAGCTTTGCCTCATCGGCTGTGGACGCCGACAGTCGCTCCGCAAGCAGATCGTCGGCACTCGTGTCGATATCACGATGACGGCGCTCAGTCTGCTCGCGCAATAGCGCGTAGGTGCCTGAACCAACATGAACTGTCCGGTCGGTGGCTGCCATGAACTCAGTGTAAAGCCCAGAATGGGTGCGGCCCTGGGATCGGTGTTCAGGACAGGGAGTGCGCCGAGTCGAGGTTGAGCCGAATGCGATCTGCCGGAAGCGCAAAGACCTCGTTTTCGCGCTTGAGCTGCGCGGGCGTCTTACGTCCCGAGCGCGGCGCCTCCTCATCGGCGCGGCGAGCGCTCTCCTTCTCATCCCAGAGCTGTTGCGCATCGACGTATTCGACTGGAACGGTCATCGCTCTGTCGAGGATAACGTCTTCTCTGCAAGTTCTGTAGTCATTTCGCATCATTGTGGACAGTCTGGGGAATCGCCAGTCGCTCGCCGAGGTCGCCGTCGAGCAGGTGGACGTCGCCGAGCGGCTCGGTACCGACAGTCCGGCATTCCACGGGAACACGATGACGCTCGACGCGCTCACCGCCCGAGCAAACACCGGGAGTGTCGATGTTGGGGCCGACACAACGATCATCCTCGATGAGGCGGGAATGGTTGACCACAAACGCCTCGACGCGCTCACCGATCTGGTCGAGCGCTCGGGAGCAAAGCTCATCGCTGTGGGCGACGGCAAGCAGCTCCCCTCCATCGGTCCTGGAGGGATGTTCGACCGGCTCGCCGGCCATACACCGACCGTGGAGCTGGACACGATCCACCGCACAACCGACCGGCACGAGCAGCAAGCGTGGCAGGTTGGATCCTGGCACGAACATCGGACGCCCACTCCGCCATTGATTTGCCCTACGCCAAGGGCGCTGAGTTGCTGGCTGAGTACCACGCGAGGAGTCTCATGGGCTTTAGTGGGTGCCGAGCAGCGCACTAGTCTGTGCTTCCTGCCAGCCTGTGGAGACCGGGTGCTGGTTCCGGTCGGAAGGGCCGGTTGATCGGCCGTCGCTGGCAGGAAGGGTTCTTGCCGTTGATGCTGTCCGGTTGGTCGGGTTGGGTC
>Ga0210387_10000022_pt1 | contig 170446 bp, 150 predicted proteins | sample IncBWC7OmetaG_FD_160108 | JGI IMG/M metagenome (GOLD analysis project Ga0210387, IMG submission 160108) | Forest soil microbial communities from Barre Woods Harvard Forest LTER site, Petersham, Massachusetts, United States - Inc-BW-C-7-O ...
TCGACGAAGTCGGTGGAGTCGACGTTTGAGACGAAGCGGAAGGTCAACTGCCGTGCGCTGTAGTGGCGTAGCGCCTCGTAGGCCATGACCGGGCCGAGGTCCGAGCCGCCGATGCCGATGTTGACGACGTTCACGACCGGCTTGCCGGTGTGGCCCTTCCATTCTCCTGAGCGGACCCGCTCGGCAAAGGCGGACATCCGGTCCAGCACCGTGTGAACCTCCTGCACGACGTCGACCTCGTCGACCAGCAGCGAGGCGTTCCTTGGCATGCGCAGAGCCACGTGCAGGACGGAGCGATCCTCAGAGACGTTGATGCGCTCGCCGGCGAACATCGCTGCCGTGCGCTCGGCTAGGCCAGATTGCTTGGCCAGCTCGATCAGGAGACGAATCGTCTCGTCGGTTACGCGGTTCTTCGAGTAGTCCAGGTAGAAGCCCGGACCCTCGACCGTAAGGCGCTCGCCACGCGCGGGGTCCGCGGCGAACAGATCGCGCAGCGAGGTGTTCGCGATCTCGCGCTGGTGGGCGGACAGATCACCCCAGGCGGGACGCTCGGTCAAAGGAGGGCGTTGATTTGGGGTCGTGTTCATGTTGTTGCGACGCCACGTAAGAGTCGCATGTTGCGCGGCAGGGGACGGCGGGGGGCGAGGAACTCTAGAGGCCGGATGCTCACACACGTATTCGCCGGCATACCTGTCGCTAGCCTTTCTTCTTTGTGACAGACACAGCCTCGATTAGGCGAATCGCGGTTTGGGTTGTTCCTGAGTCCTGCGTAAGCTTCAGGGTCGCGATGATATGATCATTTTTCCGACTTCTCAGAATGGCCCGACCAGCCTTATTCAGGCGCACGTCGACGCTGACAGTCTTGCCCGCGTCGATCGAGAACGACTCAGAGCCGATGCCGACTGAGCGGACGCTCTTCTTGCCACGCTTACCTCTGAGCGTCTCTCGCGCTGACAAGCCCAGTGTACCCTTTGCAGCCGCTAGTGCCTTGGCAGGTGACCTTTACGATTGCGAGCGTGAGGTCTTGGATGGGAATGTTTGTGGCATCAATCTTTGCTTGCCAGATTCGGGTTCTTCAAGGGACTGCGCTTCTTCAGAGGCTTGCACCGTGAGTGTCTGTGCGGGTGAACTCGAGGCAGCGAAGTTCGGGTCGCCGGAGTAGCTGGCCGTGATGCTGTGGGTGCCCTGAGTCGGATAGCTGAGAAGACACATCGCGGTCAATGAGCTGGAGAGGAAGCCTCGTTGAAGCTGCTGAGGCGAACAGGAGCCGATCGGATGCCGCCGTCGGCGAACTGCACAGTCCACCCGACTGGACAACACCAGGGCCGGACGGCGATAGGGTTGCTATGAGGGCCACGTTCTGGTTGACCGGACTCGTCGCTGGGGATACCTGCAAGCTTGTCGTGGTTGGCCCTAGTCCGATCGCCAAATCGTCTGTTGTGAACGAGTTCTTGATGTTGACGCCCAGTCCCGGCAGGAAGTCAGCCGAGAGTTCCATGGGAGATTCAGAGGCGACGACAGATGTCTGACACGTCGCGATGTAGCTCGAGCCTGCGGCGACCAGCGGTGGCGCGTCACAGCCCGTGATGGGATGACGACCATCATCGAATTCGATTTTTCCCGACGGTGTTTCGGCGCAACGTGAGCGTACTCTTGGGGTCGAGGTTGCCCTCTGGACTTCCAAGCGTTCAACCTGCTTTTGGCCAGGCTCCACCACTATTTCGGCAGCGTCGGTAGTGAGCGGTCCCGTCGCACCGGTGCCAATGACGAAGACATGGTTGAGTTGACCGGTTCGTGATCGACGGAATTGAGTTGTGCACCGTAGAGTTCGACTACGCCGTTGAGGATTGCGATCCGGTCAGATTCACCACCCTCGAGGCTCAAGGGACCCACCTCGTCTTCGTTCGCGAGCACGAGCCTGCCTCCTTCGCTCATCCCAACGTTGAGCGGGTGATCGCCGGACACTTCTCCGAGGAGTACAAGTTGGTTGCCGTCGATCGCACTATCGCCGCTCTGTCCGGCAATACTCCACGTCTGCGGTACATCTAGATCGATCGGAAGATCCAAAATCGTGCCGATCTGTCCTGTTGTACTAGTCGCGGGCGCAGCTGCCAGTCCCCCAGAGCCCAATGCAATCGGTTCGCCCCCGATCACGTATGTTTGGCTATCCTCGACGTTCATCGATTCCACAGGCAGGTCGCGCTGATCGTTTTTGCTTTCGTAGCACGTCTCGTTCGGTGGGCCTATAGTGCAATTCTGGTCGTGAGCCTTGGAAACTCAAGCGTCGCTGGTTCGGACGCCGATGGCGTCAAGCCTCCTTCCCAGTTCGCCACGTCGCTCCAACCTCCGGTTCCATTAGGCGCTCCACCCGACCATTTCAGCACCGACGTAGCCGTGGCCACCGATACATTCAGAAGTCCTACGCCTACCGCAAGAAGCACGCACAGAAAAAGCTGCAGCCGGTGCCCGACCGGCGATCGGGAGCGCCATAGAGGCAGCGGCAATAGCCAACAGGTATCACCGTGACATCAACCGATGCCACGAATCCAGATCGCGTGGCGGTTCCCCGTGACTTCGAACTTACTCTTCGGTAGAACCTCGGCCAGACGCTCGCACAGAGCGGCCACCAATTTCTCCGCCTGATTTTCATCGCTTGACCCCCGCCCATGCCCTTTACCAGGACCATTACGCGCGCGCCCTTTCCCGCGCCTACACACAATGACTGTAAGCGAAACAGGCCGAGGAACCTCATTTAGCGCACAAAACGTTGCCCTTGGGAGATCTGACGGCATCAGCCTTTGCCAAGGCTACTCGAGATCGCTCAGATACGGTGTGTCCATGCGCGCCACTTCATCCGGATCAAGCCTTATCAACTCTACCGCATCGGGACGCAGCGCTGCGGGCCCCATTACATACAGGATCAGGTCTTCGGTGAGATGGTATAGCGTCCAGATACCGGCATATTCCCATTCCCGAGCAACCACAACCTTGCCGTCGATGATCATCTCTCGTGTCTTCCACGCACGCTCATCGCGCGCCACCTTGCGTGCCAGCGCGTTTAGCTCATCCACCAGCGCATTGACGTCTACACCGTCATGGACTTCACGCAGCGGACTCATGACGACGACGGTCGCTACGGTTTCTGCGGCCAGCTCCGGTTCAATCGGAACCCTCGGTCCGTCCTTCCCGCGCCTACCCGTCGCGCGCCTCACCACCCCGACAGTCAGCTCCCCATCTGTACCCGCCGAGCGGTGTAGGATCGAGCATATATCCCACCCTTTACCTCCCCGCAGACGCTGACCCGCGAACGATCCGCCCAACCCATACCACGGGAGAGCGCCCTCGGCATCGACCATCATGTCACCAAGCCTACCTCACTTAGAGCGCTCGATAGGTGCCATGCTCGGTTCGGCTTCTCCCCGGATGGCCACACCAACTAGACCACCCCTTCGCCATGAATGCTGAAGAACTCGGTCCTCAACGTTTCTTTGTGTTTCCCTACTCGGACCTCCAGTTCAAATATATACGCATAACCGAACGGCATGACAATCTCACCAATGTTATAGGTGGGCGTGGAGCCATTGTCCTCAACTGCCGGCTCTTCCAGATAGGGTTGCCAGCCTACATCCGGTATGTACTCGCTGATCTTGAACTGCATACCAGTTGAGTTTTTTCCGCGATCGGTGAGAGTCGCTTTGACGGTGAATACGGACGAACAGTCGTACTCGTTGCATTTGATATCTTCATAGTGGATAAAGAGATGCCCGTACTCTCCATGATTTTTCTTTTCCGGGTCCGGGAATTCTTCTTCACCTTCTTCATCTTCATTCGGAGCGAAATTTTCTCCAGGCGCCTGGCATATACTTCCTATTACACAGGCTTTTTCTTCGGCTTCTTTTTGTGCCGCTAATGCCGCTTCGTATTCTTCGGAGTCCCTTTGTCCTGTAGCGTTGTTTGCGGTTATTGACCATGCGGAGACTTGTGCGATATAGGGGGTGCCTTCTGCGCCGTTGACGGCCATCCCGGGCGGTATCACTGATTGTGTTTGTAGGGGTCGTCCGAGTTGTGGTACGTAGGAAACGGTGCCCATTATGAGGACGCCTGATGATAGTTCGCTGGAGACTGCTCCTGACCCGAGCCACGAGTATTTTGTAGGTGGTGTGCCATTGACTGGTACACCGTATTCGGTGCTGTTGTAGGTAGATAGGAGTTTGGTTTCGGTTTCTGCGAGTGCGGCTGTGGCGACTATGTTGCCTTGTAGGTCGTGTAGTTGTAGGACTGGTGTTCCGCTGTTGGTTTCGGTGGCGGAGAGGGTTCCGTCGATGCCTGGGATGAGGCGTGTGTATTTGCCTGAGCCTTCTTCCTTCCAGGTGAGGGCTTCGCCGGGCCCGCCGTAATGGTCGATGGTGGTTTGTTTGATGGTTCCTTCGGCAATGGTCTTGCGTACTCGGCCGGTTGGGTCGATCGAGTAGATGTTTGTTTGTCCGTTTTGGGTTTGCTTTTGGACTTGGCCGTCTGTGTAGTATTCGCTGGCTAGTTCGTGTCCGCCGGCGTCGGCAGCTGGTAGTTTTGTGATGTTGCCGAGTGGTTCGTAGCTCACGCCGGTGTCTGTGAGTCTGTCGCCGCTGTCGTAGGTGTGGGTTTCGGTGGTGCCGCCTTCGGTGGCACATTTACCGCCGGTGGCGGGTTCGCGGGTCGTGAGACTTGTCCTGTCGGAGTCTTCGTCGTAGGCGTAGATACGGGTGACGCACCCCTTTTCGGCCGGGGTTTCCGTGGTCTGGGTGAGGCGGCCTGCCGTATCGTAGGTGTAGGTCTCGCTGGCAAGCGTGCTTGAGCGGGCTAGTGTTTCGCCGTGGATGGAGGGGACTGTGGTTTCGCTGAACCATGTGCATTTTTCGGTGCAGTGCGTGGTCTTGACGTATTCCAGGCTCGTCGTCTCGCCTGTCGGGTCGTGGATGTAGGTTGCGCTCATGCCGTTGGGGTAGGTCTCGCTGGTCATGTTGCCTTCGACATCGTAGCTAGCCGTGAACGTTTTTGCTGAGGAGTCGACGAGTTTCGTCAGCTCGCCGGTCGTTGGATCATAGGCGTAGGTTTGGGAGCCCTTGGGATCGCTGACACCGGTGAGGCGTCCGTCGCCGCTCGTTTCGTATTCGTAGTTTGTGGTGTTTTTGTCGGCGTCGGTATAACTGGTGAGGCGGCCGAGCCTGTCGTAGACGCTCTTGACCGTCTGTTTTTCTTCGCCGACTGTTGTGGCCTGTTCGACCAGTTGGCCCGTGGTTTCGTTGTAGGTGTTCGTGACCTTTGGTAGGGCTGTGTCGGCTGTGGAGGTCTCTTCGGTCGATGAGACGCGGCCGGCTTCGTCGTAGACGGTTTTCTTGGTACGTGTGGTTGTTCCGAAGGCTTCTTCGGTGGTTTCCGGCTCCCCCCACATGTTGTATGCCTTGACGGTAGTTTCGGGTAGGGCGGGTGCGCTTGATCCTTCTGGTTGGGATGCCGGCCGCGTCTTGCATGGCATGCCTTCCCAGTACACGTGTCCTCCACATTCAGGGTATTGCGAGTTCGCTTCGGCCGTATAGTAGATCATCTGCTCGTCGTGAGCGTTGTTTTCGCCGTTTTCGCTTTCAGACTTTAACGTCCACTTCTCGATGCGTTGGTGGACGGTGTTCCAGTCCCATGGGGCGCTGTCGAGGACGTAGACGCTTGTCCCGTAGATGCTTATGCCGCGGGGGTGTTGGAATTGTCCTTCGCTTTCGCCGCTGCTGCCGAACCCGTACAAGTATTCGCCGGTGTTGGAGAACACTTGGACGCGGCTGTTGCCGTATTCAGAAACCCAGATGTTGGTTTCGGGTCCGATCGTGAACCTCTCCGGATACATCATCTGACCGGGAGCTGAGCCGGCCGTCCCAAACGATCGCAGCAATGTTCCTTCGGGACTGAACTCCTCAAGCTTCTGTTCAGAGGTCAGACTCACCCAGATATTGCCTTTAGCGTCGAGAGCGAGCCCGCTGGGTCCTTCGAGCTCTTCGATGTTCCCGATTTTGGTGATGCTTTTCAAATATTTGCCTTCGGGGTCGAACTCCTCGACACGGTTATTACCACGGTCAGCCACAAACAAATCGCCACTGGAGTTCACTGCCATACCTTCCGGAACGTAGAACTGGCCGTTACCGGTGCCGTAAGATCCGAACGCCCTGACGAACGTGCCTTCGGTGGTGAACTCCTCCACACGATTAGCGCTCGAATCCGTCGCCCACACGTCGCCTTTCGATACCGCGACAGACATCACAGACTCTTCGAACTGGCCGTTCCCCGTACCCTGAGAACCGATAGACCTAACGAATTCGCCTTTGCTGTTGAACTCCTCAACATTGTGGTTCTGGCTATCCGCCACCCACACATTCCCCGAGGAATCGGTCGTCAGATCCGCAGCTTCGCGCAACTGACCAGACCCCGTCCCATACGAACCAAACGAGGTGGAGTAGGTTGCGGGGGGTTCGAGGTGCCACTTCTCGATGCGTTGGTGGACGGTGTTCCAGTCCCATGGGGCGCTGTCGAGGACGTAGACGCTTGTCCCGTAGATGCTTATGCCGCGGGGGTGTTGGAATTGTCCTTCGCTTTCGCCGCTGCTGCCGAACCCGTACAAGTATTCGCCGGTGTTGGAGAACACTTGGACGCGGCTGTTGCCGTATTCAGAAACCCAGATGTTGGTTTCGGGTCCGATCGTGAACCTCTCCGGATACATCATCTGACCGGGAGCTGAGCCGGCCGTCCCAAACGATCGCAGCAATGTTCCTTCGGGACTGAACTCCTCAAGCTTCTGTTCAGAGGTCAGACTCACCCAGATATTGCCTTTAGCGTCGAGAGCGAGCCCGCTGGGTCCTTCGAGCTCTTCGATGTTCCCGATTTTGGTGATGCTTTTCAAATATTTGCCTTCGGGGTCGAACTCCTCGACACGGTTATTACCACGGTCAGCCACAAACAAATCGCCACTGGAGTTCACTGCCATACCTTCCGGAACGTAGAACTGGCCGTTACCGGTGCCGTAAGATCCGAACGCCCTGACGAACGTGCCTTCGGTGGTGAACTCCTCCACACGATTAGCGCTCGAATCCGTCGCCCACACGTCGCCTTTCGATACCGCGACAGACATCACAGACTCTTCGAACTGGCCGTTCCCCGTACCCTGAGAACCGATAGACCTAACGAATTCGCCTTTGCTGTTGAACTCCTCAACATTGTGGTTCTGGCTATCCGCCACCCACACATTCCCCGAGGAATCGGTCGTCAGATCCGCAGCTTCGCGCAACTGACCAGACCCCGTCCCATACGAACCAAACGAGGTTTCATAGTTGGGTTCTTCAGTAAGATCTTTCTCCTGAATACCCTTGGCTGTCCCCGTTTCGACCACGGCACCTGTTATCGGATTGTATATGGTTGTCGTCGTCAGTTTCAGCCCATATGGGTCTACCGTGACCGAGGTTGGCTTACGCAAGGTCCAACCGAGACCTTTCTGCCCAAAATAGTGTGTCTGGGTGATCCTGCGTTCTTCTTCTTTGCCGCCAACTACTGCAGAATCGACGGTTTCGGTCACCAACCTATAGTTCGTTCCTTTGGGTGCTCCCTGGTCGTACATGTACTTTACGCGGTGGCGTGCTTCGACTTCGCTACCGTTAGCGAGCTTTATTTTGTGTTCGGGCCCGAGTGTTTCCAGTAGCTCGTCGCCTTCTTCGTTATAAACACTCTCGTCATCCAGTTGTTTGGCGACTTCAGCCGATTTAGAGCCTTCTTTGAGTGCGAGTGCACGATCGTCAACGCTCAAACGTCGGATTACGTTGTTCGTTGGCGAGTATTCGCTGGTGCTGACGCCACCGCTTGCGTTCACGGTGTTGACCGTGTGGCCTTCCGCGTCGAAGTAGGAGATCGTCGCCGTCGTATATTCCTTTGCGGGCCACCCCATCGGCTTATCGGGCGGGAACACTGCTGTGCCTTCGACCGGATTGTCCTTCTGACCCCAACCTTTTTCGACTTCCCCGGCCGTGAGGTTCTGCAGACCGGTGCCTAAGAGAGGGACGGTGTACTCGATCGTTGTGACGGCACTTGTCCCGGGATTTGGAGGTTCCGGTGCCGGACTATACGGAGTGCCGGCCGCCACCGATCCTGTTTCTGCTGTCGTTGCTGTAGTGGCGCCGCCGGCGTTGAATGCCGTGACCACAACTACGAGCTTGTGTTTTTCATCGCTGGTGGTGGGGTAGTAGCTTTCGTTGACCGCCCCAGGGATCAAGGAGCATTCTCCAGTGGCTTTGCAGTCCTCCCACTGGTAGCCATAAGCAAGTGGAGTGTTGCTCCAGCTACCGTTGCTGGAGACGCTGATCTTGCTGCCGACTGCCGGCGTGCTCGTCGAGAGAGTTGGCAATCCGGTGTTCTGTGGCGCGAGGCGGCTCCCAAGTTCTGTGGCCGCGGCAGGACGAGTCGCCGACAACAACCTTCCCGGGCTCGCGTCCGTGGGGATCGTGCCGTACCGCAATAGCCATGGCTCCTGGCCAGCTGGGGAGACCGCCGTTACATGACCTTCGGCGTCATAGCCATATACGGTCGTGAGAGCAGGGCTGATACGTGGATCCCACTCTGCTCGCAAACGACCCTTTGCGTCATACACGTACTGCGCGACCGCCTTTTCTTCCACAGCTTTAGTCGCCGGATTATATGCCGCGAACAGGACTTCCGTCAGACGACCCGCGTATTCCTTCCATTCGCTTTCGGTCGCCGTCGTTTTTTCCGCGTACTTGAAGATCAGCGCGTGACAGCCTTCTTTGATCGTTGGTTCGCAGGAGAGTTCGCTTAGATGTGCCGCGACCTCCTTAACCGGACGGGTGACCGTACCGACTCCTTTGACTAGGACCGTCTTGTACGTGTAGGTCACTTTGCTTGTCGGCGCTGATCCTTCTGAGTTCGTCGGCACCCAAGTCGCGTGCTCCCAGCGTCCCACACGCGAGTTTTCGCTGTCGGCGACCGCCAGGTCACCCCGTGCGTCTACCGCGATGAAATATGGTTTCTTTAGCTGTCCGCCGTTTGAGCCTGCGCTCCCGAACTGTGTGAGGTATTCGTCTTTGGAGTTGAACTCCTGGACACGATCTTCTGTCGTGTCGGAGACCCAGATGTTCCCTTCTGAATCCACGGCCACGCCCGTCGGTGCTTCGAACTTACCACTTTCTTTGCCTTTGGAGCCGAATTCTTTTAGGCTGCTCCCTGTAGAGCTGAACTCCACAACACGATAGTTCTTGGCGTCAGTGACCCACACGTCACCGCTTTTATCGACCGCGACACCCAAGGGTTCTGACAGCGCTTTCAAACCAACGGTTTTGCTTGCTTCCCGTTGATATTCGCCGTTTTCGTTGAACTCGACAACGCGATTATCGCCTGTATCGGCGACCCACACGTTCCCGCTGGAGTCCACCGCAATCCCCTGCGGAGATTTCAAGACACCAGAACCAGTTGTGCCCGCCTGCCTCACGTATTCGCCGGCTTCCGTGAACTCCTCGAGTCTGTTGTTAGCCGTGTCGGTGACCCACACGTGCCCTTTCGAATCGACCGCTACGTCGTGTGGTTCCCTGAACGCTCCCCCACCTGTGCCTTCATAACCAAACGATTTTACGTATTCTCCCTGCGCGTTATACTCGTCGATGCGATCATTCTTTGTGTCAGCGACCCACACGTCGCTCTTGGTGTCCGTCGCGACACCCGTAGGCACGTTCAACTGGCCTGACACGGATCCCTGCCAACCATCCTGCCCATAGTACGTTGGAGTGGATTGCAGGAACCCTTCTGGACGGGCAAACTTAGTCGTCGTGCCCGTAGCAGCGTTCTTCAGATAATACGCCGCTGGGATTTTCTGCACTTTTTCTTCTTCCATCGTGAGAGCCAGGTTCGCGTCACCCTTAGGCGATTCCAGTTCGCCTTTGGAATTACGTGCAAACACGGTCTCCTGGCCACTGGCTGCCGTCAGGACCATACTTCCGTCCGGTAGTTCTTCAAGGCTTTCGTTGCTGCCAAGGCTCACGGTCCACTGCGGCCCGAATGGCCCTTCGACACCGGCAGTCAGGTTCCGCGAACTGTAGCTTCGCGTCACGCTCAACCCGCTACCCATGGAGACATCGCTCGCGCCGAGACTGTAATTGCCCGATTGCGGATCAAGCGAACCAGGCCCCACCCCCATAGGCGACGCATGATGAACATAGATAACGAAATCTTCGCTTTCCTCATTACCCGCATTATCGGTGGCCACGACCGTCAATATGTGGGGACCGGTGCTCAACTGACCACCGTTGACCGTCCATTCCGCGGTCGCGGTACATGGACCCGCCGGACACGAACCCTTGGATTCACCAGCTTCCGCACCGTCCATTCCCAACTTGAGAGACCGCACACCAGAACTCGGTTCTCCGGTTTTTCCGTCCGTTGCTTCAGCCTTGATTTTATATATGCCTTCGCCGATTTGTCCACCGGCCGGCAAGTTCACGAGTTTGATGTTTTCAGGCGGCGTCGCGTCGACGCGTACCGTTACATGTGTTTCCTCTGTTAATTTGAGCGCATCTTCGGCGCGGCCTTGAATCGAATATTCGCCGCTAGGTAGCTGGGATGTAAAGCCCGGAGTGTTTGTGAAATACGTGTACTTTCCTTTGAATTCCTCCGGACACTGCACGCCTTGACAATCTTTTTCAGTGCTCATCAGGAATGTCTCACGCGACCATAGTTTCCCACCAGTGCCACCATCCGCCGCTGCAAGACTGACACCGACCCCGGGGTCGCCAGCGATCATTTCGAACGCCGTACTCGAAAACGGCCCGATCCAACCTTTACTACCCGGATACAATATGTTTTCCCGTTCCACGACAGTGCCATCGGGTTCTTTTATCGCGATCTTGGGACTTTCCGTATTGAAATGAACCGTCGGTGCTTCTTCTTGAGAAATCCACACATCGGCCCTATAGAGTTCGTCTTCAAACCCACCCGCGCCTTCGGTGAGCACTCGTTTCACCCACTCCACCATATTATTATTGGCACCCTGCGACGGCAAGCACGATTCAGTTTTGATAGCGCAGATCGCGGCCGAGAACTTCGCGGTTTCCGTATTATCAGCCAGTAGCCCCCAATTTTCTTGGGTTCCGTTAGGGGCATAGGCTTCTAGCAACGTCTCGGTTTCGGTAAAATAGTCGCGCTCTTTCGTTTCGGCTTCGAGCTTGTATATTTTGGATTTCCCTTGCGTCTGATACTGGTAAGCACCCCATTCTTTGTTCTTGATCGGACCATCATCCACCAGATCAAGGCTTCCACCCCCGTATTCACCCAACTTGAAAGAGCCACCTTCTGATAAATTCAATTTCCAAGCCGGGTTTAAATACGGTAAGAATGTACCGTCAGTGTATTCCGGGTCAACAGTCAAGGGATACTCAAACTGGCCAGCCTTCCTCGGAACATCGATCTTTAGAGTGTCGCTCGAAACGACACTCATAGAGATCGGGACAAGTGCTCCTTCCGCGTCATGAGCGTCAGGAGCACCTATCGTCGCGAGCGTCTGGCCCGAACTCTCGACACGCACCTCAGTCGGCCGCAACTCTTCAAGAGTCGCGCCATGCGGCAAACCCACCCTGAAATAGAGATCTCCAGGCGAACGTTCTGAGAACAATACCGAGAAAAACTCAAAGCCACCCACAGTCGGCTTCGCGAACATACTAAGATCCTGCGAGCCAGCCGTCGCGTCTTCAGTACCACCATAAAAGACCCCGGCATGATCGATCACCCCACTGCCTTCCAACACAGAACCCTGTTCGGTCACCGGAGTCAGCGACACTTCGGTATTCGTAGCTTCCGCGCCTTCTCCGAGATGCAGCGGAAGACGCACCGGCGTCAAGCCGAACGACGGCTCGAACCCACCCCCGGCTTCGCGCAACCCCAGATCAAGCGGCGTATGCACCCCGTTCCCCGTTTCCAAAGCCATAGGCACAGCAGATTCAACGAGCGCATGCCTTACACCACCAGCTTCGCCACCAAGTTCTACCGACATCGCATAGTCACTCGGATAACCGATCGCCTTCTGCCCTTCAGCCAACGGCGGCGGACCACCAGTCGAAACCCCCACAACACCAGGATCCAATTCCCCCAACTTCGATTCCGCCGCCTGCGAACTCAACCCCTCATAAGCCGTGGCAGACCGTTCACGCACACCCGATGAACCCCCAGAAGGCGCCTGAGACGATTCCCCCGCATCGCCGCTACCAGACAGCGTCTGCACTCCAGGCAACACCAATGGGCTCATAGCCCCGGCCGCCCTCGCTTGCCCACCTCTACCACTCACAATAAGCCGATGCGCCGACCCACTACGACGGCCGAGAGCACGAGCCTTGTCCGTCACATGATGATGCGCATAGCGGACCTTACCCTTATGGTGACGGACACCAGACTTCACACTGGCTGACTTTGCTCCTGAGCCTCTCCAGGCACCGATAGATGGCGCCGCTAAACCAACGCCCCCCACAATCGCCACCAAAAACGACACGGCACAGACAGCCAGCACACGCAAATGCCTCTTCATGCCCCACCCCTAATATCCGCCATGGATTGATTGACAATAGATTTGTAACTCATCATCAAAACTCATCGTCCCGTCGACAGCCAAGACCGGAAGATATGTTCTGAGCAGCAACCATGAGGAGCGGCGATGACTGCTCGACCATTCCCTCAAGAGAAATCATCGACGTGTGTGCCGCCAAGTTGATCGCCGCGACCACCTCTCCACTCTCACCACGGACGGCACATGCGATCGACACCAGATCAGGCGCGAGTTCTTCATCATTGAACGCCATACCATCCTCGAGCACTTGCTCCAGCTCCATACGAAGAGCCGTCTTACTCCTAATTGTGTTCGGACCACGCCGGACCAGCTTTATCTCGACGATCAGCTCGCCCTGCTCTGACTTCGGCAGGTTGGCGAGCAACACCTTGCCCATCGCAGTGCAATAGACCGGCAAACGCGAACCAAGACGGAGATTCAGATCGATCTCATGTTGCCCACGCCGAAAACTCCGGGCACGCTCCACATACAAGATCTCCGCTCCATAGAGCACCGACAAACTCGCAGTGAACGACGTACGCTCACGCAACTCCTCGAGATACGGGCGCGAAGGCACCCGCAGACCCATCGAGTTCAGCTTCGCCATACCCAGATCGTTGACCCTCAACCCCAACCTGTACTTGCGCGAAGCACCCCGCTCCAAGAAACCAAGCGCGACGAACGTAATCACATAACGATGCGTCGTCGAACGACTTATGCCTATCTCGTCAGCGATCTCCGCGATACCCAACACAGACCGTCCAGGCGTAAAACAACCAAGGATCGCGAGTCCGCGCTCAAGCGACTGCGAATAACGCGGATGAGTCAAAGTCGGCACCTGCCCCACCCCATCCCGATCATGTACTCGCGGACTCATCGGGCTTGACCACCATCGACGCTAAGGCTCATTTTGCTCTGCCCACTGAGCGACGCCGAAGCAGTCTTTCGCAGTTCACGCTGCCAGCGCGTCGCCAATTGATAGCGACCGTTGAGCGCCAAAACAACCCACAGAAGCCCGCGGCCACCGCCACGACTCTCAGCCTCTTGCACCGCCAAATCCTGAACCTGCCCGGAAGACAACTCCAGCCAACACCTCGGGTCACGCCCACCAGACGTTGCCGACGCGATCTCCGAAGCCGAATCCCCGACAGTCGGCGGCGTCCCGGCAGGTCGAGCGTCAGACCCCATGAAAACCTCTCTGGCACTCAACCCACCGCAAGACACGAACAACGACCGAGAAGAACACAACACCAACCCACCGCGAACCCGAACCCTCTCCTCTCGGCGAACGCGTGAGCAGATCGCACTCGTCGCGGACTAAAGCGACAGCGACGGCCCCCTGCTCCTCGCTCATACCGCCCTTGGTCGCAGCGCCCCGTCGATACCGACTCGTTAAGCCCTCAACCACCGCTTCCCATTGCATGTCCTTAGACGCCACGGCCGGCATAATGGGGCTCTTCGTGCGGCTTGGCTAGGCATCGTTTTAGGGTCCAAAGTTTGGAACATCCAAACGGAGCAGGAAATGGAGCTTTCCGAGAGCCGGAACTTCCAGTACGCTGCACAGTTCGATGACTAGGACAACATCATCAAGAAGGACTACCGGTCGAGCGATGACCTCTGTCGTCTATTGGGCGGTTCTTGGTCTGGTGATCGAACGTTCGAGCTATGGCCTGGAGCTCTACAACCGATACGAGCGCCTGTATGCGGACCTGCTCCCCGTCAGCGGCAGTTCGCATATCTACACGGCGCTTGACGAACTGGAAAATCGAGGGTTCATCCAGACCGTCCCCGAGGTCGGGACTGGCCGCCAGCCCAAGCCGCACTACCGGGTCACGACCCTCGGGACCAGCAGTTTTGAGGACTGGTATGTAGAACAGATGGACGCACAGCGCCGCAGCCTGGAGCTATGGGCAAGACAGCTTGCGATCTTTGCGCATGACCCGACGGCCGCCATCGGGCTAATTAGTCGCTTTCGGCGTGAGTACCTCGAGAAGGTAGCCCGGATCGGACGCGGATCGGAGAGTTCGATGAGCGGCTCTCGCGGCGCATTGATCGACGATCTCGTTGCTGAGCAACAACGTATCGCTGCCGGAGGGATGCTTTCCTGGCTCCGATTCGCCATCGCCAGATTCGAGGACCGCGCAAGGAGCATCGTTAGCGATGACCCTTCTTGAGCTTGATCACGTAGGCAAGCGCTACAAGCGCGGTTCTCGCGTCGCGCTGGATAACGTGTCAATGGAGATCCATGCAGGCGAAATGGTGGTCGTCTGGGGCGAGCGCCAATCTGGCCGCTCCACATTGTTGCGGATCATTGCTGGGATCGAAACGCCAGACACAGGCACAGTTCGTTTCGAGGGCCGCGACCTCACCACGCGGAATCGAAAGAAGCTCGGTCGAGGCATCGGATATTGCCGTCGGGACTTTCGTCGTTGGCGAGGACCAGTCGTCCTTGACCAGCTGATTGCAGGCCAACTCGGCCGCAGGGTCCCACAGTCGACGGCGTTGGCTCATGCATGGAAAGCGTTGGAGCGCGTCCAGGCCAGATCTTGTGCCGAACTAGCAGCAACGGAGCTGAAGACCCATGAGACCATTCGCGTAGCAATCGCTCGCGAGCTCACATGCAACCCGAGTCTGCTCGTTATCGATGAGCCGACGCTCGGCGTCGAGCCGCTTGATCGAGACGGCATCCTCAAGCTGTTGCGTTCGCTCGCCGACGAGGGCACGGCAATCCTCTCCAGTACGGGCGAGGGCACCGGCTTCTTGGGCGCCGACCGCGTGGTGGCGCTCGATAAAGGCAGGCTGGACGGTGATCTGACCCCGGACCTCGCGCCCGTGACGGACCTCATCCGCCATCGGCAAGCGCGCGGCTAACCGGAGACAGGCGCAGCAGGAGATGCTGGAACTGGAAGATGTAGTCAAGCATTACCAAGGTGCAGGGGAAAAGGTGCGCGCTGTCGATGGCGTGAGCTTCACGATCGCACCTGGCGAAATGCTCGCCCTACTCGGGCCCAGCGGCTCCGGTAAGACAACACTCTTGTTGCTGATCGCAGCACTGTTGAAACCTGACGCTGGCACGATTCGCTATCACGGGCGCGACATCACCTCGTTCTCCGAGAGTCAGGCAAGCAAATACCTGTTGCGGGATGTCGGGTTCATCTTCCAGAACTTTCGCTTGATGCCACGTGTCCCAGCATTGGAGAACGCAGCCCGCAAGCTGCTCATCAGCGGCGCGGGGGTTCGACAGTCCCAGACCCGTGCGCTCCCTTGGCTTGAGCGAGTCGGACTCGCGAGCCGCTTGCAGCACACCCCCGAGAAGTTGTCCGGAGGGGAGCGCCAGCGCGTCGCGATCGCGCGCGCACTCGCACCCGAACCCGGGCTCATCCTCGCTGATGAGCCCACCGGGAACCTCGACAGCGCCCGGAGCCGAGAGACAGTAGAACTGCTGAGATCCGTCGCTCGCGAGCGCGACGCGTGTGTGCTCCTCGTTACTCACGACACGGAAGTCGCTGGCATCGCCGACCGTAGCTGCACGCTGCACGACGGCAAGTTCACCCAGGACGAGTACACCGGCGACACTAGCGCGCCCTTGGACGCCCGGACACGATCCGCGTCAACGCAAGGGTGAACAGCCTTGGACAGCTTTGAGTACTCGGAGTGGCACGGCTTGATGCGGACGCGTGCTCTCGTCTACTTCTATGGCAGGCGGCTACGGGTACATGCGATGCAGGAGTTGCTTGCGGTTGTTGGGGTAGCCGTCGCTGTGGCGCTCGTTTTCGCGGTCACTGTCGCCAGCGGCAGCGTTACGAGCTCCGCGAGCAAGGTTGTGAATGCAGTGATCGGCCCAGCGGATCTGCAGCTGCGTGCGCGTGGGCCGAATGGCTTTGACGAACATCTGATCGCCCAAGTGGAACATCTCCCTGGCGTCGAGCACGCCGGACTATTCCTCGAACAAGCAGCTACGGTCGTCGGTCCTCGCGGTCGTAGGGTAGCGGTCACTGTCGCAGGTGCAAGTGTTCGCCTCGCAGTAATGGACGGCCTATCCCACACGCTGCCCAGCGGCGTGCTCTCAGAAGGCATCAGCCTCAGCCAAGCGAGTGCCAACGCATTGGGAATCGCCAGTCCATCCGAAGTGACGGTGGATCTCCGCGGGCGGGCAATCCGGCTGAAAGTGTCAGCCATTCTGGGCCGCGAAACCGCCGGGGCACTGTCCATTGCCAAGGTCGCGATCACGCCGCTCTTTCGCCTGCAGGAACTCGCTGGTCTACCTCATCGCGTCAGCCGCATCCTCATCCAGAGCCAGCCCCGACACGAGGCTGCCGTGCGCGCCGAGTTGGAAACGCTCGCCGGCGGGCACCTAACCGTCGCCGCTGCCGATCAGGACATCTCGCTGCTGGGCGAGGCGCTACGTCCAAGCAACCAGGCAAGCGAGTTGTTCGCTGGTCTAAGCGCCCTCCTTGGCTTCCTGTTTGCGTTCAACGCGATGCTGCTCACTGTTCCCGAGCGACGCGAAGCAATCGCTGACCTCCGCCTCGACGGCACACCGCGCACCGCGATCGTGCAGATGGTCCTCTTTGAGGCACTGTGTCTGGGGCTAGCTGCCTGCATAGTCGGATTGCTCGGCGGTTATGCCCTGTCGATGGGGCTCTTCCATCAGTCCGTGGGATATCTCGCACAGACTTTCACGCTCGGAGCGAGCACGAAAATCGGCGCTCAGCCTGTCGTGCTCTCTGTGGCGGGCGGAGTGTTGGCGACGTGTCTCGCCTCGCTGGTGTTGCTGCAGGATCTGCGCGGCGGACGCCCCCTAGACGCCGTCTTCGTCAGAGCGGATGACGGCGGCGGACTGCCAGCGAATGCCAGACGGTGGTTGGCGATGACTACAGTGGGTCTTGTAGTGCTCGCCAGCGGCCTATTTGTCTTGGTTCCAAGTGCGGCACTGATCGCCTGTGTCGTACTCGCATTGGCAACCATACTTGCTGTTCCTTTGGTGTTTGGGATCGTCCTGCGGGTATGTGATGCCCTTGCGTCCGTCAATCCGAATTTTACAGTTTTGCCGCTGGCGCTCTCCTCGCTAAAAAGCACAACGCTACGGTCACTAGCTCTTGCCGCGACGGGAGCGGTCGCACTTTTTGGCAGTATCGCGCTCGGCGGCGCCCGCGACGATCTACTTCGTGGGCTACATAGTTTCGCGAGTGCCGACGCGGCCGATGCCTCTATCTGGGTGACGAATCCAAGGGACACAGCGGCAGCCAACAATTTTCGGCCCGGCCATTATCCGTCTCGCATCAGCAGGATATCGGGAGTCGCCAGCGTCCATGTCTTCCAAAGTGAGTTTATGACAATTGGCCAGCGGCGCGTATGGATCATTGCGAGACCGACCAGCGCAAGCATCAGATTGCTGAACAGCCAGATAGTCGAAGGCGATGCCGCTATTGCTGCCCGGCGTCTGCGTCAAGGTGGCTGGATCGCGGTGTCGAAGCAGATCGCAGAAGAACGCCACGTCAGGCCCGGGGAAGTGCTTGACCTTCCGACTCCGACAGGTACCGTAAAGTTCAAGCTGGCCGCCACGACCACCAACTTTGGTTGGACTTCGGGGGTGCTAGTGATGAACATCAACGACTACACCCGATTCTGGGCAACTTCGGAGCCCTCTGCCCTTGGGATTAATCTAACTAAGGGCACACCTATCGGGCTCGCATTGCGAGAGATCGGCATTGCGCTCGGCCCAAAGAGCGGCTTGGAAGCGGTCACTGCGCATGCTCGAGCAGACCGATTCGACGCCATCGCTGGCGAAGGACTACAGCAACTTGACGAGATATCAACTCTGCTGGTAGCCACGGCGATCCTCGCAATGGCTGCGGCACTCGGATCGAGCATCTGGCAAAGACGGCAGTCGCTCGCCGAACTCCGACTCGAAGGCGCCCAGCGCCCTCAACTTCAACTCGTGCTCCTCGTCGAATCAACACTGATGCTCAGCGCAGGATGCTTGAGTGGTGCGATAGCCGGCATCTATGGTCAGGTGGTAATCGACGGTTACCTAAAGCACGTGACTGGTTTTCCAGTCGCAGGCGTAGCAACAGGCCAGCGCCCCATCGAAATTTTCGCACTTGTCATCATTGCCGTGTTCTTGATCGTGTCTCTACCCGGCTGGTTCGCCTCGGGCGTACCTGCAACACTTGCCCTCAATGAGTAACGGGCGCACAGACCTTCTCGGTAGAGCCCCATACAAACACGAGCACCAATGGGCGCTTGATTCGAGCCCCAAATGTCTGCATTTGGTGATCGCCGACTCCTAACCCGAGCCGGCGTAGCCCTACTTATTGCAAACGTCCGCTTCTGGCCTCTCATCGCCCCAGTGGTTGGTAAGCAGCTCAGACGATGGGAGATGCACGCCCGTGCCATCAAGGACTCAGCGCTCCGAACACTAGCGCTCGAAAAGCTATTTGAGGAGCGGTTCAACGCCGAGGTCGCCGCTACGCTCGCGACGCTCGCGCCGCGAGAGCACCGTCAGTCCGTTATCGAAGCAATTGTGGCCTACGAGGTCATGTACGACTATCTCGACGGACTGACCGAGCGACCCACAGTCGACCCGCTCCACGACGGGCACAATCTGTACCGAGCCTTCACTGACGCAATCACCCTCCACACGGAGCCGACCCGCGACTACTACTCCTCCCGGGCGGACAACGACGGCGGCTACCTAGAGGAGTTGGTCGACGTCGTGCGGAAAGCACTGGCAGAGTTGCCCTCCGCGACCGCAGTCGCTCACGCAGCTCGACGGGCCGCGGAGCGCTGTACCGAGGCACAGATACGAGCCCACGCTGTCCCACAACTTGGGGCGAGCCAGCTTGAACAGTGGGCCAGAACGGAGGTCTACGGAACGCCACTCGGATGGCAGGAGTTCCTCGCGGGCGCAGCCTCCTCGGTACTTACCATCCACGCACTGATCGCCACGGCCGCCGACGAGCACATCACACTCAAGCAGGCCGCAGCAATCGATACCGTTTATCTCTCGATCGCCGTGCTGAGCACGATGCTCGACAGCCTCGTCGACCATGAGCGCGACGTGCAGACAGGTCAGGTCGGCTACATCCGCTACTACCCTGACCATAACCTCCTCGCCAAAGACCTTGCCAGCGCGGCGCGGCGCGGCGTCGAGTACGCCTCACCTTTGCCTAATGGCGCACACCATGTAATGACTCTCGTCGGTGTCGCCGCCTACTACATCTCAGCGCCAGCGGCCAACGGAGACTTTGCGCGACCCGTTACCCGCCAAGTTCGCCAGGAACTCAAGCCGCTCATCACCCCCACACTTGGAGTCATGCGCACATGGCGGGCCGCAAAGCAAGCCCGCCAAACGGTCCGATGCGAAGGCCACCAATAGTGGCCACCGCGACGGAGCCAGACCACGATCCCTATCGAGCGCGCTACGTCGCGATCATCGCCGACGGCAACGGCCGCTGGGCACAATCGCATGGATTATCCGTCCACGACGGCCACAAGGCAGGCGCCGACACACTGAAGGCCAGGCTGCGCGACGCGGTAGAACTCGGCATTGAGGAGCTGACCATGTACTCATTCTCAACAGAGAACTGGTCACGACCCGCAGATGATGTTGGTCATTGTCTCTAGGGTCGTGAACGTCTTGGAGGAGACGATGAAGAGCGTCTGCTCTGGGTCGAGGTCGCGCGTGGCCTCGACGAAGTCGGTGGAGTCGACGTTTGAGACGAAGCGGAAGGTCAACTGCCGTGCGCTGTAGTGGCGTAGCGCCTCGTAGGCCATGACCGGGCCGAGGTCCGAGCCGCCGATGCCGATGTTGACGATGTTCACGATCGGCTTGCCGGTGTGGCCCCTCCACTCTCCAGAGCGGACCCGCTCGCAAAAAACTGCCATCCGGTCCAGCACCGCGTGAACCTCCTGCACGACGTCGACCTCGTCGACCAGCAGCGAGGCGCTCCTTGGCATGCGCAGAGCCACGTGCAGGACGGAGCGGTCCTCAGAGACGTTGATGCGCTCGCCGGCGAACATCGCTGCTGTGCGCTCGGCTAGGCCCGACTGCTTGGCCAGCTCGATCAGGAGACGAATCGTCTCGTCGGTCACGCGGTTCTTCGAGTAGTCCAGGTAGAAGCCCGGACCCTCGACCGTGAGGCGCTCGCCACGAGCGGGGTCGGTGGCGAACAGATCGCGCAGCGAGGTGTTCGCGATCTCGCGCTGGTGGGCGGACAGTTCGGCCCAGGCGGGACGCTCGGTCAAGGCTGGTCTTGGCTCTGGTGTCGTGCTCATATCATTGTGACCCGCGTGAGAGTCGCACGTTGCTGGCAATGACGGCCACTCTAGCCTTGCCCGTCGTCGGGGCGCCGACAGCCCGAGCATGAATCGGCTACGAAGACTCGACGAGGCCGTTAGGACATCTGCTCTTCCGATGGCCCCGGTGGGCTGGCCAGGGTCTCTATCTCTTGCTCGGCCCAGGTCCTCAACGGCCCAAGAAGCGCAAGCGTTTGTCGGCGGTCCAGCGCTGAGGTATCCCCGTCGTCGTAGCGTGATTCCACAGCCCAGACCGACAGCGCCTCGGCAGACTCCAACTCATCCGGAGCGACAATCCCATTTTTCTCGACCAGGTCGATCAGGTAATCGAGATCGTGCGTCTTGGCAAACGCAATCCGATGTGCAGTCAGAACCGCCTTAGCCAACTTCTCCACGGCCTGCTGTCCGTGAAAGCCGACGATCGCGTCCCCAATATCGGGGTTCTCGACAACCGTTCGGACGAGCACTTCGTCTTCGATCGCCTTGGTGAGCAGTACCCGGGCCACGTCGAATTGTCACGCTGCGGCATGGAGCACCCGGCCCTCGGTCAAGGCAGAGTGCATCGTCGAGTTCAGCGCACCGCCCCATTCCTCGGCGTACCGCTCGCTCACAACCAGCACATCGCACGGCACCCCGAGCGGTCGTAGCGCGCGGCGCAATCTGATCATCTCGGCTTTTCTGTCCTTGAGGTCGCGCTCCACGACCAAGAAGTCGTAGTCGCTTTCCGGTCCCGCGTCGCCGCGTGCACGCGAGCCGAACAGCATGATCTTGACCGGATCGCTCGCAAGCTCCGCGAGCGTTTTGCCTGCAGCCTCAATGATCTCCTGTGGCTCCACGTCGACACCGTAGCGAAGCGCGCGGGTGGGACGGTCGAGCCGTTCGAGTAAAGCTGAGCGTGTACGCCTGGTTCGAGCCGTCAGCCGAGGCTCACATGGCTAAGGGCTTCCCGAGATCGCTGGCATGGCCGCCCCGCCCATTCCGTCAGGATCTCGCTCGTGCTCGATCTACAGCTCGTCATCTTCGACTGCGACGGCGTCCTGGTCGACAGTGAGGTCATCTCCAACGACGTACTTGCCCGTGCGCTCAGCGCAGAGGGGTTGCCCACCACATTGGCGGAGGCCCGACGCGATTATCAAGGACTGCTGCTCTCCGAAGTGGTCTCTCGAGCGGAGGCCAAGCTCGGCCACTCGCTTCCAGAGGACTGGCTCGCCAACTATGAGCGCGATCGGACCAAGGCATTCCGTAGAGACCTGCAGCCTGTGCCGGGCGCCGCCGATGCCGTGCGACACGTCATCGGCGCTGGCATCGCTGTGTGCGTCGCATCCCAGGGCAAGCTCGAGAAGACGCGCTTGTCGCTCGAGCTGACAGGGCTTCGTGAGCTATTTCCCAGCGGGACGCTCTTCTCAGCGCACGACGTTCCACGTGGCAAGCCCCACCCTGACCTGTTCCTGCACGCGGCTTCGACGATGCGCGCGGAGCCGTCGGGTTGTGTCGTCGTCGAGGACACAGCTTCCGGAGTCGCCGCGGCGGTGTCGGCCGGCATGCGCGTCCTGGGCTACGTCGCCGACAGCGACGAGGCAGCAATACGACAGGCGGGTGCTGAGCTGATGCCGTCATTGGATCGCCTGCCGCGACTGCTCGGGCTCACCTGACAGCTCTTCTGTCTCGGGCCAAGCCGCCCGTACCGGTAGCCGGCACGAACAAATCCCCCGAAACCAAACCGGCGGGACTTTGTAACACGCTTGTGACATTGGTCTCAACGGCTTTTGAGAGCTACCGTCAAAGGTATGGCCAGACGAATTGTGATCGCCGGTGGCGGCTTTGGTGGCTTCTATGCCGCCCTGGCACTGGAGCGGCTTGCCGCTGCACAAGGGGCTCGTGTCACGCTGGTCAACGACGCGAACTTCATGCTCTACACGCCCTTGCTGCCGGGTACGGCAGGAGGCACGCTCGACCCGCGCCACGTGGTCGTCCCACTGCGCTCGCAGCTCAGGCGAACCGAGCTGTTGATCGGGAGCGTCACGGGCGCCGACCCCGCGTCCCGGCGACTGCTGGTGCGTCGCGTCGACGGCGAGCGCCTCGAGCTCGGCTACGACCATTTGCTCGTCGCGCTGGGATCGGTCTCGCGCACGCTGCCGATCCCCGGCCTGGCCGAGCATGCGACCGGCCTGAAGTCGTTGTCGGATGCGACGGCATTGCGCAATCAGGTGCTCACGTGTCTGGACATCGCCGAGTCGCTGGATGACCCGGTGCGTCGCGCCGAGTATCTCGGCTTCGTGTTCGTGGGAGCCGGCTACGCAGGCCTCGAGGGCCTGGCGGAGCTGCAGGACTTTGCCGCCCAGGCGATCGAGCTGTACCCACGCTGTCGGGCGGAGGGAATGCGCTGGGTCCTGGTCGAGGCGCAAGAGCGGATCATGCCCGAGGTGCCAGCGAGCCTGTCCACATTCGCCGCACGCGAGCTGCTGGGCCGCGGCATCGAGATCGAGACGCGTACAACGCTCGCGGCTGTGACAGTACGTGGCGCGACGCTGTCGAGCGGCCAGCGGATTCCCGCGCGCACGGTCGTGTGGACGGCCGGCGTGGCGCCCAGCCCAGTGGTCTCCTCGCTCGGCTTGCCGCTAGATGACGGTGGGCGGATCGCGGTCGACAGAGAGCTGCGTGTCACTGGCCATCCGGGTGTGTGGGCGATCGGAGACTGTGCAGCGGTGCCCGACCCGGCAAGGCGGGAACAGGCGTGCCCGCCAACGGCTCAGCACGCGATCCGCCAAGGGCGTCTGGCAGCATCGAACATTGCCGCCGCGCTAGAGCACAGACCGCTAGGCGCCTTCCGCTACCGCACCGCCGGAGTCGTGGCAGAGCTCGGCCACAACAAGGCCGTCGCGATCACACTCGGCGTGCGCTGGCGCGGACTGCCGGCGTGGCTGTTGGCGCGCACCTACCACTTGCTGCTGATGCCAGGTCTCGGGCGCAAGCTGCGTTTGCTGATGGACTGGAATGTGGCGCTGATGTTCGGTCGCGACCCATCGTCGCCAGGTCGTCTCGGTAGTGCCACGCCACTGCAGTTCGCACAGGACGAGGAGCCGTTGCACACTTCGCGAGGTAGTCGGCGTGTCCTGCCCGAACATAGCGAGCAGCTATAAACCGCCGCTCCTGGGTTCAACTGACCGTGTAGCGCACTGGTATCTCGCGTTGGGACTGCTTCGGTGGACGCTTGTACTTGCGGCGCTGGCGTGGCGGGAGCTTTATCTTCTCGGTCTTGTCGGGATGCTCGTAGGGAATCAGTGAGAGCAGGTGGCTGATGAGGTTCAGTCTGGCGGTGCGCTTGTCGTCCGCCTCGACGACATGCCACGGACTGTGGTCGGTGTCGGTACGAGCGAACATGCGGTCCTTCGCTTCGGCGTAGTCGACCCAACGCGCTCGGGCCTGTAGGTCGGTGGGGCTGAACTTCCAACGCTTGCGCGGGTCCGTCAGACGCTTCTCGAAACGGCGCTCCTGCTCCTCGTCTGAAACCGACAGCCAATACTTTACAAGCGTGATCCCTTCCCTCTGCAGCGACTGCTCGAACTGGGGACAGAAGCGCAGGAACTCCTCGTACTCCTCGGGGCTGCAATAGCCCATCACATGCTCGACGCCAGCCCGGTTGTACCAACTGCGGTTGAACAAGGCGATCTCTCCAGCAGGCGGCAGATGCGCGGCGTAACGTGCGAAGTACCACTGTGTACGCTCGCGCTCACCGGGAGTCGGCAAGGCCACGATGCGACAGGTGCGCGGGTTCAGGTAGGCCGTGATTCGCTTGATCGCACCATCCTTGCCGGCAGTGTCGCGACCCTCGAAGAGCACCACCAGCCGACGGCGCTGAGCGACGATCCACTCCTGCATGTAGACCAGCTCGGTCTGCAGGCGCAACAGCTCCTTCTCGTACTGCTTGCCGCTCAACTGTTGGGGAACCGACACCGCCCCATCCTCGCACTTCTGAGATCGGCCGTGAGCAAGATGCCTGTTTTCCAGGCTTTTCGTGAGACCCGCATGAGTGCCGCGTAGCTGCGTAGCGTGAGCCGGATGATCGTGGTGCAACGGCATGAGCTATTCGAACAGGCTCGCCTACCAGGAGAGGCTGCTGACGCTGATCTGGAGCGACGAGCTTCTGAACGAGGCTGAGCGAGAACCATCTCGCCCTACTGCAACTCGCCAGCGGCCTCATCGCGTTCAAGAAGGCGCACCTCGTGACCTCACCCACCACACATCTCTTGGCGCCATGTCTGGTCGCCGCCGCAGGACTCTAGCCAGTGCGCGCGATTACCCCCGCTGCCGACAATCAAGTGTGCTTGTCGGAGCTGGCGGGCCGTTCCGTCCGCTTGCGGGCGGTGACGTCGAACTTGATGAGCACACCACCGTCCGGGGCGATGTCGAGCACCTGGCCACGGCTGCCATTCTCGATGCGCTCTTGGCCGGGCTCGTGGTGTTGGTCGGTGAGCGCTACCCGGTCGCCTGTGCGGACGCCGTAGTAAACACCTGGTACTTGGGCTTCCAGCTCGCCTAGCCGCGCTGCGGGCGGAAGTCGGATCCACACTTCGAGCATGCGCATCTGAAGGTGTCGGCGAATCACTGCGGCCTAAAGCACACAGCGCCGGTCACCGATGAGAAGAACCATCATGGTCACTCGCGCGCGTCTTCTTCGTGTTACGTTCGCGATCTTCCTTCTCGCGGGCGTAAGCGGGTACGGCGCGGTCTGGAAGAGGAGCACAAAAACACTCGATCGACAGAGGCCCGGCACCTGTCAGATCGCTCCACCCCAGATCCAAGTCCCGACCGGCGAATGGACGGCGACAGAGAGGATCCTAAACACCTATGCCATAGACACATGCACGGGCGAACGACTGATACGCCCCATCGACTTCCGGCGACGCTGCAACGCCGGCCACTGCAGGACCTATCTCTACTCGGTCAGCTACTACGGGATATCAGTGGCAGAAGTCGTACCCACAGGACGTGGACGATACCTCGCGACCTTTCAGCCCGAGACCGTGCCGTGCCCACACCGGCCCAGAGAAGACACCGGAACCAATCAAGACCACGGGACGATCACCCTCTGGTGGTCACAAGACAAACAAATCCTCCACGGGTTGAGCCGGGACTACCAAGTAGGCACCTGCGGTGGCAACCCAGCCGAAACGGCAAGTTACGAGATAAAGCGGACAAATCCGACCGCGATGCCACCCGCAGAAGGCCCCTAAACACCACTTCTGCTTAGCAGGTGTGCTCTGCACAGCATCGCGATCTTCCTAGCCAGTCTGAACCAGACGATAGCTCGACGAGCTGCGTGCGGACGGCAAAGCTATCGGCGCGCTCCCAGGCTCGCCGCGAAGCACCGAGGCCGCGATGCAGTCCGCAGACCGGCGACGCGCGGCCATGCGCGAGTTGTTGCCTCATGACGCGCCCGAGGATTGGGGAGCACTCGGCGGCGCGGCGATCTTCGACGAGTACGAAGGACGATCCGATCGTCTACACAGCGCTGCTGGGGCGCGCCGACTATCTCATCAGCGATGACCGCGACATCGTTCCCAACGGAGCTGAGCAAGGCTACGACCACGACGGGCAGCACATCCTCGCCGTCACCTTCAACCGCTTCGTCACAACCTATTTCGAGCCCACCGACCTGGATTGGGGCGCCATCGACGGACGATGGCTGCGACATGCATTTGACGAGCCATACGGGCAATGACCGAAACTCGGTAGACAGTGACATGGAAACACGTCACACTCGGTGCATGCAGCCAAGACCTACGATGAACGACGAGTTCAGCGATAACCATGGACCGACCGGGCTCTACATCGCCACCGGCGAGGGGATACCGGGACATCAATCTCCGATGTCCCGACACATCACAGAGGGTGAGCGACGGGATTCGAACCCGCGACCGCCGAGACCACAACCCGGAGCTCTACCAACTGAGCTACGCCCACCACGTTGGTAGGCGAAGTCTAGCGTCAGATCAGCCGCGCACGAGGCCTTCGGCCAGCGCCAGGCATTCGCTCGGGGTGCGGTCCGGGTGACCCTCCAGCGCGAGCTGCCAGGCTCGCATCAAGGGTAGGGGCTCCTCGCCAAGCAGACCGAGCAGTTCCGCCACCAGCGAAGCGGCCGCCGGATCCAGACCGAGCGTAGCCGCTGCCTGAGCGCGCGCTTGCTCACTCGTCACAGCGCTCGCGGCAGCTGAGGCATTCGCGTTGTGCGCTGCTTCGATCAGTTGCTCGGTGACGTCCTTGCCCTCACGTTCGACGATCCGCCAGCCACGCCCCATCGAGAGCTGCTCGAGCGGTATCTGCGGACCCTCCACCACGATCAGCTTGGCCTGCTGAGGGTTCCACTTGCGTTCCCCGAACTCGATCCACTCGCCTCGAGCCCATGCGTCGAGGACGGCCTCGTGCAGCTCCGTCTCGGTGAGGTTGAAGCGGCAGAAGTTGTGGGGGAATTGGCGCAGCTCGACGTGGTACATGCGCTAAGGCTCGCAAATCGCTCTTCAAGACGACTTCCCCAGCTCAACCAGGGCCCCCGGAGAGCCGATGAGCTGCACATGCGTAGCTTTGCAAGGCATCTAGGAGGTCATACGCCAAGACCGCGGGTGGCGCTCGGCCTGCTCGGCTGGGTGCTGTGCGGATTGCCTCGGCCGGCAAAGCCGCCCGAGTGCCTTGGCGACAACATCACGGTGGCGAAAAGTTGGGGGGCCTGGTGGGCAAATCATCCCCGCCTGCTGCGCTTGCTGGTGGCCATCGCGCTGTGCTGGTCGACGGCGTATCTAGCTTGGCGAATCGGCTGGAGCTGGCATCGCTCCAACCCCGTTCTTTGGTCTTGCCTGCTGCTAGCCGAGTGCTACGGCCTGTGGAATCTGGCGGCGCTGGCATGGCTGACATGGGACGTGACGCCCCGCGAGCGACCGGCCGCATCGCCGGGAAGAAGCGTCGACGTGTACATCTGCACCTACGACGAGGCGCCAAGCGTGCTCGAGGCGACGCTCGCCGGCTGTGCGCTCATGAGCTACCCACACACAACTTGGCTCTTGGACGACGGCGCCCGTCCCGAGGTCGCAGAGCTTGCCCGCCAATGGGGTGTGCGCTACATGACTCGTCCCGACAAAAACCATGCGAAGGCGGGCAACATCAACCATGCGCTGTCACTGACAGAGGGCGAGCTGGTGCTCGTGCTCGACGCCGACCACGTGCCGCTGCCTGACGCCCTGGACACGATGGTCGGCTATTTCGAGGACCCCGAAGTGGCCTTGGTGCAAACGCCACACGATTTCTCAAACCACGACTCGATCCAGCACTACGACCTCGGCCGTCACGAGCAGTCGGTGTTCTTCTCGGCCATCTGCATTGGCAAGGACCGCCACGACGCCGCCTTCTGGTGCGGCTCGTGCGCGCTGATGCGACGCGAGGCGCTGCTCTCGATCGGAGGTGTGGCGACCGAAACGATTGCGGAGGACTTCCACACCACGATCAAGCTCCACCGGCGTGGTTGGCGCACCCACTACGACGATCGCATCATCGCGCAGGGACGCGCGCCGCACGACCTCGCTGCCTACCTACTCCAGCGCGACCGCTGGGCACGTGGGAACCTGGCGGTGTTCACCACGCCGGAGAGCCCTTTGCGTGCGCGTGAGCTGACCTTGGGCCAGCGCATGAGCTACCTAGCCAGCCTGCTGTCCTATCTGGCAGGTCCAATGCGTCTGCTGATGGTGCTCGTGCTCGCGGCCGTGTTGTGGAGCGGAGCGCTCCCACTGCGCATCGCCCCGCTGGCCTTGGCAGCACTGTGGGCTCCCGCGACTGTGCTGATGGTGCTTGCCGGCTCGGCCCTTTGCCGCGGAAAGCAGAGCAGTGGTGAGGCGACTCACTATGAACTGTGCACCGCCGAGATCTTCACGCGTGCGCTGCGCTGCATCGTTCGCCCAGGTCGTACGAGCTTTCGCGTGACGCCGAAGGAGGGCGTCGACCGCGGCGGCTGGGAAGCGGTACGACAGTTTCGAGCATTGCTAGTGCTCGCCGTGCTACTGGGCTTGGGACTTGTGCTGAGGATCGCCGAGGACACAGGCGTGGGACCGCTACCGGCGATGCACGGCTTCGCCGCCTGGTTCGTGCCCCTACTGGGCGCTTTCGAGCTGCGCCGAATCGTGCGCACGCTTGCTTTCGTCGGACGCCGGCGACAGCTACGAGGCGAGTACCGAACCCCAATCGCAGCCGCAGCGGTGATCGTTCCCAGCGGAGACCTCCCCGACGACGATCCCTCGTTGCTCGGACGCATGCACGACATAACGACCAACGGTGTGGGCTTCGAGCTCTCACGCCCACTGCCAGTCGGAACGCTTGCGGAACTCACCGTCCAGCTTCCGGGCGTCAGCGGAGAGCCGATTCCGACGCGACTGGAGGTAGCTGTGCGCTCATGCTTGGCGCACGGCCAGGAATGGCGCATCGGCGCCGCGATCGTCGCTTGCGAGGAGGAGGATCGGCGACATGTGCTCTCCTACTGCAACGTCGTGTGGCCGTATCGTCGCCTGCGTGGCGAGAACGAGGTCGCACCGCCCCTTGTCGCAGCCTCGCTCGACCAGGCAGGCGTCTCCTTCGTGCCCCGCGAAGCCACGCCCGCTTAGCCAGGTCGGCTGAGCTTGTCCCTGCGGCCTCTTGTGCGAGGCGCTTCGTCCGGCCAGTGTCCATGCTCGGCGAGGTAGGCCCGTGCCGCCTCCTCCTTCTCGCGCTCGACGCGATCGCCCTCGAAAGCAGCGCGGTAGAGCCAGTTCATCGCATAGATCGCCAGTCCGGCGCTGATAATGCCGGCACCGCCCTCCATGTCGGATTCGCTCCCAAGCGACATCACGATCACGCCGGCGATCACGGCGGCCACGGGAAGGGCGTAGCGGACACCAAACAAGAACCAAGCTACAGGCCCCCGCTTCCCGTCTGCCTGCTTGCCTGGCGATTGCTCGCCAGCCACGTTCGCTTCCTGAGAGCGCATCACCCTGCCTGCTCCACCGCCACCGTGGCAAGCGGCGCGAGCGTCTGGGCGAAGAAGGCGAGCGTGCGGCTCCACGCGTCTCTGGCAGCCTCGGGCCGATAGCTCGGCCGGGTGTCGTTGAAGAACGCGTGTCCTGTGTCTGGATAGATACGCAACTCGTGATCCGCGCCGGCCGTGCTCAGCGCAGCGTCGAAGCCGGGCAGCCCGGCCACGATGCGCGGATCGTCCTGCCCGTAGAAGCCGCGCAAAGGACAATGGATCGAGCCGACCCGCTCCTCCTCCGGGGAGGAGCCGTAGTAGACGACTGCTGCGCTCAACTCAGGCTCCTCGCAAGCCAGCAGCGCAGACAGCGCGCCGCCCAAGCAGAAGCCGATCGAACCGACCGGTCGTCCTGCGCATGCCGGATTTGCGCTCAAGAAGGCGATCGCTGCCCTGAGAACGCTCAGATGGCGCTCGGAGTCTCCGCCAGCCCCGCCAAACAGGGCTGCAATGGTCTCGCCGACGTTGCGTGCTTGCTCCTCAGGGAGCTTCGAGAGGGCCTCGGTCCGGCGAGCGCCATCGCCAAGCACAGCCATCCACTGCCCGGGAGGAATCGAGTTGAGAAAGGCCTTGGCCGCTGCGACCCGCTCGACAGCCAGAACCGGCGGTCTGCCTCCACCGGCCGAGTACAGGTCGGGTGCCAGAGCTGCATAGCCGGCGCCTGCAAAACGGTCGGCCACGTCTTGGATATGACGATCGACACCCCATATCTCCTGGATCACCACGACACCCGGCAGCGGCCCATCTGCCGCGACCGGGCGGCTCAGATATGCGGACACGCCTCCGACGGGACTGTCGTAGTCAACCTGCTCGCTTCTCAACTCCATAGCCATCTCCTCATAGCTCGCCAGCACAGGTCAGCCCGAAGGGGCTCCCCTCGGAGTCCTTGCAGACCGCCCACTTCTCGCCCGGATGGACAACGCTCCCTCCCAGCGCCTGAACGTTCGCTAGCGCCTCGGTCATATCGCCCACAGAGAAGTACGGCAGCGAGAACGAATCGCCTGGTCCGCGTCCTCGTGCGTGGACACCGATCGCCGGGGCTCCTGAGTGCGTTTGCCATCCCTCTCCCTCCGTGTCTTGACGAACGTCGAGCTCGACGCCGAGGAGTCCACTCCAAAAGCGCAGCGCGCGCCGCGGATCGTCGGCGGGGAACTCAATGAGGGCGGGTGCGGCGTGCTTCACAAGGCCTAGGTTAGGACAACGGGTCGATCCCGAACTCGCGCCTCTCCTCAATCCTCGGGTGGGCGCCGCTCGCGCTTACGTTCGGTGCGCTGGCGCTTGGCTTGAAGCCGGCGCTCACGCGAGGCCGCGGTGGGACGCGTGGCGCGACGGTGCTTCGGGACGGCCAGCGCAGTCGCGAGCCGCTCAGCCAAGCGAACTAGAGCCAACTCTCGGTTGCGGGCTTGCGAGCGCTCGTCCTGGGCGATCGCAACCACGCGGGGACCGACACGCGCCAGTATCCGATCCCGCTGCGCTCCAGTTAGCGTGAGCGAGGCATGCACGTCAAAGCTTGCTTCGACACGGGAGGCGGTGACGTTGGCGTGCTGCCCGCCGGGCCCAGAGGAACGGCTTGCGCGGATCGTGACCTCGGACAGCGGGATCGTCAGGCCACCGGTGATACACAGCGTTCGCTTGAGATTTTCGTCGGTGTCGCTCAATGCACCCTCTTGCATATGCCTATCACGGATACTCCCCAGGTTGCGCGGGGCTCCCAGGTTTGGCTCTGGTGAAGTTCATCCGCCAGATGGGCAAACGGCCGGTGGCCAGACGCGGGCGATCGACTGAAACTGCCACCAGCGAAGAGGACAATCAGTGCCGCCGCCCTTCAACGGTTCCACTCTGCGCAGCTGAGCAAAGAGTTGAAGAAACCTGGGAAACGCCGAAAGCACACGAGTCACAAGAAACATCGCTAAGTGCGCAGGGCTGGATCCTTCACCAGCCAACTCTGAGAGTTAGAGCTCCCGCCTGGGATGGACTCACCGAGGCCTATACACATCCGACCGATGCGCGATGGCGAGCACCGACACCACCCGAGCCTCATCGTCGATGCGATAGACCACCCGGTAAGGCCCTCGTCGAGCCGACCAGCATCCCTCCAGCTCAAACCGAAGTGGTTTGCCAAGTCGGCGAGGATCGGTAGCGATCGCTTCGAGCGTCTCGAGCACGGCCGCAACGACTGAGATAGGTAGACGATCGAGCTGACGGCGCGCTGGCGCCATCACGTGCATGTCCCATGGAGCGTCGCTCACGCCGCGGTGTTGCCGCGACTCTCGTGCTCTGCACGAAGCTCCGCGAACGTCGTCCCGAGATCGCCGGCGGCGAGCGCCTGGCCGCTCTCGTCGATCTGAGCCATCAGTGCCGGGTCCGACATGATCGCAAGCGTCTCCTCCAGGCTCTCGAGATCATCGGGACTAACGAGTACGGCAGCCGGGGCGCCATTGCGGGTCACCACGACGCGGTCATGCTGACCCTCAACGCGATCGACGATCTCGGAGAGGTGCGCCTTTACGGACGACAGCGGCAAGGTTTCAGCCATGACCTATATTCTAGTCACCTCGCAGACATCTGGCAAGTTGCCGGACAGCACCCTGACGGGGGACCGAGGAATCGAACCTCGAGCAAGGGTTTTGGAGACCCCCATGTTACCGTTACACCAGTCCCCCAGAAACGCTTGATTTGCAGGCGCTTCTGCAGTGCGCGGAGCGCTTCCGAACTTTACACGCTTGCTCGCCGGGGCGAGGTCCGCAGCCCACGTTGGGCCGCTGCCCCCCCCAGGATACCCAGATTGGGGGCGCTTGGCTCAGCCTTCTTCCTTCGGATTGGCCGCCAAGGTCTCGCGCTGCACGAACCATGAGGCCTCGATCGGGTTGAGGAAGTGGGGCGGCTCCTCGACCTGCAGACGATCGTCGTAATTGGCGTCGTAGGGGTAGCCGTGGATGATCGAACTGCCTGAGAACTCGCCGGTGAAGCCGTTCGTGTAGAGACCGGCGACGGCTCCGTAGACGTTCAGGTTTCCGAGTTCGGGCAAGCCGCAAATGTAGTTATCCACGATCACCGCATGTTTGACGGCAAGCATCGCGGCGTAGATCTTCGGATTTTCCAGATCCCCCACACCGTTGGGAGCGTCGCATTCTGCAGCATCGTCGGTGTATTCGCATTCTTTCGCCGTCGAGTTGTATTTCTCGACTTCTTTGGCACCGTTTGTTTTGCATTCTTTTTTGGAGTTCGGCGCGTAGAATTCCTTCACCGGATGGTAGATCCGCACAAAGTTGTTCGCGATCAACCCCAGCAGGGCGTTGGTCGTGGGCGTCCCTGCCGAATTTGTCGGAGTGGTCAGGTTACCGTTGATGATCACGTCGTTTTCGGCAGCGACCGTCAGCGAGTTCGTATATTCGCCGTGAATGTATACGTTGCCGCATGCGTCGTCTTCTGTGTACTTTGGCTTCGGCCCATATGGCGAGTAGGGCACCGAGCAGCCGCCCGCCACGTAGATGATGCCATTGGGCGGATAGGCAAGTCCCACCTGAGTTTTCGAGCTCCACGTTTTCGTGAGCGCGTTTTCTTCCCAGTTCGTCACGGTCATCGTGCCGTCTTCAAGAACGATTTCTGTCTTGTTCTTGTATTCGTAAGCCGGTTCAACGATGTGTTTCAGTTCTTCATCGCCCGGCGGAGGCTCGATCGACACGACTTCCTTGGGTAGCACGTGCTTGCCCTTGAAGATGGGTTTTACTTCCGAGCAGACGCTCTCGCCTGAGTAGCCTTCGTCTTCGGGTTTGCCATATGCATGGCCGAATTCGATGCGATCGTTTTCGCTGCGACCGAAGACCGGCGAACCGCAAACGCCGGCGTGGTCCTCTGTGTGCATCGGCCCGTTGACCGATTCTCCGTTTATGAAGAAGTTGTTGATACAGCGTCGCGGAGTGCCGCCGTCCGCGGGACGTTCGCCGTAGAACTTGGAGCATTCCGTGTAGTAGTTCGCGGGCTCTTTTTCTTTGAGCGGTTCGCCGTAGATCGCGGGATCGCCGGTTTCGTACTTCGTGTACCAGACGAAGCTGACGAAGTTGGCGTTGCGGAAGTCCGCCACCAGCGTCCGTCGCGCGCTACCGGAATACCCTGTCGACTCGATGCGAAACGTGCCGACGGCCCCGGGCGACTTCTCTTCGAGCATCGTTTCGACCAGGTTGTTGGGATCGCACTTGCGATCGTTTGCCGGCGCGCTTTCGGCGGGCAGCAGCTGGATCGCGTATTCCTCGTTGAGCGATTCCCCGCTTTCGTTCGTGATCTTGGCACGGTGAATCGTTTCCCCGACCTGATTCAGGGCGGCGTTCGCCTCAGGTGGATTGGTGCAGTAGGTCAGGTAGTTGCCGTCCTCGGTGAGGTGGTTCTCGTAGTTCTCGATCCCAGCGAGGGCGGCATAGTAGGCCTTCTTCTGCGAAGTGTCGGTGGCGCTCAGATGGATCTCGCCGTTGGCCGCCGTGAACGTTGCGACGAGTAGCAGCGAGGTGACGAACATCACCCCGATCGCAATGATCATCGTGATGCCCTCTTGGCCACGAAGCCTCATAAGAGCACTGCGTAGATAGCTGGTGAAAGTAGTCATCATAGTTCCGCGCAGGGTAGATTTGAGCTGTTTTCTTCAGAAGATGGAGACAGGCGCAGGATCGCGGAATCTTCCAGTGCGACCGGGCGACCTCCTCCAAATTGGGTGTTCAATTTGTTTTCTTTGCCTTCTGGTACCGCCGTAAAGCTCACGTTCACCTTGGCGACGCTGAGGGCTTCTTTTTCGCTCAGTTTTTCGGCTCCGGAGACCACCGGAGTGGGATCCAATTCGCCCAACACCGCTTTGCTGTCGGTTTCCCTGTAGTACCGGTAGTAGCGGAACACCGGTACAGGTTCTTTTTTGGAATTTTCGGTCTTCTGTATGCCGGTGAGCAAGGTCTGTTTCACCGGTGTTTCTTTTTCGTTGAATTCGTAATTGGGCGGGACGCCTTTGCTTGTCCACGCCTTTTCCGTGAGCGTGCCTTCCGTTTTGCCCGACCCTGGCGTATAGACGACTTCGTGCAATCTGATCGTCGGTAGCGCTGCGGAAGGTTCTCCGTGTTCGTTTTCGGCGCTGGTTTCGCTGACAAACCTGAGTTTGCTTTCGGTGCTTTCCGGCTTGATGGGATCGGATTTGGCGGTCAGGCAGGAGGAATGCAGCGCGAGCATCAATTTCTCCAGTGCCACCCGTCCCGTCTGGTCGGCGTGAACCCGTTCGGTGATGCGCGTCACGTCGGCCGTTGTGAAGTTGAGCAGCGATAGGGCGATTCCGGAGACCAGTATCCCCAGCGACATCGCCACCAGAAGCTCGATGAGAGTAAAACCGCGCTCCTCACGCAGTGCCTGCAATGACATACGTGTCCGTTTCATCAGCAAACAGACCCCGGTTTGCCTTCTTCGCTTAGATATATTGTCTGCAGTGGACTCCCGCTCGCAATGTCGTTATCTATCGACACCGTGTCTTCGAGCTGAGGCAGTTTCCCGCCCAAGACAGCCGTCACACACAGCGAATATATGCCAAAGGGCATCCCCGGACGACTAAGGGCTCCTGCGGAGGTCGTCGCGAGTTTGCGAACGGCGCTGCAGCCGGTGTCTTCCAAGATGACGGTTGCGTTCTGCACCGGTACCGGGGCTCCCCTGCTTTCAAGTACCTTTATATTGATCGGTGCCAGCGGCACCGACACGGGCGCTGGTTCGCCCGCAGGGACGAGGACTTCCGGATTGGAACTCTGGCCGTTTCTCGTCGGCAGATCAGCTTCGCAGCTGCCGGCATAGACGGTGTACTTCGTGGTGAACGGGAAGATGTTGTTGGGTTCGATCTGGGTTCGATACGTTTCGAGCGTGGCTGGTTCGGGGGAGGATTCGTAGTGGGCCATGCCCGTGTTGAAGTACACAACCGAATCGCTTTCAGGCGTAGGAATGGATTTCCCCGCTTCTGTGAAGCTGACCTGGAGCTTGCTCGCCGGGCCCAGGTTGTAGCCCTCCTTGGAAGTCGTCTCAGCGGGAAGGTAGACCGTTTTTGTCACGCTTTTGTCAGATTCGGTGTTTGCATAGCCGTTCGGGTCTACATAACCCGTCTTACTGACATTGATCGTGTATTCCCCAGGCGGCAAGGCGAGGATCGCGCACCCGTTCAAAGAGGTTTCGAGTTCGTGCACGCTGCTCGAGGGCGCCGGACCTCTGGCGACGACTTTGGCGCCCGCCAGCGGCGTCCCGACATCCTCGACCTGCACGATCAAGGCCGAGTCGGCAGGCGGGCTTATGACTCCCGTCTCCGTCACGGCTCCGTGGGGCCCCATCGACGGCCATGTGACGGTCGAGATCGTCTTCAGATAGTCGGCGGTCGGTACGCTCGACGTGCAGCTCGCGGTGCTGGTCTCATCGGCGATGTATTTGGCGGTCGTCGTGATCGTGTAGGTGGTCGCCCCCACGGTCACGTTTTCTTTGCGTTCCAGTTCGGTGAGTTTCTTGATCGGTTCGCTGCGCAGCCGCTCCTCGTCCTGCTGAGCCAGCGCATCGGCTTGCGAGCGAGCGCGACTGTTCGCCGTGGCGCGATTGGTGCTGTCCAGCCCGAACAGCACGGCGATCACGACGAGCGAGATCAGAGCGGCGCTGATGACCACCTCGATCAGGGTGTCGCCGCTCTCGGAGCCCAGCGGCGGCAGCCGTCTTGGCGCACAAGCCGACGTGGACGCTGAACGATCCTCCGGCGGACGCACGAAAGCCGCCGACGCCGAGCGCCGGGGGCTTTGCTTTGGCCGAAAAGGGTTTGTGCGGATCATCACGAGTGCCGAATACTTGTCCTCGATACGCGTTTCGGCACGCGCGCAGCGCTGCTTTAGCGCTGACGGCACCAGCACACACGCATTTGCGCCACCATCCAGCACTCGACCGCTCTGTCGTGTAGTTTCGAAATGTGGCGAATTCACAAGAAGGAGGCATCTCCCAACACCCGGATCTGCTGGCGGCGGTCGTGCTGCACACGCTCGTCAGCGAAGCTCGCGACGGCATGACCGCCGCCGCGATCGCCGTTGCCTGCGAGCGCGATCCCGACGCGGAGCGCGATATCGACGAGATCGTGGCGGCCTTGGAGACGTTGCTCGAGGATGGTTTGGCCGAACGCGAGGCCGCTCCCCGGTGCAAGCCCGATACGGCATGCGAACCAGACACCGCACAAGAGCCCGACACCGCGCGCAAACCCGGCACACCGCAGGAGCCCGACATTCCACATCAACCGATGTACCGACCCACGCACGCGGCGATCCGCGCGAACCAACTGAGCTTCTAGCGCGGACTCAGCGAACGTCGTCGAGCAGCGCCGCCGGGCTCAACCGGAGCGCCCGCGCGAGCTTCAAGAGCGTGCGCAGGTTCGGTTCGCGCCCGCCGCGCTCGTACACGCTGATCGCAGCCCGGTCGACTTCGGCCTCATAGGCGAGCGCCTCCTGCGAAAGCGAAGCTCCCTTGCGCGCTGCGCGCAGGTTCGCCCCGAAGCGCAGGCCAGGCTCGCTCGCAGGCGTTACCTCCGTCGGCGGCGAGACCGCTCGCGGGCCGGCGAGGCCGATCCCGTCGAGCAGGTCCGTCGGCGTCGTACCGAGTGCACGCGCGACCCGCACAAGCGTCGAGAGATCCGGGGCGCGCTCGGCGCGCTCGAGGAAGCTGATCGCGGCCCGGTCGAGCTTTGTGGCCTCCGAGAGGCCCACCTGCGAGAGCCCGACGCTCAAGCGCGTCGCGCGCATGCTCTCACCGAAAGCACGCACCTGCTCGTCGATCTCGGGGTCCTTTGTATGTCTCACGAGCGCATCATCCACATTCGCCTACATAAACACCACTGTGAAAAAACAAGCAAGCTTCGACGCGGTCGCAGGGCGCCCGGCGTCTGCCCCCAGGCGTTGAGCAAGAAGATGGCGGACCGGACGAAGACGGCGGAGTCAAGCGGCACAGAGGCTCGAGCGCGACCCGCTGGTACCTTCCTGTGGTGATCCAGCATGTTCGATAACCCGCTTGACGACGCCGTCACGCACGAACGGCTTGCCAAGGCCGAGCGCCTGCGCGCTCAAGGGGTCGAGCCGTTCCCGCACATTCCCACCAGCGAGCGTACCGAGATCGCCAAGCTGCACGCCGCCCACGATCCGGCCGAGCTACAGGCCGGCGAGCATCCCGACTTCAGCTATCGCCTTGCCGGACGCGTCATCTCCAGACGCGGACACGGCAAGACGACCTTCATCGACCTGCGCGACTTCTCCGGGGAGATCCAGCTTGCCGTGCGCCAAGACACGCTCGGTGAGGAGGCCTACGAGCGCGTCGTGGACCTCGACGTCGGCGACATCATCGAAGCCGAAGGGCCCATCTACGTGACCCAGCGCGGTCAGCTGGCGCTCGGCGTGCACCGCTGCGAGCTACTGACCAAGGCGCTGCGCCCGCCGCCCGACAAGCGCCACGGGCTCGGCGACACCGGCACCCGCTACCGCTACCGCGAGCTCGACCTGCTAGCCAACGAGAGCACGCGCGAACTGTTCGTCACGCGCGCGAAGACGGTCGACGCTCTCCGCGCCTTCATGGCCGAGCGTGGCTTCATCGAGGTGGAAACACCCGTCCTGCAGGCACTTGCCGGGGGAGCCTCGGCACGACCGTTTCTGACCCACCACAATGCGCTCGATCAGGAGATGTCGTTGCGCATCTCCGTCGAGCTGTATCTCAACCGTTGCCTGATCGGCGGCCTCGAGAACGTGTACGACCTCGGCAAGTGCTTTCGAAACGAGGGCATCTCCTACCGGCACTCACCCGAGTTCACGATGCTCGAGTGGCTGATGAGCTACTCCGACCACAAAGACGTGGCGCGCTTCACAGAAGAGATGGTCGCCTACGTCGCCCAACACGTGCTCGGCACGACCACGATCGAGCGCGGCGGCGAGAAGATCGACCTGGCAAAGCCCTGGCGCAACACGACGATGCAAGCCGAGATCCTGCGTGTCACGGGTGTCGACTTCCTCGCGGTCGAGCGCGAGGAGCTGATGGCGTTGCTGGAGGGCAAGATCCACCCGGATGCAAGCTGGGCGCAAGCCGTTCAGGCCGTCTATTCAAAGCTCGTGGAGCCGACGCTCAACCAGCCCACCCACGTCTATGATTTTCCGCTCGAGTCCTTTCCGATCACCAAGGCCCACGCCGGCGACTCGAGGCTTGCCGAGCACTTCGACGCAGTGATCGGCGGCATCGAGCTGGTCAGCGGCGACTCGGAGGTCAACGATCCCGTCGAGCAGTACGAGCGCTTCGTCGAGCAGCGCAAGCAGCGCCGCGCCGACGATGACGATGCGCCCCATCCCCACGACGAGGAGTACGTGCGCGCGCTCGAGTACGGGCTGGCCCCGTCGGCCAGTGGCGGTATGGGGGTCGACCGTCTGCTGATGATCCTCACCGGGCACGAGACGCTTCGGGAAGTCGCACCGTTTCCGATTATGAGGGAAGCTCGTTCCACCACGGGAACGCAAGCCAATCCCACAATCGATGCCGCTCCTTCGACGTCTCAGGTTCGCGCCCCGGCGAGCACGCCCGCCGATCCCACGATCGACTTCCTTTCTTCCATGCCTGAGCGATCGGACTAGGCGCAGGCCCAGCGGAGGCTATAGTCGCCTGAGACCTGAGAGATGAGCCAAGGGGAGCACAACTTCGAGGAGCTGCATTTCGAGCCCGCCCCGGCGCTCGACGGCGAGGTGCCCGGTCCGCTCTCGCGCGGGCTGCTCACCCAGCAGGACGAGCTCGAGTCGAACGCCCGCTCCTACCCGCGCAGCGTCCCTGTGGCGATCGAAGCGGGCCGCGGCGCGACCATGAAGGATGTCGACGGCAATACGTTCATCGACTTCTTCGGCGGCGCGGGCGTGCTCAACGTGGGCCACAGCCATCCGGCGGTGTTGACGGCGGCGGCCGAGCAGGAGCGCAAGCTCGTGCACGCGCTCGACTTCCCCACCAAGCCCAAGCTGCGTTTGATGAGCAAGCTCAAGACCTTGCTCCCCGGCCGCCTGCGCGAGAGCGCCAAGTTCCACTTCGGCGGTCCCACCGGCTCGGATGCAATCGAGTCGGCGCTGAAGCTGACCCGCGCGCACACGGGGCGCGACGCGGTGATCGCCTTCCAGGGCTCCTACCACGGCATGACTACCGGCGCACTGTCGGTGACAAGCGACGTCGGCTTCGGCGGTCCGACCTCGAGTCCCGTGCACTTCATGCCCTACCCCTACTGCTACCGCTGCCCGCTCGGCCTGAAGCCCGACTCGTGCGAGCTGGCGTGCGCAAATCTGCTCGACACTTCGCTTGAAGACCCGCACAGCGGCATCCCCCACCCGGCGGCGGTGCTGATCGAGCCGATCCAAGGCGAGGGCGGCACGATCGTCCCGCCAGACGGCTACCTGAGCAAGGTGCGCGCGATCACCCACAAGCACGACGTGCCGCTCATCTGCGACGAGATCCAGACCGGCTTCTCGAGGACCGGCACGATGTTCGCGTGCGAGCACGACGGGGTTTCGCCCGACGTGATCACCCTCTCCAAGGCGCTCGGCGGGATCGGCTACCCGATCTCCTGTATCGCGTATGACTCAAAGCTCGACACCTGGAAGCAGGGCGCCCACATCGGCACCTTCCGTGGCCACCAGGTGGCGATGGCGGCGGGCCTGGCGGCAATCGAGTTCATGCAGGAGGTGGACCTGCCCGCCCACGCGGCGATCCTCGGCGAGCTGACGCTCGGCCTGTTGCGCGAAGCGCAGGACACGCTGCCCTCCGTCGGCGACGTGCGCGGCCGCGGCCTGATGATCGGCATCGAGCTCGTCAAGGACCGCGACACCAAGGCACCGTGGCCTGAGATGGCCGCTCAGATCCGCACCGAGTGCTTTCGCAAGGGCGTGATAATCGAGGTGGGCGGCCACTACGGCAACGTCGCGCGCTTCCTACCGCCGCTTGTGATCACACGCGAGCTGCTGCTCACCGGAGTCGAGATCTTCGTCGAGTCGGTGCGCGCAGCCGAAGAGGCGCTGGCACAGCCTGCGGCGCTGGTCGCCGGCTGACCTGCCGGCGGCTGACCCGTTTGGCGCGCTCGCAAGAGCGCGCATTTCTCTCGCTCGAGGTGCGGGCGGAGGGACTCGAACCCCCAAGGGCATAAGCCCACTGGCTCCTAAGGCCAGCGTGTCTACCAATTCCACCACGCCCGCGGGGTTGCGTGAGGACCGCTCCAGATTGTATGGTCAATGGTGCGATGGCATTCAGTGGGGAGAGAAGTGGGGAGCCGGGCGTGATCATCACGCACCCAAACCGGGGCAAGCCGGTGGCTCAGGCGACGCGTGCGACAGTCGTGCTGCTGCTGCTCGTATCCACCGCTTTGATCCTGATCATCACGATCGGCGGCTGGGGAACGCTCGAAGGCGGTATCCCGATTCTGCTGGCCTGGGCGATCGTCTACGTGCTGATGGCCTACTTCGCCGCCCGCTGGAGCCGCGGCGTGCTGCCGATGGCGGCCGCGCTCGCGCTGATACTGCTCGTGTTCGCGCTCGTCGCGGCGCCAAGCTGGTTCGCGCGCAACAAGGTCGGCTTCGCCCAGCCGACGCTCAACGCCGGGCTGCTCGGGGTGCTCACGCTCGTGATCATCCCTGTGCAGATCCTGCTGATCGCGTTCGCGATGCGCGGCTTCCAGCAAGGCTGGAACATCGAGCTGGAGCAGCTCGACCCGCGTGCCGAGCGTGACGCGCTGGCGCGACCGGTCTAGCGTACTATTGGAATCCGTTGCGGCGGTGGCGGAACGGTAGACGCGATGCTCTCAAAAGGCATTGTCCGAAAGGGCGTGTGGGTTCGATTCCCACCCGCCGCATCGAATCGATAGGCCGAGAGACAGCGGTCGGGATGTAGCTGCTCGTCGCTGGTTTGCAGGCGCGTTTCAGCCCACCAGCTCGAACAGCTCGCCGGCAAGCGCGGGTACGGCGGCGAGCACACCCAGCGGCAGCCCCTTCCGCTCTGGTAGTTCTTGCACGGTGAGTCCCGCCCGCTCGCAAATCAGTGTGCCTGCTGCGATGTCCCAAGGCTTGACCGTACGCTCGAAGTAGGCGTCGTAGCGCCCACAGGCCGTCCACGCCAGGTCGAGCGCGGCTGAGCCGAAGCGGCGAATGTCGCGTACGCGTGGGAGGAGGCCGGCAAAGACCTCGGCTTGAGCGGCACGCACGGAGGCGTCGTAGGCAAAGCCGGTGGCGACCATCGCGCTTGAAAGCTCTGTGCGATCGGATGCTGCGATCGGGGCGCCGTTCAACAGCGGGTCTCCATCGCGCGTGGCGACGAACAGCTCGCCACGACACGGGTCATATATCGCCCCCACGAGCGAGCCGTGCTCGTCAGCGACGGCCACACTGACGCACCACTGGGGAATCGAGAAGAGGAAGTTGACGGTGCCGTCGAGCGGGTCCACCACCCAGGTGAGACCGCTTGAGCCCTGCGTGCCTCCCCCCTCCTCGCCGAGGATGCCGTCAGTCGGGCGTAGCCGAGCGAGCGTCTCGCGGATCAGACGCTCAGAGGCAAGATCGGCCTCGCTGACCAGGTCTGTGGGCGTGCTCTTGCTCGCGAGCGCTCGCTCATGGCCGCCTTGGAAGCGCTCGAGCAGCAGCGCGCCGGCGTCGCGCGCGAGCCCGACCGCGATCTCCAGCAGCTCGGCTTGGCTCACGCGAACGCGTCGGGGCGATGCTGTGCCCAGGGGTGCTCAGCCTCGAGCTGGCCGGCAAGCGAGAGCAGCGTTGTCTCGGCGCCTGGACGCCCAACGATCTGCACGCCGCGCGGCAGGCCGTCGGAGCCGAAACCGGCCGGCACCGAAGCCGCCGGCTGACCCGTGAGGTTCCAGGGAGCGTTGTAAGGAACGAGCGCTGTCACCGCGTTCAGCGTCCATAGCGCCCCGCGCCCGTCGTACTGACCGATCCGAGGCGGCGGTTGCGCGGTCGTCGGCGTGATCAGCACGTCATGATCGACCAATACCCGGTTGAGCTTGTCCGCGAGCGTGTTCTCGGCCGCGCGGGAGCGCTCCAGCAGCGTCGGCGGCACGAGTGCCCCGAGCGCCGACATCGAGCGCGTGCGGCGCGACAGGCGCTCGGGATACGGACGCGCATTGGCTTCCTCGTGAATCCCGCGCAGATAGCGCATCAGCACGGCGGGCATCGTGTCGAAGCCGTAGTCGGGATCTTGCTCTTTGACGTCGTGCCCGAGCGAGCGCAACAGCTCGACCGTCTCATCCAGAGCGCGGTGCGCGTCGCCGTCCAGGCGCGCGATGACCAGCGGCGGGATCTTGGTCGAGAAGGCTATGCGCAGCTTGCCTGGCGGGGTACGCGCAGCGGACAGGAACGAGACCGAAGGCGGCTCGGGACGGTCGCGATCCACTGGAGCCGAACCGGAGCCGACGTCGTGGAAGAGCGCCGTGTCGATCACCGAGCGGCTGAGCACCCCGTTGACCGACATGCCAAACCACGCCTCGGCTTTGGGCGCCATCGAGACACGCCCGCGCTGGGGCTTGAGCCCGAACAGCCCGCACCAGGCGGAGGGGATACGGATCGAGCCGGCGCCATCGGAGCCGAGCGCGGCGCCGATGAGGCCGGCGGCGACCGCCGCCCCACTGCCGCCGCTGGAACCCCCCGGAGCCCGCTGCAGGTCCCAGGGGTTGCGCGTCGCGCCGAAGGTGGGCGTCTCGGTGAACGGCCAGATGCACAGCTCGGGGACGTTGGTCTTGCCGATCACGATCGCGCCGGCCTCACGAAGCTTGCGCACGACCTCGGCATCCGCGGGCGCGGCGACGTCGCCATGGGCGTTGCTGCCGAGAGCCGTGACCTCCCCGGCGACGTCGATGTCGTCCTTGACGGCGATCGGGACACCCAACAGCGGGCGCTCCCCTCCGGCGCCGCGGCGCGCGTCGGCCTGGTCGGCTTCGAGCAGCGCGCGTTCGGCGAACACGACGCGAAAGGAGTTCAGCTGCCCGTCGAAGCGCTCGATCCGCCTGAGATAGAGCTCGACCAGCTCACGCGAGGAGACCTCACCGGCGGCGACCAGCTCGGCCTGTCCGGCGATGCCTGCGAACGCTAGGTCCGTGTCATCCATCCTCGGCATCCTAGACGGGTGTCACGGGGTTGCGCTTGGCTGGCCACCCACGCTGCTTGCTCTCGGCATGAGCGAAGCGCCTAATCAGGTCGGCTCGTAGCTGCTCGGGCTCGACGACGGCATCGATGACCAGCTCGGAGGCGAGGTGCAGCAGATCGATGTCCTCGGCATACTCGCGCCTGAGCTCCTCGGTCTTGGCGGCGCGCGCCGCACCATCGGGTATCGCCTGCAGCTGGTTGTAGTAGACGGCGTTGATGGCCGCCTGCGGCCCCATCACCGCGATCGAGGCGCTCGGCAGCGCGATGCAGCAGTCAGGGTCGAACGCGGGACCGGCCATCGCGTAGAGCCCGGCGCCGTAGGCCTTGCGCACGATCACCGAGATCTTCGGCACGGTGGCTTCCGAGACGGCGCTGATCATCTTGGCGCCATGACGGATGATGCCCTGACGCTCGACCTGTGTGCCGATCATGAAGCCGGGCACGTCGGCGAGGAACATCAGCGGGATGTTGAATGCGTTGCAGGCCCAGATGAAACGTGCGGCCTTGTCTGCCGAGTCGGAGAACAGCACACCGCCCTTGTGCTTGGGCTGGTTGGCCACGATCCCGATCGCGCGACCATCCAGCCGCGCATAGCCGACGATCAGCTCCTTGGCCCAGCGCGAGTGAATTTGCAGTAGCGAGTCCTTGTCGATGATCGCATCGATCAGGGAGAGCATGTCGAAAGGCTTGTTCTCGTCAACTGGAATCAGATCCGCGATGGCAAGAGCGTCCGATCGAGACGATGTCGGCCCGGACTCCGCGACCTCCGCCACTGATCCCATAGCTCCCACCGGCAGCTCAGCCGGCATCGCGGCAACTGCCGCGGGAGGAGTGTGCATGGGCGGGTGGGTTTCCCAATTGTTCGGGAAGTAGGACAGGTAGCGCCGCGCGAACGCGATTCCCTCCTCGTCGGTCTTGACGAGCTGGTGTGCGCAGCCGGAGACGCCGGTATGCATACGCGCGCCGCCCATCTCCTCAAGCGTAACGTCCTCACCGATCACCATCTGAGCCATGCGCGGCGAGCCCAGGTACATCGAGGCGTTGCCGTCGCGCATAATCACGATGTCGCAGAAAGCGGGGATGTAGGCGCCTCCGGCGGCGCTCGGCCCGAACAGCACGCACACCTGCGGCACCACGCCGGACATGCGCACCTGGTTGAAGAAGATCCGTCCCGCACCTCGCCGACCCGGAAACATCTGCACCTGCTCGGTGATGCGTGCACCGGCGGAATCCACGAGATAAACCATCGGAACTCGCAGGCTGGCTGCTCGCTCCTGGACGCGCAGGATCTTCTCGACCGTCTTCGGTCCCCACGAGCCGGCCTTGACGGTCGGGTCGTTGGCCATCAGCGCCACAGGCCGCCCATCGATCGTTCCAACGCCCGTGACGACTCCGTCGGCGCCGAGTCCCTCTTCGTTCCAGTTGGCCAGCAGAGCCTCCTCGGAGAACGAGTCGTCGTCCAGCAGCAAAGCCACGCGCTCACGCACCGGTAGCTTGCCCTGCTCGAGTGCCTTCTGGCGGTGACGCTCGGGTCCACCGGAGAGAGCGCGGTCAGTTGCTTGGCGCAGATCGCTCATGCGCAGCTGAGCCTATCGGGCGGCCCCGGACGGTACTCGTGAACCCCCAAAAACGAACGATGCCCCCCGCGCACGCGGGGGCATCGTCAAATTTCGAGATACGACGCGCCGGCCCAGCATGGGCGTTTCCCAGCCCACATCAGCAGTCTGCGTGCGCCCCAAAGCAGGAGCGTCTAGGTGTAGAACCTGCTCAGGTCTTACATGCTCAGGTCTTACAGCTAGGGCAACAGGCGCCGACGCCGGGAGCGGCGGTGCTCGCGCGCGAGATTGCGCTCGTGACGGGCTTGCAGGCGTGCCTCCACGACATCGATGTCCGAGCCCGGACCCAGCAGCATGAAGCCGTCGCGCAGCGCCGGTAGCAGCGTGAACAGGATCACCCATACCGGCCAGAAAGCGCCGCTTGCGCCCGCCGCGATCCATACTCCGACGCAGATCAGCGACAGGGTGAGAGAGCCACCCGCCTCGTGCACCAGACGCCGTCGCAGCTTCGACTTGCGCTCCACCAGCGCCAGCTGGGCGGCAAGCGAGCTGACTGGGAGGTCGGCGCGCTGAGCATCCAGATCCGCACGCGTACGAGCGGCGTAGACGGCCTCCAGACGCTGCTCGTACTCATCAGCGGTGAGCCGGCCCACGACTGTGTGCTCGTGCAACTCCTCGACAAGGCGCTCACGCTCCGCATCGGATACGCGCAGTTGGCCAGGATCTGGCATATCTCAAATGTAGATCACGCAGCAGGCAGGGGACCGCACGTTCTTGACAGACGTGGGAGTAGCCTTTCCAATAGATGTCCGCCGAGGATGACTTCGACCTCTCCGCGGCCGGGCTGCGTGCCGATGGTTCGGATCTGCGCATCTCGGTGGCCGTGCTCGCGAGCAAGCTCGAGAGCTCGCTGCCCGCGCGTACGCGGGTGGAGCGTCGCGGCGGCGGCTTGCTCGGACGTGGCGAGAAGCAGGTGCGTCGCGTCGAGGTGAACCTCGGTGAGACTTCATATGAACTGACCGTCGAGGGCGATCGCGTGCAGGGCAGCCGCGAGCGCAAGGTCGGCGGCATCGCGATCAAGCGCGAACAGCTCGACGCGGGACAGTGGGTCAGCGAGCTGGCTGCCCAGTTGCGCGAAGAGGCCGAGCGCAGCGCTGAGGCGCGCGCAGCCCTGGAGAAGCTGGTCGGATGAGCCGCCCCACCGCTCAACGATCAAAGGTCGTCCTGTGAGCGAGCGTCTCGTAGAGGACGAACAGGAGCAGGAGGAGTCGCTCAAACGCGTTGAAGCCGGGGGCATCCCGCTGGCAGCCGAGCGGCGCTTGCGCGAGCTCGGCGAGCGCGGCGGCGCGTTCACCTCCGACCTGTCGGTCGGCGACTTCGCGCTTTGCCACCAATTGGGGCTGAAGCCTGTCTCGCAGGTGATGGGCAGCTCGATCTACCAGGTCGGCTACCAGTCGACACCGTGGCCATCGGCGATGGGCGGCGGCTTCATGTTCGAAATGCAAGCGCTCTCAGAAGCTTGGAACGAGGTGCGCGAACTCGCACTGGGGCGCCTCGCACAGGAGGCGGGCCATCTTGGGGCCGACGCCGTGGTGGGCGTGGATCTGCGCACCGGCGAGCACGACTGGGCAGAAAACGCAATCGAGTACGTGGTGATCGGCACGGCCATCCGACACGAGAACGCCACCAAGCCCGACAGCACGCAATCCAGTGGCGCACAGAGCGGCGGCGACGGCCCGGCAGCCGGTAGCGGACAGCATCGACGCGGCGCCCCTGTCCTGACGGAGCTGTCGGTCGCGGACTACGCGAAGCTGCTCAGCGCCGGCGTGGAGCCGCTCGGGGTGGTTGCGTGGAGCTCCGTGTTCTTCGTCGGCGCCTCCTATTCGACGCAGATGATGAGCGGCGTTGGCGGCATGGGCTTCACCCAGAACCAGGAGCTGCCCGAATTCACCCAGGGCGTGTACAGCGCCCGCGAGAGCGTCGTCTCCCGCCTGACCCACCAGGCGGCAAAGCTCAATGCCAGCGGTGTGATCGGTGTACGCATCGCGCACGGCATCCAGCGGACGACGGTCGGCGCCGGCACGTATTCGCGCGGCGGGCTGATGGTGACCTTCCACGCGATCGGCACCGCGATCCGCGAGGACCGCGCGACGATCCCGTATGCGCCCGAGACCATTGTCGACTTGACGACCTAGAGGAGAGCCAAGCATGAGTCCGACACGAGGAGCAGGAGCATGAGCGACATCAAGGAGAGCGAGAGCGTCTACGACCCCACGTCGCTCGAGGGTGTTCCCGAGGCTGGCAGGGCGCGCCTGCAGCAGAACCGCGCGGGGCTGTTCACATCCGATTTGAGCGTGAACGAGTTCCTGCTGATCAAGCAGGCCGGCTTCGATCCCGTCGGGCTGGTCGTCGGCAGCTCGATCTACCACATCGGCATTCAGGTGGCGGGCTGGAAGAAGAGCCAGGAGATGACTGTCCTCTCCGAAGCCATGTACGGCGCCCGTCAGCTGGCGATGACGCGCATGGAGGAGGAGGCCGATCAGCTCGGCGCAGACGGAGTCGTCGGCGTGCGCCTGGACATCGGCCGCTACGAGTGGGGTCAGGACATGGCCGAGTTCATCGCGATCGGCACGGCGGTCAAGCACCGCGAGGGCGTGCTGCACCGGGCTCCCAACGGGCGCCCCTTCACCAGCGACCTCTCCGGTCAGGACTTCTGGACGCTGCTGCGCACCGGACACCGTCCCGTGGGGATGGTGATGGGCAGCTGCGTCTACCACGTGGCACACCGGGGGATGCTCAAGTCGATGGCGCAAACCGGGCGCAACGTCGAGCTTTCGAACTTCACCCAAGCCCTGTACGACGCACGCGAGCTGGCGATGGAGCGCATGCAGTCAGAGGCGCAGACATTGAGCGCCGAGGGCATCGTCGGCGTCGACCTGCAGGAGAAGAGCCACGGCTGGGGCAGCCATACGATCGAGTTCTTTGCTGTAGGCACGGCGATCGTGCCAAGCGAGAATCACGACGGCAAGATCGAAGCGCCCACCCAAGTTCTGGATCTGAGCTGAGCCATGAGCATCGTCACCACAGAAGACCGCGGAGCGGCGCGCCATATCGTCCTGAACCGTCCCGAGAAGCGCAACGCGATGAGCCAGGAGCTGCTGCGCGCCCTCGCGGACGCGCTACGAGAGGCAACTACCGACGAGTCGGTGCACTGCGTGGTGCTGCGCGGCGAGGGTCCGGTGTTCTCAGCCGGGGTGGACCTCGGCGAGCTGATGGCGTCCGCCAGCAAGCCAGGCAATTTGCGTCCATTCAGGAACACGTTCCTGGAATGCCCGAACCTAGCCGAAGCGATGCCCAAGCCGGTCATCTGCCAGATCCACAAGACCTGCGTGGGCGGGGCATTGGAGGTAGCGCTCGGCTGCGATCTGCGGATCGCCTCAGATGACGCGCAACTGGGACTGCCGGAGGTGAAGTTCGGGATCATCCCCGACGTGGGCGGCTCCACACGTCTGCCGGCTGTTGTCGGCCTAGGCAGAGCCAAGGAGCTGATCATGACCGGCCGCACGATCGACGCGACCGAGGCCGAGCGCATCGGACTGGTCAACAGAGTCGTCGCGCCCGAGGAGCTGGAGCAGGCAACGCAGGCGCTGGTGGACGAGCTGCTGGCCAACTCACACGTCGCGGTGGGACGCGCCAAGCGCGTGATCGACGCCTCAGCGCGCCCGGCGCTCGCGCAGACGCTTGAGATGGAGGTGTCGGTGCAGGAGTATTGCGTGGCGGCGATGCGCGAGCAGGCGACTAGCGCCAGTCAATAGGGCCGGCCACCAACGTGTGCGAGCCGAGCGGGCGCCCGAGCACGTCCTGAACGCGACGCGCACAGGCAAGCAGTGCGTCGAGGTCCACGCCCGTGGAGACGCCCATCTCGTGCAGCATCGAGACGAGGTCCTCGCTGGCGATGTTGCCGGTGGCACCCGGAGGCACCGGACAGCCGCCGAGCTCGCCAAAGCTCGACTCAAAACTCGCAACGCCTGCTTGCAGCGCGGCCAATACGTTGGCAAGCCCCTGACCGCGGGTGTTGTGGAAATGCGCTGTGAGCTGCACGACCCCCTTGTCGGAGCCGCCGCCGGGCGCCGCGCCAAGCGACTCGAACGCCTGGTCGAAGAAGGCCCCCACCTGCACCGGGTTGGCCATGCCGGTGGTGTCGCCAAAGCCGATCTCCTGCGCGCCCGCGTCGCGCAGGCGTCTCGCGATCTCGAGCACCCGCTCGGGCGGCACGCGGCCCTCGTAGGGACAGCCGAAGGACGTAGAAATGACCGCCTCGCAGCGCAGACCTCCCGCGCGGGCGAGGGGCAGCACTTTTTCGAGCGACGCCAACGACTCCTCGACAGAGCGGTTGACGTTGTGGCGGTTGTGCGACTCAGAGGCTGACAAGAAGACGTTGATCTCATCGAAGGCCGGCCGCCCTCCGGAAAGCCCGTCGCGCACCTCCAAGGCCCGCTCCAGGCCTCGCTCGTTGGGAATCAGCACGCCGATCGCGACCTCCTCGGGCACATCGATCCGCGCCAGCACCTCGGAAGCGTCGGCCAGTTGCGGGATCACGTCGGGGCGCACGAAGCTCGTGACCTCCAGGCGGCGCAGACCCGTGCGTGCGAGCATCTCGATCAGCTCGACCTTGCCCGCGGTGGGGATGATCTCCGGCTCGTTCTGAAAGCCGTCGCGCGGACCGACCTCCCTGATATCCACTCTCTGAGGGATCACCACATGGAGAGGCCGCCGCTGACGTTCAGCGTCTGGCCTGTCACATACGAAGCGTCCTCGGAAGCGAGGAAGGCGATCGCCGCAGCAACCTCCTCGGGCTCACCGGAGCGGCGCAGGACGGTCTGGTTGACCATGCCCTGCTTGAGCCGCTCCCCCAGCTCGCCAAGAACCTTGGGAGCCGCGTTGAGCAGCGGCGTCTCGATCGGACCCGGAGCCACGGCATTGCAGCGCACGCGGTAGCGCGCCGACTCGCGCGCGATCGCCTTGGTGAAGCCGATCACCCCGGCCTTGGCGGCCGAATAGACAGCCGAGCCCTGCGAGCCGACGCGGCCGGCCTCGCTCGAGACGTTGACGATCGACCCATTGCGACGCTCTTGCATGGAAGGCAGCACGGCATGGGTCACGGCCAGCACACCGCGCAGGTTGACGCCCAGCACGAAGTCCCACAGGCCCTCGTCGCTGTTGACGAAGTAGGAGAACAGGTCCGTGCCGGCGTTGTTGACGAGCACGTCGACCGGACCGAGCTGCTCCTCGACCGTGGCCACAGCGGCGCGCACCGAGGCCACGTCGGTGACGTCTAGCTTGCAGCCGATACCGTCGAGCTCGCCTGCGATCTCACGGGCGCCGTCCTCGTTGACGTCGCCGATCGCCACACGGGCGCCCTCTGCGGCGAGCAGCCTCACCGTGGCGGCGCCGATTCCCGACGCTCCGCCGGTGACGAGTGCAGTCTTGCCCTCGAATCGCATTCGTGGAGCATACGGGTCGAGCGGCGAGGATGGCCGCCTTCGGCTGGCCGTGCCGATCTCCTCGCCGATAAGCGACGCCCCCGCCGTCCTATACTCCGCCGCCGTGGCCGCCTCTCCCACCGACCCCGTCGCAATCATCGGAGCATCGGGAGCGCTCGGCTTCGGCTTGGCTGTGCGCCTTGGACAGGCTGGCGTGCCGATCGTGATCGGTTCGCGCGAAGAGGGCCGTGCAATCGAAGCGGCCGACCGTGCGCGTGCGGCCGTGCCGGATGGTGGCTTCACGGGCGCTGAGAACGCGCAGGCCGTCGAGGCCGCGGACACGATCATCCTGAGTGTCCCCTTCCGCAGCCAGTCCGAGACGCTCAAAAACATCAAGGGCTCGCTGCGCGAGGGTCAGCTGTTGATCGACGCCACCGTCCCGCTCGCCGCCGCCGTCAGCGGGCGCGCGACGCGCATGCTTGGCGTGTGGCAGGGCTCGGCCGCGCAAGCCGCCCTGGAGATGGTGCCCTATGGGGTGAGAGTCGTCTCAGCCCTACACACGGTGTCCGCCGCCTCGCTGACAGACCTGGACCACGACCTCGCCCAGGACGTGCTCATCTGCGGCGACTTGCGCGAGGACAAGCGTCGCGCGGCGCTCTTGCTCCAGCGGATCGACGGACTGCGCTGCGTGGACTGCGGGCGCCTGGAGATGGCGCGCATCGCCGAGTCGATGACGGCCCTGATGATCTCGATCAACGCCAAGCACAAATGTCACGCGGGCGTGCACATCACCGGCATGCCCGACGATTCCTGGGAGTGAGCGAGCCCACGGGACCTGTGGTGGTGCTCGCCGGCGGCACCGGCGGGGCGAAGCTCGCGCGCGGCATGCTCGACGTCGTCGGCCCCGACGAACTGGTCGTGATCGCCAACACCGGCGATGACATCGACATCTACGGCTCGCATGTCTCCCCCGACCCCGACCTCGTGTCCTTCTGGCTGGCCGACCTCATCGACGAGCGCGGCTGGGGCATCGAGGGTGACACCTTTGCCGTCATGGATGCTCTGCGCGCACTCGGCACCGATGTGTGGTTCAACCTCGGCGACCGCGACCTCGCATGGTGCTTGGAGCGCCGTCGCATGGAGGATGAGGGCCTGCGCCCCACCGAGGCGCTCGCGCGGCTGAACGAAGCAATCGGCGTGCGTGCGCACGTGCTGCCGATGTGCGACGAGCCTCTGCACACCCACGTGCGCACCGACGCCGGCTGGCGCGACTTCCAGCAGTTCATGATCCGCGATCGCGCTGAAGGTCAGGTGCACGAGGTGGCATTCGCCGTGCCGGCACGAGCGCACTTGGCTACGCCGGCCGGCGACACCCCTGCCGGGCGTACCTCGACGGTCGATCCGAATAGCCTCACAGATGACGTGCCCCCCGCGCACGCGGGGGGGCCTCCGAAAACGGGGCCTCCACCCCACCCCACACCCGAGGTGCTCACGGTGCTGACCGAGGCGCGTGCGGTAATCGTGGGCCCCAGCAATCCCGTCATCTCGATCTGGCCGATCCTGCACGTGCTGGGCAAGACGCTCGCCGAGCTCGCCGCGCCGGTGGTCTGCGTCAGCCCGATCGTGGGCGGCAAGGTCCTCAAGGGCCCGACCGCCGCGTTCCTGACCGCCTACGACCAGCCAGTGAGCGCCACGGGAGTGACCGCGTTCTATGAGACGGTCGCACCCGGCCTGCTCGATGGGATCGTCGCCGACGAGAACGTGGACGGCCTCGCGACACTCACGATCGATACGGCCATGCCCGACGCGGCCGCCCGTGTTTGTGTGGCCGAGCAAACGCTCGCGTTCGCCGAGACGCTGTCCGGGTAGCCTCTCTGGGTGCATGCGCACCGCCGCGATCCTTCCCGTCAAGCGCTTCCCGCTCGCCAAGCAACGGCTCGGGGAAAGCGTCGCCGACTCGCTGCGAGCCGATCTTGCGCGCGCGATGGTGGGCGATGTTCTGAGTGCTCTGAGAGAGTGCCCGGCAGTCGACACCACAATCGTCGTGACCTGCGAGTCCTCGGTTGCAACAGCCGCCCGCTACATCGACGCCATCGTGGTGGAGGACACGACCGAGCAGGGCCAGAGTGCCGCCGCCTCGCTCGGGCTCACCAAGGCGCTCGAGGAGGGCTTCGAGCGGGCGTTGTGCGTGCCGGGAGACTGTCCGACACTTGACCCGGACGAGCTGACCGACCTGCTCGGAGGGGGGACTGCCGGCGTGGCGATCGTGCCCGACCGCCACGGCAAGGGCACCAACGGGCTGCTGCTGTGCCCACCCGACGCGCTCGCCCCCAGCTTTGGGCCCGACAGCCGCGTCCGCCACGAGCGACTCGCGACCGAGGCCGGCGTGGCGTGGCGAATCGAAGAACCGGCTTCGCTGTTGCTCGACATCGACACGGGAGAGGATCTGGAGGTGTTGCGCCTGCGTTTGGCCGGTGAGCGCGTCAGGGCCCCCCGCACACGTGCGGTGCTCGCCCGGGCGGCGGCCGACGAACGCAGCGCCGGCGGTTCGGCAAGCAGGCCGACACCGTCCCCTCCGGATCAGACGACGCGGGCGGCATAACCTCATGAGCAGCCTGTACGCCCGCGGCCTGAGCGGGCTACCCGAGATCGCCGCCGCGACAGACCTGGGCGAGCTGATCGCGGCCGCCGTCGAGGCCGAGCCGACGACAAGTCCACTGGCCGACGGCCAGATCGTGGCGATCGCCCACAAGGCTGTCTCCAAGGCCGAGGGAGCGGTGGTGGACTTGCGAAACGTCATGCCCTCCGCGCGCGCACAGGGCATAGCCTCTGAGCAACACAAGGACCCACGCGCCGTGCAGGTCGTGCTCGACCAGTCTGAGGAGATCTTGCGCGAGGCGAATGGAGTTCTGATCTGTCGTACCAAGCACGGCTTCGTGTGCGCCAATGCGGGTGTGGACGCCTCCAACTCGGCAAACGCGGACACGCTGATCGTGCTTCCGCGCGATCCCGACGCCTCGGCTCGCGCAATCCGGGAGCGCCTACGAGAGCTGACGGGCGCGAACGTGGGCGTGCTGATCAGCGACAGCTTTGGGCGCGCCTGGCGCCACGGTCAATGCGACGTGGCGATCGGCTGCGCGGGGCTGACGGCACTCGAGGACTGGCGCGGGCGCGAGGACAGTGTGGGCATGGAGTTGCGTGCCACATGGTTGGCGGTCGCCGATGCGGTCGCTTCGCTGGCCGACCTGGCCCGCGCCAAGGACTCGCGCGAGCCGGTCGTGATCGTCGAAGGCTTGGAGCGCTTCGTCACAGAGGACGATGGTCCGGGCGCGCTTGCCCTGCTGCGACCGCTTGCCGAGGACCTTTTCCGCTGACCGAGCGACGTGCGGTGGCTAGCACCGCTAGCGGTATCCCTGTGGCGAGCATCCGTCCCGGTCCTATGTTGCGCGAACCGAAGGCCTCGAAGACTTTCGCGGTGCGCTCGTCGTAGCTCGCCGTCGAGAAGAGCAGCTTCTCCCCGGCGTTGATCTTGCGTCCCGTGGCGTAGTCGAGGATTTCCCTGGTGTGGCCTTTCAAGCCGCGGGCATGGCGGCGACGGTAGCGCTGCAGACCCCGATCCACGGACTCTGCTCCGCCGAGAGCCGGGGCAACGCTGTCGGCCAGCCATTCGGAGGATTGCAGCGCAAAACCGCAGCCCACGCCCCACAACGGGTCGACGGCGCTGGCCGCGTCGCCCACGAGCGCGAGACCTGGGGCGGTGGGCGTATTGATGACGTTCGTCATGTCTATCTTTCCCACCACCTCGCCATCCAGTTGCGATTCGGCGATCGGCGGAGCGTCGGGGATCGCCGCTACGAACCTCTGCAGCGCCGCCGCGGGGTCCTCGCGGAATTCCGGCAGGCGCTCGCTGGCGGGCATCACGGCGTAGAAGGTCTGACCGTTGTCGGTTGGGAAGGCGCCCACCATGTCCGGATCGAGCAGCCACAGCGCCGAGTTTGGGTACCGCTCCGGCATGGGCCCGTCGAAGTAGCCGCCATAGGCGAAGCGTCCGTGAGGCGAGGTCTTCGTGTCAACCCGCGCCAGCTTGGCTATACGCGAGCCGCGACCGTCCGCGCCCACCACGAGTCGTGCGCGCAATTGCAGGGTCTGCCCATGGGTGTCGCGCGCGCTGCACCCGCACACCCGCTCTCCGTCGTAGAGGAGCTCTCCGACGGTGTGCCCAAGGATCAACTCGACGCCGGGCGTCTTGGCGGCGATTTCGCGAATCAACGGGTCGAGGCGTTCACGGCGGAGGTTGATCCCGTCCGGCAACGTGCTGGTGGCAGGCGGGTCGACCCAGCCCCAGCGCGTCCGCACGCAGGCACGCGAGCGAATCGCGCCGGCCTGCATCATCGGCTCGACGAGACCCATTCGCTCCAGCGGGCGCATACCCGAGGACTGGATGTAGTGCGAGCAGACCCGCTTGAACGCGCGCGGGTCCGGGCTCTTCTCGATCAGGGCGATCCGTGCGCCGGAGCGAGCGAGCATGATCGCGGCGCTGCAACCGGCAAGACTCGCCCCGACGATCGCCACGTCGTAGTCGGCCACCCTGGTCCGCTCGGCGGGTACGGTGGCGGAAGCGGGCTCGGCGCGATCCGAGCCGTCGGAGAGGATGTCGCTTGCATGCGTTTGATCGGCCATCGATTTCAGCTCCTCGCACAGGCACGCCCCCCAAGCGGGACGCACGCTCTATAGTTCGAGTCGAACTATACAGGACGAACTATGGAAAGCAAGCCCATCCAAGACATGCCTGCGCAAAGCAAGACGTTTCGCCTCACCACCACCTCGTATGCGGTGATGAGCCTGCTCGACACGTTCGGCGAGGCGACGCCATATGAGCTCAAGCAGACGCTCGAGCACACGATCGAGAACTTCTGGCCGGTCCCGCACACGACCTTCTACGACGAGCCGGCGCGTCTGGCGAATGCCGGCTATCTCTCACACAGCCAAGAGCGGGGCGGGCGCAGGCGCAGGCGCTATGCGCTCACCGACGCGGGGCGCGAGGCGCTGCGCGCGTGGGCCGACGCTCCCGGCTCGCCACCCTCGCAATATCGCGACGAGGGTTTGCTGAAGGTATTCGCCGGAGCCGACCCGCAGGTGGTGTTCGCGGGACGGGGAGCCTGGCACCGCGCCAAGCTCGCTGAGCTGGAGGGATACATGGAGGCGCTGGAGTGCGAGCCGAGTGGGGCCATCGAAGACCGGTGGCGTGGCGCCCACACGACGCTCGTGGGCGGCATCGCCTACCACCGCCAGTTGGCCGAGATCTTCGAGCGGCTCGGGGAGGAGCGCTCGCAGCAATAGCCCGATCGGACACTCCTCCGGCGCGGCGGACGACAGAGCCTACCTCGCCGATGCCGGACATCTATCCCAAACCCTCGGACAGAAATACTCACCGACAGCGATTCGCGCACTACTATCCGCCCGTGCCCGCTCGAATCCCTGTCAAGAGAATCCTGCTGATCCTCTTCGGCGTGATCGCGCTCGCGATCGTCGTGCTCAACTGGACCTACGGCCGTCTTCCCGTCGAGCCCAAGCCGACCGGCTCCTTCATCCAGGTGGGCAAACTGCGCATTCACTACATCGAACACCCGGGAGCGGGGACGCCCGTCGTCCTCATCCATGGGCTACCCGGCACCGCCGAGGACTGGGAAGACGTGACGCCGCTGCTGGCAGGGCACCGCACGATCGCGATCGACCGCCCCGGCTTTGGCTACTCGACCGGCGGCTATGTGCCGTTCGACCGGCAGCTGGAAGTCATCCACGAACTGTTGGCAAAGCTCCACGTGGTGCGGCCGATCCTCGTGGGGCACTCCTACGGCGGCACCATCTCATTGGGCTTTGCCGAGCGCTACCCGAGCGACGTGCGCGGGCTCGTGCTTGTGGACGCGGCCGCGGCGGGACAGAAAGTAGACGGTTTCACAGAAGCGCAAGCGCACTTGGTGAAATTCCTGCAGCTGCCAGTAATCCGACAGCTCTCAAACGCGACCTTCGGCCAATTGCTCATCACCGTCTCCGCCGACCAGGGGGACGCCGAAGCGTTTTCCCCGCTGCCTGTCGTGGCCGCGCATCGCCGGCGGGTGCTCGAGATCAACATGACGCACGGCAACCTGGAGGCGTGGTCGGGGGAGATCCTGGCCTCCACCAGCGTGATCGCTCAGATCGATAAGGGTCTGAGCCGCATCGAGACTCCGGCTGTCGTGATCCAGGGCGAAGAGGACAAGCTGGTCAACCAAAGCCACGGCCGCAAGCTCGCGGCGACTCTACCCCAGGCTCGACTGATGATGCTCTACGGAGGGCACATGCAGCCTTACGACCATCCAGCGGCGATCGCGGCGGCTGTGTCCAGTTTCGTCAGTTGCGGACCGCCACAAGCTGGGCAGCAACTCGGATGCCTCCAGGCTGAAATCGTTCGCACCGCGCACCACTAGGCCGCGACCGGAACCTCAGCGCCATTCAGCGGGTAGCGCTTCTTGATGCCATACAGCGTGGTGCGCTCGGCTGCCGGTCGCCCCGCCTCATGCGCGGCGGCAACCAGCTGCTCCGGGTCGAGCTTGGTGCCGTGGTAGGAGCCGGCAAGCCGTGAGATCGACTCCTCCATGAGCGTGCCGCCCAGGTCGTTGACGCCCCAGCGCAGCGACTCGGTGGCTGCCTCCAGACCCATCTTCACCCATGAGGCCTGCAAACTCGGGATCGTGCGCCCGAGCGCCAGGCGGAAGACGGCAGTGTGCTTGAGGTTCTCCTCGCGCGATATCTCCTCCACCCCGTGCGTGCGCCCAAGCAGTGTCTGGAAAGGGATGAACGAGAGCGGCACGAACTCGGTGATGCCACCGGTGCGCTCCTGCAGTTCGCGGATGACGCGCATGTGCTCGGCCAGCTCCCAGGGCTCCTCGATGTGGCCGAACATGACCGTCGAGGTCGAGCGCAGTCCGGCGGCGTGCGAGGCTTCGATGATCTCCACCCAGCGCGCGACGGGCAGCTTGTTGGGAGAGATGCGCTCGCGCACGCCATCGTGCAGCACCTCAGCGGCGGTGCCTGGGGTCGAGTCAAGACCGGCGTCGCGCAACTGTGCGAACACCTCGGCTGGAGGTAGCCCGGAGATGTCGCACATGTGCGCGATCTCCATCGGCGAGTAGGCATGCAGGTGCAGCTCGCTGCCAACCCCGCGCGAGGTGGACTTGGCCAGGCGCAGCCAGCTCAAATAATCCTCAAGGTCCCAATCCGGGTGGATACCCGACTGGATGCACAGCTCCGAAGCGCCGTAGTCGATCGCCTCGTGCACGCGCCTGACGAACTCGGCCTCGTCGTGCTGGTAGGCATCGGGCGAGCGCTTGCCCTGACCGAAGCCGCAGAAGGCGCAGCCGACCGTGCACACATTGGAGATGTTGATGTTGCGGTTGACGACGAACGTGACCGTGTCGCCTGCGAGCTCAGCGCGTAGCTCGTCCGCCGCCACCCGCATCTGCTCGATAGCCTCGGGGCGAGTCTCGGCGAACATCGCGGTCAGCTCCTCCGCGCTCAGCGGCAGACCGTCGCGGCCCTTCTCGATTGCATGCGAGACCAGCTCAGGACGAATCGGAGCAGGTGGGTCGGTACGACCGGAGCCACGCCGCGGGATGAAGCTCCAGTACTTGAGCTTGATCGTGTCGAGCACGCCCTGGGAGACCCACTCGGGGTCGATGTATTGCGGGTAGACACATAGCCGCTCGGTGAGTGCAAAGCCATCGGATTGCAAGCGCTTGCGCACCTGGTGGGGCGAGGGGAATGGGTGCTCAGGAGAGATGTGATCGCCGTTGGCCGAGAGCCCGCCAAGGTCGGTTGCACCGGCCGCCACCAGCTCGCTCCACCAGTCGGCGAGGTTTGGCGGGATCTGGATGCCGACGTCGGGCATCAGCCGGCGCGTCTCGCCGATCAGCAGCTTCATGTCCTCGATCGAGACCGGGCCGGCGCCCTGTGTCGCCCACTTCGGAAGCGTCTGGCCCCTGCGCGCGCGCGGGGCATCCCCATTTTCCAGACCACCGGACAGCTCCCCCTGCTCCGGCTCAGCCCCGTCCTCCCAGTCCCTGACGCCCGTCTGCCAGTAGCGACGCGCAGCCGCCTCGGCGATCTCAGCCGGCTCCTGCCCGTAGTAGCTCTGATGGGGCACGAAGTTCTGCAGGATCACCTCTTGGATGTGGCCGTACTCGGCGTGCAGGGCAGCCAATGCCTCCAGCGATGCGATGCGCTCCTCGGCGGTCTCGCCGATGCCCACGAGGATGCCGCTCGTGAAGGGGATGCGAAGCTCACCGGCGGCGCGGATCGTCTCCAGGCGACGCGCCGGGTGCTTGGTGGGCGAGCCGGCATGCACCGTCTGCATCAGCCGCTCGGAAACCGACTCGAGCATCAGTCCCTGCGAGGCCGTGACCTCGCGCAGGCGACCGAGGTCCTCACGCGAGAGCACGCCAAGGTTCGTGTGCGGCAAGAGCCCGCGTTCGAGCGCCCGCTCGCAGGTCCACACCACGTACGCGGTGAAATCCTCGTGCCCATAGTCGTTCAAGCGCTCACGCACCCGCGGGTTGACCTCCGGGTGCTCGCCGGTCAGTACCAGCAGCTCCTTCACCTGCCGTTTGACCGCCCCGTCGAGGATCTCGATCACCTCCTCGGGCGAGTACAGGTGTGCCTTGTGCGTCGCGAAGGCGCAGTACTTGCAGTAGCACTGGCATGTCCGCGACAGCGACAGCGTCAAGTTGCGCGAGAAGGTGACGCGGCGGCGCATGTAGGGAGTCTATGACGCATCGGTGCTGTTCCATCCGGCGCAGGCGCCGGATGGCCGGACGGTGCATGCACCGTCCGGTGCAGTCGCACATGTGCGACTGCATACGGGGCGCGCATGCGCGCCCCGGCCATGGCCGCATGCGGCCATGGCGCACAGGTCGCATGCGACCTGTGCGACCCCTCGGCTTTTCTGAGCATGGGGCCCCGGCTAACGAACGCATGCGGCCCGGCTACCGCTCGGCACATGTGCCGTCCGGCACCATCCCTACATTGCGCGAATGTCCGAAGATACTTTGCGTCGCGCCGTGGCCGAGATGGTCGGCGCCTTCACTCTTACCTTCATCGGCGCCGGGGCCGCGGCCGCATCCGGCGTCATCTCAGATCCTTCGCTGATCGGCGTGGCGATCGCCAACGGTCTCGCGATCGGCGTGATGGTGTGCGCCCTCGGCCACATCTCCGGCGGGCACTTCAATCCGGCCGTCACGTTCGGATTCCTGATCACGCGCAAGATCAAGCCGGCGCTCGCAGGCGTCTATTGGGTCGCTCAATTCGGCGGGGCCGCGCTGGCGGCGCTGCTCGTCAAGCAACTGTTGCCACGCGCCGCCACGGAAGCCAGCAAACTCGGCGTGCCGGCGCTCGGCCACGGCGTGAACGCGGGCTCCGGCTTCTGGCTGGAAGCGATTCTCACGTTCTTCCTCGTGTTCGTGATCTTCGGCGCTGCTGTGGATGCCCGCAACCAGTTCAGCGTCGTCGCAGGGCTGGCGATCGGCTTGACGATCACGATCGGCGTGCTCTTCGGAGGCCCGTTCACCGGTGCCGCGCTGAACCCCTCGCGCGCATTCGGGCCACAACTCGTGGGCGACCACTGGGCCAACGCCTGGGTTTGGTACGCCGGGCCGCTGCTTGGCGCCGCGGTCGCCGCCGGTCTATACGCATTCCTCTATCTGCGTAAGCCCGGAGTCGAGCCAGCGGCAGCCTAGTGTCCGAGTCATCACGCTCGGGGCGCTTGCTGACGTGAGCGCGGCAAGCGTCTACCTGGCTCGACACGGCCAGACCGCCTACAACCTGGAGCGCCGCTTCCAAGGCCACCTGCCGGTTCCACTGGACGAGACGGGACGCGAACAGGCGGCCGATCTCGCCGAGCGCGCCGCGGCGGGTACAAGCTATGGGGCCTCGTTCGTGGCGCTGTGGTGTAGCCCGCTGTTGCGCGCGCGAGAAACGGCCGACATCGTCGCGGCACGTCTGGGCCTAGAGCCGCGTGAGGAGCCGCGTCTGATGGAGACCGACGCCGGCGACTGGACCGACCGACTCTTCACCGACGTACAGGACGAGGACCCGGACGGCTTCGCCGGCTTCATCGAAGGGCGCCCCGACTTCGGCTTCCCGGGCGGCGAGTCGTTCGCGCAACAGGGCGTCCGCGTCGCGGCGGCGCTTGCCGACGTCGAGCGCGGCGATCTACCCGCATTGGTTGTCTGTCACGGCGTCGTGATCCGCATCGCGCTGTTCCAGCGCGCCGGCCACAAGGTCGCCCTCGCCGAGCGCGTCCCAAACGCCGCCCTCGTCCCGCTCGATCCGGCCGAGGCCGAAAGCGCCGACGTGGGCGGCGGCGAGGCGTTGCCGCCTAGTTGAGCAACCGCGCTATTAGATCTGCGCCTTCGCGCGCCATCCGCGAGCGCGGGATCACCAGATCGAAGCCTGCCTTCTCGGCTATATCGCGCACCTCAGCCTCGACGTGTGAGTAGAAGGCAAGCGTGACGGTTCCCTTGAGCAAACCGTCGATCGACAGGGACTCGACAAGTCCAGCGCGCGTGACTGGCTCGTCGGTGAGATCCACGACGAGCACATCCACATCGACCAGGCCCTCTCGGACACCATCGGCATCCGCGACCAGGACGACATCGTGCCCGGCTGCGCTCGACGCCGCCTGTACTCGCGAGCCGAACAGCAGATCTGGGATGAACGCGAGGACTTGCGCCATCTAATCGGCGGCTTGCGCCCGCTGCTCCCGAACCCGACTACTGCGCCCGTAGGCGCGCGAACTCCTCGCGCACCGAGTGCGGACGACCCCACATCTGCGTAACCTCGACGCGTCCGGCACGCTGCTCGCGCACGGCCATCTCACCCTCGATGCCGGCTTCGTCGAGCAGCTTCAGCGTGCCGTGCACCGTGGGCGCGGAAGCCGCGTGACCAAATCGGTGCGCGACGAGCAAGCGCCAGTGCCAGTCGTGGTGGGAGTAAGGCCGTGCGTTGCAGGTAGCCAGATACACCGAGGCGTCGATGTAGCGCGACTCGTCCGCGATGCGCAGGTCCAGCTCGAGGTCGGTCCAATCGTCCGGCAAAGAATCGACGATGTTTTGGAAAGTGTCTGCCAGGGCCATCGCTGGGAAGCCTAGCGGCCTGAGCGGCCATCCTTGGCACAAACCTCTCGCGGCTATCCTCCAAAGCGTGGCGGCAACGGACACGACGACGCCCGACGCGGCGCTCACTTCCGAGTACGAGACGCTGACCAAGCGCTGCGGAATCGTCGATCGCTCCGAGCGCGGCAAGCTCACACTGACCGGCCCGGGCGCCGTCGAGTTCCTCAACGGTCAGGTCACGAACGAGCTGGTCGGCCTGAGCCCAGACGAAGGCTGTTATGCGGCGTTCTTGACGCACAAGGGCAAGATGCTCGGCGACCTGCGCATCCTTGCTGTCGCCGGCACGGAGCAGGCTCAGCCGGCTGCCGAGAGGCCGCACCCCGACGACAGGCCTGCGACAGAGCCGAGCGAACTACTGCTCGACAGCGAGCGCTGCGCCCTGCAGGCGCTGTTCGACATGATCCGCCGCTTCAAGGTCGGCTACGACGTCGAGTTGCACAAGCGCACGCTCGAGTGCTCGTTGCTGTCGCTCATCGGACCCGATGCCGACGCGATCGCGACAAAGGCCTTCGCGCTTGACGATGCCAGATTGCCGACGCACGAGCACAGCCATCTGCTCGCGCATCTAGGACAGACGCCCGTGCGCCTGATCCGCACGGACTTGGGAATCGACGCGCTGTTCGAGGCCGGCGCGCTCGCGGCGGCCCGCGAGGCGCTCGAAGCGGCCGGCGCCGTCTCGGTGAGCGAAGCCGCAGCCGAGATCGTGCGTGTCGAGCACGGCCGCCCCCGCTACGGAATCGATCTCGACGAGAGCACAATCCCCCAAGAGGCGGGCCTCAACGAGCGCGCCGTGAGCTTCACCAAGGGCTGCTACGTCGGCCAGGAGACGGTCGCGCGCCTGCACTACAAGGGCAAGCCAAACCGTCATCTGCGCGGCCTGCTGCTGTCTGAGCCTGCGGAGTCAGGCGCGGCGTTGGCGCTCGGCGAGCGAGCGATCGGAAGCCTGAGCAGCTCCGTCCTCTCCCCCAGGCTCGGTCCAATCGGACTGGCGCTCGTGCGTCGCGAGGCAGAGCCGGGCACAACCGTCTCCGTCGGCGAACTGGGTGCGAGCGCAGTGGTGGTCGAGCTGCCGTTTGCATAGACCGGGCTGGTGCTCACGGGCCACCATTGGAGCTTGCGAACCGCGGCGTCGCCCATGCACCCATCCCAAACCGGCCCCAGGTAGGATTGCTGGCCCATCCCCTACACGCGAGGTTCAGACGCACCGTGGCAATCGATCTTCAAAGAGTTTCAAGCGTGGACGCCGAGCCTGGCGAGCTGCCGAGCACGATGGCCGCATGGGTCATCCGGGAGGAGCGCCAGGGCGAACCGAAGGATGCCTTCCAACTGGAGGAGATCGAGGTTCCCGAGCCCGGCGCCTTCGAGGTGATAGTGCGCGTGATGGCCGCCGGCGTGAACTACAACAACGTGTGGGCGGCGCTCGGCAAGCCGGTGTCGGTGATGAAGTACGGCGATCACCCGCAATACGGGCACCACATCGGTGGCTCGGACGCGTCGGGCATCGTCTGGAAGGTCGGTGCGGGCGTGACCCGCTGGAAGCCAGGCGATGAGGTAGTGGTGCATTGCAACCAGGCCTCCTATGAGGACCCCGAGGTACACGGCCTCGATCCGATGGCGGCGCCCTCTCAGAAGATCTGGGGCTATGAGACGACCTGGGGGTCGTTCGCCCAGTTCACGAAGGTGCAGGCTCAACAACTGCTGCCCAAGCCGCAGGCGCTGAGCTGGTCGGAGTCGGCCTCCTACGGTCTCGTTTACTTCACCGCCTACCGCATGCTGATCACCCGCTGCAAAATGCAGGCCGGCCAGAAGGTCTTGATCTGGGGCGCAGCGGGTGGCCTGGGAGTGTTCGCCACGCAACTGTGCGCCGCGGCCGGCGCGCACTGCGTGGGCGTGGTGTCCTCGGCCGAGAAGGGCGAGTTGGTCAAGCGCCTCGGTGCCGTGGACTACATCGACAGGGCCGAGTTCGCCGGAATGATGCGCAAGGGCGGCGAGACCCCCGAGGAGGACAAGGCGCGCTTCCTCGTCTCGCGCGAGTTCTCAAAGCGCGTCAAGCAGATCCTCGGCGACGCCCCGGACATCGTCTTCGAGCATGTCGGGCAGGCGACTTTCCCGACGTCGGTGTTCACGGTCAAGCCGTTCGGCAAGGTCGTGATCTGCGCGGGCACGACCGGCTTCAACCTGGACTTCGACGTGCGCTACCTGTGGATGAAGCAGAAGGAGATCCTCGGTTCGCACTTCGCCAACGCGTATGAGTGCATGAAGGCCAACGAGCTGATCGAGTCAGGTCAGATCCGGCCCGTGCTGTGGCGCACGCTCGGCTTCGAGGGCGTCGCCGAAGCACATCAGTTGATGCTCGAAAACAAGCACCTGGGCAAGATCTCGATCCTCGTCGGCGCGGAGTCCGACAGCGAGGGCAAGACGGCCGAGGGCCCTGGTGCGATACACGCCGAGGTTGGAGGTTGATATGGATGGCACGGTAATCGTCCCCTGGTATGCGACAGGTTTTCGAGCCAACGGCTTCGAGGAGGTCCTGGGCGAGGCAGCCGCTGTCGCGCTGCGCTATGGCGCCAGCTCCTATGCGGTGTATCGCTCGAAAGACGACCGCTACCGCTTCCAGCAGTTCGCCCACTTCGCCAAGCACATCGACTGGGAACGCTATTGGGACGGGCCGGAGATGACCGACTTCCGGGTGCGCTATTCCAGTTGGTACCAGATCCCCGTGCTCTATGGCTGGTGGGATCGCACTGCCGCAGGCAGCATCGAGGGCGAGCCGGTGGTCCCCGTCGCTCCCAACGGCCTCCCCAGCGACGGCCCCAACGGGCATTTGGGCGACGCGCCCAACGGGCAGCCGAGCGATGCGCCCACGCCCCATTACGTGTGAGCCGCACGCTCGCGAGCGATGATTCCGTCGGAGCGATCTGACGGCCCGGATGCGCAATAGCTCGCTGGGGCGCCTGATACTGGCCACCCGCCACCCCCCGCTGTGGGCGCGCTGGCTGCTCACGATCTTCGCCTTCGCCGTGGCGACCCTTGCGGTTGTGGTGTTCGTCCACGATCACAGCGAAGGCACCTCCGCCCCGACGAAGTCCGAACGCGAAGCCGAAGTCGAAGCCAATCGCGAGGGGAATGTCGTCATCGAAGAAGACCAGGCGCCGCACACAGCTCGGCTTGACGCCGGCGTAGCGACGCTCACCGCACTGGAACGTTCGATCTCGGGCGACGCGCGCGGCCGCATCCAGGCCGGAAACCTCACGGGGCCATTTCAGAGCGTGCACTGCGAAGCAAAGGGCGCTGCGAACGCCAGCCGAGCGTTTCGCTGCACCGTCCACGCCGCCGGCGTCGCTTACCCCTATCTGGCAGTGCTCGACGAGCACACACGACAATTCACATGGTGCAAGGTGGACCCACCGCCGGTCAGCGGCGCGCCGGAAGTTCCCGTTAGCCCCCGCTGTCGCCCCTAGACATCGCCCCGCGCCGTGTCCACGGCCTTCTCAGCACTGCTCGAGCGGGGCCATCGTCAGACCTGCGCCCTTGAGCAGCTCCCAGTAGTGCTCGGCGGCCTCCTGGTGGCCGCCGAAGACGATCGCCTGACCGGAGTTGTGGATGATGTTGGCGATCTCGTGGCCGCGCTCGATGCTCACGCCGGGGATGAAGCGCGCGAGTGTGCGGGCGACGTGCTCGAAGGTGTTGTGATCGTCGTTGCGCACGATCACCCTCCAGGAGTCTCCGTAACCGCTCCCCGGAAGGCGTGTGCGTGGCAGCTCGATCGTTTGACTCATGGCCCTTCAGGATAAAGCCTGCCGCTCCCCCATACAATTGCGCTCATGAGCAGCGATCCCTCTCCGCGCCTGCCCGAGCGCGACCGTCCCTGGATGATGCGCACCTACGCCGGGCATTCCACGGCGAAGGCTTCGAACGAGCTGTACCGAGGCAACCTCGCAAAGGGACAGACAGGTCTGTCGGTGGCGTTCGACCTGCCGACGCAGACAGGCTATGACCCCGACGATGAGCTGGCACGGGGAGAGGTGGGCAAGGTCGGCGTGCCCGTCGTCCATCGCGGAGACATGGCTGCCTTGATGGACGGGATACCGCTCGGCGGGATGAACACGTCGATGACGATCAACGCGACCGCCGCTTGGCTGCTTGCGCTCTACATCGTGGCCGCAGAGGATCAGGGCGTGGAGCAGCGCAGCCTCCAGGGCACGACCCAGAACGACATCATCAAGGAGTTCCTGGCGCGCGGCACCTATGCCTTCCCGCCCGCACCCTCGATGCGCTTGATCGCCGACATGATCGCCTACACAGTCGAGCACGTGCCGAAGTGGAACCCGATCAACATCTGCTCCTACCACCTGCAGGAGGCCGGCGCGACTCCGGTGCAGGAGATCGCGTACGCGATGAGCAATGCGATCGCCGTGCTCGACGCGGCACGCGAGCGCCTCGGCGACCGTGCGGACGAGCTGATGGCCGACGTGTTCGGGCGCATCTCCTTCTTCGTGAACGCCGGCGTGCGCTTCGTCGAGGAGCACGCCAAGCTGCGCGCGATGAGCATCCTCTGGGAGGAGCTGGGACGCGAGCGCTATGGCGTGAGCGACGAGCGCCGCCTGCGTTTCCGTTACGGCGTTCAGGTCAACTCGCTCGGCCTGACCGAGGCCCAACCGGAGAACAACGTGCAGCGCATCGTGCTGGAGGCGCTCGCAGTGACGCTTGGTCGCGACGCGCGTGCTCGCGCGATCCAACTGCCCGCCTGGAACGAGGCGCTCGGCCTGCCTCGGCCGTGGGACCAACAGTGGTCGCTGCGCATCCAGCAGGTGCTCGCCTACGAAACCGACATCCTGGAGTATCCGGACATCTTCGAGGGTTCGAAGGTGATGGAGGGCCTCGTGGCCGAGCTGTTGGAGGGCGCACGCGAGGAGATGGCAGTGGTCGCCGAGCATGGCGGCGCCGTCCAAGCGGTGCCGTACATGAAGGCGGCGCTCGTCGATTCCCATCGTGCGCGCATCCAGCGGATCGAGTCCGGCGAGCAGATCGTTGTGGGTCAGAACCGCTTCACCGAGACCGAGATCTCACCGCTCACCGACGACGCCGAGGGCGGCATCCTGGTCGTCGACCCGGCGGTCGAGGCCGAGCAGATCGAGTCGGTGCGCAAATGGCGCGCCGAGCGCGACCAGCAGGCCGTCGACGCCGCGCTGGCTGAGCTTGCGCGAGTCGCCAGCGCCGAGCAGAGCACTGAGAATCTGATGGTGCCGACGATCGCCGCCGCGCGCGCCGGCGCCACCACAGGCGAGTGGGCGCACACATTGCGCGAGGTGTTCGGCAGCTATCGTGCGCCCACGGGCGTCGGAGAGGCAAGCGCGGCGCCGGCCGACGATGAGCTCTCAACACTGCGTGAGGAAGTTGCCGGCCTGGCCGAGAAGCTCGGCCGCCGCCCGAAGATCCTTGTCGGCAAGCCCGGGCTCGACGGGCATTCGAACGGGGCCGAGCAGATCGCGGTGCGTGCGCGCGACGCCGGGATGGACGTGGTCTATGAAGGCATCCGCCTGACCCCGGCACAGATCGCGGCCTCGGCGCTGCAGGAGGGTGTGCACGTGATCGGCCTGTCGATCCTCTCGGGCTCGCACAGAGAGCTGATCCCGGCCGTGATCGCCGCTCTGCACGACGCCGAAGTGGACGTGCCGGTCGTGGTCGGCGGGATCATCCCCGAGCAGGACGTGGCCCAGCTCAAGCAAGCCGGCGTAGCGGCCGTCTACACCCCGAAGGACTTCGACATCTCGCGCATCATGCACGACATCGTTGGGATTGTGGGGGCCGAGACGAATGGGCACGGCCCCTCCTCCAACGGCTCAGCGTGAGCGAGGGCACGCCCACTGGACCGGGCGCCCGCCCCCCCTCCGCCGAGAACGAAGACCATCCGCGCGAAGACTCTGTAGGAGCCGCCCTTGGCAAGCGTCTGCGCAAACGCGACCTGAGCGCGGCGCCGGCTGCACTGAATCTGCTGGAGAGCAGCACAGCAGCCGATCGCGAGCAGGCGGCGGAGCTGTTGCGCGAGCTCTCCCCCGCCGCGCTCGGCGGCGAGGCTCCCGGACATATCGTCGGCGTCACGGGGCCACCCGGTGCGGGCAAGTCGACGCTGCTCTCAGCGCTGCTACACGCCTGGCGCGCGAGCGGCAAGAGCGTAGCGATGCTGGCGGTGGACCCGAGCTCGAAGCGCTCCGGCGGCTCACTGCTCGGCGACCGCGCGCGCATCGACTTCGATCCTGCCGACAGGTCCGTGCTGATCCGCTCGACCGCCGCCGGCGAGCGGCTCGGCGGCCTCGCCCCAGCGACGCGCACGGCGGCGCAGTCGTTGGCTGCCGCGTTTGACGTGGTCGTGATCGAGACGGTGGGCGTAGGGCAGGCCGAGACCGAGGTGGCGGACGTCGCCGACACGGTTGCGGTTGTGGTCCAGCCCGGCAGTGGCGACGTACTGCAGTTCTTGAAGTCCGGGATCATGGAGACTCCAGACGTGCTCGTCGTAACCAAGGCCGACCTCGGCCAGATCGCGCTTGCCACCAGACGCGATCTGAGCGCGGCGCTGCGCTCGCTCGGAACCAAGGCGACACGCGTGCTGGCCGTCTCCTCCCTACCTCCACCCCAAGGGATCGACGAGCTGGTGGGCGCGCTGGAGGAGCAGCGAACGACCGCCGACATCGCCGCCAGACGCCTGCGCGCGCGACGTTCCGGGGCGCTGCTGGATTTTGCCGCTGAGCACGGCGAGCGAGGGTTGCGGGCGTTGGGGGGAAGGCATGCAGCTGAGCGACTGCTCGAGCAGCAGGACGCGACACTCGACGCGCAGGCGCTCGTGCACGTGCTCGAGACTGCGGTGGCAAAGGCATGAGACCGATAACGCGCGACCTGGCGACGATGTTCGGCGCGTTCGTACTCGCGAGCGCCCTCGCCGGAGCGCTTGGCGCGATCAACCTGGGCACGGCGCTCGCCTTCGGCCAGATCGCTTTTGCGATTGCCACCGTCTACATAATGCTCAAGCGCTGAGTTGGCGATCGGCGCCGCGCGGCCGGTGCCGCCCATAAGCTAAGTGGCGAGATGTTGATTCTGCTCGGCTTTGCGTTTCTCGCTGGCGCCGGTACGGCGCTGTCGCCGTGCGTGCTGCCCGTGCTGCCTGCCCTGCTCGCCTCGGGCGGTGTCGGAGGTCGACGCCGGCCGCTCGGCGTCGTGATCGGCTTGACCGTGACGTTCACCGTCGTGATCGTCGGCGTGGCCAATGTGGTCGACGGCGTCGGTCTCGGCTCCGACCCACTGCGCGACATCGCCGTCGCCGTGCTGCTCGCATCGGGTTTGGCGCTGATCGTGCCCGGACTGGCCGACCGTCTGGAGGCGCGCATGTCGCGGATCGCGGCGCTCGGTCCGCGCACGCGCGGCGATGGCTTCCGCTCAGGACTGCTGGTCGGCGGTGCGCTCGGCTTCGTATACACGCCATGCGCGGGGCCAATCCTCGCGGCCGTCATCTCGGTCAGCGCCGCGAGCGGACGCACCGTCGCGGTCGCCATCGCCTATTCGGTCGGCAGCGCGGTGGTGCTGTTCGCGCTGACGCTCGGCGGGCGCAACCTGTTCGACCGCATACGCGCCGCCGGCCGAGGGCCGGCATTGCAACGTACCCTCGGCATCGTGATGATCGTCACCGCACTGGCGATCGTCGTGGGTGTCGACGTCGACTTCGACCAGTACGTTGCCGAACACATCCCCAACGTGAACCTGACCGCCGGCCTTGAAAAATCGAAGGCTGTCGAAAGCCGCCTACCCCAGGTCACCGGGCACACCGCCAAGTTCGCGTCGGGCTCGAAAACGACCATCGCGCCTCGCAACGCGAGCCAAGCCACGCTGCTTGCAGACGCGGCCAAGCTGAAGAACATCGGGCCGGCACCGGAATTCGCCGACACCGAGGACTGGTTCAACACGGGGGTGGGTGGGCATTCAAACACGTCGCTCACGCTCAAAGGGCTGCGCGGGAAAGTGGTGCTGATCGACTTCTGGACCTACACCTGTATCAACTGCATCCGCACGCTGCCCTACCTGAAGGCTTGGGACGCCGCCTACCGCAAGGACGGCCTGACCGTCGTCGGCGTGGAGACGCCGGAGTTCGCCTTCGAGCACGAGGCCTCCAACGTCAAGAACGCGATCGAACAGTTCGGCCTGCGCTATCCCGTCGTGCAGGACAACGAAATGGGGACCTGGAACGCCTACGGCAACGAGTACTGGCCGGCGGACTACCTGATCGACTCCAAAGGCGACGTGCGCTATGCGACTGCCGGCGAGGGCGACTACTCGCAGACCGAAACCGCGATCCGCTCGCTGCTTGCCGAAGCGGGAGCGGACGTCGGCGGGATGGCACACCCGACCGACGTCGTGACGCCGAGCGAAGTGGCCACACCCGAGACTTATTTGGGCACCAACCGCGCGCAAGGCTGGCGCAACGGACCACAGTCCGGCCTGCACGACTACGGCACGAGCGTGCCCACCGATCTGGCGCTCAACGAATTCGACTACAGCGGCACATGGAACATCGCCGCACAGCCGGCAACCGCGGTTTCCAACGCTGGGATCGACATGGAGTTCGAGGCCAAGAACGTGTATCTGGTGCTCAGCTCCGAAGGCGAAAAGCCACGCCAGGTGCAGGTGCTGCTCGACGGAAAGCCGATACCCGATAAGTACGCCGGAGCCGACGTGCACAACGGCGCACTGACGGTGCGAAACGAGCGCCTGTACTCACTCGTATCGCTGCCGGGCGATCAGCAGCACCGCCTCTCGCTGCGCTTCGCTCCAGGCGTCTCCGGCTACGCGTTTACGTTCGGATAGCGGACAGGTCTTCGCGTGGGCATACAATGATGCCCATGGAGGGAGGCCCAGCACCCGAGACCACTGCCAGAGCTTGGCTGCGGTGCTACCGCTGCTGGTCGCAGAACCTCGAGGTGCAGGTGCACTATGAGGGCATCCACAAGATCGACCCGGAAACCGGAGAGCGCTCGGAAGTCGTCGACGAGCTGCAGGAGGCGGTCGTGCAGTGCCTGGACTGCATGCACGACCAGCCGCACCTCGGTTTCTCCGGCGGACGCGTGGAGCCGATCGAGGACCGCTGGGAGCGGATGATCGCGGGCACGCCGTGGGTTGCCTCGTGCACGGTGACCGTCGAGGCCGACGACGTGGAGATCTGCTCCGGGCCCGAGGCCGGCGACGCCCTCTCCTATGCGGCCTTTGGCGAGTACGGGGTGCGCGAGTTCTTCACGCACGTGCGCTTCCACAAGCACGAGGAGGACCAGATCGTCGTGCACCTGCTCGTCGAGCTGTACGCGCGCTCGCTGGAGGAGGCGACCGAGGTGCTCGAATCGGCCGCCAGGGGCCTGCTGACGATCACTTCGCTTGCCGAGGAGTCGCGCCCGCCGGCGTCCTCAGGAAGCAGCGAACCCCACGAACACGATTAGCGGCCCGCTGAGCGGCGCGATGCTGCGTCCTCGCTCGCTTATGTGCGATGCACACTGCGCGCAGCTGCCTGTGCCCCGAATGGGGTACGTCCTTGCCTCGCTTGCTCAGCGGGCCGCTAATGGCCTGTACGAACACGTCATCATCTGACCGGTGGGAGTGCTCGCGGCGAAGATACTGCTCGCGCCGACGTTCGTGATCGCGGCTTCGCTTGTGGCGAGACGCTATGGCGCTCGGATCGGCGGGCTGGTGGGCGGACTGCCGGTTGTCGCGGGCCCGATCCTGCTCGTGTTCGCGCTCGATCACGGGGCCGCGTTTGCTGCTGGCGCCGCCGCCGGCACCCTACTTGGGCTTGTGTCGCTGCTCGCCTTCATCTTGGTGTATGCACATCTGGCCAGTCGCATGCGCTGGGTTGGGAGTCTTTTTTTGGGATGGGGTGCGTTCTTTCTGATGACAGCGGCGCTGAGTACCACGACAGTGAGCGCCGGTCCGGCACTTGCGGTGGTGCTCGTGGCGATTGGAATGACGCTCCTGGTCCTCCCTCGGGCGCAGCGCGGCCAGCAGACCGCCGTCGAGCTGCCGGCTTGGGATCTACCTCTGCGCGCGCTCAGCGCGGTCGCGCTCGTGCTCGCGTTGACGGCGGTCGCGGGTCAGCTGGGAGCGAAATTGAGCGGCCTGCTGGCACCGTTTCCCGTGATCGCGAGCGTGCTCGCGGTGTTCACGCATGCTCAGTACGGCGAGCAGGACCTGCTGCGAATCATGCGCGGATTCGTGTTTGGCCTGGTCGCCTACGCCCTGTTTTGCTTCGTGCTGGCGGTGTCGCTCGAAGCCCTCGGGATCGCCGAGGGCTTCCTGCTTGGGACGCTCGCGGCGCTGGCGACGCAGGCGGTGGCTTTGACCGTCACTTGGCGCCAGCGCGAGCCGGCGCTCGAGCCGCTCTAGAACCGGCCAGCTGACGCGGGCGGTGCCGCACCTTGCTTCACCGGCGCGGGCCAGGCTCAGCCCAGCGCCCGCATCGAAACGTGGTTAGGCGGCGGAGAGCCGCTGCTCGAGCGCCAGCAGCTGCTCCTGCAGCTCTTTGGGCAGGCGGTCGAACTTGCCGAGGTGCTCATGGAAATGAGGCAGCTGTGCCTTCCATTCGGCGACGTCGACGCGCAACAGCTCGGCGACGTCCTCGTCTGAGACATCGACACCGCGAGTGTCGAGACCCTCGGGGCCGACGGGCGGCATGTGGCCGATTGGCGTCTCCAAAGCCGCGCCGTGACCCGCGCAACGCGCAAAGACCCAGGACAGCACGCGTGAGTTCTCGCCGTAGCCAGGCCACAGGAATTTGCCCTCGGCATCCTTGCGAAACCAGTTGACGTAGAAGATCTTCGGCAGCTTTGCCGCATCGGCTTCACGCCCGATCTTCAGCCAGTGTGCGAAGTAGTCGGCCATGTTGTAGCCGCAGAAAGGCAGCATCGCGAACGGATCGAAGCGCAGCTCGCCGACCGTGCCAGCGGCGGCAGCGGTCTTCTCTGAGCCCATCGTCGCGCCGAGGAAGACGCCGTGCTCCCAGTCGAATGCCTCGGCCACCAGCGGCACGACCGTCGAGCGGCGGCCGCCGAACAGGATCGCCGAGATCGGGACGCCCGTTGTGTCCTCCCACTCTGGGGCGATCGCCGGGTCCTGCGCGGCCGCGACGGTGAAGCGAGCGTTGGGGTGTGCGGCCGGCGTCTCCGAGGCGGGCGTCCAGTCTTTGCCGCGCCAATCGACTAGGTGTGCGGGCGACTCGTCGGTCAGCCCCTCCCACCACACGTCGCCGTCGTCGGTCAGCGCGCAGTTGGTGAAGATCGTGTTCGACTCGATCGTCTTGATCGCGTTCGGATTGGTGTGCTCGCCGGTGCCAGGCGCCACGCCGAAGAAGCCCGCCTCGGGGTTGATGGCGTACAGGCGACCGTCCTCGCCGAACTTCATCCAGGCGATGTCGTCGCCGATCGTCTCGACCTCCCAGCCCTCCAGGGTGGGTATCAGCATCGCCAGGTTGGTCTTGCCACACGCGGAAGGGAATGCCGCCGCGATGTACTTGACGTCCTTCTCGGGCGAGGTCAGCTTGAGGATCAGCATGTGCTCGGCCATCCAGCCCTCGTCGCGCGCCATCACCGAGGCGATGCGCAGCGCGAAGCACTTCTTGCCGAGCAGCGCGTTGCCACCATAGCCGGAGCCGTAGGAGGTGATCTCGCGAGTGGCGGGGAAGTGGACGATGTACTTGTTATCGGCGTTGCACGGCCAGGACACGTCCTCTGCGCCATCCTCGAGCGGCATCCCGACCGAGTGCAAGCAGGGGATGAAATCGCCTTCCTCGCCGAGCGCGTCGAGCGCGGCCGAGCCCATCCTGGTCATGATTCGCATCGAGACAGCGACGTAGGGCGAGTCGGTCAGCTGTACGCCAATCTGGCTCTTGTCAGAGCCGATCGGACCCATCGAGAACGGCACCACGTACATCGTGCGGCCGTGCATACAGCCAGCGAACAGCTCTTTGAGCGCCTCCTTCATCTCCTCAGGGTCACGCCAGTTGTTTGTCGGACCCGCTTCCTCCTCGGTGGGCGAGCAGATGAACGTGCGGTCTTCGACGCGGGCCACGTCACCGGGGTCTGAGAGACCGAGATAGGAGTTGGGACGCTTGGCGTCGGAGAGGCGCTTGAAGGTTCCGGCGTCGACCAGCAGCTGGCAGAGGCGGTCGTACTCCCCGGCGGAGCCGTCACACCAGTAAATGGCCTCGGGCTCGCAGAGCGCAGCGATCTCCTCGACCCACGTCAGCAGACGCTCGTGGTTGGTGTTTGGGGCGGCGGTGGCGGTGGTCTCCATGACGTGCGAGCGGCTCCTCGGTGTCGCGTTGGCTGCGCCCGGCGGCGCGGCCGCGCCTGAATGGCGCCTGGGAACGGAAAAAACGCCCGTGCGGGGCGCGTACTTGCAAGCCTATCGCACCGTGGCGAGACCTTTCGTCCAAAACCCCATGCCCCCCGCGCGCGCGGGGGGCATGGCGGTTTGCGAACTACCGAGACGACAACTCCATCCGATAACAAGGCCCCGCCGAGTGGCCGGCTCAGCCCCGCCAGCCGCGGCTCGCCCTTCTCCCGGGGCAGAACGGCCAGATACTCGCTCCGTCTACTCGACGTTGCCCTCGGCAGCCGAGCCGCCAGGCTCACGACGGGGGACCAAGACAAGCCGCTTGAACTCTGCCACGAGCACTCCATCTTGGTTGTAGACGCGTGTATGCACCTTGACCGTGCCGCGGTCGGGCTTTGACTTGGACTCGCGCTTCTCCAGCACCTCGGACTCGCAGAACAGCGTGTCGCCATGGAAGACGGGCGCGGGATGCTTGAGCTCTTCGGTGGCGAGGTTGGCGATCGCCTTGCCGGAAACGTCTGAGACGGACATGCCGAGCGCGAGCGAGTAGACCAGCGGGCCGACCACGACGTTGCGTTTTTGCTGAGATTTGGCAGCATAGACGTCGTTCAGGTGCAAGGGATGGTGGTTCATCGTGATCAGGCAGAAGAGATGGTCGTCTGACTCGGTGACGGTCTTTGCGGGCCAGTGCTTGTAGGTGGCTCCAACCTCGAACTCCTCCAGGTAGCGGCCGTAAGGGTGGGCGCCGGACGCCTCGCGCGCGGCCTGCTCGGTCTCGACGGGGTGGGTATCGCTCATGGGTGGGGGGTGTCTCCTGTGGTGTGCGTGGTGGGCGTTGAAGCGAGGGGAACTCTATTGAGCAGCGTAGGCGGACGGCTGCCCGGAGCACCGTTGAGCAGCCGTCGCGGCCCTGAGGCGATAGCGTTCAGATGACCCAGAGCGATCAAAGCGGACGCCGCGGCCAGCGGGCGGGCGGGCCACGAAATCAGGAGAACAGACTTGCGCAACCCCAGAGCCTTCGACAAGCCCCTTGCGATCGGCGCGCCCGAGCCGGCGCGCGAGATCCCCTTCAAGCCATCGCGGATGATCCATTTCCTCGACCTTTCGAACGAGAAAATGGTCGAAAAGGTGCCTGCCATCGCACCGACGGTGGACATCCTGCTCGGCAACTTGGAGGACGCCGTATCGGTGGACCGCAAGGAGGCGGCGCGCGCCGGGCTGATCAAGGTGGGCCGCGAGATGGATATGGGCGAGACGGCGCTGTGGACGCGCGTCAACTCGCTCGAGTCGCCGTGGGTACTCGACGATCTGACCGAAATCGTGAGCGCGATCGGGGACAAGATCGAGGTGATCATGGTCCCCAAGGTCGAGGGGCCTTGGGACATCCACTACGTGGACCGACTGCTCGCCCAACTCGAGGCAAAGGCCGGCCTCGAGAAGCCGATCCTCGTGCACGCGATCCTGGAGACGGCGCTGGGTGTGGCCAACCTCGAGGAGATCGCGGCGGCGAGCCCGCGCATCCAGGGCATGAGCTTCGGCCCGGCGGACCTGGCGGCCTCGCGGCGCATGAAGACCACGCGCGTGGGCGGCGGGCACCCCGGCTACCGCACGATCGCCGACCCGGATGCCGAGGACCCGACGCTGCCGCGCCCCAGCTACCAACAGGACCCGTGGCACTACTCGATCGCGCGCATGGTGGATGCCTGTACCGCGGTCGGCGCGCTCCCCTTCTATGGCCCCTACGGCGACATCAAGGACGAGCTCGGCTGCGAGACGCAGTTCCGCGCCGCCTTCCTGCTCGGCTGCGTCGGCGCCTGGTCATTGCATCCCGTGCAGATCGGGATCGCCAAGAAGGTCTTCTCCCCCGACCCGGAGGAGGTCATCTTCGCCAAGAAGGTGATCGAGGCGATCCCAGACGGCCGCGGCGTGCACATGATCGACGGCAAGATGCAGGACGACGCCACCTGGAAGCAGTGTCAGGTGATGGTCAAACTGGCCGAGATGCTGGCTCGCAAGGACCCGGAGTTGGCCGAGGCTTACGGGTTCGTGCCGGCAGGGGCGTAAGTCGTCCGGCGCGTCTGTCCTTAGACCTCTGTACATCAGTAGACCCCGTACATCCGTCTAGATAGGCGCTTTGCCACCGGTGTACCACTGCTAGACTCCGGCCCGCCTTGAGCGTCCGCCGGTGTCGGCGGATGGCCACCAACAGAAGGGGACGGCATGTTTCGCAACTCACTCCTAAGCGGGACCATGCCAAGGGCGACCGCGCGCCGGCTCGCAGCTGGACTGCTGGGCATGTCTTTCGCCATGCTGATCCCGGCGACAGCACAGGCCACCAACCTATTCACGCTCGGCTCCAGTGCCGAAACCAACGCGATCGTCACCGAAGCGAACGGAAGCGGCTACGTGGCCTGGGATCAGCCCGCCGCCAAACCGGCCACTGAACCGGAAGTCGTGCAGTTCTGCAAGATCCCGCGCGGCGGAACCTGTACGTCTCCCATCACCCTCCCACTGCCGTCCGGCGCCAACGAAGAGATCATCCAGCCGTTCCCCGTGCTCGGATCTCACCCCGGCGTGGTCTACGTGGTCGGCCCTCGCTACATCAAAGACGAAGACACGCTGATCTGGACCTCAACCGACGGCGGCAACACGTTTTCCGCCGCAAAGTCAATTCATTCCGCCTCGCCCGACAAGACGGGCGTCGGCGACGTGCTGCTGGACCCGAACACTCCCGCGAGCGCCGGCCCGACCGAAGACTATTTCGGGATGGCCTTCAACAACCCGGGGCTTGGATTCGGCTTCACGGCCAACGAGATCACTTCGGGAAAAACCTCCTTCACCTTCGCGAACCCCGGCACAGGTGGAGTGGCCAGCTCGACCCTTGGCTACGTCACCGGCACAATCGAAGACAAATCCACCAAAGCGCAGATCCATCCCGAAGTCGAGGCCTACTACAACCTCTCATCCCCGGCTCCCGAAGTTTTCTTCTACCGGTACTACGCCAAGGGCGGCAACGTCGACGGCGAAGAAACGGGATGGGAAGGACCTTTCAAGGTCAGCAACGGCTATGTGCCGCGTCTGGCCGGCGGCCCGTCCGGGCTGTTCATGCTCTCCACCGATATCGCCCCCGGAGAATCAAACGAAGCTCAGCCCTCAGCGATCGACGTGCGCAAGTTCAACGAAACGAGCCACACCTTTGGGGAACCGGTACAGATCGCGAAGATCCCCACAAGCGCGGGCACGCTGTTCAACTCAGGCGACATCTACGAGAACCCGACAACGGGCTACATCTACGTGGCTCAGCCGGTCATCAACGGCGCAGGGGAATATGTGATGCGTCTGTGGGAATCCACCAACGGAGGAGCGACCTTCGCCGGCGAACGCGATATCGCGACGATCGGCTTTGGCTATTCGGGAATTCCTCGCCTTGCAGTGGCTGCCGACGGCCAGGGCTGGCTCACGTTCAACGACGCCGGGGGTCAAGAGGTCGCAGACCTCAACGCGCTGCCGGCGCCCCCATCAAAATCCACACCGCCGCCGCCACCGCCACCACCCCCCGCAGTGTCCTCGCTCACGATCCCCAACCAGACCGATCAGGTCAACGGCAAAGGCGATCTTTCCGTTGTCGTCGACTGTTCGAGCGTGAAGTGCACGGGCGACCTCGAGCTGCTCGCGAAGTTCAAGAAGACCACGGGCAAAGGCAAAAAAAAGAAAACGAAGATCGTGGTCCAGACGATCGGCACCGCCTCGTTCAATTCGCTTGCCCTCGGCGTCGACACGCTGTCGATAAAACTCAACAACCACGGCAAGAGCTTGCTCGCGATCGGCGGCTACAAACTGAGCAGCACCGCCAGCGCCAGCTACCTCTCCGGCGGGGTCTTCAAGACCGCGACGGGCGCCGTGAAGCTCAAGGGTCACAAACCGTCGAAAAAAGGCGTGCTCAAAAAGATCTGAGCGTAGGGCCGGCTCTCAGCAACTCGATCCGGCCGCGTGCAACCTCGACTGACTCACCCCCCTGTGGGTTAGCGCTTCCTGCCGTGCTTGGGCGGCTTGGGCTGCGCGATCGGGATCGTGCGGTGACGGGGTGACACCGGGCTTGCTGGGGATATGTCTCCGGCCCACATTTGATCGCCGTCGATTCTTCGCAATGGCTGGGCCGACAGACGAAGCCCCCACACCTATGAGTGTCGGGGACAAGACCCCAACCCACCACCGTCGTCAGGCTCGACCCTGCTATTGTTAACCATATGGCTAACAATGTCCTGCTGGATCGCGCCTTCATCGCCTGTTCACACCCGATAAGACGCGGGATCCTCGAGCGGCTGGCCGGCGGCGAGATGACCGTCGGAGACGCCACCGGCGACTTCGGCGTGTCCAAGCCCGCGATCAGCAAGCACCTGAAGCTGCTGGAGGAGGCGGGCGCGATCACGCGCGTGATCGACGGACGCACCCACCGTCTGCGGCTGCGTGAGCAACCGCTGGAGGAGGCATACACGTGGATGACAAATCAGCGCGAGCTATGGGAACGCAAGCTCGACACCGTCGATCAGTACCTGCGCGAGCAGAAGGAGCGCCAACAGCCCCGACAGGTAGCGCCACAGCAAGAGAACAAACCAGCGAAGGAGTCGAAATGACCGAGATAACCAAGCCCAACGAGACCAGCCTGCGCCTGCAGCGCACATACGACGCCCCCGCCGAGGATGTGTTCGACGCGTGGACCAATCCCGAGGTGCTGCGACGTTGGTGGAAGGCGAATCCCGCCTGGATCACGCCCATCGCCGAGGTCGACCTGCGCGTCGGCGGGCGCTATCGCATCTCGATGGAAGATCCCGAGAACGGCAAAAAATACACGGCTGGAGGCGAGTACAGCGAGGTGAGCCGCCCCAATCGGCTCGTCTACAGCTGGCAGTGGGAGCACGAAGACGGCGAGCTCGGCCACCTCAGCACCGTGGCGGTCGACTTTCGTGCCGAGGGGGAGCAAACGACCGTGGTACTCGAACACACCGGCTTTGAGTCCTTGGAATCACGCGACTCGCACGGGCACGGCTGGGAAGGCGTGCTGGAGGCATTTCAGACGCATCTCAACGAGCGCGCCGCACAGACGTCCTGACAGACGCTCGCAATGTCGCTCGGGGGCCTGGTTAGGCGCTCCCGATGCGGTTGCGAAGACAAGACCCACACACAAACAAGCAGAAGGAGCAAGAAGATGGCGAATTACCTACTGGCATACACGGGCGGCGGCATGGCGGCGACAGAGGCCGAGCGCGAACAGGCGATGGCCGCATGGGGACAGTGGTTTGGCAAGCTTGGCTCGGCGGTCGTCCAGCCCGGCAACCCGGTCGGTGCATCCACGTCGGTGAGCGCCTCCGGCAGCAACGGCGGGGCGGGGTCCGGCCTGACCGGCTACTCGGTCATCGCCGCCGACAGCCTCGACGCGGCGGCGGGCCTCGTCGCCGACTGCCCGATCATCGCCGCGGGCGGCAAGGTGGACGTGTACGAGACGATCGAGGTGATGTAGTCACTCCGCGTCCTATGTGCGGGACGGCCGCCACGAGTGCATGCCGGCGGCCGTCCCGATAGGGTTTCGACGCCCCGTCCCCAAGCAACCAAGGACGCGATGAGATTCTTCGAGTTTGAGGCGCGCGAGGTAGTCAAGCGCGCCGGTATCCCGGTAACCGACTACGGCTTCACCACCGACCCAGCCGAGGCGCGGCAGATCGCCGAGCGCATCGGCGGCCCAACCGTCATCAAGTCCCAGGTGCTGACCGGCGGGCGCATGAAGGCTGGCGGCGTGAAGTTCGCCGACACGCCCGAGCAGGCCGAGGAGTACGCACGCGACATCCTCGCGCTCGAGATCAACGGTCATATGCCCCGTGGCGTGCTCGTCGACCCGAAGGCAGAGGTTGCCCAGGAGTACTACGCGGGGGTTGTGTGGGACGGCATCCGCAAGCAGCCGGTGATGATCTTCTCGCCCGTCGGCGGGATCGACATCGAGCAGGTCGCCGAGGAGCAGCCCGACAAGGTGGGCCGCCGGCACTTCTCGAACATCCTGCCGCTGAGCGACTTCCAGGCCAAGGAGGTGATCGCCTCCACCGGCGTGACCGGCTCGGCGCTCAACAAGCTCGTGCCGATCGTCACCCGCTTGGCCAAGCTGTTCGTCGACAACGACATGACGCTTGCCGAGATCAACCCACTCGGACAGCTGGCTGACGGCTCGTTCGTGGCGCTAGACGCGCACATGGACATCGAGAACGAGGCCCGCGGTCGCCACAAGAAGCTGCTCAAGGACCTCGGCGTCGGCGACGAGGAGACCCGCCAGGCCCGTGAGGCCACACCGTTCGAGCTGGCGGGCGAGGAAGTCGATGCCACCGACCACCGCGGCGTGGCCGGCAATGTGACCGAGTTCGATGGCAACCTCGGACTCGTAATCGGCGCCGGTGGCGGCTCGCTGACGCTGTTCGACGCGGTGCGCGCTCACGGCGGCAAGCCGGCCAATTACTGCGAGATCGGCGGCAACCCCTCGGTCGCCAAGGCCTGCGGACTCGCCAAGCTCGTACTGCAAAAGCCTGGCGTGGACAAGATCGCGGTGATGATGTCGATCGTCTCCAACACGCGCGTGGACATCGTCGCGCGCGGCGTTATCAAGGCATGCCTCGAGCTGAACATGGACCCGTCCGAGAAGATTGCGATCTTCCGTATCCCTGGTGCCTGGGAGGAGGAGGGCTTCAAGATCCTCGAGAAGTACGGCGTCGACTACGCCGACCGCTCCGTCTCGCTCAACGAGGCCGCGCGTAGAGCGGTCGAGAAGATCCAAGGAGTTGCCGCATGAGCATCCTCATCGACTCCGATACGACGTTCATCGTCCAGGGCATCACCGGCCGCGAGGCTGTCAACCTGACACGCGAGTGCTTGGACTATGGCGCCGGCGCTAAGGTCGTCGGCGGCGTGACTCCGGGGCGCCTCGGCCGCGACGTGCACGGTGTGCCCGTGTTCGACACGGTCGCCCAGGCCGTTGCCCACCACGGCGCACCGATCTATGGCTCGGTTGTGACGGTCCCCCCCGCTTTCACCAAGGACGCGGTGTTCGAGGCGATCGAGAACGGCATCCAGCTGATCGTGATCGTCACCGAGCGCATCCCACGCCGCGACGTCGCCGAGATGGTCGAGCTCGCGACACTGCGCGGTGCACGCATCATCGGCCCTAACTGCCTCGGGATCATCGTCCCCGACGTGATCAAGATGGGCGGCATCGGTGGCCCCGCACGCAACGCCGCGCAGGCTTACACCCCAGGCCCGATCGGCGTGATCTCACGCTCGGGCGGTATGACCACCGAGATGTCCTCCACCCTCAGCGCCGCCGGACTGGGGCAGTCGACAGCCGTCTCAATCGGCGGTGACGCGATCATCGGCTCCAGCTATGCCGAGCTGATGCCGCTGTTCGAGGCCGACGAGCAGACGCAGGGCATCGTCATCTACACCGAGCCCGGCGGTCGCATGGAGGCCGAGCTCGCGCTCTGGGTCACCGAGAACAAATCGCGGCTACCGATCGTCGCCTTCATGGCCGGGCGCTTCATGGACGAGATGCCAGGTATGAGCTTCGGCCATGCCGGCACGATCGTGGAAGGTAAGGAGGACACGGCCACAGAGAAGATTGCACGCCTGGCCCAGGCCGGGATCACCGTGGCCGAGCGTATCGAGGACATCCCCGGGCTGATCCAATCCAAGATCTCCGAGAGGAGCCCAACATGAGAGCCGACGGGACCTTCATCGCCGTCGAGGTCGATGACCAAGCAGCTGCCGACGCCGCGCTCGCAGTCAAGCTCAGCGACGCCTGCCCGGTCGACATCTTCGCCCAGGCAGAGAGCGGCGGTGTGAGCATCGTCGAGAAGAACCTCGACGAGTGCGTGCTGTGTGGGCTGTGCCTGGCCGCGGCGCCGGAGGGTGCGGTCACCATCATCAAGCTCTACGACAAAGACGCGGTCCTCGCAAAGATCTGACATCTGGCGGGCTCTCACCACTGCAAAAGCATCAGCCCAACGGTGACCCCTGGGCCGACGGTGACCATCAAGCCCAGATCGCCGGCTTGCGGTTTGCGCAAGTCCACCGCCCGCTGCATCACATAGAAGATCGAGGGCGTGCCCATGTTGCCGCGCTCGGCGAGCACGTCGTAACTGGCAGCGACATCCTCATGCGAGAGCTCGAGCGCTTCCTCCACGCTCTCGATGATGCGCCGTCCACCCGGATGCACGAGCCAGTGGTCGATCGCCTCTCGCTCCAAGCCGTTCGTACCCAGGAAATCCTCGACAAGCTCGAGCAGCCCTTCGCTGGCGACATCCGGGAGCTCGCGGATCAAGTGCAAATAGCTGTCCTCAGGCGTCAGCTGCATCCGTACGGCACCGAGCGTGCCAGCCACCTGGTGGACCTTGGATGCAAGCACCGCAGGACCCGCCGCCTGTGCAGGCCCCTCGTCGAACTCGATCAGCGCCGCGGCACAGCCATCGCCGAAGATCGACGAGCCGACCGTCTTGCTGCGTGCGTCGTCCTCAGCCGCCCCCATGAGGATGCCAGTCATGCTCTCGGCCGCGACGACGAGCGCCTTCTTGCCGGGACATTCGCGCAGAGTCTGCGAGGCGAGCCGTATGAGCGGCACAGCGCTGGCACAGCCGACGCCGACGATGTGGTACTTGTCGGTGGACGGGTCCATCTCATAGTGGTCCACGAGCCGATGGGCGATCGTGGGGCCGCCGAGCGAGTAGAGCGTCGCGCTCACGACCACGCCGATCTCAAGCGGATCGATTTCGAGCTCGTCGATCGCCCGCACCGCATAGCCGAGCAGATGCTCCTCGATCGCGGGTGTGCGGCCCTGGACGGTGGTCGCGAGAAACTCGTCGGTCAGCGTCAAGCTGCGACGCTGCACACCGCAGCGACTGAAGATGCGCTGCGCGAACTCGTCGCCCGAGAGGCCCAGCAGGCCGAGCACGTCCTGTTGGCTGAACGACGTCTCGGGGCCGGCCAGTGCCAGCCGGCTAATGTGCGGGAGCCTGGGGCTCCGGTCGTCCCACGCAAGTGACTGCTCTCTCAAGCCGGGGAGGTCGGCTATAGCCTTCAAGATGGACCCCCTGGAGTCTCTCGGTTCATAGGGCGGACGAATGGGGCGGACGAAATACGAGGATACGTGAGCAACCCGTCGGCAACCGCGAAAGAGCGGCTCCTCGTCGGCTTTTCTTCATAGACTCTTCATCCTATCGACATGTTTCTTCACAAACCCTTCGACAGGCGTCCATGATTAGCCTGCAGGGACTAAAACATCCATGGAGCCTGGAGGGAAGCAGATGAAGGTGATCGGAGCCGGAATGCCGCGCACGGGCACACTGACGCAGAAGGTGGCGCTCGAGACGCTTGGCTTCGAGCCGTGCTACCACTGGGTCAACGTCATAGCCGACCTCGACCAGGTGGACGTGTGGAACCGTGCGCTCGATGGCGCCGAACCTTGGGATGAGGTGTTCGGCGACTCCCAGGCGACAGTCGACTGGCCCGGTGGCTACTTCTGGCGCGAGCTGATGGACTTCTACCCGGACGCCAAGGTGCTGCTCAGCGTGCGCGACGCCGAGAAGTGGGAGCCCAGCTTCCGCGAGACGATTTGGAACATGTGCTATGGCGAGTCACTGATCCGACTGCTCTCGAGCGCCCGCGCCCAGGTCGACCCGCGCTGGGCTCGCTATCTGAAGCTGGTCGAGCGCATGTTCTGGATCGAAGAGGCGCCGTTCGCCGCCGGGCACGAGCTGCCCGAGCAGCTGATCGCCGGGTTCGAGCGCCACAACGAGCTGGTCAAGGAAACTGTGCCACCGGAGCGTTTGCTCGTGTGGAACGTGAGCGAAGGCTGGGAGCCGCTGTGCGAGTTCCTCGAGGTGCCCGTTCCGGTTGAGCCGCTGCCGCACGTCAACGACCGTGAGACCTTTCTCGGGCGTGTGATCGACGGCGCGCTTGGCGCGCTGCAGGCATGGCGCGCCGAGGAGGCTGACGCAGTTAAGTCCGCGACGGCTTAGTGCCCCGATTGCCGACTCGGGACGCTAGCGGCCGTCTGGCATGAGCAGAACCCGCTTCGTCATTGCCCTACTTGCATCCGCAGTAGTGATTGCCGTGGCAGTAGTGCTGGCCACGGGCACACTGTCGGGCACGGGGCACAAAGCAAACACGCCCAGCGCCACATCGCCATCGTGCCTGCCGTCCACGCTCAACCACAGCGCCAAGCTTGGGGGACTGCCAGTCGATGTAACGCCTGCGCCGGAAACCGACACGGCCAACCCGCACACGCAGATCAGCTTCCTGGGCGTAGCGCCGGCGCAGATCCAAGACGTGTCCGTCGTCGGGGAACGCAGCGGGCATCACACTGGCCGTCTCCACGCTTACTCCCAAGGCGACGGCGCAAGCTACGTGCCCGACATCCCCTTCGACGTCGGCGAGCGGGTGACTGTGAGCGCCACCATCGGCGCCAGCCGATCCACGGCAAGCGGGGCCGGCCAATCCGTCGCGAACGGCAAGCGGGTCTCCTTCGACTTTCGCATCGACATCCCCTATTCGACGAAGGGCGCACCGGCGTTTCCCAACCCGCAGGCAGCAGCGGCCGACTACCAGAGCTTCGACACGCTGCCCGGCGTCCAAGTACCTGTCCTGAGCGTCACCGTGCCAGATCGCGATCCCACCGCGGGCGACATCCTCACGACCAACGGACCTGGGCCGGGCCAGTACGGGCCGCTGATCTACACCCCCCAGGGCCGACTCGTGTGGTTTGATCATCTGCCGGGAGGCGAAACCGCCGAGGACCTCAACGTGCAGAGCTACGAAGGCCGGCGCGACCTGACCTTCTGGCACGGCAAGGTGCTCTCGCTCGGTTTCGGCCAAGGCGAAGACGTCGTCATGAACTCCCACTACCAGACCGTCGCCAGAGTCCCCGGAGGCAACGGCCTACAGGCTGACCTGCACGACTTCCAGATCGCACCTCACGACGTCTCCTACACGACGGCCTTCAACGCGATCCGCTGCAACCTCTCCTCGGTTGATGGCGCCCGCGACGGGGTAATCCTGGATACCGCCGTGCAGGAGATCGACATGAAGACCGGGCTCGTGCGTTGGGAATGGCACAGCATCGACCACGTGGGCGTGAGCGAGTCCGAGACTCCGGCTCCAAAGACAGCCACACCCTGGGACTGGTTTCACATCAACTCGATCGACGTGGAGGGTGGGGATGCCAATCAATCCGGGAACCTCTTCATATCGGCGCGCAGCACCTGGGCCGGCTATCAGCTGGAAGGCGGCAGCGGCAACATCCTATGGCGCCTGGGTGGCCTGAAGAGCTCCTTCAAGATGGGCCCGGGTACCGAAACCGCATGGCAGCACGACGGGCGCATCCTCTCAAGCGGCGAAGTCACCTTCTTCGACGACGGCTCGAACCCACCCATCCACCAGCAGTCGCGCGGCCTGCGGATCGCGCTCGACTTCAGGACACACGAAGCGCACCTCATCGCGGCATATACGCACCCCGACCCGCCCCTGCTCACCCCAAGCCAGGGCAACATGCAAACGCTGACCGACGCCAACGCGGTGGTGGGCTACGGCGGGGTGCCGGCGATCAGCGAGTTTGCCCCCGGAGGCACGCTGCTGTTCGACGCCCACCTGCCCTACGACATGTCTTTCTATCGTGCATTCCGCTTCCCCTGGAGCGGGCGTCCCTCGACTCCGCCGACTGTGCTGGCCAACTTGAACAACACCGGCGAAGAGACGATCGTGCACATGAGCTGGAACGGCGCAAGCGAAGTGGCCTCCTGGCGCGTGCTTGCCGGACAACGCCCCGGGTCGCTCACATCCCAGACGACGATCCCAGCAAGCGCCTTCGAAAGCTCGACGATCCTGCCCAAGAAGTACGCCTACGCGGCAGTGCAGGCACTGGACGCGACGGGCAAGGTGCTCGGCAACTCAAAGCCCGCCAAGGTCAGCACATACGCCGCCGCGCTGCCTTCCGGCGCACAGCCAGGATGAGGATGGTGCCTAGTAAGCCGGTTTTGTGGAGTGCTTGTGCGGAGCCGTGCCCGAAGTGCTCGTCGTGCCGCTCGTCTGCGTGGAGGTCGAGCTACTCGTTGTTTTACCGCCGCACCCTGCCACCGTCAACGTGGCCGCAAGGACGGCCAGCAGCGTTAGCATGGCGGCCAGTGACGTTCGTTTCATCGGCCGGCCTCCTGTCGTCGCTCACAGACTTCGGCGCCCACCCTACCAGGCGTCGACAATGCCAATCCTGACATGAGTACCGTGACACCGACAAACCCAGGAGCGAGGGGCGCCGAACCGTCGAAACGCCAACTGGGCTCACGCGAGGCTTGGCTGCTTGGCGTCTGCTGCGTTGCCCAGTTCATGGTCATCCTCGACCTGAGCATCGTCAACGTGGCGCTGCCCTCGATCCAGTCTGGGCTCGGCTTCTCAGCACCCGAACTGCAGTGGATCGTCGACGCCTACGCGATCACATTTGCCGGCTTCTTGATGCTCGGCGGCCGCGCGGCCGATCACTTCGGTCAGCGCCGTATGTTCGTGATCGCGCTGCTCGTGTTCGGGCTCGCCTCGCTGGCCGGCGGACTTGCGACGGACCGCGCGACGCTGGTCCTCGCTCGCGCGATGCAGGGCTTCGGCGGGGCACTGATGGCGGCGTGCTCACTGGCGGTCATCACCTCCTCGTTCGCACCGGGCCCAAAGCTCAACCGCGCGATCGGCGCCTGGGCGGCGATGAACGGACTCGGCGGCGCCGCCGGGATGCTGTTCGGCGGGCTCATCACGCAAGAGCTCAACTGGCGCTGGGTGCTGCTGATCAACCCGCCGATCGCGGTAGCCGCCGCAATCGTGGCCTACGCCGTCGTCAGCGAGCGCCGCCGTGCGCCGGGGCGCACTTTCGACCTTGCCGGCGCGTTGACGCTCACGATCGGCCAGATGGTGCTGGTGTTCGGCGTCGTCGAAGCCGGGCTTGCCGGCTGGGACACAGCTGCCGCGCTCGGCCCGATCATCGCGGGCATCGCCCTGCTGGCGGTGTTCGGCGTGATCGAGACGCGCCTGGCAAAGGATCCGCTGATCCCCTTCAAGGAGCTGACCAAGCCGCTGCGGATCGCCAACAACATCGTGCTGCTGTTCAGCGCGTCGCTGTTCCCGATGTGGTTCGTCAGCTCGCTCTACCTGCAGCAGGTGTTGGGACTCTCCCCGCTTAACACCGGACTGATCTTCCTGCCGATGACGCTGATGATCATGCTGGTCGCCTCGCGCACCGGGAAGCTCGTCAGCCGCTTCGGTGTGCGTCCCGTGCTCGGCGGCGGGCTGATCATGTTGACGGGGGGAATGCTGCTGCTCTCGAGGATCGGCGCCAGCGGCAGCCCAATCGTCTACATCATGATCCCTGGACTTTTGACCGCGGCAGGGATCGCGATGTCGATCGTTCCCTCAACGATCGCCGCTACCCAAGGCGCCAAGGAGGGCCAGGCTGGGCTTGCCTCGGGCCTCGTCAACACCTCGCGCCAGATCGGCGGTGGGCTCGGGTTGGCGGTACTTGTCACGCTGGCCACTCAACACTCCAGTCATCTGATCGGCACCGGGGCGCTCGTGCCACAGGCGCTTACCGCCGGCTTCCGACTCGCCTACCTGATCGGCGCCGGCCTAGCCGCGGCGGCAGCGTTGGTCACGTTCACGGCGCTACCCAAGCCCGTACCGGTGGGAGCCCCTGGACCTGGACCCGATCAGGGAGCAAGACCGGCTGGTGGAGCGGCTATTGAGACACGGCGCGCCACCCGGCGTTTCGCGGGCGCGATCGCGCTCGTCGTCGTCGCCTTCGTCGCGCTCGACCTTGCGTTCGCCGGCTCACATGGCGCTCCGGTTGGCGCCTACACCACCAAAGGCGCGTACAGCTTCGTCACCGAGCCAACGCTTCACCCACCCAAGCTGCACAAGGACGGTCCGATTCTCACAGGCAAGCTGGCCGGCGGCTACATCTTCACCGCCAACTTCTACAACCTGAACTACCCCCCGTTGGTCGGCCAGAGCGGACCGCTGATCCTCGACCACAACCTGCAGCCCGTTTGGTTCCAACCCGTTCCCGAAAAGGTCGTCGCCTCCAACTTGAGCTTGCAGACCTACGAAGGCAGGCCGGCGCTTGCCTGGTGGCAGGGGGTCGTCACGAACACCGGCCAGACCGAGAGCGGCGAAGACGTGGTCGTCAACCAGCACTACCAGCCAATCGCACGACTGAAAGGAGCCGACGGCTGGGTGCTCACGCTGCACGAGTTGGTGATCTCAGGCGAAGACGCCTGGGTCACGGCAAACAAGAACGTCGCCAAGGACCTGTCGAGCTACGGAGGCGCCTACAACGGCGCGCTGATCGACTCGGCGGTGCAGGAGTACAACCTCAAGAGCGGCAAGCTGCTGCACAGTTGGGACGCGCTCGATCACATTCCGCTGGACGATTCCTACGCAAGCGTGCCTACCAACGGGTTCCCCTGGGACGCCTACCACGTCAACTCCATCGCCCTTACCGCAGGCGGCGACTTCCTCGTCTCGATGCGCAACACCTGGGCCGCCTATCTGGTCAACGTCGCCACGGACAAAATCGAATGGACGCTCGGCGGCAAGAAATCGAGCTTCACGTTCGGTCCCGGCGCCGACTTCCAGTGGCAGCACGATGTTGCCTTTGGGGTGGGTGGGCATTCCGATTCCACGATCACGATGTTCGACGATCACTGCTGCCAGCTGACCGGCGGAGGAACCTCCGTCCCCGCGACAGGAGCGTCTCGCGCGCTCGTGCTGAACGTGAACCACAGCGCTCGCAAGGCGACGCTCGTCGCCCAATACTCCGGCGGGGACAAGTTCGAAACCGAATATATGGGCGATACGCAACCCCTGGCCAACCGCAACACGTTCGTGGGCTGGGGCTCGGAACCGTACTTCTCGGAGTACGGGCCCTCGGGCCAACAGTTGCTGGAGGCGAACTTCCCCGGGCCCGACCTGAGCTACCGCGAGACGCTGGAGCCATGGGTCGGTAAGCCGCTCACCGCGCCAGCGGGAGCCGCTCGCCAAGCCGACGGCAAGACGACGGTGTATGCGAGTTGGAACGGCGCGACCGAAGTCGCGTCCTGGCGGGTGCTGGCCGAACCTGCCCCCGGTAGACTGACCGCCGTGGCAAGCGCCGCGAGGGCCGGATTCGAGACGGCGGTCCCAGTGCCATCGAGCTACAAGAGCTTCGAGGTTGAGGCGTTCAATGCCAAGGGCCGGGCGATCAGAACTTCCCGGCCATTCACTTCGCAGGGGGAAACATGAGGATAGGCGCGGTAATGGCAACGATGACGGCGGCGCTGACCTTGAGCGTCGGACTGGCGGCATGCGGCGAAGCAAGCTCCTCGCACGCCGCGGTGAACGCGCTGACGCCGACAGCCGACAAGGCCGAGGCCCAGGCCAACGCCGTGGCCGTCTCGCCGCTGCCCGGCACCGAGGACGCGTCCCCCGACACGCAGGTCAGCTTCCTCGGCGAACCCGGCACCACCATCGCCGATGTGAGCGTCGTTGGCTCGCGCAGCGGCAACCACTCCGGCACACTCGAGCGCTACTCCACGGGCACGGGAATGAGCTTTATTCCCAATTCACCGTTTCAGGCCGGGGAGCAGGTGGCCGTCCACGCGCTGGTCGGCGTCGGCGCCGGGACTCCGCAGGAGCCGGTGACGACCGTGTTCACCGTCGCCCACCAGGCAGCCGTCAGCCAGGAAGAGTTCCCCAACAATCCCGGCAATGCGCACGACGTGCAGCACTATGCCTCAGCCCCCACACTGACCCCTTCAACCGTGAAGTTGACGAAGCCGGCGCAGGCCGGGGCTTCCCCCGGCGACCTGTTCCTTGCGCCCTACCAGGGCGAGGGCTCTGCCGGCCCGATGATCTCAGAACAGGACGGGGCGCTTGTCTGGTTCCACCCGCTGCCGGCGGGCTATGAGTCGACCAACTTCCAGGTACAGCAGTACGAAGGCAAGCCGGTGCTCACCTGGTGGCAGGGGCGCATCCTGAAGGTCGGCTTCGGACAGGGCGAAGACGAGATCTACGACACCTCCTACCAACCTGTCGCCAAAGTCTGGGCAGGCAACGGCTACAAGGCCGACCTGCACGTGATCTCACTGACCCCACAGGGCACCGCCTGGGTCGATTCGTTCGACCCGATCCACATGAACCTCCGCTCCGTGCATGGCGCCTCCAACGGCATCTTGACCGACTCGGTTGTGCAGGAGATCGATATCAAGACCGGACTGGTCATGTGGGAGTGGCATGCCCTCGGGCACATCCCGTTGCACGACTCCTACAACACCGTCCCGAGCAACAGCTATCCCTGGGACTACATCCACATCAACTCGATCGCTCCGGGTACCTCCGGCGACGTTCTGCTCTCCGCCCGCAACTCCTGGGAGCTGTACGACGTGAACATCAAGACCGGTACCTTCAACTGGCAGCTCGGCGGCGGACACTCGAACTTCAAGCTCGGCCCTGGCACGAAGACCTACTGGCAGCACGACGCCGAATGGCAACCCGGCGGTCTGATCTCGGTTTTCGACAACGGCTCGACGCCGCCCAAGGAGAAGCAATCGCGCGGTGTGCTACTCAAGCCCGACTACACCAACAAGACCGTCTCGCTCGTGAAGGCCTTCACCAACCCGACGAAGACGTTGTTGGCACCTGCGCAGGGCAGCCTGATCAAACTCTCCGAAGGCAATTGGCTGATGGGCTATGGGAACCTACCCAACTTCACCGAGTACAACACGGCCGGCCAGGTACTGCTCGACGGCGAACTGGGGCCAAACGTCCAGGACTTCCGCACCTATCTCTCACCATGGAGCGGGCACCCGACGACATCGCCCGCGATCGTCACCAAACGCAATGGGTCGAGCGTCACGGTCCTGACGAGTTGGAACGGCGCGACGGACATAGCCTCGTGGCAGATCCTCGCCGGGTCCTCGCCCACCGCGCCGGCACCGGTCATGAGCGTGCCAAAGGTCGGCTTTCAAAGCACGTCCACGGTGGTCACGAGCGGCGCATACATAGAGGTCAAGGCGCTCGACGCGAATGGGAACGTCCTGGGGACCTCCGCCCCTTCCCACGTTGGCTGAGCATGTACCCCAAGACCGGGATCTCGGCGGTAATGGTCGCGGTGCAGCGCGATGACCTGCCCCGGCGCTAAGCTATATCGGCCGTGAGCGAAAACTTCTCACTGATCGTGATGTGCGTCTTCATGCTGGCCTCGCTGGCATTCTTGGCGCAGCAGATCCTCGCGTACCACTAGACGCCTGCGTCGAGCAGACGCGTTGTTCTTGTTTCTCAGGAGTGCTTGCGGGCCGACTTCAAGCGTTCGCGTTCCTGGTGCTTGTCCACCACGGTGGAGATCAGCTTCAGGAACTGCGTGGGTCCGGTGGCCTTGGCCTTCCCGTAGGTGAAGGCCTCGATCCAGTCGGGGACCTTGCCCTCGGTGGCCATGATGTTGAAGAACTCGCGACGCATTTCCACGTTGATGCGCGCGTCGTCTGCCGGACCCTTGGTCACTTGTGCCTCGGGCATCTGCAGGCGAAAGTGCTGGACGTCGCCGCGACCGTGCAACTCCACCCCGACGACGAGCTTCATCGGCGCAAGCGCCGGAACTTCCTCGACGAAACGCCGTGCGGCGGTCTCGATCAGTATCTTCGCGTCGCCGCTCATCAGATCTTGTGGCGCTGCAGCAGCTTCTTGCCAATCACCATGCGCTGGATCTCAGACGTACCCTCGCCGATCAGCAACAGCGGCGCGTCGCGATAGAGACGCTCGATCTCGTACTCCTTCGAGTAGCCGTAGCCGCCGTGGATGCGGAAGCTCTCCTCCACGCAGAAGCGGCCGGCCTCGGAGGCGAACAGCTTGGCCATGCCGGCCTCCAGGTCCGAGCGCTCCCCGGCGTCCTTCAGGCGGGCGGCGCGCAACGTGAGCAGGCGGGCCGCGTCGACCTGGGTGGCCATGTCGGCAAGCTTGAACTGGATCGCCTGGTGCTCGGCGATCGGCTTGCCGAAGGTCTTGCGCTCTTGCGAGTAGCGCAGTCCCAGCTCCAGAGCGCGCTGGGCGATGCCGACGCCGCGGGCGGCAACGTTGACGCGACCGACCTCCAAAGCGTCCATCATCTGTGCGAAGCCCTTGTTGAGACCGACGTCCTCGCCGCCGAGGATGTTCTCGGCGGGACAGCGATAGCCGTCAAATACGAGCTCTGTTGACTCGACGCCCTTGTAGCCCATCTTTTTGAGCTTCTCCGGCACGATCAAGCCGGCGTAGTCGCCCGTGTTCTCGGAGACTCCCCCCTCCTTCTCCGCGATGAAGCAGGTGAAGCCCTTGTGACGCGGCTGGGCGTCTGGGTCGGTCTTGACGAGCACGAACACCAAGGAGGACATCAGGCCGTTGGTGACCCACATCTTCTGGCCATTGATCTCGTACTTGCCGTCCTCGCCCTTCTTGGCGGCGGTTTTGATCGCCTGCACGTCGGAGCCCAGCTCGGGCTCGGACAACGAGAAGGCGGCACGGATCTCGCCCGTGGCCATGCGCGGCAGGTACTTCTGCTTCTGCTCCTCGGAGCCGAACTTCATCAAGAGGTAGGAGCCGATGAAGTGGGTGTTGATCACGCCCGAGATCGAGATCCAGCCGCGCGAGAGCTCCTCGACGATCATCGCGTAGGTCGTCAAGTCGAGACCCATTCCGCCGTACTCCTCGGGGATCGTGACCCCGAACAGGCCGAGCTCCTTCATCTGCTCGACGATCGGCTCGGGGAACAGGTCCTCGTGGTCGTAGTGCTCGGCGTTGGGGAGGATCTGCTCATCGGCGAACTGACGCACCATCTCGGTGATCGCCTTCTGCTCGTCGGTCTTCTCGGTAAAGGGGGCTGGGGCTACGGCCATTCGTGCGGCTCCAAGGTCGGGAATCGGGGCGTCCTTGCAGGATACCTGGGCGTGGCGAGACAAACTGGCTCGCACACCAACCAATCGACCGGGCCTGGCAGACTGCGAGCGCGTGAACTTCGCATTCGACCTCTTGCAAGCCCAGCCGCCGGACCGGCTCGCGCTGGTGGAGCTGGCGCACGACGGCGCCCGGCGCGAGTGGAGCTTTGGCGATGTCGAGCGGCGCAGCGCAGCCATGGCCGGCGTATTCGTGCGGCACGGGCTGCGACGCGGAGACGTGGCGATGACGCTGATCGGCAACCGGCCCGAGTGGGTGTTCGCGATGATGGGCTGCTTTCGCATCGGCGCGGTTGTGCTTCCCTGCACCGAGCAGCTGCGTGCCAAGGACCTGCGTCTGCGTTTGAGCGTTGCGAGCCCCTCCTTGATCGTGGCCGACGAGCGCAACCGCGAACAGATCGAAGCCGCTGCGCCCAGCTGCCCGGTGATGTGGGTGGGAGGCGACGAGGCCTTCTGGCCCGAGGAGATACGCAGTGGGAATGCTTCGCAAACGGCGATGCCCCCGCGCGCGCAGGGGGCATCGTCTTTCGGGACGCTCGGGGACGCCGAGGACACGACACCCCATGCCGATACTTCGAAAACTGAGGGCCCCCCGCGCGCGCGGGGGGCATCGTCCCTCCAGACACCACCACCGCACGCCGAGCTGGCCGCGACAGACCCGGCCTTGATCACGTTCACAAGCGGCACGGCCGGCGAACCGAAGGCTGTGGTCCATGGCCAGCGCTACCTGTACGGACAGCGCGTGCAGGCCGAGCACTGGCTGGGCGCGAAAGAGGGTGAGCTGGTTTGGTGCACCGCGGCCAGTGGCTGGAGCAAGTCGGCTCGCAACGTCTTCATGGCGCCCTGGCTGATGGGCGCGCCCGCCTTGCTGCACGATGCGCGCTTCGATCCGCACGAGCGTCTCGACCTGATCGAGCGGGAGCAGGTGAGCGTGCTCTGTATGGCTCCCACCGAGTACCGCGTGATCGCAAAGCGTGCGGAGCTGCGTGCGCTACCGAGCCTGAAGGGGATGGTCGCGGCCGGCGAGGCGCTCAACCCCGAGGTGTTGAAGGTCTGGCGAGACGCCACAGGGCTGGACATCCGCGACGGCTACGGGCAGACCGAGACCGGGCAGATGACGGGTATGGGGATTGGCGTGCGTGCCCGTCCGGGCTCGATGGGGCAGGCACTGCCGGACACGCGCTTGGGCGTGATCGACGGCGAGCTCGTGGCTGATCCTCATAGCGTGCCTACGTTCTTCCTTGGGTACCTCGGAGAGGACGTGCGGCACATGCCAGACGGGGGTTGGACCGTGCAGGACCGCCGCGATGGCGGCAGCTGGCACACAGGCGACCGGGTGCGCGAAGACGACGACGGGTATCTGCACTTCGAGGGCCGCGCGGATGATGTGATCATCTCCGCCGGGTATCGCATCGGTCCCTTCGAGGTCGAGTCGGCGCTCGTCGCCCATCCCGCTGTCGCCGAGGCCGCCGCCGTGGCAGCTCCGGACGAGGAGCGCGGAGCGGTGGTGCGCGCGGTGGTCGTGTTGCGCGACGGCTATGAGCCGTCGGATGCGTTGGCCAGCGAACTACAGGAGCACGTCAAGCGCGAGACGGCGCCGTACAAGTATCCGCGGATCGTGGAGTTCGCGGACGAGCTGCCCAAGACGGCCAGCGGCAAGGTCAAGCGGGCGGAGTTGCGTGCTCGATGAGACGCCTGACATGGACATGCAGCTTTGCCATGCCGACTGTATGTGCAGATGTAAACGGCCGGCATGTGCCTTAAAACGGCCGACCGTACGTGCAAATCTAGACGGCCGGGATGCGACTTGCACAGCCCGACCGTACATGTGCTTTTTCCAGCCTATGCAACCGGCCGGCGCATGCGCCGGCCGGCCGAGCCGCACATGTGCGGCTCGGGACAGCGCCGCATGCGGCGCTGTCTTCCCTAATTAATTCTTTAGAGCAACTATCGCGTCGATCTCGACCTGAGCACCTCGTGGCAAGGCCGCCACGCCGACGGCCACGCGTGCGGGCGGTGCATCTGAAAAGAACTTCGCGTAGATCTCCCCGACCTCCGCGAACTCCGATAGGTCGGTCATGTAGACCGTGAGTCGCACCGCGTCAACCAACGACGCACCCGCGGTCTCGCACACGGCCGTCAGATTCTTCAGGCACTGCCCCGCCTGCTCAGCCGCTGTCTCGCCGACCAGCTCGCCGCTTGCCGGGTCGAGCGGGATCTGCCCCGAGCAGAACAGCAGCGAGCCGACGCGCACCGCGTGTGAGTACGGGCCGATCGCAGCCGGTGCACCTTGGGCGTCGATCGTTTCGCGATCATTGCTCATCCCACCCGAGCTTATCGGCCTCGCCCGCCGCACAACCACACGGCTGAGGGAGCCCTATTCGAAGCTCTTGGACGCTGACGGGTGTCGGCGCAAGCTCCGCCGACAGTGCGCTAGATTCCGACTGTGCGACGAGCAGCCGGGACATTCGCGAGCGCATTCCTGGCGACGATTACATGCGCAGCGCTGTTGTCCTCTGTCGCACAGGCCCAGATCGAATGGAAGCCCTGTACGGGCACAAACGAAGTCGCGTGCGCTCATCTGACGGTTCCGGTCGACCCCAGCGGGGCGATCCCGGGCACGATCACGCTGGCGATGCGCCGCCACCTCTCCCCGGTCGGCGCGGCCAAGACCGCCGTGATCGCGCTCGCCGGCGGGCCGGGCCAGTCCGCACTCCCGTTCACGAGCGACTTCGCCCAGATCCTCGGGCCGATCGTCTCGACACGCGACCTGATCGTGTTCGACCAGCGTGGCACAGGCCTCTCCCACCCGCTTTCCTGTGCCGCTTTCGAACACCTCAAACAGGGGATAACGCCGCTTGCGGTGTCGATCTGCGCGGGTCAGATCGGACAGACACGAGGCCTGTATACGACCGCGGACACGGTCGCCGACATCGAGGCCATCCGACAGGCAGGTGGCTACGAAAAGCTCGTGCTGTACGGGACGAGCTACGGCACGAAGGTCGCCGAGCGCTACGCCCAGGAGTATCCAAGTCACGTCGAAGCGCTCGTGCTCGACTCGGTCGTACCCACCTCCGGGCGGGATGCATTCGAGGAACCGACGTTTACCGCCGTCAGTCGCATCCTGCGCCAATTGTGCTCGGCGGGGGCATGTACGCACGTCACCTCCGAACCGGTGGCCGATCTCGCGCGGCTCGTGAAGCGAATGGGCGGCGGCTCGTTGAGTGGCCGCTTCATCAACGGTCAGGGCCACTCCGAACCAGTACGCATTTACGCAAACGACCTGCTCGGCATCTTGATGGAGGGTGACTTCGATCCGATCCTGCGCGCCGAATTCCCGGCCGCCGTCCGCTCGGCGGTGGATGGCAACACAGCCGCGCTCGTGCGGCTGCTCGCGCGTGCGGACAGTGGCGAAGAAGGCGAAGGCGAAGAAAGCCTGAGCGAGGGCTTTGACACACCGCTCTACTACTCGACGATCTGCGAAGAGAGCGTGTTCCCGTGGAATCGCTCGTCGAGCCCGAAGGCGCGCCTGCGCGAAGCCCTCTCCGCCCTGCGTACACAGTCGGCAAACGCCTTTGCGCCATTCACCCCGGCCAACGCGCTCGCGTTGAGCGACGTGGTCCCCTGCGCCTCGTGGCCGTTTGCCTCCTCCGGACCCGAAGTCGACGAAGCGCCGTTCCCGAATGTGCCGACCTTGATCCTGAGCGGCGCCGACGATCTACGCACCCCCACCGCGAACGCACGCGAGGTGGCCGCCCAGATACCCAACGCACAGCTGCTGGTCGTGCCCAACACCGGCCACTCCGTGCTTGGCGCGGACCCGACCCCCTGCGCACACAACGCACTGCAGGCGCTGTTCGAGGGCAAGCCGGTCAGGCAGTGCAAAGACCGGACACCGCCCGCCCTGGAGTTGCCGACACCGCTGCCGCCACGGAACCTGAGCGCAGTCCCGCTCGCGCGGGGGAACCACGGCAAGGCGGGGCTGACCATCGACGCGGCAGTCTTGACGCTTGCGGACTGCGATCACCAGCTACTCCTCACGCTGCTCTCCGAGGCAAGCACGGAATCGCTACAAGGCCCCTCGGCACGAGCCGGCGGTCTGCTTGCGGGCTGGTGCGGCATCTCGGGCGAGACGCAGCTGCTGCGCGGCTATTCCTATGTGCCCGGCGTCACCGTGTCCGGCAAGGTCTCCTCCGGCGTCGCCAAGCTGAGCATCGGCGGCTCGGCGGCAGCGCACGGGACGCTCACCATCGCGCACGGAACACTCGCCGGCGTGCTCGCCGGCAAGCACGTCCATCTCACAACCGCCGGAGCCGCCGAAGTCGAGCACGGTGCCTCGACCCTCACGGTCGAGTCGCGCTTGGCCGACCTGGCGGCAGCACCTCGGCGATACACGGCGCTGCGCTCGGCCGGTACCGCGGCATTGTTGCGCTACGTGCTCGGCTAAGTCCCACCAAGATCAAGGCCACTCTGCGTGTCTTCCTGCGCGCAAATCTCGGTGTCGACCCGGGACGTGCCCTCCGCAACATGGCCTGGTCCCTTCTCGTGGCTGCCATCGTGAGTGACAGCGAGTGTCGGAGTCAATTCTCACCATAAACCTTCTATGTCACCAAATCCAGGCAACCCTGGAATCCGAATCATGCACTCAACGAGAATCAGAGAACAGTCGAACGCAAAGCCCGATCAGGCGGTCGGGATCTGAGAACATGACCAACATGCCCAGAACGTCGGTGACTTCTCAAGCAGCCTGGGCCACGCAGCGCCCCTGGCTGCGGCGCGCCGCCGCAATCCTCGCGCTCATCGCGCCCGCCGCGATGGCCGTGGTGGCTGCCGTCGCGCTGGCGGGTGACGTCCCCGTCGCTGTGCTTGCGGTCGGACTCGTCCTGTTGGCCAATGCCGCCATCTGGTTCTCCTTGACGGAGCGCGGCGCGCTGCGCGCCCTCGGCGCGATGGTCGCGATCCTCGCTGGAGTAGGCCTGATCGTGGTACTCGCGGCCCACTGGCAGGGGCTGCTGGTGCTGGCCGCGCTGCTCCTGCTGCTCGCTCTATTCGGACTGACCGCGCGCTACGCACTTGGGCTGACTGGAGAGCCGGCACTCGGAAGGATGGCCGCCACGCTCGTGCCGGTAGGTGCGGCCCGCTCGGGGGCGCTGATCATCAACCTGAAGTCGGGCGGCGGAAAGGCGGAGCGCTTCGATCTCGCCGGGGAGGCTCGGCGGCGAGGCATCGAGCCGATCGTCCTCGAGCCTGGCGATGATCTGCTCGCTCTCACCGAGAGCGCCATCGCACGAGGCGCGGAGGTCATCGGTATGGCTGGAGGTGACGGGTCGCAGGCGCTCGTGGCGACAGTCGCCGCACGACGCGACATTGCCCACGTCTGCATCCCGGCGGGAACACGAAACCACTTCGCGCTCGACCTCGGCCTGGATCGGGACGACGTCGTGGGTGCTCTTGACGCATTCACCGACGGCGTCGAGCGGCGCATCGACCTAGCGCGCGTGAACGACCGCGTGTTCGTCAACAACGCGTCGCTAGGCGTCTACGCGAAGGTCGTCCAGTCCGAGGCCTACCGCGACGCCAAGCTCGGAACGTGGACAGACATGCTACCTGACCTGCTCGGCCCAGACGCCGAGACGATCGACCTCCAGTTCACCACCCAGGACGGGACCGGCTGCGACGATGCGCCGCTCGTACTGGTGTCGAATAACCCGTATGAGCTCACGCACCTCTCGGGCGCCGGCACACGCGAGCGGATCGACACGGGCCTGCTCGGCATCGTGGCCGCCCGGGTGCGGGGCGCGGACGTCTCAAAGCTCGTCGCGCTCGAGCTGGTCGGTCAGGCGGGGCGCTACCCCGGCCTACTGGCCTGGTCTGCACGGGAGTTCGAGGTACGCTCCGGCGGCCCTGTCGAGGTCGGCCTCGACGGCGAGGCGCTGGTGCTTGACCCGCCGTTGCATTTCGCATCGATGCCCGGCGCGCTGCGCGTGCGGCTGCCTCGGCGCGCAGGCCTGTCTCCGGCGGCACGCGCGGTGGCACTCACGACGGAGAACCTGGGCGCGCTGGTCCGGGTAGCCGCAGGCCGGTGAGTCTCGCAGGCGCACGGCTGCTGCTTGGCCTCGCCGTCTTCGTGCTCGTCGGCTGGGGAGTCGGGGAGCTGTTGCTGTCAGTGCTCGGCTCGGCAGACCTGAACGCTGTCCGCGATGTAGCCGCGGAGCGCTGTCTGCGGCATCGCGAGGTGCAATGACGATGTGGCGTCGTGTTCAGCGCCTGGACCGCCGGCTGATGAAGCGCTCGTTTGGGACTCGCTCACCCTCACTGGATCGCACTCTCGTTGTCATCACGCGAGCAGCGAACTACTCGCGGCTATGGCTCGTGATCGCCAGCGTGCTCACGATATTCGGCAGCGGACCAGGGCGCAGGGCGGCAGAGCGCGGGCTCATCGCCATCGCGATCGCAGCGGGTGTGGCCAACGGCCCGGCAAAGCTACTCGCGCGCCGACGTCGACCCTCCACGCGGTCACACCCAGCGCTCATTCATACACCGAGATCAACGTCGTTTCCGTCAGGCCACAGCGCGGCAGCATTCGCGTTTGTCACCGGCGCCTGCGCTGAGCTGCCAGCGCTGGCGCCCGCCCTGGTGCCGTTGGCAGGGACCGTTGCCTATTCGCGCGTACACACAGGCGTTCACTACCCAAGCGACGTCGCAGCCGGCGTGGCGATCGGGATCGGATCGGGCCTACTGGCCGGACGTTGGCCGCGGCGTGTTCACACGCCAGCTCCAGTTCCCGGAGCGGGCTCCCGGTCCCCGAAAGGCTGGCAGCAAGGACCATGGCCGTGCACAGCCGCTCCCATTTACGGACGCTTACGGATCTACCGCTAACGTCTGTCGCTGTGCTGCGGCGGATCTCGACACTTGCGCTCAGCGCGCCGCTGCTCTCGATCGCCATCGCCGCGACGCAGGCCACACCGGCACAGGCGTTGACGTTCACGCCCTGCTCGGGTGCGACTGCGGCCGGATTCACCTGCGCGACGCTGACCGTCCCGCTCGCCCGCAATGGCACCGCGGCCGGCACTGTGGGCCTGAACGTCGAGCGCCTGCAAGCCGGCGCTGTGCCAACCCATACCGCCGTGATCGGGCTGGCCGGGGGCCCAGGTCAGGCGGCGCTGCCGCTGGCCGCGGGGATGGCCAAGGAGATGGCGCCCGCGCTCGGCTCGCGCGATTTGCTCGTATTCGACCAGCGCGGCACGGGCAGCTCCGGCCCGCTTGCCTGTCCGGCGCTTGAAAGCTCCGCCGAAGTCTTCGGCGCGATCGGGCAGGCCTTTGAACGCTGTGCCCTTCAGATCGGCGCCGCCCGCGGTTCCTACACGACCCAGGAATCGGTGGCCGACATCGAGGCGATCCGCCAAGCAGCCGGCTACGAAAAGCTCGTGCTGTTCGGCGTCTCCTATGGCACCAAGGTGGCGCTCGAGTACGCCGAACGCTACCCCCAGAACGTGGAATCGCTGGTGCTCGACTCGGTCGTGCCGCCGGAACGAGACGACCCGTTCTCGGTGGGGATGTTCCAGGCGATGAAGCCGGTATTCGAAGAGCTGTGCTCGGCACACGTTTGCGCCGGCGTCACCTCCAACCCGCTCGGCGATGTCGCACGCCTGGCGGCGGCCCTACAGAGGCATGCGCTGAATGGCTATGTATACGACGGCTCCGGCCACCGCCACCGCTCGAGCATGTCCAACGTGGACCTGCTCAACCTGATCGGAGCCGGCGACTTGAACCCAGCTCTGCGCGCGCTGCTGCCGTCCTCGGTGCAATCGGCGCTGCACGGCGATCCGGCTCCGCTGCTGCGCCTGAACCTACTCTCGGAGGGGTTGATCCCGAACCTGCCGGGCACGCCGCTTGCAAGCACAAGCCGCAAGCAGAGCATGCAGGCCACCGCCACCCTCGTGAGCGCAAACCGCCTGCCAGGCACACCGCTGGCCAGCTCCGACGGGATCGACGAAGCGCTGTTCGTCGATACCACCTGCGAAGAGGAGCCCTTCCCCTGGCAGCGCTCGGCGCCGGCGGGCACGCGAGTGACCGAAGCGTTGAACACGCTGCACACCCTGCCCCAATCGGACTATTACCCTTTCGACGCGAGCGTCGCCTGGGCCGACAGCGTGCTGCCCGGATGCGCGCAGTGGCCGAACGTGGCCCCGGCGCCCCCGGCCATCGCCCCTCTGCCGAGCGTGCCGACGCTGATCCTCTCCGGCGCCCAGGACCTGCGCACGCCCACCGCAGGAGCGCAAGCGATCGCAGCGCGGATTCCCGGATCTCATCTGGTCGTGGTTCCTTATACCGGCCACTCGGTGTTGGGCACCGATTTCAGCGGCTGCTCCCAGGCGGCCGTCACCGCCCTCTTCTCAGGTGGAGTCGTACAACCGTGCACGATCGCGCAAGACCCTTTCCCACCCACGCCGATCACCCCGAGGAAGCTCTCACTCGTAAAAGCTGTGGGCGGAGTTCCGGGCCGTGCGGGCAGCACGCTCGCGGTGGCGCTGGACACGATCGTCGACCTCGAACAACAGGTGGTCGGGGCAACGCTCCAAGCCGACCAGGAACTACCGAGCGGTTCGAGCTTCGGCGGTTTGCGCGGTGGCTTTGCGCAGATCACATCCTCAGCGCTTCAATTGCGCGGTCTGTCTTTCGTGGGCGGCGTGCAATTGACTGGCAGCTTCCCCATCAAGGACGGCCATCTGCTGGCAACCAACCTGCGCGTCGAAGGCTCCCAAGCCGCCCGCGGAACGATCCGCATCGGCGCGAGCGCACACGTCAGCGGCACGCTTGGCGGCCGTCGCTTCGATGTCGACCTCTCGAAGGTGAAGCTAGCCCGTGCCAGTCGGGCCGACAGCGCACAGACGAGTTGGCCGGCGATGAACCTGAGCTTCCCCGCGCCGGCTCTGGCTCACACCCGCTGAAGCGATGGCCAACGCGCTCGCAGCCGAGAGCTCTCCCTACCTGCGCCAGCATGCGAACAACCCGGTGGACTGGCTGCCGTGGGGCCCAGGCGCGCTCGGACTGGCGCGAGAGCGTGATATGCCGCTGCTCGTTTCGATCGGCTACTCCTCCTGCCACTGGTGTCACGTCATGGAGCGTGAGTCCTTCGAGGACCAGCGCACCGCCCAGCTGATGAACCAGAGCTTCGTGTGCGTGAAGGTCGATCGCGAGGAGCGCCCCGACGTCGACGCGTTGTACATGGAGGCGGTGCAGGGCATGACAGGCCACGGCGGCTGGCCGCTGAACGTGTTCTTGACCCCGGAGGGCCTGCCGTTCTACGGCGGCACATATTTTCCGCCACAGGATCGCCCGGGGATGCCGTCTTTCACGCAGGTGCTGCTGGCGGTGTCCGAGGCGTGGGGCGAGCGCGGCGCGGAGATCAGAGCAAGCGGTGAGCAGCTGCGCGAGCGGCTCGCCGGCGGCGCCTTGCTGCGGCCGGCCGAGGAGCCCTTCGACGAGGGCTCGCTCGATGACGCCGCGCGAAGACTGAGAGCGTCCTTCGACGCGGTGAACGGCGGCTTCGGCGGAGCACCGAAGTTCCCGCAAGCCTCGGTCCTTGAGTTCCTGATGGCTCGGAGGGAGCGCGAGATGTCGCTGTACACCTTGCGCAGCATGGCCGGCGGCGGCATCCACGACCAGGTGGGCGGCGGCTTTCACCGCTATGCGGTCGACCAGACCTGGACGGTGCCGCACTTCGAGAAGATGCTCTACGACAACGCATTGCTGGCGCGCGCTTACCTGCATGGCTTTCAGCTGTCGGGAGACGCGGCCTTGCTGGAGGTGTGCCACGACACACTGGGATGGGCACTGCGCGAGATGCAAGGCTCGGAGGGAGGCTTCTACAGTGCGCTCGACGCGGATTCCGACGGCGTCGAGGGAAGTTTCTACGTATGGACGACAGTCGAGCTCGAAGATGTCCTCGGCGAGGACGCCGACTTTGCGATCCGCTGGCTCGGTGCGACCGAGGAAGGCAATTTCGTCGATCCGCACCATCCCAAACCCGGCTTGAACGTGCTCGAGGATCGCGGCCCGCGCCCCGACGAGGCGACGCGTGAGCGGATTCGCAAGCGGCTGCTTCAAGCGCGGACCCGACGAACCAGGCCTGGGCTCGACGACAAGCGCCTGACCAGCTGGAACGCACTGATGATCGCAGCGCTGGCCGAGGCAGGCACGCTCAGCACAGACAATCCAAGCGTCGGGAAGCAGACGACTCATGACCTGGGCGAGCAGGTCCAGAGCATTGCGATGAACCCCGCGGAGCCAGAGAGCACCTCCACGAGCTTCTTGGACGCTGCCATCGAGTGCGCCGAGTTCGTACTGCGAGATCTACACGACGAGCAGGGCCTGCTGCTGCGTTCCTACAACGACGGTCAAGCCAAGATAGGCGCTTATCTAGAGGACTACGCCTTTCTCTTGGAGGCGCTGATCGTCCTGTTTGAAACGACCTGCGACGAGCGCTGGCTGACCGAGGCCACGACGCTCGCCGACCAGTTGATCGAGCGCTTCTCCGACCCTGAGAACGGCGGCTTCTTCTCGACAGCGGCCGACGGCGAACGATTGATCGCCAGGCGCAAGGAGCTGGAGGACTCGCCGATCCCGTCGGGCGGATCGAGCGCCGCGATGGGATTGTTGCGTCTCGCGCAGCTGACAGGCGAGGAGCGCTACGAGCGCCACGGCGCGAGCGTCATAGCGCTGCTGCACACGATCGCCCCACGGCATCCGACCTCTTTTGGGCACCTACTACAAGCGATGCACTGGCGCCTAGCCCCGCCGCGCCCGATTGCCTGCGAGATCTAGGCTCCCGCCCGGCGTATGCAGGACAAATGGTCTACGCGGCTTCCAACGAGACAGCTAGGCTAGGATCGAGTCCACGGTTACGCAAGCTTTCGGCGATCGTATCCGCGATCTTCTGCGGGACATTGACGAACTCGGGACTCGGATCCAAAGTCGCGGCAAGCACCCCCACGAACTCGTCCAGGAACGAATACGAGGCGTTTCGCACCTCACCGAAGTCGATTACGACCGTTTCGCCCGCATCCAGCTCAGCTAGCAGCGCCTCGCGTATCGCTTCGCCACGAACGCGCGTCAACAAGATGAGGCCGTGCTCGGCCAAACGAAACTCCATCACGGTCCTCCTTCTAGGCTCAAAAGATGTGGGCGTCAAGCGTACCCCAAATTTCGGCAGAATGAAAGTATGTCTTGAGCTCCAGAGCACATTTCTAGCTCACTGTTCCTAACTCCTGCCAACCGATCCAGCGCTTGAAAGTTGCTCTTTGCGACCGTTTTGAAACACCGGCCAATATTTCAGCCTCCTATTGGCCGACGAGATCGACCCCGACCCAGGTGCCGTTGGTCGCTTTGTCGATGGCCCAAGCCCGACGACGCTCTTGAAGACCGCCGCGCGCAAGAAGACGGAAGCGACTTCGACCCGACCAAACGCGCAGTTCACCCGATTGGATCCGCTCGTTCTTGATCCCGTCGATTACGTATTGATAGCCGAACCCACGCTGGGGATCTCCGGTCCCGGATTCTCCCCCCTTTGTTGCCAAACGGATGGCGGTTTCGTCATCGAGATCTGGATAGACCTGGCGCATATGAGCCGCTATGCCAATGCCAAGGTCTCCGATAGCGATGATACAACGCTTGTTGCTGTACCGTTGCGCCGCAAGATAGGAACCCCCAACCGACGATGTTCCGTGCGTTGTCGCGTTGTCGCAGATCTCACCGATGGTCCACGTGAAAGCATCTGCAAGTGGCGCCAGAGAGCCTTCGAAGTGAGCCAGATAGAGGTCTTCGAGTGTCCGTTCGAGTTCTGTGACATCGGTTGGGTTACGCAGCCGGGTCACGGGGATCAGGACTTTGCTGCTGCCGGGTGCATCGATGGTCTCGAGGTCCGAAGCACAGCTGGGCGGCAAGTCCGTAGCCAGATGCATCCATTCCAAATAGCTGCGCGCAGCAGCATCACGGGGGGAAACGATCTCGACTTTGCGTCCTCCCGCGCTGCTCAGATCGATGAGCGCGCGCATACGAATGAGCGACATTGGATCGACGAATTTGGCATCTCTGAGATCGAGCACGATCTCGGTCTGGCAATCGTCGTGCAGAGCAATTGCTTCCCCCCAACGACGATTTACGCCCCCATCCACGGGCAGATATACCAATAATTTTGACATTTCGTACACGCTATCCGCAATTGAGACGCACCGCTTTGTCGCAGACATCGCATCTTGTCCGTTTGAGCGCTAGGCTCGTTCTCTCTCAGTACAACGCCGACCCGCCGAATACACTCCGTCACGCACCGGCTGGCGTCCAGGCGAGCTAGTGCCCGGCCAGCGCCTTGAGTTCTGACAGATCCACCGCGTTCGCGGGCGCCGTGATCGTGACCGGCTGATTCCAGTCGCTGAAGACGATCCTGCCGTTTTCCGAGCCGCCCTTGGTGATCGCCACCGGATAGGGCTTGCCGCTCGTGGCCACGTACAGCGTGCCGGTCTTGTTGGTGTCGGTGACGGCGATCACCTGCTGTCCGTTGACGGTGCTTGTCGCGCCTTTCGTCAACGTTCCATGAGCGGCAAGCGTGGTGTCGATCAGCTGACGCATGTTGCCGAGCGAGTTGAACGAGGCAAATTCGCCGCTCGTCGCCGAGGCCTTCAGCCACTTGCCGTCGAGCAGTTGCGCCGCTGCGGCCCCGCCGAGGCTGCGATAGAAGGCCGGGCTGCCGCTGATATAGGCCGTCCCCCCGACCAGGATCAGCTTGAAGCTGGCTCCGTTCTCGGAAATTTCGCCGCGCGCCCCCTTGCCGGCCGCGAGGCTCAGATCGATCGTGACGGGCGTGGCGCCGGTCTTGATCGACCCCGATACGTGAACGGAGCTGGCGCTGTCTGCCGCGGCCTTGCTTTCAGTGAGGATCTCAGTCGCGCTCTTGGAGGCGATGTTGTTGCTGCTCGAGGAGCTGCCGCAGCCGGCGAGCGCCCCGAGCGCGAGGACGAGCACAGAGCCCGTCGTGGGAAGAAGCCGCAAGCGCACGATGCGGCATCCTAGCGACTGTTACAGACGGCGGCTGGGAGCGCGTTTCAAAGGCCGCGGCACCGTCGGAGGGAAGTACCACGGATTTGGGACACGTCCTAGAGGATCGCCAAATAGCGGTCGAGCTCCCACTGCGTGACCTGCACTCGGTAGTCCTCCCACTCCTGGCGCTTGATCTCGATGTAGCGGTTGAAAGTGTGCTCGCCCAGCGTGCGCAGCATCAGCTCCGACTCCGCCGTGATCTCGATCGCCTCGCCGAGCGACTCCGGCAGCTGCTCGATGCCGAGGCGTCTGCGCTCCTCGGCGGTCAGGTGGTAGAGGTTCTTCTCCATCGGGTCGGGCAGCTCATAGCCCTTCTCGATCCCCTCGAGCCCCGCCTGCAAGAGCACAGCGAAGGTCAGGTATGGGTTGCAGGCCGGGTCGGGACAGCGCAGCTCCATACGCGTGGCCTGCTCCTTGCCGGGGTGGTACAGCGGCACGCGCACCAGCGCCGAGCGGTTGCGTCGCGACCAGGCGGCGTAGACCGGCGCCTCGTATCCGGGCACGAGCCGCTTGTATGAGTTGACCCACTGAGCGAAGATCGAGCAGATCTCGCGTGCGTGCTTGAGCTGACCGGCGATGAAGGCCTTGCCGACGTCGGAGAGGAAGTACTGGTCCTCAGCGTCGTAGAACGCGTTCCTGCCGTCCGCGAAGAGCGACTGGTGCGTATGCATCCCAGAGCCGTTCTCGCCGAACAGCGGCTTGGGCATGAACGTCGCGTGCCACCCGTACTTGACCGCGTACTCCTTGACGGTGATGCGGTAGGTCATGCAGTCGTCGGCCATCTTCAGCGCCGGCGCGTAGCGCATGTCGATCTCGTGCTGAGAGGGGCCGACCTCGTGGTGGGTGTACTCGACGTGGATGCCGAGCTGCTCCAGCGCAAGCACCGTCTCACGGCGAACGTCGGTGCCGGCGTCGAGCGTCGTCAGGTCGAAGTAGCCGCCTTCGTCGAGTACTTCGGTGGTCTTGCTGTCTTTGAACAGGAAGTACTCGAGCTCGGGACCGACGTTGAAGGTGTCGAAGCCCATCCCCTGCGCACGCTGCAGCGCACGACGCAACACATGCCGAGGATCGCCCTCATACGGCGTGCGCTCGGGCGTGAGCACGTCGCAGAACATCCTCCCCACCCCCTGCTCTTCAGGACGCCACGGCAGCACGGCAAAGGTGCTGGGATCGGGCAGCGCGATCATGTCGGACTCCTCGATCGCGTTGAAACCGGTGATCGAGGAGCCGTCGAAGCCCATGCCGGCCTCGAAGGCGTCGTCGAGCTCCTCGACGTTGATCGAGAACGACTTGAGCTGACCGAGGATGTCGGTGAACCAGAAGCGGATGAAGCGGATGTCGCGCTCTGCGACGAGCGCCTTTACGTCGTCGCGGCTCTTGGGCTGCTCGATCTCGGTCATCAGTGGCGCAGCGTAGTGGATGGGACCACGGTCCGCCTTGGACGATTGGCCAAGAAGGTCTTTTCAAAATGACCTACACGCCCGATACCCCCTTGGTGTGGCGTGGGGGTATTTATTTTGGTACCTAATCTTTTATCTAAGCCTTCACAAAGGGGGTGTTGGGCGAGATCATTCAAAACATGAGTCATACACCCGGCTTGCATGACCCCAATGAACGCCCCGCCGCCGAGCTCATTTTGAAAGACGTTTCTAAAAAGAAGTGGCTAGTGGGCGCTGAGGATCGCTACCGCGACCAAAAGGAACCCGAGCGCGACCGCCCAGGCGGCGATCATGTCGGGGCGTGGACCCACCCGCTGCGCCGCGCGAAGCCGTGGACGCCGGCGCGAGTCGCGCGGCGGAGGCGCTGCTCGCTCGACGAGCATCAAGCGCTGACCAGGACGGATTTCGCGCACGCCACGACGTATCGCGGGAGCCGCGCTCCTGCCCGCGACGGTGACCGCACGCCGCTCGCCATCCCTGCGGCGCTCGATCCGCTCGCGCACATCCTCGACGTCGGCCCACCAAGCACGGGCCTCAGAAGCTCGTGGCATCGGCGGCGATGCTAACAGCGGCCCCGGCGACTGCGAGAGCCACCGGAATCGAGCTCACCGACTTTGCGAGAAGCTTCTGATGCCAGGCGATGCTAGTGCCCGGCGACGGCCGCGACGAAGTCCGCTACCGCTTCGGCTTCCTTGCCCTGGTAGAGCTGCGCCGGCATGTTGCCGTTGCCGCGTGCGCGACCTTCGGCGATCGCGTTCAACACCAGCGCCCTGCGACCGGCTTCGGTCGGTATCTCCGAGCCGAGTCTGATGTCGAGATTGGGACCGGTCCGACCCACGGAGTTCGTCCCCGAGAGCGTGTGACAGAACGCACAAGTATCGGAGAAGAGCACACGGCCATGCTGCTCCTGGGCGTTGAGCTTTACCCCACCGGCCGCTTCGCTGGCCTTGTTGTTCCCGTTGTCGGTCAGCACGATCACCGGCACGACCAGCCCGAACGCGAATGCGAGCGCGACACCGAAGAACACGGCCCGCTGGCTCGCCTTCGATTCGGTGCTTTGGGCGTCGCCCTCCCCACCCGACCCGCCTCGCCGCATGGCGACGAAGAACACACCGAGGCCAACCAGGACCCAGAAAGCAATGACTGCGTAGATCATCGGGTCGGCACGATACATGAGCACCCGGCTCGGAGTGCTCCCCACCGCAACCGCGGCCGGAGTTCGATGAGAGCTCTCTTCACATGCCTTTAGGGAAGGCCTAGGTTGGGCGCTACGCTGAAGGCAGGTCTCGAGTCTCGAACAACTGGACGTGCCCACGTGAACATCCTGCGCCGCCTCCCCCTCTCCCGTCTGCTGCTGCTGTGCGGCGTAGTGGTGGCTGTGGGGATCGGCGCGACCGCGCTCGCCCTGGCCGTCGGCACAGGTCCCACGCCACCGGCCAAGCCGCTTGCAGACGCCGTCCATGACGCGCTGTCAGCGCCGAAGGTGGACGGCGTTAGCGCGCGCATCCAGTTCACCAACCACTTGCTGGAAGGCGCCAACCTTGCAAGCAGCGGCGGCGAAGCAGGGCAGATCAGTTCAAGTCCACTGCTCACCGGAGCCGCGGGCCGCCTCTGGATCGGCTCGAACGGACAGGCCCGCCTGGAACTGCAGTCCGAACAAGGCGACACCCAGATCCTGTGGGACGGCAAGACCGCCGAGCTGTACGACGCGTCCACGAACACGCTCTACCGCTACACGCCACAACAGGAAAACGCGTCCGGTACCGCGAGCCACCCAGCGCCCGGATCGGCGTGCCCCCCGACGTGCTCGAGCGGCGCCTCTGACGAAGCCAGCTCGGACAGTTCCTCGGGGGACAGCTCTCATTCTTCGACTGGCACGAACCCGCACGGTACACCCACGGTCAGCGAAATCGAAGAAGGGCTGGCTAAAGCCGGCAAGCACGCCAACATCTCCTCCGCCACTCCAACCGACGTAGCGGGACAGGCCGCTTACACCGTGAGGGTCTCGCCTCGCGAAAACGGCGGCTTGATCGGTGGCGCCGAGCTCTCTTGGGACGCCACCACCGGAGTACCGCTGCGCACCGCCATCTACTCCGTCAACAGCTCCGCCCCGGTGATCGAACTGTCCGCCACCGAAATCTCCTATGGTCCCGTCGAAAGCTCGACACTCGACTTCACTCCGCCCGCGAACGCCAAGGTCGAGGAAGTCACACTCCCGACGAAGCACGACTCGGGCGCCTCCGGGTCGCCCTCGCCAGGCGAAAAGCCGCACGTGAGCACCAGCGGCAAGGGCCTCGGAGCGATCGTGCTGCTCGAAAGCCCGGCCAAGGCCGGCGCGACGGAATCGACATCCTCCGAGCTCGAAGATCTACCGAAGGTGAGCATCGACGGCACGAGCGCCAGCGAGCTGCCAACCCAGCTCGGGACGCTGCTGACCTTCGAGCGCGCGGGCGTGCGCTATCTGCTTGCTGGCTCGGTCACACCGGCATCGATCGAGGCGTTCGCGCGAGGCCTGTGATCACCTGCGGGCGGCGGCGGATCGTCGTTCCTGGCATGACTGACGTCCCGCCCACCCCGCGTGGCGTGCTTGGCACGCGAGCGACCGAGGACGCCGCCAGGGGCGACGAGGCGCCGCCGCCCGTCAAGGCTCGCGGCCTGGTCAAGCGCTACAACGACGTGCTGGCGGTCGACCGCATCGACCTGAACGTGCAGGCGGGCGACGTGTACGGGTTTCTCGGCCCCAACGGCGCGGGCAAGACAACGACGCTGCGCATGGCGCTCGGCCTGATCGCGCCAAGCGCCGGTGTGGTCGAGCTGTTCGGGCGCGACCCGATGCGCGAGGGCGCACGGGCGCTCGAGGGCGTCGCCGGCTTCGTCGAGGCGCCGCGCTTCTACCCGTACATGACCGGTCGCAAGAACCTGCAGCTGCTCGCGGCACTGGACGGCGACGGTGCAAGCGAGCGCGTCGAGGAGGTACTCGAGGTCGTCGAGCTCGAGCCGCGAGGCAAGCACAAGGTGGGCGGCTACTCGCACGGCATGCGCCAGCGCCTGGGAATCGCCGCAGCGCTGCTGCGGCGCCCGCGCCTGTTGATCCTCGACGAGCCCGCCACGGGCCTCGACCCTGCCGGGATGCGTGACATGCGCGCGTTGATCCGCCGCCTCGCCGGGGAAGGCATAACGGTGCTGCTCTCGAGCCACCAGCTGCCGGAGGTGCAGGAACTGTGCGATCGCGTGGCGATCGTCGACCGCGGGAAAGTCGTCTACGAGGGCGCTCTGGCCGATCTGCGCCGTCAGGGCGGAGCGGGCTACAGGCTGCGCACGACCGACGAAGCACGCGCGCTCGGCGTCGTGCGCGAGCAGCCTGGCGTTGCGCACACGGTGGCGGGCGAGCACGGTCTGAGCTTCCAGGCCGACGAGCAGCGCGTGGGCGCGCTTTCGCTGGCGCTCGGACAGGCCGGCGTCGGCATCCTCGCGCTCACACCAGAGCTGGCAACGCTCGAGGACCTGTTCTTCCGGCTGACCGAGAACGGCGACGGCGGAGACGAAGACACGCCGTCAGATGCGCATGAGGACGGTCAGGGCGCGGGCGTCACGGCTCAAGTGCTCTCCCGCGGAATTGCGAACGGGCCATGAGCAGCGTCGCAGCCTCCCCTCCACTGCCGGCGACTTCCGCAACGACCCGCGCACGCCGTCCTTCGACGCTCGTCATCTACCGCTGGGAGCTGCGCAAGCTCGTCTCCCAGAAGCGAACCTACCTTGGGCTCGGCTTGGCTGTGCTGCTGCCGCTGATCTTCGTGGTCGTGCAGAACCTGCACCAGCATCACGGCCACGGCCACGGCGGCGAAAGCATCATCGCCACTCAGATCACGCAGTCTGGCTTGGCGACCCCTGTGCTGATGCTCGAGTTCCAGGCCTATTTCATGCTGCCGCTGATCGCCGCGCTCGTGGCCGGCGACATCGTCGCCGCCGAGGACGGCAACGGCACGCTGAAGACGATCCTCACGCGCTCGGTCGAGCGCGGTCAGGTGTTCGCGGCCAAGGCGCTCGTCGCGCTGAGCTACGGCGCGCTCGCCGTCTTCCTCTCGGCAGCGGTGGCCACCATCGCCGGCGTCGCCTCGTGGGGCTTTCACCCGATCGTCACCCTCTCCGGAAGCGTCGTCTCTGCCGCCGAAGGGCTGCTGCTCGTATTCGCCGCCAACGGCTGCTACCTGATTCCGCTGTTCGCAGTGGCCAGCATCGGGGTGCTGCTGTCGACGGCAACGCGCAACAGCACCGCGGCAGTGGTCGGCACGATCGGCTTTGTGATCCTGCTGTACATCGTGGCCGGCATACCGGGCCTCGAAGGCATCAAGCCCTACCTGCTCACCGAACAGTTCCAGGGCTGGCACGGCCTGTTGCGCACTCCGACCGACTGGGCGCCGGTCACGCATTCGTTGTGGGTCTGCGCGCTGTATGCGCTACCGGCGCTGATCGCCGGATACCTGGTGTTCCTGCGCCGGGATGTTGCGGGAGGATAAGACACACAACCTTCCGGAGTTCCTGGGCTATCGGCCATCGTGTTTCAGCGCGAACCGGCGGGCGGCGGGATCTCCAGGTCGCGGCATATCTTGCGCGCAAGCGGCCAAGCGATCTCGCGGTGACGCGGCAGAGCTGTGGAGCGCTCTGGGTCGATGCCCCAGTAGCTGTGGCGGGCACCCTCGCGCAGCGGTCCGGCACCGTGCTCGCGCAGGTGACGTTCAAGGTCGCGACGCTTCACGCGGCGATTGTCAACTGCAGCGGCTCACTGTCGGACGCAGGCTCTGAGAGAGCGTGCTCGCCGAAGCGCAGCTCAAGGATGCCGTGCAGCGCGTCGATCACGTTCTCGCGCGCCTCTGCGCGGTTGCGGCCCTGGCTGTTGGCGCCGGGGACCTCGGGAATCGACGCGACAATCCAGCCATCGCCGCCATCCTCATAGACGATCGTCAAATGCAGTATCTCACTCATGCTCAGCACGGTAACCCGTTTAGTCGCTAAACGCCACCGTCTGATGTCGTACACGGCCTCTGATAGGTAGCCCTCAGCTCACTTCGACTGGCAGCTCCACCGCCCCAACCTCGACCTCGCCCAACAGGCGCCGGGCTTCCTTGGGGTCGATCAGGCCGGCGCCGAGCCGCCCGGTCGACTCCGCGCCGCAGGCTACGCCGAAGCGCAGACATTGATCTGGCGCGCGCCCCTCGTAACGTGCGGCCACGTAGCCGGCAAGGAAGGCGTCGCCCGAGCCGCGCTTGGCGACCGGCTCCCGTGGCGCCGTCTGGGCGCGACGCAAGCACGATTTCCCGTCCACCAGCACGTCGGCGACACAGCCGTCGCCCATCGTCATGATCGCCTCGTGCGGTCCCAGCGCGACGATCTCGCGCACAGCGAGCAGCCTTTCCTCCTCGGAGGCGAACTCGTGGCCGACCAGCTCCTCGGCCTCGAGGATGTTCGGGGAGACGACGTCGGGCTCTGCACGGACCGCGTGCAGCAGCGCGTCGCCGTCGGTGTCGATCACCGTGGTGACGCCCACTTTCTGCAGATCGCGGATCAACTCGGCGTAGATCTCCGAGGAGACGCCCCGCGGCAGCGATCCGGCCAGCACCACGATCGCGGCGCCACGCGCGAGGTAGAGCAGCTTGTCGCGGAACAGCTCGACCTCCTGCTCCGATACGGCGGGACCGCGTTCGTTGACCTCGGTCTGCTCGCCGTTGGTGGGGTCGAGCACCGAGGTGTTGGTACGCGACTCGTCGCGGATACGCACGAAGTCGTTGAGGATCGCCTCCTCGGTGAGCTGCTCGACGATGTGCGTACCGGTCGCGCCACCGGCCAGGCCGGTGGCGATCACGGGCTGCCCGAGCGCCTTCAGTGCACGAGCGATGTTGACGCCCTTGCCGCCGGCCATCGTGCGCTGCTCGACGGTGCGATGGCGCCGCCCGAGGCGGAAGTTGGGCACCGACAGCGACTTGTCGATAGCCGCGTTGAGCGTGACCGTGATGATCATCTGGTGCTCTTCATCCGCCTTCTCGCGCGGAGCGGACCGGATGGCCGCCTACACGCCCTGCAGAGGCTAGCGGACGGGCCGCGACAAAGCAGAAAACCTGGATAAATTCCTGCGTAACGGGCGCCGCCCGGCGTTAGCCGTTCGCGTCAGTCGGACGATTCGTCCGCCGGGACGAGATCCGCCAGCCCAATCGTCAAGCCCCCGAAAGCCTCCAGGCCAGCTCGCGCAGACGCTCGGCCTCGGCGCGAGCAGACTCGGCCGGGTCGCCTCCGGTGCTGCGAAAGGCATCGACGATCGAGCGCGAGGCGCTGACCAAACCCGCCGCGCGACCGGGCGCGAAGGCTGGAGCCAGATCCTCGACGCGCCCGCCCTGCGCGCCAACGCCTGGCAGTAGGAACACGGCATGAGGCATCAACTCGCGTGCGCGGGCCAAGTGCTCGGGCACGGTGGCCCCGACAACGGCCCCCACATCGCTGATACCCGACTCGCCGACAGCGTCGCTCCCCAACTCCTCGACGAGCATCGCGATCCGCTCCCAGACACGCTCGCCCCCGGCGAGCTCGAGGTCCTCGATGTCGGCGGCGCCTGGGTTCGAGGTGCGTACCAGCACGAGCACGCCGGCCGCGTTGCCGTTGAGGGCGGCTGCCGCACGCGCCGTGGAGATGAATGGCGTGAGCGCATCCGAGCCCATCAGCGGGTTGACCGTGACGAGGTCGACGCCCAGCCCTTCGACGCTGCCGAAAGGCGTGTCGCTGGCCCCCAGAAGCGCCCGTGCGTAGGCGCCGGCACTCACATCGATGTCGCCACGCTTGCCGTCCGCGATCACGAGCAGACCCTCCGCCTGGGCATGGCGCACCACCGCGGTGAGCAGCGTCCAGCCAACGTCGCCCAGCACCTCGAAGCGAGCCAGTTGCGGCTTGACCGCGACACAGGCATCGCCGACCGCATCGATCAGCGCGCGACAGTGGTTGAGCATCGCCATCCCGGCCCGTTGCACCGGCAGGACGTCCGCGTCGTCGCGAACGCGCTCGACGGCAGCCGGCCACAGGCCCATCGGATCGGGGTCGAGGCCGAGCACGATTTGCGACTCGCGCTGCGCAACCAGTGCGGCGAGCCTGTCGCCAAAGTTGCCGGGCCCGTCGCCTGAGCTCGGCAACCGATCCCCGAGGTCGGCACTTGGAGCGGGCGGACGAGCAGACGGGGACACGACACGTAAGAATACGCGGACAGATGGACCTCGCCCGCGTCTCCTGGATCGTGACCGTGCTCGTGGCGCTGCTGACGGCGGCGTTGCTGCTGCTGTCCGACTACACCGGCTACGCGGCGCTCAGCATCGCGGTGGCGGCTTCAGCGGCGATCAACCTGCTTTGAGCTGCTGAGCCGGACCTCGCGGCGAAGACTCCGCGACGATCAACCTGCTGTGAGCCACTGCTGCAGTGCGCGCAGAGCGCGGCCACGGTGGCTGATGGCGTCCTTGCGCTCGTCGCTGAGCTCGGCCATCGTCACACCCCCTGGCTCGTCATCCGGCAAGAACGCCGGGTCATAGCCGAAGCCGCGTTCGCCGCGGGGATGCTCGGCCAGCCTGCCCGTGCAGCGCTCCTCGAATACACGCTCGAGGCCGCGCACCGGATCGACGTAGGCGAGCGCGCACACGTAGGCGAGCGGGCTGCCGGCAGGCGCCTCACGCAGAAGCTTGGCTAGGTTCTGCTCGTCGCTCGAGTCCTCTCCCGCGTAGCGGGCGGAGCGCACCCCAGGCGCGCCGCCGAGCGCTTGCGCTTCGATGCCGGAATCGTCGGCAATGCTGACTCTGCCGGTGGCGGCCGCGGCGGCTCGCGCCTTGCCGAGCGCGTTCTCCCGGAAGGTATCGCCATCCTCCGGCGGCAGGATCACCTCATCCGGCAGCGCGTCGACCTCGAAGTCGCCGAGCAGCCGTGCGAACTCGCGGCGCTTGTGCTCGTTACGGGTGGACAGCAAAAGCCGCGGGGCGCCCGATACGCGTTCGCCACCGAGGGTATCGTCGTGTTGAGCCATCACGTCTGCCTCAGACGGCGGCGAGAACCTGCTCCTGTACGGTGCGCAGCTGGTCGATCCCATCGGCGGCGAGCGCCAACAGCTCGTCGAGCGAGGCACGCGACAGCGGCGTGCGCTCGGCGGTCGCCTGCACCTCGACCAGGCCGCCTTCGCCTGTCATGACGACGTTGGCATCGACCTCTGCATTGGAGTCCTCGCCGTAGTCGAGATCGAGCAGGGCGGCGCCGCCGACGATCCCGCAGGAGACGGCGGCGATCGAGCCGGTGAGCGGCGAGCGCTCGATGCGCTCCTTGCTCTGCAATCGCTTACAGGCAAGTGCTAGAGCGACGTAGGCACCGGTGATCGAGGCGCAACGGGTGCCGCCGTCGGCCTGCAGCACGTCGCAGTCGAGGTAGATGGTGCGTTCGCCGAGCGCGTTCAGATCGATGACGACGCGCAGCGAGCGGCCGATCAGACGCTGGATCTCCACCGAGCGGCCGTCGAGACGGCCCTTGGAGATGTCGCGCGCCTTGCGATCGCCGGTGGATGCAGGCAGCATGCCGTACTCGGCCGTCAGCCAGCCACGGCCCTTGCCGGTCATCCAACGCGGTACGCCCTCCTGCGCGGAGGCTGTGCAGATGACGCGCGTCTCGCCCATCGAGATCAGCGCCGAGCCGGTCGCGGTGCGCACGAACCCGGGCTCGATTTCCACGGGGCGCAGCTGACCTGCCGTACGCCCATAGCTGCGTTTGCGCGTGGGACTTTCGGCCCCGTGGCCGTCTGCTCCGTGACCGCTCCCAAAAGCCGACCCTGCAGGTGGCTGTCCCACAGCCTCGACCGGTTGCCGATCGTCGCTCATGCCAACGCCCCAACGCTGTGCAGGTCGACGTGCTCGACCTCGCCGAGCGGCATCTGCAGAAAGCGTGTGCCAAGGTCTCTGAAGGCGGGGACATCGCCGGTGCAGAGGAAACGATAGTCGCCCTCGCCCTGCGTACGAGGGTTGCCCAGGTTCCGCGTCGACAGTGCGTGCTCGACTTGGCGGGCAAGCGCCCCACCTGAGCTGACGAGCCGCACGCCGGGACCGAGCATGCGCTGGAGCATCGGGCTGATGAGCGGGTAATGCGTGCAGCCGAGGATGACCGTGTCGACCTCGGCCGCACGCAGCGGAGCGCAGGCCTCGCGCACCTGCTCGACCGCGCTCTCGTCGAACTGCCTGCCGGCCTGGATGATCGAGGCCAGCGTCGGACAGGCGACCGCGTGCAATGTGACATGTGTGTCGATCGCCCCGACCGCGCGTTCGTAGCTGCCGCTGGCCACCGTGGTGGGTGTGGCGAGCAGACCGATGCGCCCGCTGCGCGTGACGGCCACGGCCTGCGAGGCCTCCGGGCGCACGACGCCGAGCACGTCGATGCCCAGGGTCGTCTCCATCATGCGCCGCTCGAGGATCGGCAAAGCGGCGGCGGTGGCGGAGTTGCAGGCGATCACGAGCAGCTTGGCGTGGCGACGCAAGAGCTCCTCGGCGATCTCCGAGGCGAAGCGCGCCAGTTCCTCTGGCGAGCGTTCGCCGTAGGGGAAGCGCGCCGTGTCTCCCAGGTAGACGAAGTCCTCGTGCGGCAGCTGCACCAGCAGCTCGTGCAAAACGGTGAGCCCGCCCACACCGGAATCGAACACGCCGATCGGCCGGGCACGCGGGTCGCTGACGGTGCTCGTCACGCGACCATCATTCCAGAGCGCTACCGTCGGGTCCTGTGTCAGAGCAGATCGAGGGATCGGCGGACTCACACGCGGGGGGTTTGCGCGCGCTCGTGCTGTCGAACATGCGTCCCGATGGGCGCCATCCGGAGCGCGGCCGCTTCGTGCGCGATCAGGTGGGTGCGCTGCGTGGGCTGGGAGGGTGGCAGGTCGAGCTGTACGAGTTCGCGCCGGGCGCCGGCGCTCTGGCACGTGCGACACGCGACCTACGCACACGCTATGCGGGCGAGCGCTTCGACGTGGTGCACGCCCACTTCGGCCTGACGGCCTGGGCGGCGCTGGCGGTGAAGGCGCACGGACGTGCGCTGACGGTGCACGGTACCGACGTCCGTCATCCACGCACGCGGCTGGCCACGCGCGCCGTGCTGCCCAGCGTCGACCTGCTCGCAGCGGTCTCGCAGGCGCTCGTCGAGGAGCTACCCGGTCGCAGGGCGCGCGCCCGCGCGCAAGTGCTGCCCTGCGGCGTGGACATGGAACGTTTTACGAGCATGCCCCGCGCGCGCGCGCGGGGCATGCTCGATTTGGAAGCACAAACTCCCTACCTGCTGTTCCCCGCCGACCCGAGCCGCCCGGAGAAGCGCTATGACCATGCCCAGGCACTCGCCGAGGCGGCCAAAGCCCGATTGCTCACGCTCGGCGGCGTGGACCCGGAGCGCGTGCCCCTATACGTGAACGCAGCGAACGTCGTGGTCGTGCCCTCGGAGCGGGAGGGGTTCGGGCTGGCGGTGCTCGAGGCGCTGGCGTGCGACGTGCCGGTGCTGGCAACGCCCGTCGGTATCCACGTACAGGCGCTCGACGGCGTGGCGGGGACACTTTGCGCACCGTTCGAGCTCGAGCGCTGGGGGGCTGCGCTGGCGCAACACTTGGCCACCGAGGAGCCGCGGGTAGCCGGTCGCGCCCACGCAGAGCGCTTCTCGGCGCGACGGATGGCCGAGCGGGTGGCAGCGGCATGGCGCTCACTCGTCGCGGAGGCCGGATAGCATGGGAGTCGTGGCAGGAGCGGACGAAGCTGAGCAGACGCCGCAGGCAGCTGCTCGGACACCACAGACCGCCGCGCAGACAGCGCAGCCCCCCGAGCAGGCACCAGGGGCTGCCCAAAGCGCTGCGCTGACGGCGGAGCAGGCCTCGGCGGCTGCCAATCACGCTGCGCAGAGCTCCGGGCAGCAGACGTCGGAGGCCGAGCCGCCTGTCGAACAGGCGCCGCCGGCGCCCGGCTTCGGCGAGCGCGGACGTATGCGTCGTCGCGCCCGCTTCCTGCGCAAGGCGCGCGAGCTTGCCTACCGCGATCTCGGTGGGCTCGTGTTCGATTTGCACCGCTTCGGCCAGCGCAACGACCCGTTGGTGCTCGCCAAGCTTGCGACGCTACGCGAGATCGACACCGAATTGCGCGGACTCGAAGACGGCTTGCACGATCATCGGCCGGTGACGGTGCTGCGCGAAGTTGGGATTGCCGCCTGCCCGCGCTGCGCCGCGATTCACGGCAGCGACGACCGCTTCTGCCCCGGCTGCGGGCTGGCGTTCGATGCCAACGCGGACCGTCCGATCTCTACCGCGCCGGTGGCCCCCCAGATACAGGCGGCGCCCGCTCCTGCGCAGGCCCCGCTCGCCACGCCACCAGCCACGACCATTCCGGCGTCGGCTGCAGCTTCGGCCCCAGCCCCGGTCACAGCACCAGCCCCTACTCCTACTCCAGCAATGCCCTCGACACCTCCGCTGAAGCCGACAGCCCCACCGGTCGCAGCCAGACCAACCGGCAATCCCCCCGCGACCGTCGTCAAAACCTCCTCCCCGCCGGCCGAGACCAAACCTGCTTCGCCGCCTGCTTCGGAGCCCAAAGCCCCGGAGCAAGCACAGGAGGACGAACCGACGCAGATTTTGCGCCCGCCAGCTGGGGACGCGAGTCCGTGAGCGCTCAGGCGCCGGCTGCCGCCCAGGTCGAAACTTTGCCGCGCGAACTCTGTCCCCTCTGCCAGACCCCGTTGAGACCCGATCAGAATTGGTGCCTGCGCTGCGGGGCCGCCGCGCGCACGCGCCTGGCGGCACAGCCGAAATGGAAGGCACTCGTGGTGGCCTTGCTGCTCGTTGTGGTGCTGTCGCTGGGGGTACTCGCGGCGGCGCTGGTGAAGCTCGCCGGATGAGTTCTGCCGCCTCGGTGGGCGCACGACACGGCGACGTCGATGTCGCGGTGGTTGGAGCCGGTGCGGCTGGGCTGTATGCGGCGCTGTGCGCGGCCAACGAGGGTGCCACCGTCGCGCTGCTGTCGGCGATGCCACTTGCCCAGACCGCCAGCTACTGGGCGCAAGGCGGGCTTGCGGCGGTGCTCGCGACCGACGACAGCTTCGAGTTGCACCTGAGCGACACCGAGCGGGCTGGGCGCGGGGCGGTGCGCGGCTCGGCTGCCGAGGTACTCGTCAGCGAGGCGCCCGAGCGGGTGCGCGATCTGGAGCGGCTCGGCTTTCACTTCGACGCGGATCGCCACGGGCGCTTGGCGCTCGGGTTGGAGGGCGGACACTCGGTACGCCGAATCGTGCACGCCGGCGGCAGCGCAACCGGGAGGCGGCTGTTGCGCGAGCTCTCGGCGCTGGTCGTGGGGCACCCGCGCGTGCGTGTCATCGAGGGGGCGCGCGTGAGCCGCCTGCTTTGCGAGGGCGGGCGCTGCATAGGCGTCGTATGCCAGGCCGGCGAGGATCCAGGCGATCGCCACGCACTCGGGCGCATCGTCACAGCGCGGGCTACCGTGCTGAGCACCGGCGGCGCCGCTGCCCTGTGGGCACGCACGACCAATCCGCCGGGCTCGATCGGCCAGGGGCTCTTGCTCGCGCACTCCGCCGGGGCGACATTGGCGGACCTCGAGTTCGTGCAGTTCCATCCAACCGCCGTAATCGGCCTGGAGGGCAGGGAAGGCTTTTTGATCACCGAGGCGATCCGCGGCGAGGGTGCCACGCTGCTCGATCGCGACGGGCAGCGCTTCGTCGACGAGCTGGCGCCGCGCGACGAGGTCTCGCGTGCGATCCAAAACCGTTTGCGCGAGAGCGGGGAGCGTTCGGTCAGCCTCGACATGCGCGCGATCGATCCGGCCCTCTTTCCCAATGTGGTGGGTGCGTTGCGCGAGGCAGGGCTCGACCCGATGCGCGAGTTGGTACCGGTGGCGCCTGCCGCGCACTACACCATTGGAGGGATCGTCACCGACCTGCATGCGCGCTCCGCCGTAGCCGGGCTGTATGCGGTCGGCGAGACGGCCTGCACCGGCCTGCACGGAGCCAACCGGCTGGCGTCGAACTCATTGAGCGAGTGTTTCGTATTCGGCCGCCGCGCGGCGCTGGCGGCACTCGAGGAGCCCGCGCTCGGCGACGGCGCCGCGGAAGTCAGCCAGGCCGCGATCGACGCCGGCGCTTCTACGCCGACGATGGGCGCGAGCGTAGATTGGAGATCGGAGAGATCTTCCGAGGACCAGCAGGACATCAGACTGGCGTTGTGGCGACACGCAGGGATCGAGCGCTCAGCTGACGGATTGACTGAACTTCTCGACAATCAGCACCCACTGGCACGGCTGATCGCGCGCTCGGCGCTGATGCGGGAGGAGAGTCGCGGCACGCACACGCGCAGCGATTATTTGGAGTGCGATACGCGCCTCGACGGTAAGCACGTGGTGGTGCAAAGTGGTGGCGAGCTGGAGCTCAACTGGCAGGATTGGCGCTAGTCGCAGGCTCCAAACTGGAGCCCAAGCTGGCGCTGGCGGGCTCCCGCACACAACCACGACCGACAAGATCGCCGCCTTGGGCGTTACCGGCTGACCCCTGATACGCCGCAAAACGGGGATACGCATCCCCAAAAAACGCGCAACGGGCGAAAAGCTAACCCGAGCTTAATCAATTACTTCTGTGCCGCTTAGGAACAGCTTGGATACTCAACAAAGTCCGGTCCGTTTGTCATGGACCCGTGTTGAAGAGAGCAGAACTATGTATCAGTTCAGCCGAGCCATATACAGGGAGTTGGCGCCGTATATAACGGAGTCCAGGCCCGACGCCGGGTCCGCTTCCAACCACAAGCACGTGCTTGACGCGTGTGAGTCGGCCGTCGAGCGGCTTGCAACCGACCGCCATTACTTCGCCAAGCCCGCTCGCACGCTGTTCTATGACATCAGGACCTACTTCCCGATGAGCGCGCAGGAGCGCGTACTGCAGACCGTTTGCCGCTATGTCGGGCTTGCCCAGCGCTTCCTTGCCGAGAACCCGTTGGAGGCACACGCGGCCGTGACCGACGAGCCACCCACCTGCCGTGCCACCACACGCAAGGGCTCGACCTGCCAGCGCGTGCCGTTGCCGCACAACGGATACTGCCCCTCGCACCAGCACCTGGCCGACACCGAGCACAGCGAGCGCCTCGCCGCGGCTTGAGACGTTCTGAGTAGCCTTCCCGGGCATGCTGCTCGGGGTAGATGTGGGTGGGACGTTCACCGACGCGGTGCTCGTCGGCGACGACGGGGCCGTCCACACCGCCAAGGCGCCGAGCACGCCCGGCGCGCAGGAGCAAGGCGTGATGGTCGCCATCGCCGCAGTGCTCGCCCGCGCAGGCATCGAGCCTGGTCAGACCCAGCGCTTCGCCCACGGCATGACAGTCGCGACGAACGCCCTGCTTGAAGCGGAAGCCCACCCGCCCGCGCGCACGGCGCTGATCGCGACCGAAGGGTTCACAGACATCGTCGAGCTTGGCCGCCAGGCCCGCCCAAGCCTGTATCGCCTGTGTGAGGCAGGGCCACGGCCGCTTGTGCCGCCGCACCTGCGCTTCGGAGCTCCCGAGCGGATGGGGACCGACGGACCACTACGCGCGCTCGACCTCGACGCCACCGAGACGCTGCTGGAGCGGCTTGCGGCCGGCCGGCCCGAAGCCGTGGCGGTCGTGCTGCTGCACTCCTACGCCCATCCCGAGCACGAGCGCAAGCTCGGCGAGTTGATCTCCACATGCCTGCCCGAGGCGCATCTGTCGCTCTCGCACGAGCTTGTCGGCACTTTCAGAGAGTACGAGCGTGCAAGCACCACCGAGGTCGATGCGGCGCTCTCCCCCCTGCTCGCCTCCTACCTGCGCAAACTTGGCGAGCTTGCCGCCGCGCAGCACTTGCCCGCAGTCCAGGTGATGCAGTCCTCGGGCGGACTCACCGATGCGCGAAGAGCCGCCGCCCATGCAGCACTGACGGTGCTCTCAGGCCCAGCCGGCGGCGTCGGCGGGGCACTGCTGCTCAGTCAGGCGGCCGGCGAGCGCGACGTGCTGTGCTTCGACATGGGCGGCACCTCGTGCGACGTGTGCGCGATCGACGAAGCGCGAGTGGCCGAGACGGCTCAGCGCAGCGTTGGCGGGCGCCCGCTCGCCCTGCCCGCGCTCGACATCCACACGGTGGGTGCTGGGGGTGGCTCGATCGCCTGGCGCGACGCGGGCGGGGCGCTGCGCGTCGGCCCGGAGTCGGCGGGGGCCGATCCGGGGCCCGCTTGCTATGGGCTCGGTGGGACGAGCGCAACGGTGACCGACGCCAACCTCGTGCTGGGCAGGCTGCCCGACGACGCGCCACTGGCCGGCGGCTTGCGTCTCGATCGGATGGCGGCCGAGCGCGCTGTGGGAGCTTTGGCGGACGAGCTGGGGCTCGATCCGCTCGCCTGTGCCGAGGGGATCGTCCGAGTCGCCGAGACGGAGATGGGGCGGGCACTGGCGGTGATGACCGTGGAGCGCGGGATCGATCCGCGCCGCTTTGCGCTGATGTCGTTCGGGGGCGCTGGACCGCTGCACGCCGCCTCGATGGCCGGCGAGTTCGGGATCGAGCGCGTGCTGTGCCCACGCGCCTGTGGCGTGCTGAGCGCGCTCGGTCTGGCCGCCGCGGCGCCCCGACGCGATGCGTCGAGCACGGTCATGCTCAGTGGCGCAAGCTTGACGGGCGAGAACATCGCCGAGACGCTGGACGCACTGATCGCGCGCGCCTCAGGCGAGCTCGACGGGCCGGCCGAGCACATCGTGCTGCGCTACGAGCTGCGATATCTGGGGCAGTCGTTCGAGCTGACGGTGGAGGAGGAGATCGATCCCACGGGTGGTTTTGGAGCAGAGGCCGTTCCTACTGCCGAGAACCCGAGCGTCCACTCCCACGCGTTGTGCGATCCCCTGCGCTTGCGCGAAGCCTTCGAAGCCGAGCACGAGCAGCGCTATGGCTATCGCGACGCGGACGCGGAGGTCGAGTTGGTGAACGTGCGTGTGTCGGCGATCGGGTCGCGGCCCGCGCTGCGACTGAGCGTTGCCACCGATGAGCAACCGGCGCGCGAGAGCAAGCAGGTGGTATTCGACGGGGAGTGGATGGAGGCGGAGCTGTGGCGGGGAGAGCTGCCCGTCGGCACACAGGTGCGTGGGCCTGCTCTGTGTGCGATGCCCGAGTCCACGCTGCTCGTCCCGCCCGGTTGGAGCGGCACGGTGGACGAGCATGGGACGGTCGCGCTCGAAAGGGTTGCGCCGGAGCGAGGTCCGAGCAAACGCGCGCGAAGCTCGGAGCGGAGCGCTTGAGCTCGCTCGACCCGATCGAGCTGCAGGTGATCCTCGGTGCGCTCAGGGCCGCCTGTGAGGAGATGGGAGCTGCGCTCGTGCGCTCGGCGCACTCGGCCAACATCAAGGAGCGTCGCGACGCTTCGACTGCGTTGTTCGACCGCCATGGCGAGATGGTGATGCAGGCCGAGCACATTCCCGTGCACCTCGGCTCGATGCCTGCCGCGGTGCTTGCGGTGCTCGAGCGCGAGCAGCGACCCGGCGTGTCGTGGGTGCTGAACGATCCGTTCGAAGGCGGCACACACCTGCCGGACATCACGGTTGTGACTCCCGTTTTTGCCGATGCCCCCCGCGCGCGCGGGGGGCATCGCGCTCTCAGCCCATCCAACACCCCAGGTGGCACCCTCCCGCAGAGCTCCGCGCAGGCTCCCCGTACGGAGCCTGCCCCAAGAGGGCCGCTGATCGGCTTCGCCGCAAGCCGCGCCCACCACGCCGATGTGGGCGGGCTGGTACCTGGGTCGATGCCGGCTGACAGCCGAACGCTCGAGGAAGAGGGCGTCGTGATCCATCCCCGTGAGCTGAGCGAGGCGGCAATCGAGGAGCTTGTCGCGCAGATGCGCCAACCCCAGGAGCGCAGAGCTGACCTGCGGGCACAGCTCGCCGCCAACCGCATCGGCGCCCTGCGCCTCTCCAAACTGGCCGAGCGTGTCGGGGCACAGCGTCTCGCCACGGCAATGGAAGAGGTGCTCGACTACGCGGAGCGGCGCACACGTGCGTGCATCGCGGCGCTGACAGACGGGGTGCGCGAAGCCCGCGACGTATTGGAGGCTCCCGAGGGCGATCTGCTGCTGTGCCTGAAGGCGACGGTCGCCGGCGAGCAGCTGACACTCGACTTCAGCGGCTCGGCCTGGCGCCATTCCGGCAACCTCAACTGCCCGCTCGCGGTCACGCTGTCTGCCTGCTGGTTTGCGGTGCGCGTACTCACCGATCCTGACATTCCGCCCTCGGCCGGCGCTTATCGTCCCGTGGAGGTGATCGTGCCGGAGGGCTCGCTGTTGAACGCCAAGCCACCGGCCCACACCGGGGAACCGGCCCCGGCCGTCGCCGCCGGCAACGTGGAGACCTCCTCTCGTGTCGCCGACCTCGTGCTCGGCGCTTTTGGCAGGGCGCTGGGCCAGGGCACGATGAACAATCTGACGCTCGGCAACGCGGACTTCAGCTATTACGAGACACTCGGCGGCGGACAGGGGGCTTGCGCGGATGCCGACGGACCCAGCGGCGTGCACGTGGCGATGAGCAACACGCTGAACACGCCGATCGAGGCGCTCGAGCGCGAACTGCCGCTGCTCGTCAGCGAGTACTCGCTGCGACGCGACTCAGGCGGAGCGGGCGTGCACAGGGGCGGCGACGGCGTCGTACGCGAGCTCGAGGCGCTCAGCGACATGACCTTCTCGCTGATCGGCGAGCGCCGCCGCCACGCGCCCTCCGGCGCTAACGGAGGCGAGGCCGGTAGGCCAGGTCTCGACACGTTGATCGGGGTCGACGGCAAGCCACGAGGATTGCCGTCGAAGACGACGGGTAGGCTTCATGCTGGTGAGCGACTTCGCATCGAAACGCCCGGGGGCGGTGGATATGGCGCCCACCCGAGCGGCCCGATCCCAATGAATAGCCGGCCTGAACAGAATTCGATCCGGCCGGGCGGCGGATCCGACTACCGCCCGGACCAGCCTGGAGAGTCGGCGCGTGACTGAGCGAATCGGCTTCCTCGGCCTCGGCATTATGGGCTCGCGGATGGCCGCGAACGTGGCCGAGGCGGGCTATCAGCTGACGGTCTGGACGCATACCGAGGGCAAGGCGCAGCGCTGGGCCGAAGAGCACAAAGCCACAGCGGTGGAGACGCCGGCAGAGGTGGCGGCGGCCAGCGACGTCGTCGTCAGCATGGTCGTCGACGGCGCCCAGGTCGAGAGCGTGCTATGCGAGGAGAACGGTGTTGCAGACGGCGCCAAAGACGGCCTGCTTTGCGTGGATATGTCGACGATCGCCCCGACCGACACGCGCCGCATCGCCGCGCGCTTGAAGGAGCGTGGGATCGGCATGATCGACGCGCCCGTGACTGGCTCATCGCCACGCGCGGAGGCGGGGACGCTGACGATCATGGTCGGTGGCGAGGCCGAGCAGTTCGAGCGCGTGAAGGCGCTGCTCGAGACGATGGGCGAGCTGATCGTGCACGTCGGCGAGCTTGGCCAGGGTGAGATGCTCAAGCTGATCAACAACTCCCTTGGGGCCGCGAACGCGGCCGCTGTGGCCGAGGCGCTGCTGCTCGCCAAGGCGACCGGCGTCGACTTGGACGCGCTCGTGGCGGTAACCCAGAGCGGCTCGGGCGCCTCGGCGCAGATGCAGATGAAGTCCGGAGCGATGCGCGCGCACGACTATTCGACGCTGTTCAAGACCGAGCACCTGCTCAAGGACGTGCGATTGTGCCTGGAGGAAGCGCAGGCGGCTGGAATCCCCTTCCCGGCAGCCGCCCACGCGCGCGACCTGCTGGCAGCGACGATGGGCCGTGGGCACGGGTCAGACGACTACGCGGCCATCATCGAGGCCGCCGAGGGATTGGCTGGACGGAGCCTTGCCTGACTCACCCCATCCGCATATCCAGAATGCGGTCCTGTGAAGCTCTCGTTACCGCGATATGCCCAAAAAAAACCCTCGATTTGCAGGGGATTTGGGATTTTCGCTCGGATTTCGTATCTTTAAGGGCAGCGGCGCCCCGTGCCAAGGCCTTATAGGCGGCACGGATGGGGCCGCACGGTTCTCAGACGATCCCTCGTAGTCAGGTCTTTTCAAAATGCCAATTGCTCTCAAGGAATGGGCGGTCACCGTCCGCGCCCTCGCCGAAGGCGAGCAGCTCATCACCCTGCGCAAGGGCGGTATTCGCGAGCCCGAAAAGCACTTCAAGCTCGATCACGACCGCTTTTTCCTGTATCCCACGTTCGACCACCAGCGCAACGATCTCGTGCGCGAGTCCCACCAGCCCGAGCTGCGCCGGGCGCTCGAGGAAGGCGTGTGGAACGATGGCGAGCCGTCGGTGAACGCCTTCAGCGTCGAAGGTGGCATCCAGCAGCCCGAGCGCGTGCGCATCAGGGCTTGGGCCGAAGTGGCCGGTCACTTCACGATCTCAGATCCGCGCTGCGTCGATGCACTGTCGCCGTTCTACGTGTGGACTCCCGACTACGCAGAGAAGCGCCTCGAATGGAAGCGCCGCCATCCCCTGCACGTGTTGCTGCTGCGCACCTACAGGATTCCCCGTCCCGTGACCGTCAAGGTCAAGGACGAGTACGGCGTTTGCAGCTCTTGGCTCGAACTGCAGCGCGAACTGCCCTTCGAGGGCACACCGGTGCTCTCCGACGGCGAGTTCGAACGAGCTGCCGAAGAGATCGAGTCGATCACGCGCGAAGCCGGTCAGCCGATGGGCCAGCCGGTACTCGTCTAGGCAAGCAACTCCCGCGCGCGGTCGGCCTGAGACACGGGCACGAGCACATCGCGCCCGCCGGCCGCGATGAAATCGGGCACGTCGGCGCCGCCACCCCGCTTGAGCATGCTCGGGATGTGCTCTTGGCTCAAGAGACCCTGAATCAGTTCGGCTTCTGCCAGGTTGCGCGCATAGGCAACCTTGACAAGGTGCACGCGGTCGCTAGACCGCGATTTGTCCGATCTCCACCTCACGGACTGTGCCTCCCTCGATCAGGTACGAGCGGATCTCGGGCGCCGCGGGGTCTGAGAGCCCGACGATGATCCACTCGACGCCGGGCCAGCTGGCCGCGAAGTTGATGTCGGTCTGCGACGGGTGGGGCGGCGTGTGCGTGTGCGAGTGGTAGATCGCTCCGATCTCCCAGCCGGCCTCGTCGAACTCGTTGATCGCCGCGAGCACGTCTTTACCGTCGATTTCAAAGCGCTTGGGACTTGCATGGACGTTCCGCGCGGAGCGCACGCGCATCGCTTGCGCCGGTCGGCCATCTGAAGCGGGCACGACCGCGACAACGCCGCAACACTCATTGGGAGCCTCCGCACGCGCGTGCTCCACGATCTGGTCAAGCAGCTCAGGGGTGATGTCCATCTTTTCAGCCCACCCCCCCACGCGCGCGGGTGGCACTTCGATTTGCAAGCCAACAACTTCTCCCCTCAAGCACCCGGGGAGCAACCAAGCCCCGACTATCCCGCACCTGCCTGCTCACCACCAAACAGTGGAGTCGAGGTTCTCGATCTCCTCGATGGGCAGCGTGTAGATGCCGCTGGACAGATACTTCCAGCCGTCGTCGGCGACGATGAAGACCACGTTGCCCTCGTCCAACTCGCCGGCGATGCGCACCGCGACGCGCGCGATCGCGCCGCTCGAGACGCCCGCGAAGACGCTCTCCTCGTCCAGCAGCTTGCGCGTCCAGAGGATCGCGTCGGTGTTGGTGACGAAGATCTTGCGGTCCAACAGCGAGAGGTCGATGATCGGCGGGATGAAGCCATCGTCGAGCGAGCGCAGTCCCTGCACGGGCTCGCCCTGCATCGGCTCGGCGGCGACGATCTTGCAGGCATCGCCGAAGGTCTCCTTGAGCCGGCGGCCGTTGCCCATCAGCGTGCCGCCGGTGCCGAGGCCCGCGACGAACGCCGACACCTCGTCCAACTCCTCCAGGATCTCCAGGGCCGTGCCGTTGTAGTGGGCGTTCGGGTTGGCCATGTTGCCGTACTGGTAGGGCATGTAGTAGGAGGAGTCTTTCTCGGCCATGTCGAGCGCCTTCTCGACCGCGCCGTTGGAGCCCTTGGAGCCCTCGGAGTAGACGATCTCAGCGCCGTACATCTTCAGCAGTTGGGTGCGCTCGGGGGTGACGTTCTCCGGCATGACGACCTTCAATCGGTAGCCCTTGCGGGAGCAGATCATGCCGAGCGAGATGCCCGTATTGCCAGAGGTCGGCTCCAGGATCGTCTGACCTGGGAGGATCGCGCCCTGGCTCTCGGCGTCCTCGATCAGCGCGCGTGCAACGCGGTCCTTGACCGAGCCGGTGGGGTTGCGCGACTCGAGCTTGGCCCAGATGCGCACGCCGGGCTTGGGCGATAGGCGCGGCAGCTCCACGAGCGGCGTATTGCCGATCGACTGGATGATGTCGCCGTAGCGACCTCCGCACGGCTTGTTCTGGACCCGCTCCGCAGCCATTACTTCACGGAATATAGCGCCGTCTGAGCGTCGCGCCGAATCGCTCGGCCGAGCGAAACGCAGACGGCCCAGCGACCCAGCACCATCTCCCCGGAAAGCCGAGCCCCATCGCCACAGGCGAAGCGGACCGTCGAGCGGGCCGCCGCTCCAACTATGAACTGGCCAGATAACCAATATGCTGATGGTGGAGATGGCAGGGGACTTCGACTACGACTGGCTGGTGATCGGCTCGGGCTTCGGCGGCAGCGTCTCGGCGCTACGTCTGTCGGAGAAGGGCTATCGCGTCGGCGTGCTCGAGTGCGGGCGGCGCTTTGCCGACCATGAGTTTCCCGAGTCCACGGCCGACTACAAGCGCTACTTCTGGCGCCCGAAGATCGGCTGGAAGGGCATTTTCCGCCTGACGACGTTCAAAGACGTGTCGGTCGTGAGCGGCTGTGGCGTGGGCGGCGGCAGCCTCGGCTACGCCAACACGTTGTACGTGCCGCCGACGCCGTTCTTCGAGGACCCCCAGTGGTCTGGGATAGCCAACTGGGAGTCGGATCTGGCACCCCACTACAAGGAAGCACAGCGGATGCTCGGGGTGACGATGAACCCGCACGACGACCCCGCCGACCAGCTGTTGCGAGAGCTCGGCGAGGAGCTGGGTGTTTCCGACACCTACAAAAAGACTCCCGTCGGAGTGTTCTTCGGCGCGGAGGGCGAGGCCGGCAAGCGTGTGTCCGACCCCTTCTTCGACGGTGAGGGTCCCGACCGCACCGGCTGCCGGCTGTGCGGTCGCTGCATGGTCGGCTGCCCGCACGGCTCGAAGAACACGCTTGTCAAGAACTACCTTTACCTGGCGGAAAAGCGCGGCGCACGCGTCTCCCCAGAACGCACGGTGATCGACATTCGCCCGCTGGGCGCAGGTGACGGCTCGGAGGGCTATGAGGTCGAAAGCATCAGGTCGGGCGCGTGGTTGCGCCGCGAACGCAAGGTGCAGCGCGCGCGCGGCGTGGTCGTCTCGGCCGGCCCGCTCGGCACGAACACGCTTCTTCAGCGCTGTCGTCTCAGCGGTTCGCTGCCGCGCGTCTCCTCACGCCTCGGAGAGTTGGTGCGCACCAACAGCGAGGCGATCCTTGCGGTGACGGTGCCCGAGGACTATCCAGAGGACCTGATCAAACGGGTTGCGATCACCTCCAGCATCTATCCCGACGCGCATACGCACATCGAGACTGTCACCTATGGCAACGACGGCGACTCGATGAGCCGCTTGAACACGCTGCTGACAGGCGACGGCACGCGCGCCACGCGTCCACTGAAGCTGCTCGGCCAGATCATTCGCCATCCCAAGCGCTTCGTGCAGGTTGTGCGGCCCAAGAACTGGTCGCGGCGCACGATCATCATCCTTGTGATGCAGACGCTCGACAACGCGATCGCGCTGCGTCCGAAACAGGGCCCGTTCAAAACTCTGTGGCTGAGCACCGAACAGGACCCCGAGCGTCCGATCCCGACTTTCATCCCGGTCGCCAACAAGGCAGCAGAATGGTTTGCCGAGCGCACCGGAGGAATCGCTCAGAGCTCGTTTACCGAGGCCGCTCTGAACATCCCCACTACAGCCCACATCCTGGGCGGGGCGGTTATCGGCGCCGATGCGGAGCATGGCGTGGTGGACGCTCACCAACATGTCTTCGGCTACGAAAACCTGCTTGTCTGCGACGGCTCGGCTGTCCCGGCGAACGTCGGCGTCAACCCGAGCCTCACGATCACCGCGCTGGCCGAGCACGCGATGAGCCACGTGCCGATGGCGGGTATGACGGCCACTGAGCCAACTTCAGAGCCACTCGCCGTATAAGCCCGCAGAATCGCCCAAGAGGGCGCGACAAGGGGCACAGGCGAGGGCACTGACCGCAGCTTTTAGTGCTCGAGACTGCAAGGCACTGGCAGTAGCGGTCATACGAAGCGCTAGGCTCTCCACATGTTGGCACTTGCGGATTTGGCCCGTGAGATAGGAGCAGACACACGAACGATGCGCCGCGCGGTAACAGACGGCACGATTCGGTGTGAGCGTTCAAGTCCACGCAGGCAGAATGTCGACGAGGACGAGTACCGCTATGCGATCGCGCACTGGCCGTTGTTGGCAAAGCTGAGAGAGCTGCTTCGGACTGAGCCAAACGTTCGGCTGGCCGTGCTGTATGGCTCTACCGCCACGGGCGTAGACACGTCAAGCTCCGACGTCGATCTCCTGGTTTCTCTTGCCCGAGACCGCTCTGAGGCTGCGGTGCAGCTCGCTACGCGCCTGGAGCGCCGCTTGGGACGTGACGTCGACGTGGCCCGCCTCAACCGGGTCCGCGATTCCGCGGCACTACTACTCCTACAGGCGATAGACGAAGGTCGAGTCCTTCTCGACCGTGACGGTCTGTGGGCAACGCTGCAGGCAGAAAGAGCGGAGATCGAACGGCAAGCCCACAGAGAGTATGAAGCTCAGCGTCTACGTGCACGCATCTCGGTCGATGAGCTGTTGGCAACACTGGCATGACTCAGCGCAAGCTCGAGTTCAATGACCAGTCAGCAACTACCTCCAAGGATGCTGCCGAGCTAAACCGTCTAGGCGCGAAGCTTGAACGGCTTGCGACTCAGAATCGAGCGCTGCGCAAGGCGATGCTTCAGTTCGGAGAGAACTTCGACGTCAAGACGTGGACGAACGCTTTCAATTCGTCTGATATCGACGACATCAACCGTGTCTACACCGTGACAGGTGGCTATCTCGCCCTCGTTAACAATATGGCAGAGGCCATCAGAGCAGGCGCGAAGCTAACCGGGACCAAGCCAAGCGAGGGCACACACGGTCTCCCGGGGATCGTCGAAGCAGTCCAAGCCGACGGCGGGTTCACCGATCAACAAGCGGAGACCTTCACGGAGCTATACCGGACCCGTAATCACCTGCAACACGCCTCGCCCGACATCCAGGCGGATGAGATACACCGGCATGTGCAGCTACTACTGGGCCATCTTCCTCGACTCGTAAAGAGCTATCTGGCATGGCTGAAGCGGCATGGTGTAAAGCTTTGACTCACGGACGGTCGACCTAATCCGGACACGGTGGCCCTACGCCCGGTAAGGCACGATCACCTTGTGGGTGCAGCCGACAAGCTTCCACGGCCGGTTCTGCGGCAGATAGCGCATCACGAACGTCTTCACGCCGGGACCGTTGCAATCGACGATTCCGTGGCCATAGACGAGCGCGACGTGGTCGTTGCCGGCGCCGGTCCAGATGTGGTTGTAGCCATGGCTCGCGTAGAGCCAATCGTTGCCGTTACCACCGTGCAGCTCGTCGATTTGAGTTGTTGGGTTGGCCTCGGCGTGCGAATCGCCCCAGATCACATCGCCATCGTTTCCACCCCAAATGATGTCGTTGCCGTCGCCCCCAAGCAGCTCGTTGTGGACGCCTTCCACGCCCCGCAACGTTCCGCTTTCGTTATTGGGGTGCCCCTCGTGGTGGCCAATCGACGGCCAGCCGGCATGACTTGCCTCCCCGCCTGCGGGCACCGCAAACGTCAGCGTGCCGGCGCCTACGCACAGGAACGGCAGCAGCCGTCCTCGCAAGATCGGGCGTTTGTCAAAGCGCAGACTCATCGACACTCTCCTTATCGACCAATATTCTGGAAGCACGAATCCGCATTACCCCGCAGTCGATGCCGCCAACGAAACATGGACGAACGACCTAATGCTCGTGGGCAATAGCGCTCGCAGCCAGTACTGCCGTGTGGGCAACGCTGCCGTGCAAGATCCGAGCCGATCAGCGCACCACGCACGCCGCACACTCACAGGTGACTCTGAGCCCGAGGCACAGAGGAGGAGGCCGAGTCGAGCTTCCCGGCGTGCAACCGCAGACGCGCGGCACCACTCAAGCGTAGAAGTCGATTGATCACACCGTAGCGATCGGCCCGCAGACGGGCGATCGTACGCCAGCTGCCGCCGTGGCCCTGTCGTTGTAGGAGAGCCGACTGACCTCCGCGCATCAGCAGCGCCCATACGCGCAGCTGCCGTCGGTTCACGCGTAGCGGATCGAACGGCAGCGTGAAGCCTTGCAGGAAAGGCTTGGGTCGAGCAAGGGCTGTGTCACCTTCGGGCCCTGGTGCATATAGCCCGGCGGGTCGCGGATAGAGGTCGATGCTGCCGTCCGGCGAGGCCAGCGGGGTTCCACCGTAGGGATCGATCAGGAACTGCCAATCGACGAGGCTCACGCCGGCCACCCACAGGCGATGCAGTGCGCGCGAGATCCAGGCTGCCTGTAGGGCTTCTGGTACGCCTGTGGAGCTGGGCGGGGAGCTCTCCCAGTTGAGCTCGGTGACCCACAGCGGGTGAGATCCGGCAGGCAAGACCGTGTGCTGGCGCTCCGCTCGGGCCAGCAATCCGGTGACCTTGCCGATGTCGGATATCGCCACGTCCAGCCTGGAGACCGCCGGTACGTCCGGATCGAAGACGGACAGCGGATGGAACGCCAGCACGTCCAGATGAGGCCTCTGTGGGCAGTTCGACTTTGCCCTGCCCAGGCAAAGCAGCCTTTCCAAAAAGGTCACGGGCGCCATCGCGCCAACGCCGGCAGGTTCGCCCTCGGGGGCGACCCCGGCCGCGGCGACCGTGTCGCTTGGCTGGACAGACTTGACGCCCGCATAGAATCCGTTCAGCAGCTGGCGGTACAGCTGTGGAGAGAAAGCGCTCCAGCGGCGGCCGATCGCCACCCACTGGGGCTCCAGATAGCGCGCGAGGTTGGGCTCGTTCCAAGCCTGGAACAGGCGCACACGCGGCAGCGCAGCGCCGGGATGCAGCGAATCGGGGAAAGCGCCGTCGTAGCGGCTGGCGAGGGCTGCCGCGAATTCTTCCAGCGCCACCGGATTGGGCGCCCAGCTGCCCGGGTAGGCGTAGGGCCAGCGATGGGGAGCTTCGGCGAAGTCCGGCGCGTGGGAGACGACCAACAATGGTTGTAGCCCTGCAGCGACAGCGCTGCGTACAGCCGCGTCGAGCTGGGCGAAGCGATAGACGGGACTGGCCGGGTCGCGGGCTTGAAAGCCTGCCGGCGGATTAGCTTCGACGACGTTGCGCCAGTCCACGGGAATGCGTGCAACCTTCCCTCCCAACGACCGGATCCTACTCATCGTCTGAGTGCGGACTTCGACATCTTCGCTCAGCATCAGCGTTCCGTCGGAGACCCCGCGCACAAGGCCACCGTACGGAAATGGGCCGAAGAGCAGCGCATGGTTCTGTGCTCGGACAATCGAGGGGCCTGTATTCGCGGGGAGCGCTCCCGCCGGCGGCTCGGCGCCGTACGGTCGCGGTGGCCCATCGGCGCCAGTCTGGGATGGCAGCGGCAGGACCGCGGGAGGTTGCAACCAGACGATCGCCGAGAGCAATACAGACGCGGCTTGAAGAACGCGTTTCAACAACGCACCAAGGTCGGCAGCGCACCCAATGCCGGCATCGACAGGTCAAGGCCGGGCATCAACGGATTCGTACCGGCCGAGGGCGAAACCTAGCGATGTAGCGTCAGCGAATGGCGTTCGAGCGTGAATTTCGCGCCCGAGGCAGCGGTGAGTGTCGTGACCAGTACCACTTTGACGCTATGCGTGTGTTTGAGCAGCCGCCGGCCGGTGGCGGTGAGATGCATCGTGAGCACGTACGTGCCCGCACTCTTGGCAGTGGCGCTACCTCGCGCCAGCAGTGGCGCCGGTGGCTCCTTGTGCGAGCGCTTGTGTTTGGTCGTCGCCGCGAACGCGGGCACAGCACCTTGGTGCAGATAGAGGTCCTCGACGATTTTCCCGGGCTGGTTGATCGTCACATGCGTCGACCAACCGGAGTGAAGTAGCTTGGCGATCGAAACTCGCGTGAATTTCGCGAACGCCCCCGAGAGCGCGAGCGGCGGGGGCGGAGGAGGAGGTGGTGGTGGCGGCGGCGGGCAGCCGCCGACAGGACGGTCGTTCTCGCTGGAGTAGGTGAAGTTGCCACCGGCGATGGGGGTGGTCAGCGACTCGGTGGCCTGGACGGTCTTCCCGACGACCAGTGGCGTCAGAAAGCTACCCGCGAAGGCCGAGCCCGAGAGTACTTGGACCTGTGCCTGCCCGCCGAAAGGGGCAGCGTAGTACGAGTGGCGGGATGCGGCAGTGTAGTAAGCGCCTTCGATGGTATAGCCGGCGGTGCGCTGCCCGGAGAAGTTGGTCGAGCCGGCGCACACCGTGGGATCGAGCGAGGGCAGCCCGTCGTAGACGACCGCCCCCCTGACGACCCCGGCAGGGGATTCCATCGTGACCACGTCGCCCACCTGCGGCACTTGCGAAAGCCAGACGCTACTGTCTTCGCCCTTGTTCTTGTCCACGACCAAGCCGTTGTGCGTAATCGACACGACGACTTCCGCTTCTGGATAGGACACTCCGGCACTGACAACCTGAATCGAGTTTTCCGGCTGCGTAGTCGCCCCCTCGATGATCTTGAGCGAGTATTCAGGCGTGGGCGCACTGGCAGAGGCCGGTGCAGTACACACGGCCACCGCAGTGAGCGCCGACAGCACAAAGAGAACTGGACGCCTGAGGGCGTCGCGAAGGTTGGCAAGCTGACTAGCTCTCATCGACACGAGAACATAGTCGTTCGCCCGGTCGGAATATTTAGCCTTGGGCGAGAAGTTGGACGTTCAGCGCCCGCCGGCCATCGCCGGCAGGATCACCACTGTGTCGCCCTCGGCGACGGTAGTGTCGAGCCCGTCGAGCACACGTACGTCCTCGTCGTTGAGGTAGACGTTGACGTAGCGATTCAGCTCGCCGTCAGCCGAGAACAACTGCTCGGCCGTGGCCGGATGTGAGTCGGCCAGATCACGCAGGATCTCGCCAACGTTCCCGCCTGAGGCCGATACCTCACGCTCGCCTCCGACGGACGGGCGCAGCACCGGTGGGATCTTGATCTTGGCCATCGTCGAAGCGGAGGCTACCCTGCCGCCGCGCAGAATGCCTCGTAGTCCGGAAAGACGCCCATCTCCTCATCGGAGATCTCATCCGGCGGGCGCGAGCAGATCGGGCAGTCGGGGTCGCGGTGGACCTTGACCTCGGTGAGCGTCGCAGCAAGCGCGTCATAGAGCAACAGACGTCCGATCGCCGGATCGCCGATGCCGAGGATCAGCTTCACGACCTCTGTGGCCTGCAAGAGACCCATCGTCCCGGGCAGCACGCCGAGCACGCCGTTGGCACCGCACGAAGGCGCAAGCTCGGCCGGCGGCGGCTCGCGGAACAGGCAGCGATAGCACGGCCCCTCATAGGGCTTGAAGACGGACAGCTGGCCGTCGAAGCCAAGGATCGAGGCGGAGACGACCGGGATCTTCAAACGCACGGTTGCGTCGTTGAGCAGGTAGCGCGTGGGGAAGTTGTCGACGCCGTCGACGATCACGTCGTAGCCCTCGATGATCTCCATGATGTTGGAGGCGTCCAGACGTACGGGGTACTTGACGACCTTCACGTCGGGGTTGAGCCCGTGGATCGCCTCCTCGGCGGAGTCGACCTTGAGGATGCCGATGCGCTGGGTGGAGTGGATCACCTGACGCTGCAGGTTCGAAAGGTCGACGACGTCGTCGTCGACGATCCCGAGCGTGCCGACGCCGGCGGCGGCTAGGTACAACGCGGTAGGCGAGCCCAGGCCACCGGCGCCGAGCAGCAGGACCTTCGCGTCGAGCAGCTTCTGCTGGCCCTCACTGCCGATCTCGGGGATCAGCAGGTGGCGCGAGTAGCGATCGCGTTGCTCGGCCGACAACGTGCGCGGCACGTCGACCTCATAGCCACGGTCCTTCCACAACGTGATGCCGCCCGTCATCGACTCGACGTGCTCATAGCCGAGATCGTCGCGCAGGGTACGTGCGCCGTAGGCGGAGCGGTTGCCCGAGGCGCAGTAGAGGATCACGTGGGCGTCGCGGTTTGGCACGATGCCCTCGATGCGCGTCTCCAGGTAGGAGCGCGGCACATGCTTGGCGCCCGGCAGGATGCCGGAGGCAAGCTCCTCGGTCTCGCGCAGATCGATGATCACCGCGCCCTCTTGCAAGAGCTCCTTGACCTCGGATGGGTCGACCTCGTCTATTTCGCTCTTCACCTGGCGCAGCAGGTCCGCACTCGACGGGCTCATCTGAAATCTCCTGAATTGCGGTCGGAATTCATGGAACTTCAAAAAGTATAGCGCTCGTCGCTCGACGTTTGAACAGTTGTCCGAGTCGCTCGTCCCCGACGTTCACGGCCATCTTCAACGGTCTGCCTGCAGCCTGTGCGTCGACTGGTCCCCTACCCTTGCCTGCCGGTGCGCTACCAACCTCGCTTCGTACTTCCGGCCATCTCGACCATCCTGGCGATCGCGCTTGTCGTGGCGATCGTCCTTGGCGGCGGTCACGGCCCCTCCTCCAGCACACCCAACGCCAACCACAACGGCAACTTCGACGGTGCGGCGTTTCCGCCCGGCGTGCGGGCACACGACTTCACGCTGACAAACCAGCGTGGCCAGCGTGTATCGCTGAGCGCATATCGCGGAAAGGTGGTGGTGCTTGCCTTTCTCTTCTCCAACTGTCGCACGTGCGTGCTGGTCGCCAATCAGGTGCGAGGCGCGCTCGACGAAGTCGAAGGCGCGCCCGGTGTCGCGACGATCTTCATCAGCACAGACCCCCATGCCGACGCGCGTGCAAGCGTCAGCCGCTTCCTGAGCGAAACCTCGCTGAGCGGACACGTCGAATACCTGACCGGCACACCACAGGAACTGCAACCGATCTGGAAGGCCTACGCGATCCCCCCGGTGAGCGCCGGCAAGTCCGCCTCCGAAGAGGGGAGCACCGTGCTCTTGATCGACCGCAACGGCGCCGAGCGCGTCGGCTTCGGCCTGGAACAGATAACCCCCGAAAGCCTCGCCCACGATATTCGGCTGCTTGCGGGCGCCTGATACCCTAGCCAGCAGGTAGGTATTCAGACGATGATGTTCTCAACCAAGGCCGAGTACGGCGTGCGCGTGATGGTGGAGCTGGCTCGGCGAGCCGGCAACGCTCCCGACGGCGCCGAGTCGGTCGTGCCGCTGGCCGAGATCGCCGAGCACGACGGTCTGCCACTTGCCTACCTGGAGCATCTCGTCGCGCGTCTGCGCAAGGCCGGCCTGATCGACAGTCGCAGAGGCTCGCGCGGTGGCTACATGCTGGCGCGCGGCGCGGAGCAGATCACAATGGCCGAGGTGGTCGAGTCACTGGAGGGCTCGATCGCCCCGATCGAGTGCATCTCTCAAGCCTCGGACGGGCGTGTGGTGTGCTCGCGCGAGTCCGATCCCGACCATGTGTGTCCCACCAAGCTGCTGTGGACGCGCGTGCGCTTCTCGATCGTGCGCACGCTGCGCGAGACGACGCTCGCCGACCTTTTGGTCGGAAACGAAGCACAGGCGCTCATGGCCGCCACGAACGGCACGGCCGGCGCCACATCCACACCACTTCCCACTTCCCCGATACCCGCCTCCGCCCCACTTCCCTCGATCCCCGCCTGAACGCTTTTCCGTCCCGTCCCCGCTTAGAGCAAAGGAACCATGGCCGACCTCGAAATCATCAACCTGCACGTGCGCACCGAGGATCGCGAGATCCTCAGAGGCGTCGACCTGAACATCGACAAGGGCGAGATCCACGCACTGATGGGCCCCAACGGCTCCGGCAAGTCGACGCTCGCAAAGACCCTGCTCGGCCATCCCTCCTACGAGGTGACCGAGGGCAAGATCGTGTTCAAGGGCGAGGACATCACCGAGGCCGAGCCGCACGAGCGCTCGAAGGCCGGACTGTTCCTGGCCTTCCAGGACCCGGTCTCGATCCCCGGCGTGTCGGTCGCCAACTTCCTGCGCATGGCGATCAACGCCAAGCAGGACGAGCCGATCAAGGTGAAGGAGTTCGGTACCAAGCTCCAGCACGCGATCGAGCTGCTGGACGTCGACCGCGCGTTCACCTCGCGCCACCTCAACGACGGCTTCTCAGGCGGACAGAAGAAGCGCGCGGAGATCCTGCAGATGGCGATGCTCTCGCCCGATGTCGCGATCCTCGACGAGACCGACTCCGGTCTTGACATCGACGCGCTGCGCACCGTTGCCGAGGGCGTACAGAGGCTGCACGACGAGCAGCAGCTCGGCGCGCTGATCATCACCCACTACCAGCGCATCCTGCACTACGTGAAGCCCGAGTTCGTGCACATCCTGATGGATGGGCGCATCGTGCTCGAGGGCGGCGTGGAGCTGGTGGAGCGCCTGGAGCGCGAGGGCTACGACCAGATCCGCCAGGAGGTCGGCGCCGGTGTCGCCTGAGGCAGTGGAGGCATCGGTGGATGCTCCGAGGAACGACGCGAGCCCAGTCGCTGTCAAGCCGGGGCGCCATCGCGAGGCGTCGCTCTACCACGCACTGGCCGGTGCCGGCGCGGGCGACGGGCGCAAGACGCTCGCCGAGCTGCGCGCCGAGGCACTGGAGGCCTACGAGCACAGCGAGCTGCCGGTGTGGCGCCGCTCAGGCTTCTGGACCACGCGCTTCTCCGAGCTGGATCTCGGGGCTGTAGCTCCAAACGAGCACCCGCACGACGCCGGCGTTCCGGAGTTCGTCGCCGCCGCCATCCCCGACCGAGCCCGAGCGGGACGAATCGTGCAGCTCGACAGCTCGACCGTCCACGTCGAACTGGATCCGAAGCTGGCCGAGCGCGGTGTGATCCTGTGCTCGCTGGAGCAGGCCGCCAAGGAGCACACGGAGCTCTTTCAGCAGTGGTACTCCAAGCGTTTGACGCTTGACCGTCACAAGTTGGAGGCCGCCAACTCTGCTTTTTGGATTGGTGGGGCGTTCCTGTACGTGCCCGACGGGCTGCTCGTGGAGGACCCGTTCGAGATTGTCTATGCCATCAGTGAAGCGGGCGTGGCGCAATATGGTCGAACGCTCGTGATCGGTGGCCGCGAAAGCGACTTCAAGGTGCACGAGCACGACCTCGCCGCCGACTTCGAGGGTGGGCAATCGCTGCATGCCGGTACGTTTGAGCTGTATCTGCAGGACAACGCCCGCTGCCGTTTGGCGCAGGTGCAGGACTGGGGCACAGGCGACGTGTTCGACGCCTCCACCCGCTTCGTTGGTGTGGGTCGCGACGCCTACTGCCACTGGCTGCCGGCCTTGCTCGGTGGCCATCTCGTGCGCCACCACCTGGAGCTGGCCGTCAGCGAGCCTGGTGGCGACATGGCCTTCCGCGGCCTGTTCTTCACCGAGGCCCAGGAGCATCTGGACACCTTCGCAGTGGACCTGCACGAGACCGGGCCCTCGGGCGGGGACGTGCACTGGCGCGGCGCCGCTACTGGCTCCAGCAGAGCCAGCTTCGAGGGCTTGATCCAGATCGACCCGGGTGCGCAGAAGACGCATACCTACCTGCAGATCCACACGATGATGCTCTCCCCCAAGGCACGCCTCGACGCGATCCCCTCGGTGCTCGTCTCTGCCGACGACGTCTCTGCATCCCACGGTGGGACCGTGGGCGAGCTCGACGAGGACTCGATCTTCTACATGGCAAGCCGTGGCCTGGATCGCCCCTCGGCCGTGCGCCTGCTCGTCGAGGGTTTCTTCGAGCCGGTGCTGGGCCAGCTGGAGGACGAGCCGCTCGAAGAGCTGGTGCGCGCGAAGATCGCGACGAAGCTCGCGGCAGCGCGAGAGGACATCGAGGCGTACGCGACGGCACGATGAGGAGCTTGGTGGCGCGATGACAGTCTCCGCGACCGAGCATGCAAAAAATGCCAATGCCCCGCACGCACGCGGGGGGCATCCCGATTTGGCGCTGAACATCCGCGGCGACTTCCCGATCTTCTCGCGGCGGTTCGACGGGCAGCCGCTCGTCTACCTCGACTCGGGAGCGACCTCGCAGAAGCCGGCGGTCGTCATCGACGCGATCTCCTCTTACCTGAGCGAGCGCAACGCGAACGTGCACCGCGGCGTGTACGCGCTCGCACAGGAATCGGACGCCGCCTACGACGGCGCCCGCGAGAAGGTCGCCGGCTTCCTCAGTTGGGAGCCGCGCACTACGATCTTCACCAAGAACGTGACCGAGGCGATCAACCTCGTGGCCTACGCGTGGGGCCGGGCCAACGTCGGCCCCGCAGACGCGGTGCTCATCACTCAGATGGAGCACCACGCGAACATCGTGCCGTGGCAGGTGCTGTGCCGCGAACGCGGAGCTGAGCTTCGCTACTTGGAGGTGGACGAGCGCGGTGAACTGTCGCTCGATCAGCTCGACCGGGAGCTGGCGAGGGGCGACGTGAAGCTTGTCGCATTTACGCATGTGTCGAACGTGCTCGGCACGATCGTGCCGGTAGCGGAGATGACAGCGCGCATCCGCGCCGCGGGCGCGACTTCGCTGGTCGACGGCGCCCAGGCAGTGCCGCACATGCCGGTGGACCTCAACTCACTCGGCGCCGACTTCTACGCATGGACCGGTCACAAGGCGCTCGGCCCGACGGGCATCGGCGTGCTGCACGGTCGTGCGGAGATCCTGAATGAGATGCAGCCATTCCTGACCGGCGGCGACATGATCGCCTCGGTGGACTTCGACGGCGCCACCTGGAACGAGCTGCCCTACAAGTTCGAGGCGGGCACGCCCCCGATCGCCGAGGCTGTCGGGCTGGGAGCGGCCGTCGACTACCTGACCGCGCTCGGAATGGAGCAGGTCCGCGCACACGAGCGCGAGCTGACCGGATACCTGCTCGCGCGCCTGCAAGAGGTGCCAGGCCTGCGCTTCGTCGGCCCGCCGGAGGCCGAGAATCGCGGCGGCCTCGTGTCCTTCACGATCGAGGGCATGCACGCGCACGACATCGCCGAGCTGGCCAACCGCGGCGGCGTGTGCATTCGCGCCGGGCACCACTGCGCGCAACCGCTGATGCGCTGCCTCGGTGTCGGCGCCACCGCGCGCGCCAGTGTGGGCGTCTACAACGAGCCAAGCGACGTGGACGCCCTGATCGACGCACTGCAGGCCGGCTTGAAGGTCTTTGGTTTGTGATGGACGACCTCTACCGCGATTACATCCTCGACCACTACAAGCGCCCGCGCAATTTCGGCGAGCTGGACCCGCACGACATGGAGGGGTTGGAGCACAATCCGTTGTGCGGCGACGAGCTGGGCGTGCACATCCGTGTGAAGGACGGCAAGATCGAGGATTTGCGCTTTCACGGCCACGGCTGTGCGATCTCCCAGGCCTCGGCGTCGATCGCCTCCGAGGAGCTGGTGGGGATGGAGCTCGATGAGGTGGGCAAGCTCGACGCCGACTGGGCGATCGAGCTGCTCGGCATCCCCGTATCCGCGACCCGCCGCAAGTGCGCGCTGCTCGGCCTGAAGGTGGTCAAGGGCGCCGTCACGGGCGACAACAGCTGGCCGGTCGGCTCGGCATAGCGTGGCAGCCTCGCGCCGAGCGATCCACGTCGTGGCTTGCTGAGCGGGCTACAACGCCTGGCCGGTAGGGACGGGCTAGGGTAGGCGCATGGGGTCCGCGACGAGCCCGAGCACGGCGTCGCCGGTGTCGGTGAGCGTCCAGTTGTTCGGCGCTCCCCGCCTCTCGGGGGAAGCGTTGGCAAGCAGGCCGATCTGCTCGAGCCGGCGCAGCAGCTTGGAGATCTGGCCCTGATCTTCGATGCCGGCGGCAGCCCCGATCGCGCGGTTGGAGGCGCCCGGTCGCGCGGCGACCGCCTGCAGGACCCGCACTGTGCGGTAGGTGAGACGCATCGGCAACTCGCGCAACGGGTCCGCCGCGACCGGTGGCGCGCGAACCGCCGGCGCCGGGCGCTCCAGCTCGCGCCGGGCGGCCGCCGCGCCGAGATAGGGCAGCGCGATCATGCTCACGATCGTCCCGGCGAGCTCTATCAGCGGCGCGTCTCCCTCCGCGCAGATGCGTCCTTGCGCCAGCGCCAGCGCGCCGCCGACGACTCCTTCGGCGGTGAGCGGTGAGAGCCCCGCCGCCTCGCGTGCGCGCACCTGCTCGCGGCCGCGGTCGACCGCCGCGGCGAGCCCGCCGACGATGCGCTCCCGCCGCTTGAACATGCGCGGCCCGGCCCCGAAGGACTCGACGAACAACACGTGCACGAGCGTGGGGCGCTCGTCGAACAGCCCGAGCAGCGCGTACACGGTCGCGCGGATCGCGTCGATCCACTGCGCCTCCGGGTCGTACGCCGCGCTCGCCGTGGCCGTCGCGAGTGCGAGCGCGTCGTCGAAGCTCGCCAGGAAGCAGGCTTCCAGGCCGGCGAACAGCTCGTAGAACGTCCGCCGCGAGACACCGGCGCGCGAGACGACCCGCTCGACGGTCGCGTTCGCGAGGCCGCGCTCGGCCAGCACCTCCCCCATCGCTGCGAGGATGCGCGCGCGCTGGATATCGCCGATCATCGCGACGCCCGCGCCGCTTGAGCGCCCAGCCGACGCGGATCTGCGCTCGCTCATCAACTTGTCCCCCGGCCTTTCCGCCCCCGGGCTCGCGTGCGGCGTCGCCTCATACCCGCTTCTTCGTCCGCCTCTTGCAGCCCGTTACCGCGATCTGTGTGTTCTGTTTGATCTTTGTGCCGTTTTGGGCGATGAAGATGGTGGGCATCAGCAGCTTGGCCGGGACGCGCTTCTCGATCTCGATGGCGACGCGGCGCTTGTGCCCTTTGATCCGGCGCGTGACCTTCTTCTTCACGTGGATCAGGTGTGTGAGTTTGCAGAGGTTGGCGTTGGCGGCGAGTGCTGAGTATTTGCCCTCGGGCATGGTTAGTTGGAAGCTGCCGACGGGCTCGTCGGGGATGCTCTTGAACGTGCTGCTGATGACGCCTTGGGGGTTGATGTATGTGGAGCCGACGATGTCGATCGTGAAGCCGTAGCCCTGCAGCACGAGCACGATGCTTGGGAATGCTTCGCCGCCGTGACTGACGAAGATCATCGGGCCGGTGAGGGGTTCGGGGAGGATCGGGGTGGTGGCTGTGGCGTGTCCGATGACCGCTGCTTTGGGGCATCCCGCGGGGTTCGTGTTGAACTGCTTTTCGGTGCAGGCCTTCTGCAGCGTTTCGAGTCGTGAGGGCAGCAGTTTTGGCAGTTCGACCTTGACGGTCTTGATGTTGGATTGGGTGCCGAGCTTGACCGGCATCGTGAGCTTCACGCTCAGGCTCGCGCCGTTTGCTCTGCTGGTCTTGCCGTTCGTGGATGCCTTGAACGTGGGTTTGAACGCGAGTTCGTTGCACGCTTCGGCCTTCAACGGTGCGGAGGTGCTCGCGACTTGTCCGAGGCTGCTCGTCAACGTGCTCGATATCGGGCGCGCTTCACACGCTGTTGGGTTGATCGTGAAGTTTGGTCTGTCCACCGAGACACGGATGTCGCGGACGTGGGTGACGATCCCGTCGATGATCGTCGGTATCGGTTCTGAGCCTGACGGGTCGATCGATACCTGAGCGGTGTAGGGGTCGATATGCAGACCGAAGCGCACCACGACGGTACCGAGGTCGAACGGGCCGACCACAGCACTCGTGACCGACACGACCGACAGCGGATCGCCGCGGAATGGGCCCGACAGGTACAGCTTGCCGGGAACGTAGTCGAGGATCGCACCGACACCTGTCCCGACGAGGGAGTGTCCGATCAGGCTCGCCCCAGGACACGACGGGCTCTGCTCCTCTTCTGTTCCGGTCTTCGCTCGCGCCGCTTCGATGTCCGCTTGCGGGCATTGCGGGACACCCGTCAGATCCGCGGTCAGACCGACCGGCAGGAGGGTGGAGTAGGAGGAGATGTACTGCATCGCATCGGTCCTCGAGAGATCCACAGCCAGCGGGGTGAACGTGCCCGCATGGTTCGTGAGCGTGCCCGCCGTGATCGTGGGAGCAAACGGGGGCACACTCCCTGGACACGGGGACCCTTCTGAGCCTGATGTGACCTGGAAGGACGCCGTGTCAACCAGCGCGTTTTCCGGTGCTGAGTACGGGAAGAGATTGGCCGTCGTCGTGTACGTTCCGCATGTCGAGGGGCTGATCAAGGGTGCCTGCGCACCTTCGCGGAAATGGAAGTTGAAGCGGTCGAACTGCAGCGGCGGATCGTCCGCGAAGGTGACCGTCAATCGTCCGGTCGACGGGTCTGCGCTGACCTTGCCCGCGAGCTTCACGAGCACCCCCCGTTCGGCTCTGCTCTTAGCGACCACGTACAACGCGATCAGCGACCCTCCCGGATGGCCGGCTTCGGGGAACGGGTTGTCATACGGTTGCGCCACATACAACGATCCGTACACGGTCGTGAACAACAAAGGTGTTTCGACTTCGACCGTCCCGAGCTTTGAGTCTTCGGGACAGCCCGCGCCCGCCGGACTGTTGAGCGTCACTTCCGCATACTGCGCGGGGGTGCAAGCCCCAAGACCGACGCCCGCGGAGGGGTCGATCGTCAACCCTTCAGGCAAGCTCACGACCGTCTTTTCCACATTGGACTGGGCGATCGTCGCCCCGTTGGTGAGGCCTTCCTTGCTGAACGCCAAATCGAAGGAGAACCCCGACGGCGAGGACGCCGAACCCGTCGTTGTGGCCGTTGAGATCGTCGGAGAGAACGGCACGTTCGCACAACCCGTCAACGGGTCCAACGGTTCACTCGCGGGAAAATCCTGGAAGGAGCCCGGTGCGCTCCAGGAGTCCACTTCGACACTCGAGGCAAGCGAGCTGGTACAGGATGTGGGTAGCGTCACGAACGCGGGCGGTTCGTTCTCTTCGAAATGGATGCACCCTTCATGGAGCACTTCTTCGCGACCGCGTGCTTCATCCAGACAACCCCAACCCCGCGCATCATCATGCAGGGTGCTCGCGGCGACACCCCAAAACGTGAGCCGCACACTGGAAATCCCGGCATCTTCCGGAATCTGACTGGAGGACAGGTCAACACCCCAATCTTCGGAGGAGCGCACGCTCGTCGTCAACGACACCGGAACACCCTCCGAGGGGACATAGAACCCGAACCGCGCCGGTTCGCCCGCTTCCGGTTCGATATTGAACACCGGCGTCGCGACAATACGCGTCAACCCACCCTCAACGAACGTCACCGACGCCACCCCGACAGCCGACAGGTAAGGACACTGATCCTGTTCAGAACCACTACCAACACTCTGCGCGAACTGCCACGAGAGACAGCGCGGCACCGCGGCCGGGTTCGCGATCAAACCAGGCGGCAAACGCGCCACCACATCCCGCGCCGGCACAACCGGACCCGCGTCCGGCGAACCCGCCAGAGACCCCGCGTCAGACCCCTGGTCAAGCAGGATCGACCCCGACACCTGAAACGGATGCGCACCAGCCTGCGTAACCGGACCACCACCTTCCGCTTCAGCCGCAAGCTCATAACCTTCCACCCCAAACCCCCCAGCCTGCTGGCCAACAGGAACTGGACGCATCACCTGAACAGACGGCGCACCACCACCAGACACAGTGACCGTGGCCTGTTCTGCGCTCTTGGCACCAGACAGCGCTTCCACACCGATCCGGATTTCGATCGCGTCATATGGCGCGATCGGCCCCGGCGCTTCACAACTCAAATGTTCAAGCGAACAGGAGATCACGACCGTTTCCCCGAGCGCCCCGCCATGCCTGGGCGCGCTCCCCGCTATCCCAGTCGCACGCAACCCACCAGGCAACAGATCCGCGATCGTGACCGGCCCAACCGCCTGCGCATCACCCACATTCTCAACCGTCACCACGAGCTCGCCACTCCCACCAACAGGGATGCTCGCCGGACGCGCACCCACATCAACATGCCACCACGCCTGCGCCTGCCCAGCAAACACCGACGCCGGCACACACACCAGCGTCGCTGCCGCACACGCGAACACCACAACCCAGACCGCGAGAGACCGCCGCCGCGTCGCACCGCCCCAGGGCGGCCGATGCCGCCCCGGCCGGGAAGACGACACGCCGCTCATTTACCGCGCTTACCCTTACCCGTCTTGCTCTTGCTCTTGCTCTTCTTGGGCTTCTTGACCGTCTTGGGCTTGGATTTCACGACCTTCGGACATCCCGTGACCGCGATCGGCGTGTTCTGCGTCACCTGCGCACCATTCTGGGCCGTGATGCTCGTCGGCATCACAAGCGCTTCGGCGACCTGCTTTGAGACTTTCTCGGTCACCGTCACGGTTTTGCCGTGTACGCGCCTCTTCACCTTCTTGGACACGCTCACCGTCTTCGTCGGCTTGCACAGGTTCTCGATCGCGCCGAGCACCGAGTCTGGACCCTCGGGGAGCGTTAGTTCGAACGAGTCGATCGGCGCGTCCGGCACCGATTCGAACTTCGAGTAGGTGATGCCGTGCTTGATCAGCGTGTCGCCGACCTGCTCGATCGTCACCCCTTCGCCCTGCAGCAACAGCACGAGGTTCGGGAATTCTTCCCCGCCGTGGGAGACGAGGATCGCCGGCCCGACCAGCGGCGAGGCGAGCAACGGTGTGTGCGCCACCGCCGTGCCAACGCGCGAGCCCGCCGGACAGTCCGCCGGGTTGCTCGCGAACTGCTTTTCGGTGCACGCAAGTTTCAGCGTGCTCAGCCGTGTCGACAGCGCGTGCGGCAGCGAAACATCCACCTTCTCTATGTTCGCTTCCCCTTCGCCAGCCTTGTTCCCGGGTCCCTCTTTGGTCGAGATCTTCACACTCAACGACGCCCCGTTGCCACGTATCCGACCGTTTCCTCGCGTGGAGGCTCCGAACGTGGGGTCAAACGGCAGTGTCGTGCAACCGCCCGCCTGGAAACGATCGGACAGGCCGGCGGCCTGTCCCGCCGTGCTCAACTCTTCTCCAGTCACGCCCATCACACTGCAGCTCGTCGGGTTCAGCGTGAATTCACCGCGATTCATATCCACGTCGACATCGCGAATGTCCAACGGAATCCCGTCCAGGATGCTCGGGAACGGATCGGACTTGACCGTCACCTGCGCCGTAGTCGGGTCGATAAACAAGGCCGCGCGTACCACGACCGTCCCGAGATCGAACGGACCCGCGACCGCCGGCGTCACGAACACCAGACTGAACGGGGCGCCCTTATACGGACCGGCGAAATACGCGTGACCCGTCACATAGTACGGAGCGCCCGAACCGGCACCGACATGCACGACACCGATTTCAGAAGCGGCCGGACATGAGGGTTGCGCAAGCTCCACCGCTCCTTCGCCTTCATGAGTACGTGCCTGCGCCGCTTCGATCGCGGCCTGCGAGCACTGCGCGACCCCCGCGATCTTCCCGCTCAACCCCGGCGGCAACGTCACGTTCAAAGCGCTGAAGTGCTGTGAGGCGTCTTCGCGTTTCAAACGCAACACGAACGGGGAATAGCTGCCCGCTATCGGACTCGCGGTGCCCGCTTCGAACACAGGCACATTGGGCGCCTGCGCCTCGCTGTTCACGCAGCCCGCGCCACCCGGCGCGCTGGAGACCGTGAACGGCAGGCTCGACGGTTCGGCGTCTTTGCCTTCCGGTGCGCTCCACGGCGTCAGAACGCTGCTCGCCGCATAGGACCCGCACACAAACGGAGTCGTCAACGTCGCCCTCGATTCCGAGAAGAAGTCCAGCTTGAAATCGTTGAACGGCAACTGCGGCGCTTCACTCACCGTCGTCGTCACCTGCCCGGTCAACGGGTCCAGAGTGACCTTGGCTGGCAGCTTGATGACCACACCCGTCCGCGGGTCGAACACCGTGATGTACAACGCCAACAGCGATTTGAACGGGTTCGCATCCTGCTCGGCCACATACACCGCGCCGGGCAACGGATGACCAACCAACGGCGTAACCACTTCGACTTCCCCGACCTTCGACGCGTCCGGACATTCCGCCGCACCAGGCGTGAACTGCGGATGCCCCACTTCCGCACTCTTTTTTGGCAGATAGCCAACCTGCTCTTCAGAACACCCTTCCAAACCATCGGCGGAGGACGGGTTGATCGCTATACCCGCAGGCAACGTCACCGTCGTGTTCCTCAGATCAGCCTCGGCGAGTTCGCATTCCACTTTCCCGACCGTTTCCGTGCAACCTTCCGGCTGCGGCATGTGCACATCCACATCCAGGCCGCTTGGCGAGTCCACAAGCGTGCTCGTCGGTTGCACTTCCAACCCCGGTTCGAACTTCGGCTTACCGCATTCCGTTACCGCCGGCATTTCACCACTCGCACCAGCAAACGTGCCCGATTCCTGCCACGTATCGACACGCAACGAAGTCGCGCGCGGACCCGAACACGACGTCGGGTTCCTCAAAAACGGGACCAGCGGCCCACGTACCGAACAAGGATATTCCTCGTTGTCTTTGCCAGTCGCCGGACAAAACCTTCTGCCATCGTGGCGGGGATCGCTCGGCACCCCCCAAAAGGCCACCGTCACGCCCGTCAAGCCTTCGTCCGTGGCCACGTTCAACGAGGCTGCCGTGACACCATAATCGCTGCCCGAGCGGACCTGCGCATCAATGTACGCGGTGACGATCCCGTTCAAGCGCGCACCGAACTGAGCCGCGACGCCCGCCGGCGGCACAAGGTTATAGATCGGCGATTCGTATTCTGCGCTCGTCGTCGTGACGTTCAACACTCCCACCTGCGAAGCACCACTGCAATCCGCATGCGCCACATCATAAGGATCACACTTGGCGACCGCGTCAGGATTACCCACCAGGCCGGGCGGCAACCCGACTTCGATGTCACGGGGGTTTGCCTCCGCGCCTGCCGCCTTTCCAGAGACGTTTGTCGTTGGGAACGCGAACGTCGTGGTCAATTCGTAGGGATGACTACCGGCAAGCACGTCGACTTCCCCCACCGGCCCGAAAGCACCGACCGAGAAGGACTGAATGCCGAACGTCGAGAGCGTCTCATCGGATCCGACAACACCCTGCGGGGCCGCCGAATTGGCGACGATGAAACGGTAATGGTAGGTGGTGTCACGGAACAGGCTGGTGAGCTGAGCCTTCGCCTTCGCGATGGTGAAGCTCGCGTCGAAGCTTTCCGGCTGGCAGCCGACGGTGGTGGCATTGTCGTAGCCGGAAGTCCGGAATTGTTCGTCGTCGACGTATTGTACTCGACAGGTCGCAGCCAAGTCAGACGGATCTATTTCAGCGCGTACTTCAGAGCTGTTAAAGCTCGTGTTCCACGACGACTCCGATTCGACCTTCGGAGGGCCAGGAGGAAGATCGGGACTGAAGGCATAAATCGCTGCACCCGGTTCTTCGAGTCTTTCGGCAGCGAACAGGTCGCCGGTTGAGCGATTGACGGCGAGGCCAAAGGCATATTTGTTGTTGCTTAGCTGTTCGGAACCCAGAGTCCCCAGCAGTCCGTCAGCTTCGCCGTACTCCTGAAGCGTCGACCTGGGTGTAGGTTCCTCGTCCACGACGTACACGTGACCGTTAGTGGGGTCGACCGTCATCGCTGTCGGCCGGGCATTTGCGGAGGCCGCTTCGAGTTCGTCAAACGAGGACAGGAAAGTCCCCGCCGCGCTAAACTGCACGACGTTTTCCGTCCAATTCAACATGTATATGTCGCCGTCCGGTGCTATCGCAAGCGCGCTGGCTTTTTCGATGCTGGGATCGGATATCTGTCCCAGATACGCCCCCAAGGGGCTGAACTCGTCGATCACTTTGTGTTTGCGATCGGACACGTAGACATCGCCGCTGGAATCGACAGCGATGCCCGTCGGTTCGAGCGATTCCTGCGGTGTCCCGCTTCCGGTCGCACCGTCGCACTCGGCTTTTTCTTCGGCGTTGCTGCGTGTTGCGGGCGGCTTTGCGGTGATCTGACACAGGAACGCGCCAGATTCACTGAACCTGTCGACGATGCCGTGTTCGATATCACCGACGTAAACGTCGCCCCTGTTCGGTGAGGTCGAGTCATCGACGGCGATCCCGGAAGAGCGGCCGCTAGTCGGATTGAATGCTGGCAGGAGGGAGCCTTGTGGCGTTTCCGAGCCTGTAACCTGAACCCCGAGGTATTTTCCTTCACCGTCGAGCTTGTCGATCATGCCTACTTTTGGGAACGTAGATGGATTTGTTTCGTACACATAGATATCGCCTTTACTCAGATCGCTCGAGTTGTCGACCGCCACGCCGACAATTTCACCAAACGCGCCTTGCGGAAGTTCGGTCCCGTGGATGGTCCTTACCAGTTCGTGTGCCTCTTCGGCGGAGGCTGGCATCGCGATCAACGTAAGGCAGGCAAGAAACGAACAGGCGAGCGCCAGTCCGGTGCTCGCAACGCGCGCCTGACGCGAAACCGGGCCGAAAGCACTGGCGGGACTTGGAATCATCGTGTTCATCTCCTCGTAGCTCGCGCGAGCACTCATTTGCTTGCCCTCTTCCGGTTGGCCCCATAGTGTTTGCGCACCTGGTGTTCACAGCTATGCCGCGCATTCGGCCTGTGGCGGTAGCGCTTCGCGCACGCATTCAACGCACGCGCCAGTCGCTGTTTGCGTGTCGGTTTCTCAATCGGTTTTTTGACTTGTCGCTGTCCTGGCCCGACGGGTTGTTTAGGCGTGACAGCGAGGTTCCCCGAGCCAACAAGCGCAGCGGACCCTGCGGAGAACTCAGCAGGAGCTTCGCTCAGCGGCAAGCGACATGCTTCGATCGCTTTGCACGCTGGCGGCTGTATCGCTTCATCCTGCGAGACGAAACCCCCACCGACACGCGCATCGTAAATGACATAGACGCTGCTGGTGTCCGCGCGAAGCAGCGACTGGGCGGTGGCGAAGAACACGTTGCTTCCATCCGGACTGGCGTCAAGGAAATACGAGTCACCTTCAGCCGTCCCACTTGAGATGAGAGACGTTTTACCGTTTTCGTACTCATACACGTTGAGCTTCCCGTTCGTCGCTACCGGTACCAGCGGATCGCTGGATTCGAAGAACACCTGCCCCGATTCAGATACGTAGCGCTGCGGGTAAACATTGCTTATTTCCGCATCGCTAGCAGGAGCCGGATAGTGAATAATGGCTGGATGTACCGGTCGGACCCCGCCGGGATCGCACGACACGCATTCCAGCTTGTTCTCACTCGCGCTGTAGAGATAGATCTCCTCACAGCGGCCTGGCGTGTAACCTTCGACCACTTGGCTGCCGTTCGTTATCGGAACACAGTCAGGGCCTTCGTTATCGTAACCGGTCAGGCTCAGATCGGACTCGAATGCGACGAACCGACCGTTTCCAGAAGTCCTGGCGGTCAATCCTCCGTTGGCTGGTCCAAAGGGTCCTTCCGGGTTGAGGCACGCAGCGCTGACCCAGTCGCAGTCGTCAAAGCTCGGATCGAGGGAGGTGATGAAGCTGATTGACCCTTCTCTCGCCACGTAAAGGTTCGGTCGCCCCGTTTGCGGGACCGTGCCGTTCGGGTTCTGCTGGCTGCCTGTAAGGGCTGCTTCGGCCACAAAGTAGATGTCTTCGCCGTTCGCCGCTGCTCCGCTTACGCCAAGCACTTCTCCGGGATCCCCTGAGCCGGCGGTCAGATCCACCAGTCTGTTCCCTACTGAGCGTTCGAAGTCGTATTCGTACAGGTCCGGCTTGCCAGATTCCGCGTGCGAGTCGGCGGTCAGAGGGTTTCCATCGGTGAAGAAGACACGAGACCCATCTTCGCTTGCGACCATGAACTTACCGCCACCGCTCGGTCCTGCCGCGGCCCCCTGGGCCTCGTCCAACTGCACGCTGCAGGCCTTGCTTGCGGTCGCGCATTCTTCGACCGCAGGCTGTTCCGCGTTCGTTCGAGCATAGAGACCGCCTTCAGCTTCGAAGAAGACACGAGACCCGTCCGCCGACATCGCATGTCTGTAATCGGCGAGACTGTGCGGCACGAATTCGTTGGTTGCCTGGATGCCCTGCGTATTCGGCGTCGATCCGGCGAGCACGCCGTGCACGGGCGTCGGCGTGCCTCCAGGCAGGTAGGTGATGAGGTGTACTGCACCTTCAAAATACTCATACAGTTCATCGCCGCTGCCCGCTCCTTCGGCGAGTGGGAGTTCCTCTTCAAAGACGACATGACTGAGGTCGCTTGAGCCGGCCTGAAACGCTGCCGGAAAGTATTGGTTGTGATTTTCCGGCGCTGGCTTAGGATCTGGTGCGTTAGGTGGGGTGACATCGACAAGCTTGTATGACACGTGTTCGTTGTTGCGCAAGAAAATGTTCTGGAAGCCGAGCGGCTCCCCGCTCACCAATAGCGGTTCGTCGTGACCACAGTTGAAAGATTCGTTCTTGAAGCTGCCGTATTGCGCATAGCCGTCCTCGAGCACACCCACCGATAGTTCCGCTGAGTAAGCCGTCATCCCGACCCGCGAAGGGCAACCCAGCCCGTTCTCGACGCTCTGCGGCGGGATGAGATTTTCAGCGGTCCAACCATTCACACCCCGAGTAGACAGATAGTCCAGCCCAGTGGACTTAGCGGAGGGGTATTCTGACGTCCAAGCCATTCGGTCGCCCGATACCGACGCCTCCATCCCTTGTGGCGAACTGAGTTCCCCCTCGTTGAGACCGCCGGGCACCACGTGGGGTTCGGCAAAGCTGTTTCCCGTGGGTGTGACCAGCTCATAAGCGCGGCACTCGGGCAAGAATGTCGAGTTCTGTTCCACTCGGCGTGCTTCGTTTGAGCATTCGGCGGCAGAGGCCGCGGGCACTGTACTCACGACACATGCAAAGGACGCCGTCAGCGCGGCGGCGATCATGACGAGGATCCGGTGGCCACGTGCCATCATTTCTCCTGCACCACCGCGCACCAGACGACCGCTCCTCCTCCGATCACCGTCGTGCATTGTCTCTCCTCTGTTTGATCCGATGCCCACTGTCTGTCTCCCCTCCTCGCCTGCCCGTTTCCCGCGCCATGGTCCCGGCGGGGTGGCGCCACATGGCGCCACCCCAGCCGCGACGCCTCTGGTCAGGCTTTCAGTTCTACATTTTCGCTAAATGTCTCTAGCTCGTTGTCCATGATCCACGACGTACCTTTACCGAGTTTGAAGAACGCGGCCGTGATCTTAAGTTCGCAGCCACCGCTCTTACCTTCGAGTTTGGTCCACTTCTGTTTGTGAGAAGTGCCTTCTTCGAAGGCCAGCACACCGGTTTTCTGAGATACATTCAGGGGGGTTGCTTCGCCGACGGTACAGCCTTCCAGCGTAACTTCTTCGGCTTCGCCTGCACATGTGAATTCGGCTAGGACGCTGCCCGATTCGGGCTTCAATTCCAGACCGACATTTTTGCGACTACTCCCTTCCGCATAGCCAATTTCGCCTTTCAACCGTTGGGTAACGATTTCACCCGCGCTATGACCGGAACTGGTGCACTTCCGTTCCGGCGTGACGCCCTGTTCACGACATCCGGTGTAACTGAAGACCAGGTGTTTGTAGACTTCGCCTTTAAAGCCAGCGAATTCGCCTTTCCCCTGGGACGCTTTGCAGACGATGTTGCGATCACTACCCAGTTCCGGCACATAACTAGCGATCACCGGTTCCACACCCGACGCGTTCTGGAACGTGAACGTGATCGAGAGTTTAGTCGCTTTATATTCCGGCAGCGCTGCGGAAGCACTAGCCACCACTACCGTGCTCATCAATGCCACAACCGCCAACACCGCTACCGTAAAAGGGCCGGTCTTGTGTATCTGTTTCATATGTCTATCCTTGTGTGCGTAGTACCCCGGCGGCGTCGGTTTTGCGGACTTGCGTCGCCGGGCCTTATCCTGGAGGGCACGACACGGCGCACAGTCCGTGACTGCCCAACCAAGCTCATTGGAGCGATGTGACCTTCTAGATCCATGGCCTCTCCCGAACGAGCATCATGCTGCCCTCCGCCACGCCCCACAAGCCACGGCGTGCAATGTTGTATGTGGTGCTATTGAGGCGCGCCCGCCACGCTTGACCACGGAAGCGCAAGCCTGCGGCGACTAGTTGCACCTTGGATAGTAGCTAGATAGCAGCGGCTATTATAGTCTATCCACTCAGATCCCCGGCTATTGCACAACATGCAACGTTGCACGAGTTGAGATATGACAGAGAAAATCGTGGCCTGGCCCTCGACACAGTGTGTCACTTCTGTTATGCTGACGTGCGGCAGGGGATCGACATCGGCAGGAGGACGATGACAGCTGTAGACGCCAGCGCAGACGCAGCCGCCGGTGAGCGCAAGGCGACTCCGATGCACTCGCCGATCAGCTGGGCGCTGCTCGGCCTGGTGATCGAACGCCCCAGCTACGCCTACGAGCTGGCGCAGCGCTTCGAGCGCACCTACGGCGACGCGCTGACGCTGTCGAGCATCCCGCACGCCTACAGAGCGCTGCGTACGCTCGAAGATCGCGGCATGATCGAAGAGCTACCGGGAACGAGGACCGGCCGCCAACCCAAGCCGCACTACCGGGCGACAGCCAAGGGCCTCGCGGACTACCACCAGCGGCTGCTCGGCGAGGTCGCCGAGGAGCGCCGCCGCCAGCATGTCTTCCTGCTGCAGCTCACCGCGCTCGCGCGCGACCCGCTGAGAGCGATCGAGGTCGTCGAGGACTACGAACGGACCTGCCTGGGCGAAACTCGCACGAGCACGGTCGCGGCCGCGGACGACGGCGCCCCCGACGTTGCCCATGATCTGCGAGCGCGTCTGATCGCGGAGAAGAAGCGCCTGACGCTCGGTGCCCGGATCGCATGGGCTCGCTACGCGCGCAGCGAGCTGAAAACGCTGGCTGCCCAGCGAGCGAGCGAACAGCAGGCGGACGGGCGGGCACTCGATCCATGAGCCTGCTGGAGTTGGAACAAGTCACCAAGCGCCATACGCGCGGCGGACGGCGCGTGTTGGTGCTGGGGGACGCTTCGCTGAGCGTCGATCCGGGCGAACTGGTCGCCGTCTGGGGGCTGCGCGGCTCCGGGCGCACAACGCTGCTGCGCCTCGCCGCCGGGGTCGACGTGCCCGACTCCGGGAGCGTCCGCTTCGACGGGCACGACCTCGCCGTGCGCGGCGAGCTCATCCTCGGCCGTGAGATCGGCTACTGCCGCAAGAGGTCGCCCGCCGGCGCCGGCGGGCGGGCGCTCGACGAGGTGCTCGTCGCGCTGCTCGTCAACGGGGTGCCCGCCGGCGCCGCGCGCTCGCGCGCCGAGCAGGCGCTGGAGCGCGTGGGCGGCGAGAGCTTCGCCGGCCGGCGCGTGAACGAGCTCGACGGCGGCAAGCGTATCCGCCTGGCGATCGCCCACGCGCTGGCGCTGGGGCCGCGCCTGCTGCTCGTCGACGAGCCCGTCAGCGGCGTCGACCTGCACCAGCGCGATCGGATCCTGCTGTTGCTACGTTCGCTCGCCGACGAGGGCATCGCGGTGCTGATGACGGTCGGCGAGACCACCGGACTCTCCGGAGCCGACCGTTCGCTGACGATCGGCGATGGCGAGCTGTGCGGCCACTCCGAGCCCGAGCTCGCGCCGGTGCTGGCGCTGCGCCCGGCGATCGGGCTGTGAGTCCCGAGCGGCACGTGCTCGAGTTCGAGCGTGTCGTCAAGCACTACCACAGCGCGGATGCCCTCTCGGACGGGGGCGAGGAGGTGCGCGCCGTGGACGGCGTCAGCCTCGTCGTGCGCGCCGGGGAAATGGTCGCCCTGCACGGGCCGAGCGGGTCCGGCAAGACGACGCTGCTGAAGCTCGCGGCGACGCTGCTCGCACCCGAACGCGGCACGATCCGCTTTGAGGGAGTCGACCTGTCGTCGTTCACCGAGGCGCAGTCCTCCGCCTACCTGCTGCGCGACGTCGGCTTCATCCACCAGAGCCCCCACCTGATGGGGCGCGTCTCGGCGCTGGAGAACGCCTCGATCAAGCTGTTGCTCGGCGGCGTCCCCCGCCGTGAGGCGCGGGAGCGAGCGCGCCAATGGCTCGAGCGTCTGGGGCTCGCGGCGCGCACGCGGCGCACCCCCGAGCAGCTGTCGGGCGGCGAGCGCCAACGTGTCGCGATCGCGCGCGCGCTGGCCGGAGATCCCCGACTGATTCTTGCCGACGAGCCCACCGGCAACCTGGACAGCGCACGCAGCCGCGAGGTCGTCGCGCTGCTGGCTCAGATCGCGCACGAGCGCCGGTGCGGCGTGCTGCTCGTCACGCACGACACCGAGGCCGCGCGGCTGGCCGATCGCGGCCTAACCCTATGCGACGGCGAGCTGCACGAGCACACGCCCGGCCCCCGGGCGTCCGAGCACGCCCTCGGCGGCGAGCCGCACGAGCAACCCCCCGACCCCGAGTCGCCCGCCTCCCCGACCCTCGCGCGAGCCCTCCCGACCGGGTAGGTCCCTGGTGTCGCGTCCCGAGCCGCTGAAAACACACGTGCTGATGCGCCCCGGCGCGCTCGTCTACCTGTACCGCCGTCGGCTGCGCATGCACGCCGCCCAGGAGCTGTTCGCGGGCATCGGCATCGCGATCGCCGTGGCGCTCGTGTTCGCGACGATGGTCGCCGAGTCGAGCATCGCCGGCGCCGGCGGCGAAGTCGTGCGCGCCGTCACCGGACCGGCGAGCCTGCAGTTGCGCGCGCGCGGCGGCGCCGGCCTGCCCGAAGGGCTGCTGGCACGCGTCGAGCGCCTACCGGGGGTAAGGCAGGCCGCGCCCTTGCTCGAGCAGACCGCAACCGTGCGCTCCGCCGGCGGGCGCCACACCGCGATCGACCTGGCCGGCACCGATACGAGCCTAGCGGTGCTCGACGGCCTCGGCGAAACGCTCCCGCTCGCGGCGCTCCGCCCCGGCACGATCGGGCTCAGCCGGGCAAGCGCCGAGGCGATCGGGATACCCGCCGAGCCCGGGCTCTCCAACCGCTCCGCCCCTGACGGCGGCCTCGGCGGCGCCCGCTACGTGACGCTCCAGATGCGCGGCCGCGCCAGCTCGCTGCGCGTCTCGACCGTGCTCGGGCCCGAAGCGGTCGGCGCGCTCTCGCACGCGCTTGTCGCGGTCATGCCGCTGGCGCGCATGCAACAGCTCGCCGGGCTTCCCGCCCAGATCACGCGCATCTTCGTCGAGGCCACACCCGGTGCACAGGCACGGGTGCGATCGGAGCTGGGGGCGCTCGCGGACGGACGCCTCGAAGTCGCGCCGGCCAACCAGGACGTCGCCCTGCTGCGACAGGCGCTCGGGCCGAGCGCGCTGGCGAGCGGCCTGTTCGCGGCGATCGGCGCACTGCTCGGCTTCCTGTTCGCGTTCAACGCGATGCTCCTGACCGTGCCCGAGCGCCGCCAGGCGATCGCCGAGCTACGCCTCTCCGGAGCCAGGCGCGCGGGGATCGTGCAGATGGTCCTCTTCGAGGCGCTGTGTCTGGGGGTCGCCGCCTCGCTGGTCGGGCTGGCAGGTGGCTACGCGCTGTCGGTTGGCGTGTTCCACCAATCCTCGGCCTATCTCGCCGAGGCGTTCACGCTCGGCTCGAGCACGATCGTGAGCGCGCGCGCGCTGCTGCTGGCGTTCTTCGGCGGGCTGGCAGCCACCTGCGTGGCCTCCACAGTCGTGCTGCTCGACCTGCGCCGCGGGCGCGCGCGTGACGCGGTCTACCGGCAGGAAGGCGTGGCGGGCGACGCGCTCGGCTCCTCCATTCAACTGCGCCTGTTCGCCGGCGCGCTGAGCCTGATCGTGGGCGCCGGCGTGCTGTACGCGCTCTTCCCCCGTGCCGCGATCGCCGCGGTCGCACTGCTGGCGCTCGGGACGGTGCTGGCGGTCCCGCTCGCGTTCGCGGGCGTACTCGCGCTGGCGCGGGCGCTGAGCGAGCGCTACGAGCGGCTGATCGCCCTGCCGGTGGCGCTCGCCTCGCTGCGAACGACGACGCTGCGCTCGCTCGCGCTCGCCGCGACCGGCGCCGTGGCGCTGTTCGGCAGCGTCGCGCTGGGCGGCTCGCGCGAGAACCTGCTGCGCGGCATCGGCTCCTTCGCCCACAGCTACGTCGCCGCCGCCAACGTCTGGGTCACCAACCCGGGCGACAACCAGGCGGTCGACGAATTCTCGGCCGGCGGGGACCCGGCGCGGATCGCAAAGGTCCCGGGAGTCGCCGGCGTAAGCGCCTTTCACGGCGGGTTTCTGACGCTCGGCGACCGGCGCGTGTGGCTGATCGCCCGCCCACCGAGCGCGAGCCGGCAGGTGCTCGAAAGCGAGATCGACCAGGGCAACGCCGCCGGCGCGGTGGCACGCCTGGGCGAAGGCGGCTGGATCGCCGTATCCGAGCGGATCGCCGAAGAACACCACACCGGAGTCGGTGGCTCCCTCACGCTGCCGACCCCCAGCGGGGACGTTCGGCTGCGGATCGCCGCGACGACGACAAACCTGGCCTGGCCGCCGGGCGTGATCTTCATGAGCGCCGCCGACTACAGCCGCCTTTGGGCGGCGAGCGCACCCACGGCGCTCGCCGTCGCTCTGCGGCCGGGGGCCGACCCCGCGTCTGTGCGCGACGCCATCGCGCGCACGCTGAGCGGCCTGGAAGTGGCGACCGCCGCGACGCGAGAAGCCAGCATCGACGCGCTGACGAGCGAAGGGCTCGGCCAGTTGCGGGAGATATCGACGCTGCTGCTGGCGGCCGCGATCGCGGCGATGGCCGCAGCGCTGGCCTCCAGCCTGTGGCAGCGACGGGAGTGGCTCTCCGGCCTGCGCCTCTCCGGCGCCAGCCCCGCTCGCCTGCGCCGCATCCTGCTGCTGGAAGCGGCGCTGATGCTCGGCGCCGGCTGCCTGACTGGCGCGCTTGCGGGGATCTACGGCGAGGTCGTGATCGACGGCTACCTGCGCCAGGTCACGGGCTTCCCGCTCGCGAGCGTGCTCAGCGGCGGGCGCTCGCTTGAAGTGTTCGCGCTCGTGCTCGCGCTGGCGCTCGCGATCATGGCGATCCCCGGCTGGCTCGCCTCGGGCGTATCGCCGGGGCTCGCGCTGGAGAACGACTAGCTCATGTCCACGCTCGACGAGTACCTCTCCCTCCCGGTAAGCCCTGACTTGGGGGTCTCGCCACTCGACGAGCGCATCTCGCTACCGATGAGCCCCGACGTGGGGGCCTTGCCACTCGACGAGCGCATCCTCGCGGCACCGGACCATGACGTTCGCTACTCCCCGCTCGGAGATCGACGGCTCGCGGCTCGGGCGGGCCTGGCACTGGTGGCGGCCAACGCCCGCTACTGGACGAGCGTCGCGCCGCTCGTGCGCGTCGAGCTGCGGCGTTGGCGGCGGCGCGCGCGGGCGATCGAGGACCCCGAGTTGCGGGCGCTGGCATTGGAGAAGCTGCGCAGCGAGAGCTTTCACGCGGAGGCCGCGGCGATGCTCGCGACGCTCGCCCCGCGCGCCCACCGGCGCGATGTGGTGCGGGCGATCGTCGCGCTGGAGCTGCTGTTCGACTACCTCGACGGGCTGACAGAGCGTCCCTCGACCGATCCGCTGGGCGAAGGCGAGCGCCTATTCGACGCATACGTGGACGCCTTCGCCACTGGCTCGCACAGCTACGGCGCGCTCATGCCGATCCCCGACGAGCACGCCCAGCGCCAAGACTCGCGCTGGGCAGACGGCGGCTACCTGCAGGAGCTCTCAGGCACCGTCAGCAGGGCGCTCGAGCGGTTGCCGGCGAGCGCGGCGATCGCTCCCGTCGCGCGCTCGTGCGCGGCGCGCGGCGCGCAGGCCCAGATACGCATGCACGCGGCTGGACGGCTCGGAGCAGAGCAGCTGGAGGATTGGGCCCGCCGCGAAGTCGACAGCCTGGCCGATCACGAGGGGCGACCGAAGCTCGGCTGGCGGGAGCTGCTCGCCGGAGCAGCGTCCTCGGTGCTGGCGATCCACGCCCTGCTCGCCGCCGCCGCCGACCCCCGTACCACCCCCGCGCGAGCCGTCGCGATCGAGTCCGCCTACCGCCACACCTGCGTGCTGCTCACCCTGCTCGACGGTCTCGTCGATCACGAGCACGACAGGCAACCAGGGGCGACGCCCGCGAACAGCCTTGGCTACATCGACCTCTACCCCGATCGCGACGAACTCGCCCAGACGCTGCTCGACACGGCCGAGACCGCACTCAGGCAAGCGAGCGCCTTGCCCGACGGGTCCTACCACGCAATGACCGTAGCCGGCACCGTCGCCTACTACACCACCGCCTCGAGCGCCCGGGGCGAGCTCGCCACGCCGATCGTCAAACGTCTGCGGACACAGCTGACGCCGTTGATAACCCCCACGCTTGCACTGATGCACGTTTGGAGACGGGCGAGGTGGCTCGGCAGGCGGCTATCGCTATCGAGAGGAGGACTCTCGTGAGATCGACACGCATTTTGCCAATCGCCATCGCCATCGCCCTGGCGGGAACGGGGAGCGCCCTCGCGGCGCGAGTGTTGAGCGTCCGCGACGAAGGACACCTGCGTTTCCTTACCAGCTCGGGCTCGGAGCTGATCGACGAAGGGGCCGCGCTGGGGACGCTCCCCGGCAGAGTGCGGGTGCGTTTCCTCTACGACGGCGATCCCACCGTGGGCGCCCAATTCACGATCTACGGCCGCGAAGGGTCTATCAGCGGCCGAGCCGAGGCGAAGCTCAGCAACCCGAACAGCCCCGATCCCAGCTTCCGCGGCGCGTTCTCGATCATCGGAGGCAGCGGCCGCTACGCGCACGTCCACGGCGCGGGCGAACTGTTTGGCGTGTTCTATCGCCGCGGCTCGAACAAATACGGACTGGTCGTGCAGACGATCGGCAAGCTTCCCTACTGAGCGGATCGTCGGTGAAGAGCGTCATTTCCCGAGTACGCACCTACGCCGCTGAGCTTGCGCTTTGCGCGAGCATTCTGTGTGCGCTGTGGGCGCCGGGAACGGTGGCGGCGTCGACGCCGCGGGGGTCCACGCCGTGGCGGTCCACACCCACACCGCGGGAGTCCACACCCCAGAAGTCCACACCGCGAGCGTCCATGCCAGCTTCCGTATCCGCTTCGGCTTCTACATCGGCGATGCAAGCAAGCATCAACGTGCGGTTCGTCCCCGAGCGGCTCGGCGCGCCCACGACGTTCTCGCTCGGCTTTCGACTCGACGCCGGCGGCGGGCTTCCTCCGCCGCTGACCGGGATCGAATTCCATTACCCCACCGACCTCGGGATCGCCACGAACGGGCTCGGCGTGGCCTCGTGCCCGCTCGTGGCGCTGGAAGCCGATGGACCGTCGATCTGCCCACCCGATTCGCGCATGGGCGGGGGCAATGCGCTCGTCGAGATTCCCTTCGGCGGGGAAACACAACAGGAGACCGCCAGCATCGCGCTGCTGGCGGGACCCTCGCAAGACGGATACGTGCGCATGTTCGTCAACGCAATGGGGAGCTCTCCGGTGATCGCGCACGTCGTTATGCCCGCGCTGCTGCTACCCGGAGACCTGAGATTCACGGTGCCGCTCGTGGAAAGCCTGCCCGGATCCCCGTACGTGTCGGTGGCCGGCGCGCACGTGACCCTCGGCGGAGACCTGACCTATTACGAACGCCGTCACGGGCGGCTCGTGGCCTACCGCCCGCAGGGGGTCATGCTGCCCCGCGACTGCCCGCGCGGTGGGTTTCGGTTCTCGATGAACTTCAGCTTCCTGGACGGGACGGCGGCGCGAGCGCAAACTGTCGTGGCCTGCCCGCGCGGGAGGTAGCAGCCACAGGCACGCACGAGCACAGGACACAGGGCGTAGCGTAGGCGTGCGCAAGGCCGGAGCAGCCATCCGTCGGCAAGTTCTCGTCCCCTCGCGCGCGCGAGCGTGTGCACCGCACAGAGAGCCCTCCACGACCTCGATACAATTCCTAGTCCACAGCACAGGATTCACAAAGGGAGCCCTATGGCGACGCTAGACCGCACCAAGATCGCAAAGCCCAGCCCGATCGTCGAGGACGAGCAGGGCCAGCTACTCGCGCGCAAAGGCATCTCGCGCGAGGTGGTGCGCGAGCTATCGAAGGTCAAGGGCGAGCCCGACTGGATGGCCGAGAAGCGCGTCAAGTCGCTGGAAATCTACGAACGCAAGCCGATCCCGACGTGGGGGCCGGACCTGAGCGGGCTCAACCTGGACGAGCTGGTGCTCTACTCCCCCCCCACCGCCGGGCGCTTCAACTCTTGGGACGACGTGCCCGAGGAGATGAAGAAAACCTATGAAGATCTTGGCATCCCCCAGGCCGAGCGCGAGCAGCTGGCGGGCGTCGTCGGCGTGTGGCGCCAGGAGCCGGTATACGAGGGCCTCAAGGAAGAGTACGCAAAGCTCGGCATCCTCTTCTGCTCGATGGACACCGCCATCACCAAGTACCCGGATTTGGTGCAGAAGTACTTCATGAACAAGTGCGTCCCGCCGCAGGACAACAAGTTCAGCGCCCTGCACGGCGCCGTGTGGTCGGGCGGCTCGTTCCTGTACGTGCCAAAGGGCGTCAAGGTGGATCTGCCCTTGCAGGCCTATTTCCGCATGGAGGGCGCCGGTGAGGGCACCTTCGAGCACACGCTGATCATCGCCGACGAGGGCTCGGATGTGAACTACATCGAGGGCTGCACCGCGCAGACCTACAGCGTCAACTCGATGCACTCCGCTGTCGTTGAGATCTTCGTGCACGAGGGTGCCAAGGCCCGTTACACCACTGTGCAGAACTGGTCCAAGGACGTCTACAACCTCAACACCAAGCGTGCCATCGTGGATGCCGAGGGCACCGTGGAGTGGGTTGGCGGCTCGATGGGCGCCAAGTACGTGATGCTCTACCCCGGCTCCTTCCTGATGGGCGAGGGCGCACGCGCCGACCACCTCAATGTGGGCGTTGCCGGCAAAGGCGTGCACAAGGACACGGGCGCCAAGGTGGTGCACCTGGCCCCCAACACCACCTCGAACATCCTCGCCAAGTCGATCTCCAAGGACGGCGGGATCATGGGCTACAGAGGGCTTGTGAAGATGGGCGCCAACAGCGCCGGCTCGAAGTCGCGCGTGCAGTGCGATGGGCTGATGATGGACGGCGAATCGCGCTCTGACACCTGGCCTGACATCCAGATCCAGAACCCCAATGTGGCTGTCGCACACGAGGCGACGGTCGGGCGCATCTCCGACGACCAGCTCTTCTACATGGGCTCGCGCGGCTTCACCGAGGACGAGGCCGCCGCGATGATCGTCAACGGCTTCATCGAGCCGGTCACGAAGGAGCTGCCGATGGAGTACGCGGTCGAGCTCAACCGGCTGATCCAGCTGGAGATGGTCGGAAGCATCGGCTAGCGCGCAGCGACTTGCGCGCTCCAGTCGACACAATCGTCGCGCCGCTGTTTCCCACGAAGCTGCCGTGGGTCAACACCAACGGAGCCCAGGCAAGCATCCTCAAGCGGGGGCAGCCGATGCTGGTCGAGTTCTGGGATTTCTGCCGACCCAACTCGATCAGGACGCTCCCATACGTGAAGGCGTGGCACGAGCGCTATGCAGGCGACGGGTTGCGTGTGATCGGCGTTCACTGCCCCGGCTTCGCGCCGTCCCACCCCGAGCAGGCCGTCCGCGACGCCGTCGAGCGCCTGGAGATCGCCCACCCCATTCTGATCGACAGCGAGTTCGAGGTGTGGCAGGAGTACGAGAACCGCGGCTGGCCGGCGCGCTATCTGTTCGACGGGCATGCGCGCCTATTCGAGTATCACTACGGCGAGGGTGCCTACATAGAGACCGAGTTGGCTATACAAGAGCTACTGGGTGTGGAGCGCGAGCCGCTCGAGCCGCTGCGCCCAGAGGACGCACCCGATGCCCAGTTGCTGCCCCAGACCGCGGAGCAGGCAGGCGCATGGTCGGGCCCCTACGAAGCCGGCAGTGTTTGGGCGGTGCTCGACGGATCTGGCACAGTGACGGTCAGCGCTGCTGGCAGCGAGGGCGAACCTACCGAGGAGAGGACGCTGAGCGTCGTATCCCCAGGCGCATACAAGCTGGTCGAGCACAAGCGTCATACCCAGGGGATGCTCAGATTCGAGGTCGGCTCAGGCATCGAGTGCCTGGCGACCTGCTTCACGCCGGGAGTGGCTTGAGTCCTTTGGCTCGTCGATCGATCTGGGGAGAGTGGCTGGGCTGCGCGACCACCGCCCGCGATGAGCCGCGGTCGCTGGGGCTCAGGAATGGCTGGGCGCCTGCGGCTGCCGGTCGTCGGCCTCTGGCCAGTTGGCCAGCGTAAGCAGGAACAGGACCGCCCAAAGGGGCTGTCGACCTAGTGAGTGGGCAGTGGCTGTGTCGAGGTGTTGCTCGATTGGAGGAATGCTTCGACTGCGCTGACGTCGAGTGGACGCGAGAATAGGAAGCCTTGCCCGTGGTCGCAGTGTTCGCGCTGCAGGGTCTCGAGCTGAACCTGATCCTCGATGCCCTCAGCGAGCGTCTCGATCTGGAGTGCCTTGCCGAGTTGCACGAGTGTGCGGATCAGGGCCGTCGCCTCCTTCGAGGCAGCGATACCGCCGATGAAGGAGCGATCGATCTTCAGGGCGTCGACCGGGAACTGACGTAGATAGGCCAGTGAGCTGTAGCCGGTGCCGAAATCGTCGACCGCGATGCGAACTCCGAGTTGCTTGAGCTCCCCTAGGCGTCGGGCCGTGGCCTCGGCGTCGCGCATCAGCGTGGTCTCGGTGATCTCGAGCGTCAACGCGCTCGGGTCGAGTCCGCTGTGCTCGAGTGCCAGGCGCACGTCATCGATCAATTTGTCGTGGTCGAGTTGGCGTCCGGAGACGTTCACCGACATGCCGATTCGGTGTCCCTCCTCGTGCCATGTAGCGGCCTGACGGCATGCCTCTTGGAGCACCCATCGGCCAATCGGCACGATCAGTCCACTGTCCTCGGCGATCGGGATGAACTCGATGGGTGGGATGACATCGCGTGTGGGGTGGCGCCAGCGGATCAGAGCCTCGACACCGATCACGCTTTCTGACTGCAGATCGAATGTGGGCTGGTAGAGCAGGAACAGCTGTTTGCTCTCGAGTGCTTCGGCGAGTTCCATCTCGAGCGTGAGCTTGTCCTGCGCGGCGGTTTGCATACCGGACTCGAACAACACGTAGCAGTTCCTGCCGGCAGCCTTGGCTTCATACAGAGCGAGGTCGGCGTCACGCAGCAGTTCGATGGCGTTGCCCCTCAGGCCTGAGGCGACGCCGATGCTCGGGGTGATCGAGAGCTGGCGACCGAGCTCTCCGCTCCTTTCTATGTCGTATGGCTGACGCAGCACTTCCAACAGGCGCTCGGCGACGAGCTCAGCGCCTGCATCGAGCGTCGAGCCCTCTACGAGGACGACGAACTCGTCGCCGCTCAAGCGGGCCGCCGTGTCCCCCTCGCGGACGACACCCGTCAATCTCGTAGCGACGACCTGCAAGAGCTCATCGCCCGCTGCATGTCCGAAGGTGTCGTTGACCTGCTTGAAGCCGTCGATGTCGACGTATAGCGCCGCCACCGGAATATTCTGGCGTCTGGCACGGGCGAGCATCTGCTCGGCTCTGTCGAGCGCAAGGACACGGTTGGGTAGACCTGTGAGGGCGTCGTGCAACGCCTGATGGCGAAGCTGGCCGGTCTTCTCGTTGACCATTACAAGAGCGCGCTCACGTGAGCGCGTGAGCACCAGCACCAAGGCACACAAGAGCACACTCACTATTGCGCCGGACAGCAACACCAATAGTCCCTGTGTCTTGGCGGACAGTCCGCTCACCGCACTGGCTCCAGTCACCTCGGCGTTCCATGTGCCATCGATCCGCAACCTCGCGTCGTACGTAAACGGTTTGGTGGTCGATGGGGCGCCCGCACGGCCCATGAGCTCAGGGCGTTGACCGGGATTGCTGTGATACAGCGTCACACTAAGACCGCGATGCTCGCCTATGGCTGACCGCATGAGAGCATGGATGTCGAAGGAGCTTGAAACCCAACCGATGAGAGCCGCACGGCGCTGTGCAACGCTCGTAAGTTTTGCGCCGCGTCTATAGGACGCGCCTTCGATGAAGAATGTGCTCACTCCTTCGGCCCTCACCGGATATACAAGGAACAGCCCGCTATCAGCGATTGACCGCATGAGATCCGCTTGAGAGGATCCGCCCGCCGGGTATCGACCGATCGGGGAGCTTGCGTTGCACCAGTCTCCCTGCAGCAGCCGCGCTATGTACGGGCTGTACGCAGTGTTCACACTGCCAGCCGAAAGCAGGCAGTAACGACCCCGTCCGTCCGCAACGACGGGCTCGACCCTCCCTCCCACAAGCGTACGAAATGCTGGTTCAGCGTCCCTTCGCGCCTGAAACGCCGCGAGCGCGCCCGCTGGCACCGACCTCACGAGCAGTGTGCCGAGGCCTCCAACCTGTCGCTGGCGGCCTTCGAGTCCGGTGAACCATTGATTGAACCCGCTGGCGCTCACTCCGGGCTGCATGGCTACAACGGTACGTAGCGTCGTGAGAAAGTCAGTATCGCGACGCAGCTGCATCTCCAGTGTCTCGCTGACATCGGTCGCGGTCGTCTGGAACGTCTGCTTCTCGTGCGAGCGCACATTCGAGCGCCATAGCTGCGCGCCGCCAACAGAGGCCGCCAAACCAAGCACGAGGATCACTCCAGCAACCAGCATCCACCCGCGTCGTCGCCTGCCGCCACGGGTGCCATTATGTGGTGGCGCTTGCGCGCCACCAACAAGGGTCTCTTTCGTTGTATCGAGCGGCTTAGACATGGCGACTGGTGTTGGCGATTGTCGAGCCGCCCAGCACAAAATGACTGACTACCGATCGAAAACCCCGTGCCGCCTCGGCAGCGAGCGCTCCGCTCGTGAAAATAAAGACGGATACCAGACCGAATAGGACAAGCCATACTCGAAATGCTTTGCCACCGGTCCGCACGATTGGACGCCGGCTTGCTCCGAGAGAGTCACGAAAAAGCAACCCTTGCCTCTGTCGGACGCCAAGGAACATAGGCGTCTCCTCACTGCGGCTTCATCACCGCGATAGACAGGGATGGCTCCCCGGTCTCTACGACCTACTTATAGCCCGACGGTTGATTGGCTCAACCTTAGCTGAATCTAGGCAACTCGACATATAGACATACAGAACAATCCCAGTAAATCCAACTATGAGCCAGCCCTAGCCTAGATCCTAACCGTCCCGATCCTGCCCCGTTCTGGTCGTCCTAGGAGGTCAATCAAGGAACTTTCTTGGCTCGACTGTGGCGATCAAACGATTGCCGGCCCTCATGAGCGATGACCGTGCAGTCGACACCTCAGGCGACGGGCGCTTCCCTTGCCGACCCAGCCTCCCTAGAACCAGTGCCCCTGAGAGCGGGACCAAGGGAGGATGCCTGAATGGCTGAGGGCCGATTCCGATGGCACTGACGTCGATCGGCGAGCCCAAATGAAATTATTAGACAGTTGCTAGAAAGGATGCTCACGCGTGTGGGTCACGAACCGCTCCCTAACGAACCGCTCCCTAACAACGATGCTTACCCACGATATCGTGTTAATAATCGAATTACCCCGATTATCGAACGACGATCGTGCCAACTTAACTTCTTCCGATGCCACGATCGTTTGTCCACGTTTATAGGTTGCTGAGTATGCTACCCTTCGACGTTAGCGTATTTCCATTCATGCTAATAGTGGTTTGGTTATGTGCTGTTGGTTGCTGGACGTGCAGGCAGACACGTTTGTGACTGCTCCTCTCGCGGACCGCGCCTCGCCGGCAAGTTTGTGTGCCTACGGAGGTCTTGGTCATGCCGCAGAGTCGCGTTGGGTCGGTAGATGAGTCAGCTGCTCGTACTGGATTTACTCGGTTGGCAACCCGAACGTCTGGCTCGCGTCAGACGAGCGATGGCGCTGGTGCACACTCGACACCGGATGTCGAAGCGTACCTGCGTAGCGCATTTGAGGACGCTCCGATTGGCATCGCGCTGATCAGTATCGACCCAGAGATCGAGGGCCGCTTCTTGCGGGTCAACCGGGCGCTTTGTGAATTGACGGGATATTCCTCTGAGAAGCTCCAACTGACGGGCATCCATGCGCTTCTGCATCCGGACGACCTACCGACCGATATCGCAGCGATGACGAGACTCAACCAGGGCGAGGTTGACGGCTTTCAGCTCGAGCAGCGCCTACTCCACGCCGAACGTCATGCGGTGTGGGTCACGGTCAATGCCTCGCTGGTCCGTGACGCGGCCGGCGATCCGCTCTACTGTATTCGCCAGTTGCAGGACATCGAGGAGCGCAAGCGGTACGAGGGCGAGTTGGGCTATCTCGTAGAGCACGATCCCCTCACCGGACTATTGAATCGTCGCGGCTTCGTCCGTGAGCTTGCGCAGCAGATTGCCTACGCGCGACGTTATGGCGACGGGGGCGCAGTGCTGTTTCTCGACCTCGACGATTTCAAGTACGTGAACGACACGCTCGGGCACAGCATCGGTGATGAGGTAATCAGCGATCTCGCACGAGTCGTGCGCAAGCGGCTTCGCGAGACGGACGTCTTTGCGCGCCTCGGAGGCGATGAGTTCGCCGTCCTGTTGCCTCATACGGCCTTGAGCGAGGCCGAAACGGTATCCGGGAGCCTGCTCGAGGCCGTGAGAGATGGATGTGTGGTGTCGCTCGGTGAAGGCCGACGCGTGACGGTGAGCGTCGGGATCACTGGGTTCCAGGAGCCTGGTAAGGATCTGACCCCTGATGACATCCTGATCGATGCCGACGTCGCGATGTACGCCGCCAAGGAAGCCGGCAAGGACCGCGTCGCGGTCGCAAGCAAAGCAACCAAAGAGCGAATGAGATCGAGAATCACCTGGGCTGAGCGCGTCAAACGCGCAGTGCAGGATGGCCT